>Ga0111538_10005265_pt1 | contig 17721 bp, 11 predicted proteins | sample SoiMethybrSBSTD1_FD_79669 | JGI IMG/M metagenome (GOLD analysis project Ga0111538, IMG submission 79669) | Bulk soil microbial communities from a Populus tree surrounding site in Tennessee, USA - Soil MetaG P. TD hybrid SBSTD1 (version 2)... | ecosystem: Environmental > Terrestrial > Soil >...
CCCACGACTTCCTCGAAACACCGCGCCAGCAGCGATTCCATTCGCCTTCAGATGCGCCTTGAATAGCCCCGCGACATCTTTTGGGAAGTAAACCTTCTGAATCTTCGAGTGCTTCCCGTGTGAGATGGCGCAGTTCCCGGCAAAATCGATGTCCGCGACATCCAGCGCCAGCGCAGCTCCAAGTCGCATCCCCGAGCGCAGTAGCAATGTGAACAGCATGCGATCGCGACGGCCGGGCGAATCACAGGCTCGCTCATTGAGTGCTGCAAGGAATCTCGCGGTCTCTTCGCTCGTGAGCACCGCCGGTTCCTTACGATCGGTCCTCGCGTTCCTAAGCACTCGCGTTGGATCTCGTTGGATCGCTCCCGTGTCGTGCAGGTATCGGAAGAGCAGTCGCAGCGCAGCTTTGGTGCGATTAATCGTGCGCGCACTGCGTGGCTCACCATTCGGTGTGAGCTGCACGCATGGCTCCGTGAAGTACCGCGCGATCGTGTCGGGCTGGAACTCGCGTACCAGCTTTCGGGCACCAGCGAAGCGAACAAATCGTTCGAGCTCCGCTCGGTAGACCTGAATCGTAAGCGGGCTTTTTCCGTCGGCCCCCATCTGAGTGACGACTCGGGCAAGGGCAGTTCGAAGGGTCATGGGCTCCTCCTTAAAGGGGGAGGTCATGGATCCCTCGACTTCCGGGCCATTGGAAGAGGAATCGACGAAGTGGGCGGGAGGCAGTAGAATACCAGCCATGGGTCTGGTATCGCCTCCACAAGGCCCTGAAAAGGCCTCAAATAGCCGCCTGGCAGGGCGAACTCCCCGAGGGCGGGGGAATGGCGGCCCTATCCCGGGTCAGGGCACAGCCGGGCCAAATTCCGGGAACGGCCGGACCAGGGAATCCTCCGAGTTTTCCAACCTTCCCGACGCCCTTACGAACCTCCGCGCCTTAAAGCGGGAGATCCTTCGCCGCGAAGTCTTAGATAACGGCCGCATCGACGTGCTGGCCACGCGAATCCTGAACTACGAGCTGCGCCCGTTTCATCAGGACCTGCTCGCATTTCAGTCAGCCGCAAAGGATGCACGTCTTCAGCTGGCTCCGCGCGGCTACGGCAAGTCCACGATCCTCACCATCGCACGTGCCATCTTCGAGATCCTGCGCAATCCCAACATCCGCATCCTGATCGCTTCCAATACGCAGCTCCAAGCCGAAGTCTTCCTTCGCGAGATCACATCGCACCTGGCACTAAACGAACGCCTTATCTCAACGTTTGGCCGCTTCGAAGGTGATCACAAATGGGACACGCGCGAGATCATCGTGGCACCACGAACATCGCCGGCGAAGGAGTCCACGATTACGTGCGTCGGTGTGGGAGGCCCTGTTGCGTCACGGCACTACGACTTGATCATCTGCGACGATATCGTGGACGAAGAGACTGCTCGCACCGAAGTGCAACGGGAGAAGGTCAGAACCTGGTACTACAAGACGCTGCTCCCGTGCCTTGAGCCTGATGGCCGAATCTTTCTGGTCGGCACTCGATACCACTACCTCGATCTGTACGGGCACCTCTTGAAGAACGAGCTGGCCGACAAGCACCAGATCATTCGTGCCATCGCGCCTGACGGCACGACTCCCTGGCCGGAGAAGTTTTCGCTGGAGTGGTTGGAGAGAAGGAAGGAGCAGACCGGCTCCATCATCTTCGCGTCCCAATACCAGAACGACACGGAGCTCATGAAGGGCGAGATCTTCCGGGAGGAATGGTTCAGGTTTTATGAAGATGAACCAGACTGGGAAGCGATGGACTTCTGGATTGGCTGCGACCCCGCGGCGACGAAGGCAGATGTGCTACTCACAGGACGGAAGGCCGAGTCGGACTACTGGACGATCGTGGTCGGTGCAAGGAAGAAGGATTCGCAAGGCGAATACGAACGACACGTGTACGTGAAGGAGCTTTGGCGCGCTCGCTGCACGAAGCAGGAGTACATCGACGAACTGCGTCGAAAGGTTGAGCGCTACCAGCCGCAGCGAGTCTTGATCGAGACGGTCGCAGCGCAGGAGTACTTGGCACAAGACGTGGAGAAGTTCACATCGGTGCAGCGAGTCGATCGCACCAAGGACAAAGTCTCGCGCGCGTACTGGGTGCAGGCGTTCTTCGAGAATGCGCAGGTGCTGTTTCCCCCGAAGCATCTCCAGACGCGACCGGAAATGTGGCAGGCACTTGAAGAGGAGCTGATCCTCTTCCCATCTGCCGAGCATGACGATCTCTTCGATGGCTTGGAAACTATGATGCAGGGTGCGGTCGGGGAGAGGGTGAGGTTTATGGTGTGGCAACTTTGAGCTAGGTACGGCATGGGCGAGGGCTGCATTCTGTTCCAGTGGCGCAGAATCGAATTGAAATCGGCGGTACCGAAGGAGTAGGTTTTCGCGCTAACAACCTACGTGAAGCATCCCCCCGGTGCTCGCATAGGATTCTCAAAGGAGCTGAAGTGGCTCTTGTGGAATCTTTGCGCCCGGGGTTTTTTGTTGCCCGCCAGGATCGAAGTCACGCCCAGCTTTCCGCCTCGGGCGTAGTCTGCTGTGGCATACCCACTGTTATCGAAGGAGTCCGTATCCGATCCGAATCCACATAATCTCATGACTTTACATTCAGCTTAGTAACGGATTAGGCAACTCCTAATGCCGCAAAGTTAAGTCTTTGAGTTCTGCCGCGGTTTGTTGCAGTCATTTGAGCTGGCGTTGCTGTCGCGGAGAATTGGAGAACGGCGTGTACATTGTGTCGCCATCGGAGTCCTCGAAACTTTTTCGCGTTTCTCACATTGTTTTTTTAGCACCACCACTTGAATTCGCTTGTGAAGTAGGTTTACGGTGCGATCTGCACCCGAGCACCAACACTGTTCGGCCAGCACGACCTGTTTTGCGAGCGCTTCTTTACAAATATTGAGGGCGCACGGTGCGTCTTCAGGTGATTCTAGGGGGGGGAATATGACTCCGTGCCGCAAAGGTCCCCGTGTCGTCCTTCCACTTCAGGCCGTTCTTTTTGCAGCGCTTCTTGCGGCCTGCCCACGAGCGGCCAGCGCGAATTACCTTTGGAAAAGCCGAGTGCAAGTGTCATTCACTCCAAATGGAGCGTTTCCTGACGATATTGCGAGAGGAAGAGCTGATACCACCCGCTTCTTTCTTTCTGTACAAACGAATTCAGGGATTCCTTCGGCTGGACGTTGCAATTGGGGCGACCTTCTTGTTCTCAAGCCGGATCCAAACCAGGCCCAGGGAGTAGACTGGATTCAAGCATGGGCAGATAAGGAGCCTTATGAGCTCCACCAGGAGATGTCGGAAGACGAGACTGATAGTACTTCGACAGATCACCATATTTTCACTGATCGCAATAACAACGTGCACCTCATTTGTGAGGACTATAGTGTTGGTCCATTAGGAGGAGCTTGCGGTGCCGTAGCAAAGCTAGGATACAAGAATCGCGCCTCGGCGCGTTGGCCGGATCACGATACGATCAACTCTCTTGGAAATTCTCTTTGCAGCGGACCAAGCCCGCATATGTTCATTCAAGAAGTATCCTCGGGGCCAGACACTCTACATATAACTTGGCGTGTTGGAAATCCAAGTTGCGAATTCGCAGGATATCTTGGACACAGAAAAACCGCGATTCTGAACCCCAATGATATTGATTGGAATGGTTCCGAATCACCGCAAGAAACGTTCGTGACGGATAGATTCAATACCAGCAATTTTATTGCAGATCCCCATGGCGCAGTGGTTGTCGATAGCGAAGGAGTTTATCACTTCTTTGGTTTTGATGACTTGACCACTACCGGGCGGCGGCTAGTATTGCATCTATGGGGATCACCGCCTGATCCTGGAGAAATATGGACGTTCACGGAAGACCAAATAGAAGTATTGGACGACTTCCCAAAGTTGTTCAGTGTCCCTCTAGGGGGGCTGGATGATGCCAGTTTGCCAATCGCCCAAAGTGGCTCACCGGAATATATCTACGTGGCATGGCACAGGGATACAGACGCGACGCCTGACACTCGAGAGATATATTTCACGCGAATTCCACCAGGCGGGGAGCCGGCTGACGAACCAATTCCACTCACGCTTGGCGACGGATTCAACATTTCTGCGCGCCCCAAGCTGGACGTTACTCCGGAGGGGTATATACATCTCGCTTACCACGATTCCACTACTACTTCCACGTGGGATCCGGATCATAGCGTTGACACTTATCACATGTGGACAACAAGCGATGATCCTATGGATATTGATAACTGGTCAACACCAACAAAGGTGACAGTTGAAAGAAGGACCACGACCCTCTTTCCGTACATGTATGCTTCTCACGACTCTGTATGGATCGCATATCAATGCCATGACGATGACTCGCTTCAAACAGTGGACAGCGATTGCCCTGAAGGATCTATTGGAGAAGACTGCGATTTCGAAGTGTGGGCGCAGATGGGACACTCGTTGCCTGGTGAGGTCCCCGATAACGAGACAGACACCATGACGTGGGATGGTTTCGTGTACCTCGACAGGGACTTTGTTGTGCCTTCCGGAAGGACGCTCATCATCTCTCCCGGCACCCGGGTATTCGCTCATGCTGGCGATAAGGTTAACCAAGGAATCGACGGGGCAAAGGTTGAAATCATAGTGAAAGGGACGGGAAGTATTGTGGCGTCTGGGGATACTAACCAGCACATCTCAATGGTAGGTGAAATAGGAACAGGTACAGGGGAATGGTATGGCCTTCGATTCACGGAAGGGGCCCCTGTCGCTGGATCAACAACAGCGCTTGATTTCGTTGACTTTCGGAATGCTCATCGCGCCGTCTGTGTGGATACGCTAGGCTTCAATCTTCGCGACTGCACTTTTGCGCAGTCAGCCAGCGCAGATATCTTTGTTGATCGGGACTATCGGATTCCGGAAGGTAAAGAATGGAAATTGATCGGTCCTACAACAGTTCTGGTTAACAACTCTGATGCGGCAAACAAGGCGTGGAGCCAAGATGCATCTTTAGCAGAGATTTTGGTCCAGGGTGCATTGAGAACGTTCGGCGGAAACCATGGAGCTGGATCAGATTCAATCTATTTCAAGTCCACAACAACAACGAGTCAGTCATGGACCGGAATCACCGTCGATTGGACAGGATCCGGAGAAATCTATGATGCTTCCATTGGCTACGCTACCGATCCGATTGCTTTCCAGGCGTGTGCCTATGCACGGATTTGGAATAGCCGAATTCACGATTACAGAGATGTCGGAATCTTTGATGGAGCTTCAAACGCCTGGATAAGAGAGTGCAAGGTGACTAAAGGGACTGGTACTAACTTCACCCGTACGGGTATTTATCTTATCGAGTCCACGGGCCGAGTGGATGCCGACAGTGTTGGATATCACGAAGCCAGCGGAATTAAGGCCGAATTCTCACAGAATACGTGCAATGCTTCACTTGCGGCGGACAGCTTGATCATAGGTGGCAACACGCTTACGGGAAGCGGTCTTCTAAATGGAAATGGCCTAGGAACGGGATTGTACATTGTTCGTGGTTGCGAGCATCGTCATCCAAGAGTTACAAACAATGTCATAAAAAAGTGGGGCGGGAATGGCTTGTATCTCCAAAGCTGCGCGGAGACAAGGGTAGTTTGCAACAGCATCGTCGATAACTGGCGAGGGGTGAGATACGATCGAAGCTCAAGCTCGGCTGGAGATTCAACGCGATTCTATTCGAATGATTTGCGCCTAAATAGAAATCGCAATATGTTAGTGAATACAGCATATAAACTTAGTTTGCGTGATAGTGCCTCTCCTCAAGGCTGGGGAATAAACAAATTTCGGCAATACAATTCAGATACTAAGAATATCGAAACCCTTGATGCCACGGCCATCGAGGCCAGATACAACGTCTGGCAAAAGGTAGACGGCACACTCACACAGGACGTATCAGAGATCCGTGCCTCCCTGACTGAGGCCACTCAAGGTATCATTTCATTCGATCCATCGCTTAGCGCTAGCGATAGTTCTTTCGATTGCGAGGGGAGCCAAGCGCTTTTGGCCATTCAGGAAGCAGCAATCCCAGATCGATCTCAAGTCGTGAAAGGGGGTGGAGCGGAGAAGGACGATTGGAAGCTGCCAGTGTCATTTAGCCTGTCTTCGGAGACAATTTCGCGCTCTCATTCCTCCATAGAAATCGTTTATCACATTCCAGCTGACTATTTTGGCGAAGTCCGACTTGCCGTTTTTGACGTTCAGGGGAGAAGAATCCGAGACCTCCTATATGGAAAACAGGATCCCGGGCGGTATAGAATTGAATGGCACAAAGACAGCGATTCCGGATTGAAGGTCGGACCGGGGGTGTACTTCGTCCACTTTCGGGCCGAGGGGTATCGCCGGACCGTCAAAGTGGTGCTCATAGGATAGAACGACAAATGATGTGGTTTCGTGCCATTCTCATTGGGTTTTTCATATTCGTCCTGATTATCAGTCACGCTCAGGCCGCGGCGATTCGGGTCCCGGAAGACTATCCTACGGTCCTTTCAGGAATTGATGCTGCGGTATCTGGAGACAGCGTACTCGTTGGTCCAGGAACATGGACGGATAAGGCTACGCGCATCATTTCCATAGGAGGTTCCCCGGGGACATTCACATCATGCGGGTTCTTCAAGGGAGGGGTGACACTAATCGGAACCAATGGTGCGAACGCCACAATTATTGATGCTGAAGCCTCCGGTCCGGGTACGATCATAACTTTTATATTCGCCAATCAGAGCAATGATGACATCTTAATCGAAGGTGTCACGATTACTGGTGGGATTAATGCTGGTCTCTTTGGCGTGGACAGCGGGCGCATCACAATTCGTTCCTGCAGAATTGTCGGAAACTCTTCTCCAACCGCGGTGGGCGGGGCAATTAGAACTGATGAGTGTGATGTTACGCTTGAAGATTCAAATATTAGCTTCAATGCCTATGCCGAAGGTACGGGCGCCGTCTCTTGTGACCAGGCTCACCTAGTAGCACGGGGATGTCGATTCGAGGGAAATCTTTCTTCCGGTGCGGCCGTGGTTGCCACGGCATTTACTAGTGGCGTATTTGATCCCATCATCGAGGATTGTGTCTTCATCCACAACCGAGGACAATTTGGTGCTGCGCTCGGTTTGTCCTACCAAGATAATGTGGTCGTCGAGGGAAACCTGTTCTTAGAGAATGTCGCGACAAGCGGGATGAGTGCGTCCATGCTGGTTAATGAAGGACACTCGACAGTCCTTTTTAACACTTTTGTTCGAGACAGTTGTCTGGGAGGAGATGGATCAACTTGTTTAATCGCTCCTTTTGATGGAGAGATCTCAAACAATACTTTCTATGATTGCTTTGTGGAAGACCCGTCATTTGATGGATATGGCTCCGCAATTGCTCTTTACGCGCAGAACGGTGGCAGCATCCATCTGGAGCACAACGTGTTCGCCTTCTGTGATGGACAGCCGGCGGTATTCCTTATCGGAGGCACAAATGAGTTCCAGTTCAATCACTCCTGCAATGTCTTTTGGGAGAATCATCGGGGTGATTATGGAGGATGGATTCCTACGATTCCTGCAGATATAGAGGCAGATCCGCTCTTTTGTGACCCAGAATTATTGGATTTGACTGTTCAAGAAGAATCGGCTTGTGCTGCAGGCAATACTCCTGGGTGTGCGCAGATCGGAGCCTGGCCCGTTGGCTGTGGCTCGATTCACGTCGATGAAACATCCTGGGGGAAAATCAAGGCCCTTTACAGGTAAGGAGTGCTCCACGTGGGTACGCGACAACTCAACATGGTCTGTCGAACTCTTTCGAGCTGCGGCCTGGTTGTGGGATTCCTTGGAGCAGGTACTGCCAAGACTTATGCGGCGACTGTTCCAATTCCCCCAGAAACTGCTGAACCCACCGAGGTTGAAATCTCCTCGATCGATGTCATTACAAGCCCTAGTGGCGAATCAAGAATTCTTCTCAAACCAGGCGATCTAAGCAGATTTCGAGCGGAGCTGGTTTTGAATGCGGTCCTTGAAATCAGGCTTTCTGGGATTGCGCCGATTGAACCTCTTGATGTTCGAATAGAGCCCCTGACTCACGATTGGACCGATGGGACAGCGACCTGGACATCTCCTTGGATCGCACCTGGTGGTGATGTCGATGCTGCGTATGGGTTGACTGCTCGAATAGAAAAGGACCTCACGGGTCAAGTGCTCTATGCTGATGTTTCTGAAATCCTTCGCGGCTGGGCGGATTCGGAACTTACTGAAGACGGATTCCTCTTGTCGGTTCCTCCAGTTAAGGGTCTGGGTTTCGATAGTGAGGAGATGTCGGTTTTGGGGGAGTCTCTCTTAGTAAAGCTCATTGTTGATTATCGAAAGATAACGGGACTTGGGATAGAAGGAGGGTCTGCGTTTCTCAGGAGGCGAGATCGGGAATCATAGACCGGCAAGTCGAGACTTGCAGAGAGACTTTCCGTCAATACGTCCTTCCTGGGGAGCCAGCTTCATCTGACGGAATTGACTGCGACTGCGCAGTGAAGAGAGACCCTGCTCGCGAAAGCTGGCGGGGTCGCTTTGTTTTATGCGGAGTTACGGCAACGAGTTGCGGTGGGGGTGCGGGAAGAGAGAGACTTGGAGGAGGCGAGGTCTGTTAACCACAAGAGAGGAGAGAGGCGGCGTGAGGCGGAAAATCTCTTGCTCTCTGTCTCTATCGGGGCGTGTGGTTAACGCAGGTGTTTCGGGTGGATGGCCGAGACGGACGGAATTACGGAATCTCAAGTCGGATGTGGGAATAAGGAGCTCATGGAGATGAGAAGGGATACCATTTACGCGAGTTCTAGAAAGATCCGACCACGCTTTCGATGCCTGCTGCCTTTGGCCATGGTTCTGACATGTGCCCGTTTATTCGGGCCGGCATACGCCGCATGCATTGACTACTCAAACTACATCCATTGGATTGGCACCGTTCAGACACCCAGCTTTGCCAATCGTGTTGCCGTCTCGGGAACGCTAGCATACGTCGCGGACTACTATTCGGGTTTGCAGATAATCAATGTCGCCGACCCGCAAAATCCGCAAGTTATCGGTAGCGTGGATACTCCACACGTGGCTTATGACGTCCACGTTTCAGGCACTCACGCCTACGTGGCTGACTACAATGGCGGTCTGCTCGTGATAGACGTTAGTAGTTCATCGAGCCCAGTGATTGTAGGCGGTATGGAGACACCGGGAATTACAGCAGGAGTAGTTGTTTCTGGAGATTACGCTTATCTCGCTGGGGCTGATTTTCTTGTAGTAAACATCGCTGACGTGGAAAATCCGTACATTGTGGCAAGCCTAGATACGGGCGGTACGGACATTGTAAAGTTAGGAAATTACATCTACCTGGCCGATGGCGTTCTGCGTGTGATCGATGTGACGACTCCGGAAAGTCCGAAGTTAGTCGCAAGTGTGGGAAAGGCTTCGATAGTGGCCGTCGAAGGCACATACGCGTATGTAGGTAGAACCTATGAGCTTCAGATAATCGACATTGCCAACCCTCAGAATCCCCAAGTGATTGCTAGCTTGAATGCTCCAGATGATGTTTATGGCGTGGCCGTATCAGGTACATTCGCCTACTTCGAGTGCTGGTCACGTGGTCTTCAAGTCATCGATGTTACAACCCCGCAGGATCCTGAGATCGTGGGAAATGTTATTCCAGAGGGTTTTGCCCGTGGTGTTGAGGTGTCTGGTGGCTACGCCTACATCGCCGGGTGGGAGCACGGACTCCACGTGATTGACATTGCGAATCCGAAGAGTCCACCAATTTTAGGAAGTGTAGATACTCCTGATTACGCTCAGGGTATGGCCGTCTTGGGGACATACGCCTACGTGGCCGATCGAGCCTCAGGCCTTCAAGTACTCGATATCGAGGACCCCTTGAATCCTCAGATCGTGGGAAGCGCGAACACACCGGGCTCGGCAGAGGCGGTGGTGACCTCTCAGACTTATGCTTATGTCGCCGATCAGGGTTCCGGTTTGCAGGTCGTGGATATCGCCAATCCAACTAACCCACAAATTGTTGGAAGCGCAGATACTCCAGATTTAGCTCTCGATGTTGCTGTCTCTGCGAACTACGCATACATCGCTGATCGAGTTTCTGGACTGCAGATAGTTGACATTTCGAATCCATTTGTCCCACAGATAGTGGGAAGCGCAGATACTCCGAATGCTGCCTTGGGGGTTGCTGTTGCAGGCACTTATGCATACGTGGCAGATGCAAATAGTGGGCTCCAGATTGCCGACGTTTCCCAACCCGAAAACCCTCAGATTGTCGGTACGTTCAATACACCTGATTATGCGAAGTCCGTGGTCATTTCGAACCACATTGCGTACCTGGCAGACCGAACTGCGTTCCTGCTGGTCGACGTTAGCGATCCCCTGCACCCCGATCTCATTGCCAACATTGCCGCTGCTAGTGCCGATGACGTCACCCTGTCCGGCAAGACTGCGTACCTCGCAGCTTATGCCGCAGGTCTTCAGGTAGTCGATGTCACGAACCCTTCAGTTCCGCGAATTCTAGGTGGTCGGACAGTTACGCTCTTTCCATTTGGCGTAGCTGTATCCGAGACCAACGTCTATGTGGCAGATGGCTATTTCGGAGTCCATGTCCTTCCCTTGGAATGCAAGTGGCAGAAGGTTCCTCAAGACGGAGGAGACTACAGTCCACCGCTGGGAACCTTACGGGCTTCGCCGAATCCCGCTATGGGTAACGTCACGTTTCAGTTCAAGATCCCTGTCGCCGTATATGCAAGCCTACGAATTCACGATGTCCAGGGGCGGCTTGTACGCAACTTCAGAACTTCGGAAGCAGGAGCGATCCAATGGGACGCGAGGGACGATCAAGGCCGTCCGGTCGCGCCGGGTATGTATTTTGCGCGACTCGATTGGCCGAGTGGAACAGCATCCACGCAGGTGATGCTCATCCGATAGTGTCAGTCAGGTCTTTTGAGGAAATTGACTGCCCTGCCGCACCACGGAGAGACCTTGTGCAACCCCAACGCAGTCTTTCGATTTCATGCGCAGTTACGCCAACGAGTTGCGGTGGGGGTGCGAGAAGGGAGAGACTTGGAGGAGGCGAGGTCTGTTAACCACGAAGAGAGGAGAGAGGCAGCGTGAGGCGAAAACTCTCTTCCTCTCTGTCTCTATCGGGGCGTGTGGTGAGCAAAGGTGTTTGGCTCGGACACCCGACCCAAACAGATTTACGGAATCCACTAGCTAGGCTGCGATTCTCAGTCCTTGTACTGCTCAGCGCATTCGCCTTGCTAGCTTCTAGCGGGCATGCCGCGACGCTTCACGTGCCGTCCGAGTACGCGACGATTCAAGCGGGGATCGATGCGGCGGCGTTTGGAGACTCTGTTCTTGTAGCGCCTGGTGTCTATAAGGATTACGAAGTTCGGGATTTCCTGGCGTCGTGCGCCTTCTTAAAAGACGGTGTATGCGTAAAGTCCGAGGCAGGTCCGGCGTCCACGACGATTGACATCATAAACATGCAAGGACCTCTCGGGGGTAGTGCGGTCATTGCAAATGCTCTCCCATCAGGCGTCACTTCGTTTGAGGGCTTTACGATTGAGGGTAGAGAGAAAGGTGGCGGAGCCCTAATCGGCCTGTGCGAGGATATGACTCTCCGCGATTGCGTATTTCAGAACTTCGATGGCGGGCCGACTGCGGGCGGCGCGGTCGTTATTGTGGGGAACGGTTCGATCATCGATAGCAAGTTCACAAACTGCAGGGCTGATCTTGGGGGCGCGATTTACTGCACGGATGGGCACATTGATTTGATTGGATGCCTCATTCAGAGTTGTCAGAACACTCCAGTCCAAATCGAGGAAAGCGGCGGAGGAGCAGTCTCCACGACCATCATGAATTGTCAGTTTCTCGACAATACGTCGTCAGGTGGAGCAGGAGGGTTGGCCCTCGGATTGACCTCCGGCCCCACAATTATCAAAGGGTGCCTGTTTAAGGGGAACATCAACACCGGTTCTGGCGGAGGGGCGGTGATCATGGGCCTGGGGCAAAAGACAGTTCAGGATTGTGTTTTTATTGAGAATGGCGCGATGGGTAGCAACGGACAGGGCGGTGGACTTTCCGCCTTCTCGAGTCCTCTTATCGTGCACAACAACACGTTCTTTGGAAATTACAAGACCACGAATATAGCAGGTGGGAGTGCCGCGTATTTTGCTCCCCCAACATCCGGTGCTTTCGAGAGCAACATAGTTAGCGGATCTCACGGGGGGCCTGCGGTCGAGAACCTCGGAACGATGAGCACTAACTGCAATGTCTTTTGGGATAACGCGCAGGGGATTGGCGTGCCGCTCGCACCGACCGACCGAGTGGTTGATCCGCTCTTGTGCGATCCCGCAATCTACGACCTGACTCTGCGCACTGGCTCTCCATGTCTCCCCAACGATCCTCTCGGCTGCGGCCTCATCGGCGCCCTCGGCCAAGGCTGCGGCGCAGTCTCCGTCGAATCCAAGTCCTGGGGCAAAATCAAGGGGCTGTACCGTTGAAACTGAGACGCATGCGAATGACCTTGCGTACGATGGCGCCCGCACTTCTGATCGCGTTCGTTTCGTGCGGAGATGACTCCGAACGGAATCCCGTGGAGCCTGAAGAGCCGTCAACGCCCGTCAACGCAATGAATGACTATGCGGAGGCTTTCGTCGCTGGCGACAAAGACGCAGTCGCTCAGCTGTTGCATCCCGAATTCGAGTATGACGTCCTTGGAGTATGTCCTAGTGGTTCCTGCCGTGAGGCGTATCCCACGAATTATGTAGAGGAGCTCGGCATTCTCGGGCACATGATGGACTCAGCCGACTCGGGTTCAGGACCTGCCGTCGCTGAAAGGGAGATGACTGCAAGTGTAATGACAGCCGAGACACTGGCGAACAGGGACGTGCAATGCTTCGTTCAGCTAGTTGTTCGAGTCCGAACGGGAGAAACAACGTGGCTGTTGAATCGTGCCGACGTTGAGATCACCTTCCGAAGGGGTTCCACGGGTGCTTTCCAGATTCTCAAAATGCTTGAGTACACGTTGTTTCGCTCGCCGAGTGGATGCTGGGCTGAGACTCGGTGTTTGTGGTCGTGAATGGAAGTTGGCTATGCATGAAGAGGGCCGACCAAGGCTGCGGCACAGTCTCAGTCGAATCCAAGTCCTGGGGCCAAATCAAGGGGCTGTACCGGGAGTGACCAGGCAAGGCTGGTCGAGAAGGAAAGGAGTGACGCGAATCGCTTCTGGAAATCTCGTGAGTCGTCCAGTGGGTGCGAATCCCATCCGACCAAAGCTGAAGCCCAGCAGGTTGGTAGTGAGTCTTGCGCCGATCACGGTGACGGGTTCGGCGATACGTAGATGCGCGAGTGCGTGGGCCGCGTGAGTTGGCCTCGAAATGCCCGTATCTCCGGTGCCGAGAGCGCCTGGTAGCACGAAGGCAGTAGCGCGGATCTCGTTGAAGTGGGCGAGAGGCCCGCGCACCGGACGGGGTTAGGAATCGCGGCACGCGTGCAAGAGGACGGCCCAGAAACCTGGGAGACCCTCCACCTCCACGAAGGCTGTGGTAGATCGAACGCCAGGGACAACTGAAGCGTCGGTCGATGGGGAAGAGGGAGTCGGAGGACCGCATAGTAACGAGGAAGTCGGGGAACGAGCGGCACTCGGACCCGGCGGAGCGAAGGCGGTCCGTGTTGGCGTGAACTTTCGGAGGGAAACATGACGGATGCGAAGACATCGGAAGTCATGTCCACGGAACTTCGAAAGGTAGTGGCACGAGCGCGAAAAGATCCGGGGATGATTCTCTCGCTAGCGCATCGCATTGATGTGCCGGCGCTGGAGCGCGCTTACCACCGTCTTCGCAAAGACGCGGCGGTGGGAGTGGATGGGGTCACGAAGTCGGAGTACGGGCAGGAGCTGGAGAAGAATCTCCAGGACCTGCACGAGCGGCTGAAGTCGATGCGATGGCGACATCGGCCGATCCGGCGCGTGCACATTCCGAAAGATGGAGGGAAAACCCGTCCGATCGGCATCTCCACGATCGAGGACAAGATCGTGCAGGACTCGATTCGTGAAGTGCTCGAGGCGATCTACGAGCAGGATTTCTTGAACTGCTCGCATGGTTTTCGGCCGGGGCGCAGGGCGCATGATGCTTTGCGCTTCTTGAATCGATCGGTGCACCAGGGCGAAGCGAACTGGATCATCGAGGCGGACATCGTCTCCTTCTTCGACAGTTTGGATCGCGCCAGGCTGATGGAGATGCTGCGGGTGCGGATCGGCGATCGGTCGCTTCTGCGGCTGATCGGGAAATGCTTGCACGTGGGCGTCCTGGACGGAGAGGAGTACACCGAACCGGATCAGGGTGCGACACAAGGGTCGGTGCTCTCACCGCTTTTGGGGAATGTCTATCTGCACTATGTGTTGGATGTGTGGTTCGAGCGAGCGATCAAGCCGCGTCTTCGAGGCCGGGCTTTTCTGGTCCGTTACGCGGATGATTTCGTGATTGGTCTCGAACGACGCGATGACGCGGAGCGCGTGATGGCCGTACTTCCCAAACGGATGGAGCGCTTTGGACTGACCCTGCATGCGGACAAGACTCGATTGCTCCGCTTCGATCGACCGCAAGGGAGCAATGGCAAAGGTCCGACCACTTTCGATTTTCTGGGCTTCACGCATTACTGGCGTCGAACCCGGAAGGGAAAGTGGATGATGTGGTGCAAGACGATGCGGGTTCGCTTTCGACGGATGGTCAGGTCCGTCGCGGAGTACTGCCGGAGCCACCGGCACGATCCGGTGAAGGCGCAACACGCCGCGCTCACCAGGCGAATTGTCGGTCACTTCAATTACTATGGAGTGAATGGCAATCTTCGGATGCTGGAGCGGCTGATCATTGCGCTCCGTCCGATCTGGCTGAAATGGCTTTGCCGTCGCAGCCAAAAGCCGGGCCTTACTTGGGAGAAATACGAGCGGCTCTTAATGCGCTTTCCTCTCCCAGTACCTCGGATTCGAGTCCAACTCTGGGGTGCTTTGACATGAGTCACGTCAGCGGTGGAGCCGGATGGTGGAAATCTCCAAGTCCGGATCTGGTGAGGGGCTCGGCTGAGGTAACTCCCGGGCCTACTCAACTGAGCTGCGCGAGGATTGCCGCGCTGCTTTTCGCAGCTACACTGCTGGCGAGCTCCGCACAAGCTGCGACGCTGCACGTGCCCTCTGATTATCCGACAATACAGGCCGGAATTGATGCTGCTAGTGCTGGCGACGTCGTCTTGGTTGCCCCCGGAACGTACACAGATTTTGAAACCCGCAATTTAGAGACCTCGTGTGCGTTTCTCAAGGACGGCGTTCACGTTGAATCGGAGGGTGGCTCCACGGTCACGGTCATCGATCTCTTAAAGGTAGACGGGTCTGCACCCACAGCGATCATCGCCGAGTTCCTTCCGTCAGAAGAAACCTCGGTCAGAGGTTTCACTGTGGAAGGACGGGATCGAGGATTGGGGGCATTCATATGGCAATGTGGGAACATGACGATTCAGGACTGCCTTTTTCAGAACTTTGATGGTGGGCCTATTACGGGGGGCGCGGTAATCCTCGTTGGAAACGGGTCCATCATCGGCAGTGAGTTTGTGAACTGTAAGGCGCTCTCTGCAGGTGCAGTTTGGTTTACTGATGGGCACATCGATCTTATTGGGTGCGTTTTTCGAGAGTGCCACAATGCCGCGGTCTATGGATATGAATCCGGAGGAGGAACAGTCTCTGCAACGTTCTCCGATTGTCAGTTCATAGGGAATTCATCCTCCGGCGGAGCTGGTGGCTGTGTCGTGGGTCTAGCGATGGGTCAAACGACAATTCGGGGCTGTCTATTCAAGGATAACTTGAACACAGGTACGGGTGCCGGCGGACTAGGACTTGGCCTCGGCCCTAAGATTGTCGAGGACTGTGTCTTTATCGCGAATGGCGCGATGGGGGCTAACGGACAGGGAGGTGGGCTGTCAGGCGGCGGTAGTCCTTTGATTGTCCGGAGCAACACATTTTATGGGAATTATAAAACCCAAAGCGCTGCTGCCGGTGGCGCGGTGGAGTTCGCGACCTTTGCCTTCTTCGAAAGAAATATTGTCGTAGGGTCGCAAGGTGGAGCAGCGGTGGCTTCTTCTGGAGACGTTGACACCAGCTGCAACGTGTACTGGGACAATCCTCTCGGGATTGGAATTCCTCTAGCACCCACCGATCGCGAAGTCGATCCGCTGTTCTGTGACCCCGCAATCTACGACCTGACTCTGCGCACCGGTTCCCCATGCCTTCCCGATGATCCACTCGGCTGCGGACTGATCGGCGCTCTGGGCCAAGGCTGCGGCACGGTCCATGTTGATGAGTCGTCCTGGGGGAAGATCAAGAGCCTGTACAGGTGACCGCACTGACAAAGTCCAGCGCCATTCGACTCTGCTTCCTCTGCCTTGCCCTCCTGTTCAGTCAGCCGAGACTCAGCAACGCCACCACGATCCTCGTGATGCAGGATGGCAGTGGCGATGCGATGACGATCATGGGCGGTCTATCCTTGGCAGCCGAGGGCGACAGCATCCTAGTTGGACCGGGGGTATACGCGGAGCAGGTCACGATCGACAAAAGCGTTACGCTAATCAGTACAAACGGAACTATGGCGACATCGATCGATGCTTCGGGCTTTGCATGCTGCGTATGCAGCTTGACGGAAGAAGTGACCCTAAGGCTGGAGGGCTTCACCCTTCAAGGAGCGGAGCCTGATTCAAAAGACGACATTGCGTTCGCTGTAAATGGCAGGGGGGATGTAAGTATTGTTAACTGCATCTTCACTGAAGGCACAGGAAACATGAGCGCAATGTTCTGGGAAGGAAACGCGCGACTCACTTTTTGCGGGGCGGCGGAACTCGGTCCCGCGAGCCTGGCCCACTTCTATGTGAATGGAGCCTCCATGATCGTTTCTGCGTGTGAGTTTCATCATTTGGAAGGACATGTGGTGGTGAATACGGGGGGGGCGTGTGTAATTGACACTTCAGTCTTTGCTCACATCGCCGGACCTTATGCAGCTATCGCAGGAGTCTTTGACGTCCAGGTGGAGGACTGTGTTTTCCGTGATCTTGATCAGGTGGCTGTGGGACCTTTTCGTCCGCCAGTAGCTGGCAACGTTCTCAAAAGAGTTGCGCCGTACGAGATCCGTGGGTGTACTTTCTCGAAGGTAAGATGGGGACCAGTAGAGACGTCTCCTCAGAATCCGTTAATGGTCTTTGAGAGCAATTTGGTGACAGGAGGCGATATTGGAGTTGGAAATACGGAAGAAGTCGGAGCGATGTTCGCCTGTAATAATGTTTGGGGAAATCTCGTGAATTGGTCGGGCATGCCTGACCCTACTGGGCAAGATGGGAACATTTCCGCCCCACCCCTCTACTGCGATGCCGAGAGTGGCAATCTCCAGGTGGCGAGCAATTCTCCTTGTCTTCCGGCAAACAACACCTGCGGCTTGTTGATCGGCGCACAGGGGCAGGGGTGTGGACCGAGTCCAGTTGAACAGAAGTCCTGGGGCGCGATCAAGGGGCTGTACCGGGAGTGACCAGGGAATACTGGTCGAGAGGGAAAGGAGTGACGCGAATCGCTTCTGGAAATCTCGAGAGTCGTCCTGTGGGTGCGAATCCCACCCGACCAAAGCTAAGCCCGGCAGG
>Ga0111538_10005267_pt1 | contig 17720 bp, 13 predicted proteins | sample SoiMethybrSBSTD1_FD_79669 | JGI IMG/M metagenome (GOLD analysis project Ga0111538, IMG submission 79669) | Bulk soil microbial communities from a Populus tree surrounding site in Tennessee, USA - Soil MetaG P. TD hybrid SBSTD1 (version 2)... | ecosystem: Environmental > Terrestrial > Soil >...
CCTCGCGCCGCTCGCGCAGCGGCGGCAGCGAGATCGGGATGACGTTGATCCGGTAATACAGGTCTTCGCGGAAGCGCCCTTCGGCGATCGCCTTGGCGAGGTCCTGGTTGGTGGCGGCGATGACGCGGATGTCGGCCTGCAGCTCCTCGAGGCCGCCGACGCGCCGGAACTTCCGCTCCTGCAGGACGCGCAGCAGCTTCACCTGCATCACCGCGCTCATCTCGCCGATCTCGTCGAGGAAGACGGTGCCGCGCTCCGCCACCTCGAGCAGCCCCTTCTTGTTCGCATCCGCGCCGGTGAACGACCCGCGCATGTGGCCGAACAGCTCCGACTCGAGCAGGTTCTCGGGCAGCGCGCCGCAGTTGAGCGACACCATCGGCTTCTCGCGGCGCAGGGAGTTGAAATGGATCGCCTGCGCGACCAGCCCCTTGCCAGTGCCCGACTCGCCGGTGAGGAGAATGGTGCTGTTGGTGCGGGCGATGGTCTCGATCATCTTGAACACCTCGAGCATCGCCTCGCTGCGCCCGATGATGTTCGAGAACTGGTGCGACAGCCCGAGCGTCCGCTTCAGCAGCACGTTCTCCTGCTTCAGCTGCCGGTTCTCGATCTTCTCGCGCACCTTCATCTTGAGCAGGTCGATGTCGAACGGCTTGCTCAGGTAGTCGCAGGCGCCGAGCCGCATCGCCTCCACCGCGGTCTCGGTCGACGCGAAGGCCGTGATCATGATGCCGAGGATGTCCTGGTCGATCTTCTTGGCCGCGCGCAGGACGTCGACGCCGCTCAGGTCCGGCATCTTGATGTCGGAGATCACGAGGTCCACCGGCTGCTGGCCGAGCAGATCGATCGCCGTGCGGCCGTTTTCCGCCAGCAGCACTTCGTAGCCCTCGCGCCTCAGCACGATCGCCAGCAGTTCACGCATCGATCGCTCGTCGTCGACGACCAGGATGCGCGGCGGGCGCCGGTCGGTGGCGGGGGCGGCAGGTTCGAGAGCCGTAGTCACGAGTTCACCGCTGTGCGCGCCGGGAGATGGACCGACACCGAGGTGCCGGCCTTCGGCTCCGAGCTGACGCTGATTTCACCGTTGTAGTCGGAGACGATGCGATGGACGATGGCAAGCCCGAGCCCGCTGCCCTGGGTAAAGGTGCCGTGGAATGGACGGAACAGCCCGTCGAGCTCCTCCGGCGGAATGCCGATGCCTTCGTCGCGCACCGTCAGGATGACGCCGCCCGAGGCCGGCTCGTGGGCGCCGGACAGAAACAGGCGGCCGCCGTTGGGCATCGCCCGCAGGCCGTTGGTCGCCAGGTTCCAGATGATCTGTTTGATCTGGCCTTCGTCGGCCTCGTACAACAGCTCCGTGTCGGGCACGTCGACCACGATCTCGTGCCCCTCGTGGACGTCGGCGCTGTTGCGCAGCAGCAGCGCGGCGTCCTGCAGCGGCCGGCGGGCGTCGAACCGCTCGATCTGGAAGCGCTGCGGCCGGGCGTAGGCAAGGAATGAGCGGATGGTCGTGTTGAGCCGCTCCGATTCGCGCAGCACGATGTCCATCAGCTGCTCCTGCTCCGAGCTGAGCGGCAGCTCGTGGCGCAGGATCTGGATCGATCCCGACATCGACGCCAGCGGATTCCGGATCTCGTGGGCGATGCCGGCCGCCATCTCGCCGACCGCGGCGAGCCGCTGCTGGATCTGCGAGTCGCGCTCGAGCTTCTTGATGCTGGTCACGTCCTGAAACGTAAAGAGCAGCCCCGCCCGGCCGCGCGGCGTCTCGAGGTGCGTGGCGGTCAGGCCGATCTCCAGCTCGCGGCCGTCGGCGGTGCGGTAGCGGAACTCGTGGCGGCGCGCTCTCTTGATGCGCAGGTCGGATTGAATCGACTCGATCACCGCCTGCGGCAGCTGCAGCACCTCGTCGATCTGCCGGCCGACCGCCGCCTCGAACGCGATGCCGGTAATCGCTTCGGCGCCGCGGTTGAAGGTGAGGATGCGCAGCGCCGGATCGGCGGTCGCCAGCCCGCTCGGCAGGCTGTCGATGACGTGCTGGTTCAGCGCCTGCAAATCCGCAATCTCGGTCGAGGCCTCCTCGAGCTTCGCGCCCGCGGACCGCAGGCTGTCGGCCAGCGATCCGCTGAGCAGCGCCACCGCGAAGAAGCCGAAGACGTTCAGCGCGACGGTGTAGCGCGCCACCGATGCCGGCGGGAGGGTGAGCGTCGCCGCGTTGAGCCACGGGTCGGTGCGGTAGCCCAGCGCCGCCAGGTACTGCGCGATCACCAGCCCGACGTACAGCACCGTGCTCAGCGTCGCCGCCATCAGGCCGCCGCGGCGGAACTGAATCGCGCCGGCGGCAATCACCGGCAGCACGTACAGCGAGGTGAAGTAGCTGGTGATGCCGCCGGTGAAGTAGATGAAGGCCGAGACGATCAGCGCGTCGCCGGCCAGCTGCAGGTCGATCAGCCAGCGGTAGCGGTCGACGAAGCGGAGCGTCGAGCCGTAGAGGATGGTCAGCCCGTAGGTCAGGCCGATCAGGAAGAAGAACGGGTTGACCGGAAACGAGCCGGGCGCGGTGATCTGCAGGATGATCGCCGAGCCGAGCAGGATGGTGCCGATGATCGCGCGAATCGCGATCAGCCACGCGAGATTACGGCGCAGGCTCGTATCAACCATCGATCCGCCGTGCTTTCTCTGCGTCCTCAGGGCCCTCTACGCCCTCTGCGTTCTCTGCCCGCTCTGCACCCTCTGCGAAGCTCACCGTTAGGTGAGCTTCGAGATCAGGTCGAAGATCGGCATGTACATCGCGATGACGATGCCGCCGACGGTGACGCCGAGCACGGCAATCATGATCGGTTCGAGCAGGGTCAACAGACCCGCCACCGCCGTATCGACTTCCTCTTCGTAGAAGTCTGCAATCTTGGCGAGCATCGTGTCGAGCGCGCCCGTTGCCTCGCCAACGCCGATCATCTGCGTGACCATCGCCGGGAACACGTTGGTGTCCTTCAGCGGCACCGAGATCGTTTCACCGCGCTCGATGCTCTTGCGGGTGGTCATGATCGCCTCCTCGATGATCGAGTTGCCCGAGGTCCGGGCGGTGATTTCGAGGCCGTCGAGAATCGGCACGCCCGAGCTGATCAGCGTCGACAGCGTGCGGCAGAAGCGGGCGACGGCGATCTTGCGGAGAATCTGGCCGAGCACCGGCGCCTTCAGCGCCAGCCGGTCGATCACGCGCCGGCCGTTCTCGCTCGAGTAATAGGTCTTGAAGCCATACACCGCCGCGCCGAGGCCGACGAGGATGAACGGGAAGAAGCGCACCAGGTTGTTGCTGAGCGCGATCACCACCCGCGTCGGCAGCGGCAGCTCGGCGCCGAGGCCCGAGAACAGCTGGGCGAAGGTCGGGATGACCTTCCACAGAATGACGCCGACCACCAGCGTGGCGATGACGATGACGGCGACCGGGTAGATCATCGCCGACTTGACCTGGCCGGCCAGCTTGACCGCCTTCTCGATGTAGGTCGCGAGGCGCTTGAGAATGGTGTCGAGGATACCGCCGGCCTCGCCGGCCGCGATCATGTTGGTGAACAGCGGATCGAACGTCTTCGGGTGCTTGCGCATCGCGTCGGCGAGCGAGGCGCCCGACTCCACCGACGTCCGGGTGTCGAGGATGACCGCGGCGAAGTTCTTGTCCTCTTCCTGGGTGCCGAGGATGTCGAGACACTGGACCAGCGGCAGGCCGGCGTCGATCATCACCGAGAACTGCCGGACGAAGACGGCCAGGTTCTTGGCGTTGACCTTCTTGCCGATCTTGCCGCCCTTGTCCTTCTTGGCTGCCTCTTCCTTGGCGGCCTTGGGCGTGATCTTGGTGACCTGGATCTGCTCACGCCGCAGCGCGGCGGTCGCGGCGTCGATCGAGTCCGCGGCCCGTTCCCCGCTGACGGTCTGGCCGGCGCGCGTGCGCCCCGTATAGGCAAAAGTCGGCATGGTCCGGTCCTCTGGCTCCTAAGTGCTCTTACTTGGCTACCGGCCGCGGCGCGCTGCCCGGCGTGCGCCCCAGGCCCGCGCCGGCGACCACGCCGACGCCGCGCTGAATCATGTCGTGCAGCTCGTCGCGGTTCGATGAGGCGCCCATCGCCGTCTCCAGCGTGATCGCCCGCTTCATGTAGAGGCTGGCCAGCGACTGGTTCGCGGTCTGCATCCCCAGCTTGTCCTGCCCGGTCTGCATCGCGCCGTAGATCTGGTGCACCTTGTCGTCGCGAATCAGGTTCCGGATCGCGGGCGTCGGCACCATGATCTCGAGCGAGCAGACGCGCCCCTTGCCGTCGGCGCGCGGCAGCAGCGCCTGGCAGACGATCCCCTCGACCACCAGCGACAGCTGGGTGCGGATCTGCGCCTGCTGGTTGGCCGGGAAGATGTCGATGATGCGGTTGATCGTCTGCGCCGCCGAGTTGGTGTGCAGCGTGCCGAAGGTCAGGTGGCCGGTCTCGGCGATCTTCAGCGCCGCTTCCACCGTTTCGAGGTCGCGCATCTCGCCGATGAGGACGATGTCCGGGTCTTCGCGCAGCGCCGCGCGCAGGGCGTTGCCGAAGCTGCCGGTGTCGCTGTGCACCTCGCGCTGGTTGACCAGGCAGTTCTTGTGCGGGTGGATGTACTCGATCGGATCCTCGATGGTGAGGATGTGCTCGTTGCGCTCCGAGTTGATCTTGTCGAGCATCGCCGCCAGGGTCGTCGACTTGCCGCTGCCGGTCGGGCCGGTGACCAGCACCAGGCCGCGCGGCCGGTCGGCGAGCGTCGCCAGCACCGGCGGCAGCCCCAGCTCGCCGAAGGTGCGGATCTTCTCGGGGATGAGCCGGTAGACCGCGCCGACCGCGCCGCGCTGGTTGAAGACGTTGCAGCGGAAGCGCGAGCCGATCGCCTTGATGCCGAACGAGAAGTCGAGCTCCATCGATTCCTCGAAGCGCTTCTTCTGCGAGTCGGTCAGGACGCTGTAGACCAGCTGCTTGGTCTCGGACGGGGTCAGGTCGGGCAGCTGCACCCGCTGCAGCTTGCCGTTGACGCGAATCTGCGGCGGCGTACTGGTGGCGATATGAAGGTCGGAGCCTCCGAGCTCCACCATCGTTTTCAACAGCTCGGGTAATGTAGCCATCGCTATTTCACAGTCTCCCTGACGACTTCTTCGATCGTCGTGACGCCTTCCTTCACTTTCCGCAATCCGCTGCCGCGCAGCGTGATCATTCCCTCTTCCATCGCCTTGCGCCGCAGCTCGAGGCCGGAGGCGCCGACCAGAATCAGCTCGCGCAGCTCCTCGCCGATCTCCATCACTTCATAGAGACCGACGCGCCCCTTGTAGCCGGTGGTGTTGCACCGGTCGCAGCCGGCGCCCTTCATCGGCGTGACGCTCCCGGCGTCTTCCTCGGAGAAGCCGGCGGTGACGAGCGCCTCGGGCGTCATCGGGTTCGGCTCCTTGCAGTTGGTGCAGATGCGGCGCACGAGGCGCTGCGCGCAGATGAGATGCACCGAGCTGGCCACCAGGAACGGCTCGATGCCCATGTTCATCAGACGGTTGATCGTGCTCGGCGCGTCGTTGGTGTGCAGCGTCGAGAGCACGAGGTGGCCGGTGAGCGCCGCCTTGACGGCGATTTCCGCGGTCTCGAAGTCGCGGATTTCGCCGACCAGGATGATGTTCGGGTCCTGGCGCAGGAACGAGCGCAGCGCGGCGGCGAAGTTGAGCCCGATGTTCTCCTTGACCTGCACCTGGTTGACGCCGGCGAGGTTGAATTCGACCGGGTCCTCGGCGGTCATGATGTTGGTTTCGGGCGTGTTGATCTTGGAGATCGAGGAGTAGAGCGTGTTGGTCTTACCGCTGCCGGTCGGCCCGGTGACCAGCACCATGCCCCAGGGACGCGCGATCGCGGTCTCGAGCTTGGTCAGCGACTCGGGCTCGAACCCGAGCTTGGTCATGTCGAGCATCAACTTGTCTTTGTCGAGGAGACGCAGCACGATCTTCTCGCCGAAGAGCGTCGGCAGCACCGAGACGCGGAAGTCGATTTCCTTCGGCTCGCCGTTCTCGTTGTAGCGGATCTTGATGCGGCCGTCCTGCGGCAGGCGCTTCTCGGCGATGTCCAGCTTGGACATGATCTTGACGCGCGAGACGATCGCGTCGCGGTACTTCATCGGCGGCGACATGATGTTGTAGAGGATGCCGTCGATGCGGTAGCGGACGCGCAGCTCCTTCTCGTAGGGCTCGATGTGGATGTCGCTCGCGCCCTTCTGAATCGCCGACATCAGCACGACGTTGACCAGCCGGACGACCGGCGCGTCCTCGCCCTGGCGCGCGAGCGCCTCGGCGCTGATCTCCTGCAGCTCCTCGAGCACCTCGACGTCGTCGGCGCCGGTGCCGAGCGAGTTCTGGAGCTCCTCGAGGCCGCGGCTCGCCATTTCGAGCGTGCTGCCGGTGACCGCGCCGGCGGCCCCCGGTTTGCCGCCGGGCTTGGCCGGGGCCCCGCCGCCTTTCCCACCCGGGTAGTACTTTTCGACCGCGTCGGTGATCGCGATTTCCGAGGCGACGACCGGTTCGACCGTGTACCCGGTCATGAACTTGATGTCGTCCATCGCGAAGACGTTGGTCGGGTCCGTCATCGCGATCGTGAGCGTGCTGCCGGAGCGGCTGAGCGGGATGATTTGGTACTTGCGAGCAGTCTCGGTCGGAACCAGCTTGACGATGGTCGGGTCGATCTTGAACTGGGCGAGGTTGATGGAGGGAACGCCGTACTGCTTGCTCAGCAGGGTCGTAATCTGCTCGTCCTTGACGAACCCCATCTTGACGAGGTTGTAGCCGAGCTTCCCCCCGTTGGCCTTTTGCTGGTTCAAGGCCTGCTGGAGTTGCTCAGGGGTGATGAGCTTCTCCTTTAGGAGGAGTTCGCCAATTCGGACGGCCATTTAAACTTTAAGACTATACGCTAGACTGACAATTTATGTCAAAAAGTGACCTAAAACGTCACTCTGAACGCCAAACCCCATCCGTCCCTGCTCTCATCCGTGCCGCCGCCGGTCATGTACGCGTCGACGAACAACCGCTGCCGGAGCGCGACGCTCGCGCCGCCGCTATAGGCCGAACGCTCAAGGCCGATCATGCTCCGGTTGAGTCCGCCCCTGAGCCCCAGATACCGCTGCATCAACCAGACTTCTCCGCCGACCGCCAGGCGCTGCTCTTCGCCGGTCGGCGTCCGCACGTCCATCAGGTCTCCGTCCACCGAGACGGTCACCGATGTGAGGAACCCGCCGCGCGTCGTCGCGGTTACCGCCCCGCCCGCACGGACGTGTCGCCTCAGCGTGAACGCGTCAAGCCCGGTTCGGAAGTCCGGCTCGGTGACGTTGCGGACCAGCAGGCCCAGCCGCGCCGGCCCGAACGCGGCCATGGCGCCGGCGTCCAGCCCCATCTCCGTATCGTCTTCCGCGTGCAGGAGTTTGACTGTCGAACCAACGACCAGGTGCCTGCCGAAGGATTGAGCGACGGTCGCGCCGAACACACTGAGACTGCCCTCATCTTGTCGGCTTCCGGGGGGTGCACCTGTAGAGGCTGTTGAGTTTGGCTGAGGTACCCGGTAGTAGCTGAGGCCCAGGACCGGCAGGGCCAACGAGACCCCCCGGAACCCTTCCCCCGGGCGGTCGTCGTCGGGATGCGCATATTCGAGAACTGCGTTGAGGTAGGCGCCGGTGGCGAGCCCGGCGGGGTTCCACCACGTTGCGGTCGAATCGTCGGCAACCGCGGTGAAGGCCCCCGCCATGCCCAGCGCCCGGACGCCGACGACCTCACTGGGCTGCGCGCGCGCGCTCACGGCGGCACAGAGAATCAGAGACACGGAGAAGGCGAGGAGGCGAAAGGACATAGCCCCCTACCTTACCGGAAGCTCAGCGTCTCTGAGCCTCCGTGATCTCTGAGCCTCTGAGTTAACCGACCAGCACCGCCGCAGCGACGACCGTCGTCCACAGTCCTTTCTTGTCGCCGACCGCGCTCTGCGTGACGTTCTGGACGTGGACGATCTGGTTGGAGAGCCGGTAGACCTCTTTCTTTTCGTCCCAGCTCTTGTCGGGGTCGAACTCGAGGCCGAGGGTCGTCGCCAGCATTTCGGCCGCGAGCTCCTCGGCGTAGTCGCCGGCGATGTCCTCGCTCTCGCCGAAGCTGTGATGCTCCGACAGGTAGCCGTAAAGCTCGCGATCGCGAGGGATGGCGACGCCAACGGTGGCGGCAATCAGCCGGTGCGGCTCGCGCGTCGCCGCCTCCGACATGACGACGAAGGTCACCTGGCCGGGGGCGAGGCGCGTCATGCCCTGCGAGCGCGAGAGGATCCGGCACTTGGGCGGAAAGATGCTCGACACGCGAACGAGGTTGCACGCGGCGATGCCGGCGGAGCGCAGTGCGAGCTCGAACGAGGTCAGCTTCTCGCGGTGCTTGCCGACGCCCTTGGTGAAGAACATCTCCTTCGGGACGAATCCGACCACGTCGACGCTCCTTCTTGTCGCAGGGGCAAACGGCCGACGCATGGTAAACAGCCGCCTGAGCGGTGTCAAGGAAGCGGCGCCGCGTGATAAACTTAGCCCCCTTAACCATTAGCGCGGCTAACAGCTGTCGGCGGGAAGCGACATGACCCGGAGCCAGGCGCGCGAAACCGCGCGCGAGATCCTCGAAATCATCCCGCTTGTTATGCGCACCGTCTCGGCGGAGCTGCGCGCCGCCGGCGACATGCCGGCGCCGGCGCACTTCGTCCTGCTGTCGCTGCTCAGCATCGGTCCCCGCAAGCAGACCGACCTCGCCTCGGCGCAGGGCGTCAGCCTGCCGACCATCTCCAACTCGATCAGCGCGATGGAAGAACGCGGCTGGGTGCGGCGCGCCGCGCCCGACGGCGACCGCCGCGTGGCGATGATCGAGCTGACCGCGACCGGCCGCGCCGCGCTCGAGCGCGTCAGCCGATCGGCCGAAGGGCACCTGTCGGAAGTGCTCGCGCCGCTCGATGTCCCGGCGCGGCGGCGGCTGCGCGGCGGCCTCGGCGTGCTGCGGAAGGTGTTTGCCGCCTCGCCGGCGGGCGCGGCCCGCAAAGCCCATCGAACACCCGCGAGGCGCAGGTCGTATCTATCCTAGATAACCACGAGGAGCGGACGATGGCCCAGACGATGACGGTTCCCGCGCCGGCCGCAGGCGGCAGGAGCCTTCCCGCGCGGCTCGCGGGCGTCATCTTCTCGCCGCGTGCGACCTATGCCGACGTCGCGGCACGGCCGCGCGTCGCCGGCATGCTGGCGCTGGTGCTGGGGATCATCGTCTGCGCCACCTTTGCGTTTCTGTCGACCGGGGTCGGCCAGCAGGCGTCGGTCGACAACCAGGTGCGGCAGATGGAGGCCTTCGGCCGCACCATCTCCGACGCCCAGTACGCGCGGATGGAGCAGATGGCGCCGATCGCGCGCTGGATCGCGGCCGGCTTTCAGATGGTGACGACGCCGGTGCTGGCTCTGATGATTGCCGGCCTCGCGTACGCGGTTTTCAACGCCGGGCTCGGCGGTGACGCGAGCTTCAAGCAGGTTTACGCCATCGTCGTGCATTCGGGCGCGATACTGGTGATCCAGGCGCTGTTCGGCCTGCCGCTCGCCTACGCCCGCGAGAGCCTGTCGGGCACGACCAACCTGGCCGTGTTCTTTCCGTTTCTCGACGAGGCGTCGTTCGCGGCGCGGGCCCTCGGCGCCGTCGATCTCGTGCTCGTCTGGTGGCTGATCAGCCTGGCCATCGGCCTCGGCGTGCTGTATCGCAGGCGCACCGCGCCGATCGCGACGACGCTGCTCGTCGTCTACGGGGCGATTGGGTTGACGATCGCGGCCGTCAAAACGGCCTCTGCAGGAGTCTAGATGTCGCGGAAGAACGTGCTCATTGCCGTCGCGGTCGTCCTGGTGGGCGCCGCGCTCGTGGCGGCAAATCTCTATTTCAAGAGAGACAAAGGCCTCACCGTGACGACCGACGTCGTCAAGATGCGCGATCTCGAGGCGGTCGTCTCGGCGTCGGGCAAGATTCAGCCGAAGCGGCTGGTCAACATCAGCGCCGAGACGCCCGGCCGGGTGGTCGACCTGGCGGTGAACGAAGGCGATCGGGTGAAGAAGGGGCAGTTTCTCCTTCAGATCGATCCGAACCTGCTGCGCAGCCGCGTCGCCGGCAACGTCGCCTCGCTGGAAGCGTCCGAGGGAGCGCTGCTGCAAGCGCGCCAGTCGGTCGAGACCGCGCGGGTGCAGGTCGAGCAGGCGCAGCAGAACCTGACCCGCCAGCGCAACCTCTGGTCGCAGCAGTTGACGACGCGCGAGGCGCTGGAAAAGGCCGAGAACGACCTGCGAAGCGCGCAATCGGCGCTGCAGGAGCGGGAGAAGCAGGTGGGCGCGCAGAGCAGCCGCATCTCGCAGGAGCGTGCTGCGCTCGACAGCTCGCGCTATGACCTGACCAAGGTGCGGATGGAATCGCCGATCGACGGCATCGTCACGCGCCGCAACATTCAGCAGGGCGAAACCGCGGTGATTGGCACCATGAACAACCCGGGGACGGTCATGCTGCAGCTGGCCGACATGTCGGTGATCCAGGCGGAGGTCGAGGTCGACGAGACCAACATCCCGCACGTGCAGATCGACCAGAAGGCGAAGATCACGATCGACGCCATCCCCGACAAGAGCTTCAAGGGACACGTCACCGAGATCGGCAACAGCCCGATCCAGGCGGCGGCGAATACAGGCACGACGTCGACGCAGGCCACCAACTTCAAGGTGGTCGTCGTGCTCGACGAGCCGGTCCCGGAGGTACGCCCTGGTTTCACGGCCACTGCCGACATCACCACGGCCACTCGCAAGAGCGTGGTCGCGGTGCCGATCCCCGCGGTGGCGGTCCGCGAGCTGGTCTACGACGCCAACGGCCAGATCGTGCGGGAGCCGCGCACCGACAAGCGCAAGCGGGCGCCGGTCGAGCCGGTGGCCGCCGCGGCCGAGCTGAAGCCGGGCCAGACGCGCAAGGAAGTAGAAGGGGTGTTCCTCGTCCGCAACGGGCGGGCCGAGTTCCTGCCGATCAAGATGGGGATTGCCGGCGACAAGTACTTCGAGATCCTCGACGGGCTGAAAAATGGCGACCAGGTGATCACGGGACCGTACAACTCGGTCCGGACCATGGCCGACGGCGATCTCGTGAAGGTGGATAACGAGCAGAAGGCCAGATAGGGCCGGTGGGGCAGGTAGGGCGGGTGGGGAAACCGATGTTTTCAATCAAGCGTTTTCCCTACCTGCCTCACCTGCCCCACCTGCCCGACAGCCCCTCTAATGAATAAGTTCCTCGAGTCCGCCCTGATCGCGCTCGATGCGATCTGGGCCGCCAAGCTGCGGTCGTTCATGACCGTGCTCGGCAACATCGTCGCGGTGACGTCGATCATCGCGGTGGTGTCGCTGATTCAGGGGCTCAACGCCTCGGTCAAGCAGGCGATCCTCAATCAGGCGGGCGCCGACTCCTTCAACATCCAGCAGTTCCCGATCACCCGCAGCGACGAGGAATTCGAGAAGGTGCGGGGCAACCCGCGGATCACGCTCGACGATGCGCGCGCGATCCGGCGCTACGACAGCGAGCTGGTGGCCGGCGTGATGGCCGACTCGATGGCCCGCGGCCGCGTCACCTATCGCGACAAGTCGATCGACTCGATCCAGGTGCGCGGCGTCTCGCCGGAATACGTCGGCTTCTCGAGCTTCGACGCCGAGCGCGGCCGGCTGATGAGCCCGACCGAAGTGGAGAGCGCGCGGCCGGTCACCGTGATCGGCTGGCAGACCGCCGACCGGCTGTTCGGCCCGGACATCGACCCGCTCGAGAAGATCATCCAGATCGAAGGGGTGCACTTCCGGGTGGTCGGCGTCAGCGCCAAGCGCGGCGCGCTCCTCGGCCAGACCCAGGACGAGTTCGCGGTCGTGCCGCTGACGCAGTTCCGGATGCTGTTCGGGCCGCGGCGATCGCTGTCGCTGAGCGTGCGGCCGCGCGACATCGCGCAGATCGCGCCTGCGATCGACGAGGCGACCGTGGCGCTGCGCTCGGCGCGCCGGCTGAAGCCGAAGCAGCCGGACAACTTCGGCATCTTCACCTCGGACACGATTCTCGACATCTACCATTCGGCGACCAACGGCATCTTCGCGGTGCTCGTCGGCGTCGTCGCGCTCTCGCTGGTCGTCGGCGGCATCGTCATCATGAACATCATGCTGATGGTGGTGACCGAGCGGACGCGCGAGATCGGGCTGCGCAAGGCGCTGGGCGCGCGGCGCTCCGACATCATGGCGCAGATGCTGGCCGAGTCGGTGGTGCTGTCGATGTGCGGCGGTGTCATCGGCACCATGTTCGGGGCAGCGATCGCCGTGACGATTTCCAACTTCACGCCGATCCCGGCGTCGATCGAGGTGTGGTCGGTCGCGCTCGGCATCGGCATCACCGCCCTGGTCGGCCTGTTCTTCGGCTTGTATCCGGCAATGAGAGCGGCAAGACTCGACCCGATCGAGGCGTTGCGCAGAGAGTAACTGTGGGGGCCGAGCTTGCTCGGCTCCCGTGAACATATGGCAATCCGACTCGGTCTCCTCGGCGAAGTCGTCGCGATGGCGTTCGACACCGTGCGCACCAACAAGCTGCGCTCGGCGCTGACCGTCCTCGGCGTGGTGATCGGCATCACCTCGATTGTCGGCATGACGGCGATGATCCGCGGCTTCGACCAGTCGCTGCGGCAGATGGTGGCGGCGATCGGCCCGAGCACGATCTTCATCCAGCGCTTCGGCATCACCAGCTTCGCCGGCGGCGCCGAGTTCAGGGAGCTGATCAAGCGGCCGAACCTGTCGATCTCGGATGCGCGCGCGCTCGAGCAGGGAGCGACCACGATTCAGTACGTGGACATCGAGCTCGGCGCCGGCGGCCCGCCGACCCAGCGGCGGGTCTTCTACGGCACGCAGAAGACCAAGCCGCTGGTGATGTTCGGCACCGGGGAGAACTTCGCCGAAGGGACGCGGATCCCGTTCCTCTCCGGGCGGTTCTTCAACGGCACGGAGCTGCAATACCGGAAGAACGTCGCCGTGCTCGGCAACACCGCGTATCTCCTGCTGTTTGCGCCGAGCGGCATCGATCCCATCGGCAAGACCGTGCGCGTCGGCAGCGAGCGGTTCGAGGTGGTCGGCGTGTTCGACAAGCGGCCGGCGGCCGGCGGCTTCAACCTCGGCCAGGACGACTTCGTCGTCATCCCCTACACCGTGTATCAGCGCATCTTCGGGCTCAACCCGGTGCGCATCAACCGCTCGGCGACGATCCTGCCGATCCAGATCGCGCTGGTGCCGCGCGAGGGCGTCAGCCAGGCGGCGGCGATTGCCGACGTCGAGCGGGTGATGCGGATCCGCCATGGCCTCCGGCTCGACGAGCCGAACGACTTCGACATCCTGACGCAGGACGCGTTCCTGAAGCTCTGGGATCAGATCAGCCGCGGCACCTTCTTCGCGCTGATCGTCATCTCGTCGATCGCGCTGATGGTCGGCGGCATCGGGGTGATGGCGATCATGTCGATCTCGGTGACCGAGCGGACGCGCGAGATTGGCGTCCGCAAGGCGCTCGGCGCGCGGCGCGCCGAGATCCTGTTCCAGTTCCTGATGGAGGCGGCGTTCCTCACCTCGCTCGGCGGCATCCTCGGCATCGGGCTCGGCAGCGGCATCGGGTGGGCGGTGCATTTCTTCTCGGGCTTCCCGATCTCGCTGCCGTGGTGGTCGTTCGCGATCGGCCTCGGGTTCTCCGCCTCGGTCGGCATCTTCTTCGGCATGTATCCCGCGTTCAAAGCCTCCCGCCTCGACCCGATTGAAGCACTGCGCTACGAGTGATCTCTTCGGGGCGCCGGCTTAACCGCGGAGCACGCAGAGTACGCAGAAAATTCTTGTACCAGAATTACTCAGCGATCTCCGCGCGCTCTGCGGTTTCACAGGCGCCACAAGCGAGATCGTGCACCGTTAGTAGTGTCGGCAGTCGCACGCCGTCGGCTGTGGGATTGTGGCCATCTCGTGGCGTTGGCTGCCAGACGCCATGGTCGGATCGTAGATGTTCACCCCGCCTGGTTCGGGCAGCCGCGCCAGCGGCCGCCAATCGAGCTGTCCCGCCTTGCTCGCACCGCCGAACTGCGCCTTGAACTGCGTCTCCTCCCAGTCCTCGAGCAGGATGTAAGGCCGCCACCCCGCGCGCTCGAGCGACGCCAGCGCTTCGTCGAGGCCGACCGACACCAGATCGAAGCGCAGCGTCACGCGGTTGGCGTAGTGGCGGATGCTGCCGCCATGCTGCAGCGCCAGGAACGCGGCGTTGGCGGGCATCGAGGCCTCGACGAACCGCGCCACGGCGACGTAGCGCCGCTCGTTCGCCCCGAGATGCGCGAAGCCGGCGTCGAGCGCGAAGCGCAGCTCGTGGCGGACGAGCAACGCCATCAGCGCCATCGCTCCGAATAGACGCACCGCCGGCGGCATCGGCGCCGCCGCACGCGCGAGCAGCGCGAGCATCGCCACCAGCAGCAGCGGCAGCGCAGGGAGGAAGTAGCGGACGAAGTACCAGTCGCGGAAGACGACATACGGCAGGTACGACGCGGTCAGCACCAGCGTGAACGCCAGGAACAGCGCCGCGGCGCGCGGCGCGATGACGCGCCACCGCGACGCCAGCGGGACGACCAGACCGGCGGCCGCCAGAACCAGCAGCGGGCTGTGCGTCTGGATCAACCACCGGGCGTAGTGCCGGGCGTTGACGAGGATGTGGTCGACCGCGTAGGTGTCGGCGAGATCGTCGTAGCCGCTCTTCAGCGGCGAGCCGAACGAGCGCCAGTTGACGACCGCGACGACGGCGGCCGCCGCGATCGCGAAGGCGGCGAACCACGCCGCGCGCGTCCGCCACGAACCGGCGGCGGGCGTCGTCGCGCCGGGCAGGATCACGAACACGCCGACGACCACCGCCAGCGGCACCAGGTTCGGGCGAACCAGCACCGCGAGCGCGGTAAAGGCGCCGGCCAGCGCCGCATCTCTCGCCCCGCCCCCGAGCGTCATCAGGATCGCCGCGCTCCACAGCGCCGCGGCCGGCACGTCGCTCATCGGAACGACGAGATGGAACAGGAACGGCGGGCTGCACACCAGCAGGACCGCGGCGCACGCCCCGATTGCGGCCGACGCGATCCGCCGTCCGATCAGGAACGCGCACCACACGCAGGCGCCGCCCATGATCGGCGCGAGGTAATAGGGCGCGCACGCGCCGGCCAACCGCTCCGACAGCGCCATCAGCAGCGGCAGCCCCGCCGGATACGACGGCACGATGGCGTGTCCGCTGGTCGCCGCGCGGTAGCCCATCGGCGCGAACGCCGAATCGGCCGCCGGCCACGTGAGGCTGGCGACAAACGGCTGCTCGACGCGCAGCGTCCCGCGCAGCCACAGCGCCGCCTGGCTGACGTAGCCGTAAGCGTCCACGCCGCTGGCGGCAAACGATCCCCAGTGCAGGCCGACGGCGATGGCGGCAACCGCCGCCGCGGCGGCGATCCCGGGCGCCACGCGGTCGAACCCGCGGCCGACGCCTTCGAGGTCATCATCGATCGCGCGGCGGCCGGCGACGAGGTAGCCGCCGGCGACGAGCAGCGCCGCCACCGCGAGCGGACGCAGCGGATCGCGCGCCGCGATAGTCACGCCGGGCAGCCGCACCCGGAAGCCGCCGGTGAGGAAGATCGCGCCCGCCCACAGCGCCAGCGCCGCGGCCGCCCACACGATCGCCTGTCGACGCCGGGGAGTCACCCGGGCGATAGTACGTCGACTGCGACGCGATGAGACCCGACCACGATCGCGACGTCATCGTGCACGTCTTCGACGCCGTCGACGCGCTCACCGGGATTGTTGTCGGCGAGCGCTGGAGCGTCTGGTGCGGCCGCGAGGGCGCCGGCTCGTTCGACAGCGAAGACGAGGCGCTGGCGGCGGCGCGGGCCGAGGCCGGCGGCGCCGATCGTCCGATCTGGCTGCTGCGGCCCGGGCGCCCGCCGGTGCTGGTCGAACCCGGTTGACGGCGGCGAGATCCGCCCGAAGCCCGGCGCGCCGAGTTGGAAAAAACCGCGGTGCTGAATATGATCCGGGTACTTCTTCTTCCATTCGCAGGGGGACCCCGCCATGAAGGTCTACGACGCCGCCAGCATCCGGAATGTCGCCCTCGTCGGGCACAGCGGATCGGGCAAGACACAGCTCGCCTCCGCCATCCTCGCCGATGCCGGCATGATCAACCGATTCGGCAAGGTCGACGAAGGCACGACGGTCACCGATTTCGACGAGGAGGAGGTTGCCCGCAAGCACACGCTGTCCACCAGCGTCGCCTACGCCGAATGGAACAAGCAGAAGATCAACCTCATCGACACGCCGGGGATGGGCAACTTCTTCGCCGACGCGCGCGCCGCGCTCACCGTCGCCGACGCCGCCATCGTCGTCGTCGATGCGGTGGGCGGGGTGATGGTGCAGACCGAGAAGGTGTGGGCGGCCGGCGACGAGCTGTCGATGCCGCGGCTGGTGGCGGTCAACCGGCTGGATCGCGATCGCGCCAGCCTCGAGCGAACGCTGACCGCGCTGCACGAGGTGTGCAACCGCACGGTGATTCCGATTCAGCTGCCGATCGGCGAGGAGAACGATTTCAAGGGCGTGGTCGACCTGGTGACGAAGAAGGCGTTCCTCTACCAGGGCGACGAGAGCGGCAAGTTCACCGAGGGGCCGGTGCCCGGCGACATGACCGCCGCGGTCGACAGCGCGCGCGAGGCGCTGATCGAGATGGTGGCGGAGAACGACGAGCACCTGATGGAGAAGTTCTTCGAGGCCGGCACGCTGAGCGACGAGGAGCTGGTGGGCGGGCTGCGCAGCGCGACGCTCGCCGCCAAGCTGTTTCCGCTGGTCTGCACCTCGGCGCTGCGCAACGTCGGCGTGGCGCAGCTGCTCGACGCGGTGCTCGCGTATCTGCCGTCGCCGGCCGACCGGCCGTTCAAGGGGCTCGGCGCCGACGGCGGCGAGCTGCTGCGCCCGGCGGAGGACAAGGGCGCGCTGTCGGCGTACGTCTGGAAGACGATCGCCGATCCGTTCGCCGGCCGCATCACCATGTTCCGCGTCGTCTCGGGCACGCTGAAGGCCGATTCGACCGTCCACAACAAGACCAAGGACGCGCAGGAGCGGCTCGGCCACCTGATGCTGCTGCAGGGCAAGACGACGGCGACGGTGCCGGAGATCAAGGCGGGGGATCTGGGAGCCGTGGCGAAGCTGAAGGACACGCTGACCAGCGACGTCCTCGGCGACAAGGGCGACGCGGTCAAGTACCCGCCGATCCAGTTCCCGGAACCGGTGCTGGCCTACGCGATCGAGCCGAAGAGCCGCGGCGACGAGGACAAGATCAGCACGGCGATGCACCGCCTCGAGGAAGAGGACCCGTCGATCCGCTACAGCCGCGACCCGCAGACCAAGGAGCTGCTGCTCGCCGGGCAGGGCCAGCTGCACATCGAGGTGACGGTGGCGAAGCTGAAACGCCGGTTCAGCGTCGACGTCAACCTCAAGCCGCCGCGCATCCCCTACCGCGAGACGATCACCGCCCGCGTCGAGGCGCACGGCCGCCACAAGAAGCAGACCGGCGGCCACGGCCAGTTCGGCGACTGCAAGATCCGCATGGAGCCGCTGCCGCGCGGCAGCGA
>Ga0111538_10005268_pt1 | contig 17720 bp, 17 predicted proteins | sample SoiMethybrSBSTD1_FD_79669 | JGI IMG/M metagenome (GOLD analysis project Ga0111538, IMG submission 79669) | Bulk soil microbial communities from a Populus tree surrounding site in Tennessee, USA - Soil MetaG P. TD hybrid SBSTD1 (version 2)... | ecosystem: Environmental > Terrestrial > Soil >...
ATGGGGTTGATCGGGTCCTTTACCGCGCAGTGCGGGTCGTACTGGTTGCCGTGGCTGATGTACGTGTCCCCTTCGGAGAGGTAGAACCAGTTGCAGAAGACCACCGGCTCGGGCGGCGCCTGCGCGTCGGAGTCGTCGATGGTGGCCGGCGCCGGCACGCGCAGCGCCTCGCAGATCAGCCGCTGCACCCCGGGCCAGTAGAGCTCGACGTCGTGGTTGCCGATGACGAACACCGCGCGGTGGCCGCGCTCGAGGAACGCGGCCAGTGCGCCGAACCAGGCCGGGTGCTCGGCGATGATGCGCTCCATCTTGAAGACGCTCATCCACTCCTCGCTGGCCAGGCCGCGTTTCCTGGCCAGCCAGTCGACGCGCGGCTCATCCGGCGGGACCTGGATGACGCTGTCGAAGTCGAAGATGTCGCCGTTGAGGACGAGCTCGACCGGCTCGGTGGCGACCTTCTGGACGTGGGTCAGGAACCGGGCGAAGTCGTCGTCGATGAAAAACTCGCGCCGCTTGTACTCCATCCACCACGGCCGCTTCGGATCCGGCACCGCCGGCTCCGAGAGATGCATGTCACTGACGACGACGGTCTGCACCTACCCCCATCATGCCACGGCGGCGTCCCTGCCGGCCGGCAGGTAGCGGCAACGGAGCTTCTCGTACCCCCAGTGAAAGGCGAACTGCAGAATCAGGCCACGGCCCGCGCCACGCGCGCGACGACCTGGGCCAGCTCCTCGACGGTGCAGGGCTTGGGGACGAAGGCGGCGACGCCCAGGCTCGCCGAGCGGAGCGGGGCGTCGATGGAGCTCGAGACCAGCACCATCGGCGGCGGGTCGGGCAGGCGCCCCAGCCCCGCGAGCAGCGGCTCGATGCCGCCCATGACGTCGTAGTCGATGATGACCAGATCGATGCCGCCCTCACGCACCCGCGCGAGGGCGGCCACCGCGGTCGTCGCGGTCACCACGTCGTGACCGCGACGCTCGAGCTCGACGCGCCAGGCATCGCGGAGGGCCATTTCGGAAGCCAGGATCACCAGCGATGCCATAGGGGCAGGACATGATACTCGATTCCCGTGGCGATCACCCTAGATGACGAGGGCGATCGCCACCGTCGTCAAGCCAGGCTCGCCCCAGCGGCGCTTGTAGTCCATGTCGGTGCCGAGGTCGTAGGCGGCGACGTCCTCGGCGGCGAGGAGCTCGATCATCGCGAGGTGGGCGAGGGCGCCGGGTGAGAGCGAGGCGAGGGTCTCGTCGTAGCTCGACTGCAGGCCGCGGTAGATGGTGCGGCCGCCGGCGGTGAAGAGGCCGCCGAAGCAGAAGGCGACGTCGCGGCCGTCGCGGGTGACGAAGACGACGCGCAGTCCGCCGCGGCGGGCCAGGCGGGGCAACATGCCGCGGTAGAAGGTCTCCATCGGGCCGTCGTTCATGCCCGCCCCGTCGGCCGCCTTCCACGAACGTGCCTCGAGGGCGAAGATGCGGGCGAGCGCCGCGGCGAGCTGGACGTCCTCGAAGGCGGTGTGGCGCTCGAAGACCAGCCCGGCGGCGGTCGCCCCGCGGCGCGCGCGGCGCAGCGACGCGCGCCACTTCGCCGAGCGGCGGGCGAGGAAGCCGTCGATGCCGCCGGCGAGGCTGGCGACGATTCGGGTCGTCGCCGGCGCGTACGGTTGCAGCGGCCGGCGCGTCGCGGCGCGCGTCAGCGCCGCGAAGGCCTGGCTCCGCGGCGCGATGCCCGAGAGCAAGAGCACGTCGACGCGGCGCGGCGGGGCGCGCAGGGCGGCGACCAGCTCGGCGCAGAGCTCGTCGGGCCGCGCCGAGGCGAAGGGGCTGGCCAGCATCCAGCTCGCCTCGAGCGGCAGTCCGGCGCGCGCGCCGCCGGCGAGCGGCAGGATCATCAGCGCGGCGATGCCGGCGTCGCCGCGCGCCACCAGCGGGCCGGCGGTCGGGGCGAAGGCGGCGCGCGCCGGCAGCACCCACGCCGAAGAGGAGCAGAAGTGATCCAGCTCGCTGCTCGACGCCACCCGCTCGTCGAGCTCGTCCGCCGCGGCGTCGAGCTCCGCGAAGTCGAGCCACTGCATCGTTACTCGAGGCCGCGGTAGCCGCGGAACCGCTCGCGCACCCGCGCCATCTCCGCCGCGTCGAGGATGATCGGCTCGCCGAGGGCCAGGGCGGCGGTGTATTGCGCCGCCAGGTTCTCGACCTCGACCGCGAGGCGCAGCGCCGAAGCCAGATCGCCGCCCAGCGCCACCGCCCCGTGATTGGCGAGCAGGCAGGCGCGCCGTCCGGCGAGCGCGGCGGCGGCGCTGGCGGCCAGCTCGGCGGTGCCGAAGGTGGCGTAGGCGGCGCAGCGAATGTCGTCGCCGCCGGCGATGGCCACCATGTAGTGGAACGCCGGGATGCCGCGCCGCAGGCAAGAGAGGGCGGTCGCGTGGCGCGAGTGGGTGTGGACGATGGCGGCGACCTCGGGCCGCGAGGCGTACAGGCCCTGGTGCAGCCGCCACTCCGTCGACGGCGCTCCGCCGCGCGTCCGCCCATGGCCGTCGACCTCGACCAGCTCCTCGCGTGTCATCTCGTCGTAGGACACCCCCGACGGGGTGATGAGCATGCCGTCGTCGACGCGGATGCTGACGTTGCCCGAGGTCCCGGGCGCCAGCCCGAGCGCGGCCATGCGGCGGGCGGTGTCGAGGAGGAGACGGCGCTCCTGGAACCTCACGTCTTCTCCCGGTCCGGGAACAGGCCGCGCAGGCCGGCGGCGCTGGCGGCGCAGACGCCGCGCTCGGTGATCAGGGCGGTGACCAGCTCGGCGGGGGTCACGTCGAAGGCCGGGTTCCAGACCGGCGCACCGTCGGGCATGCCGCCGATCTCCTCGGCGGCGCGCTCCTCGATGGGCACGTCGCCGCCGCGCGAGATGGCGAAGTCGATGCTCGACGCCGGCGCGGCGACGTAGAACGGCACACCCGCGGCGCGCGCCGCCAGCGCCTTGAGATATGTGCCCACCTTGTTGACCACGTCGCCCCCGCCGGTGGTGCGATCGGTGCCGACGACACAGAGGTCGACCTCGCCGCGCGCCAGGAGCAGGCCGGCGGCGTTGTCGACGAGCACGGTGTGCGGCACGCCGTGCGCCGCCAGCTCCCAGGCGGTCAACGCGCCCTGGTTGCGCGGCCGCGTCTCGCTCACCCAGACGTGCACCGGCAGCCCGCGCTCGTGCGCCAGGTAGACGGGCGCCAGCGCCGTGCCCCAGTCGACGGTGGCCAGCCAGCCGGCGTTGCAGTGGGTGAGGAGCTGCACCGGACGCCCGCCCCGCCGCGCGCGCTCGAGGAGCGGCAGCCCGTTCTCGCCGATGGCGCGGCAGGCAGCCACGTCCTCGTCGCAGATGGCGGCGGCGCGCGCGTAGGCCAGGGCGGCGCGCCGCTCGAGGGGCACCCCGGCGAGGGCGGCGCGCAGCTCGCCGATCGCCCAGCGCAGGTTGATCGCCGTCGGCCGCGTCGCCGCCAGCGTCGCCGCTGCCCGCTCGAGCCCGGCGTCCGACGGATCCTCGCGCGCCGCGAGCGCCATGCCGTAGGCGGCCGCCGCCCCGATGAGCGGCGCCCCGCGCACCCACATCTCGCGGATCGCGCGCGCCACCTCGGCCACCGACGCCAGCCGCTCGCGCACGAAGCGGCCGGGAAGCTGGCGCTGGTCGATGACGTCGACCGCCCAGCCGTCCTCGGCGAGCGCGATGGTGCGATGGGGTTTCCCCGCGACGAGCACGGGGTAGATCTATCACAGGGGGAGGCTACTTCAGCTTGGCGACCGCGGTCTGAAAGCGGCTGGTGCGCACCTTGGGCACCGCCACCGCCGGGTTGGCCGAGGCGACGGCCGCCAGCTTGTCCTGGCGCTCCTTGGTCGACGGGTGGGTGGCGTAGAAGCCGCCCTCGCTGGTCGCCTGCTGCTTGGCCAGCGTGTCGAGGAAGCGGCGCATCGCCGTCGGGTCGTAGCCCGCCTTGCCGGCGTATTCGGCGCCGAGGCGGTCGGCCTCGAACTCGGTGTCGCGCGAGTAGCCCTTGACGAACATCGCCTCGAGCGTGTCGTTGATGATGCCCTCGAGGAGCGAGTTGAGCTGGTTCACCTGCTCGGGGCTGAGGGTCGCCGTGCCGGCCGCCTGCAGCAGGTCGGCGCTCACGTCGGCGTAGCGTGACTTCTGGATGTTGCCCAGCGCGTGGCCGCGGATCACGTGCGCCACCTCGTGCGCCAGGAGGTTCGCCAGCTCGTCCTCCGACTTGGCCGTCTTCACCGCGGCGGTGGTGATGAAGACGTAGCCGCCCGGCGCGGCGAAGGCGTTGATCTTGTCCGACTCGACGACCATGAAGTGCCAGCCGGCGATGGGCGCCGGCCGATCACCCGACCGGTGCGCTTCCATGGCCGCCGCCGCCACCATCAGGCCGACCTGGTTCACGTAGAGCGTCATCCCGTCGAGCTCGCCGCGGTCGATGGCCGGCTTGTCGAGGTACTTGTACTCGTGGCGGGCCAGGATGTTGGTCGCCACCGCGCGGCCGACGTAATACTCTTGGTCGGGCCGGATCTCCTCGGTGAGGCTGGAGACCTTCTTCACCGTCTCGACCGCCTGCTCCACCTCGGAGACGCTCGGGGCCTGACCCTTGGAGAGCTTCTGGACCGCGCCGCAACCGGACAGCGCGAGCAACGCAGCGCCGAACATGATGCGCTTCACTTGCCACCTCCGACCTTGCCCTCGGCAGCGAACTTGGCCAACGCCTCGGAGTCGACGTCGGTCTTCTCGATGGCGTCGACGTGGGAGAAGTCGAGATCGCGGTGCTCGCTCTTGTACTTCGCCTCGACTTCCTTGGAGAAGCCGCGTCCGGCGAGCGCCACCTCGTCGGGCGTCGCGCCGCCGGTCCCGCCGCCCGGCTTGGTCGACAGCGCCACCGCCTTCTCGACCACCGACGAGCGGTTGATCCAGCCGGAGGCCCCCTCCTTGGTCGATACCTTGTACCAGTCCTTCTGCGCCTCGGCGAACGTCAGCTGATCGCCGCGCACCAGCTTGGCGTTGGTCGCGCCGATGAACGACGGTGTCTTCATCAGCTTGGCGGTCAGCGTCTGCACCGTGACCGTGCCGCCCTTGGCCGGCGCCGCCGCCGCACCGGCGGCGAAGGCCAGCGCCACGAGCGCCGTGAGCGCTCCCCCTGCAAAGGTCTTCATTCGCATCCTCACTTCTCCTTCATGTGCCAGACGCCGTCCCAGATCTCGGGCGGCGGCTCGGCGATGAAATGTCGGCAGCGCGCAATGTACATCGTCGACGGCCCGTCATCGGGCCGGATGGCCAGCGCCGCCTCGAATTCGACGATGGCCGCGTCGAACTGGCGCGCCCGGTAGAGGCGTAGGCCCTCGTGGTAGCGCTCGACCGCCGCCAGCAGCTGCGGGTCGGTCTTGCTCTTCTCGGCCAGCACCTCGTACACCGTGATCGGCTTCTCCTTGCCCTTGACGGTCATGAAGTCGAGCTCGCGCGCGTCGATCAGGTCGCGCACGTGGGCGTAGGTCGTCTCGCTGATCATGAGATACGTGCCGTAAGGCTTGTTCGCCCCCTCGAGGCGCGAGGCGATGTTCACCATGTCGCCCATCGCAGTGTAGTTGTACTTGTTCTGCGAGCCCATGTTGCCGACGATACCCTCGCCCGAGTTGACGCCGGCGCGCGCGGCGACCTCGACGCCGTAGCGCTTCTTCCAGCCGGGCGCGAGCTCGAAGCAGGCGGCGCGCATGGCGATGGCGGCGCGCACGGCCTTCTTCGCGTGCTCGGCGTCGGGGACGAGGCCGCCCCAGAAGCACATGACCGCGTCGCCGATGTACTTGTCGACGTAGCCGTCGTGGGCGTCGATGATGTCGGTCATCGTCGTCAGGTATTCGTTCAGGAGCTCGACGAGATCCTCGGCGCTGAGCTTCTCGCTGATGGTGGTGAAGCCGGCGATGTCCGAGAAATAGACCGAGATGTCGCGGCGCGCCCCGCCGAGGGCCAGGTATTCGGGGTGCTCGATGAGCTCGCGGGTCAGCGCCTTGCTGGTGTAGCGGTTGAGCGCCTTCTCGACGAACCGCTTGTCGCCGCGCTCGAGCGCCGAGGAGACCATCAGCGCGGCGAAGCTCGACAGCGCCGCCCCGCCCATCGGCGTCGCCGCCGCCAGCCAGATGTCGCGCGCGGCGTAGAGGTGATCGACCCACAGCCAGTAACCGCCGAGGGCGAGCAGGGTCGCGCCGGTGATGGCGACCAGCGCCGCCCCCGTCGAGCGGATGGCGCTCCAGACCAGCACCATGCCGACCGCCATCAGCATCGACAGGCCGAAGGCCACCAGCGCCTCGATGCCGCGCGGCGCGCGCGCCACCACCACGCCCGCCTCGAGGTCGTCGAGCGCGTTGGCGTTGATGACCGCGCCCAGGTGCACGCGCGCCACCGGCGAGACGCGGACGTCGACCAGGGCGCTGGCCGTCGCCGAGACCACCACGTATTTGTCGCGGAAGGTCTCGGCCGGGATCACCGGCGTCTGCCCCTCCTGCACCTGCTGGAAGGACTGCAGCACCTGGTAGGCGCTGTAGTGCGGGTAGATGTCGTTGCCGCCGTGGTAGCGGATGACGAAGCGCCCCTCCTCGTCGAGGGGCAGCCGCTTGTCGCCGAGCACGAGCTGCCGTCCCTCGATCGTCGGCGCGACCCCCGGGTGCGCCGTCATCCACGCCGCCAGCGGCAGCGACGGAAAGACCTGGCCGCCGTGGGCGAGGAACGGGTTGTGCCGCCGGAGCACGCCGTCGTCGTCGGGGTGCTGCACGACGTTGCCCAGCCGCGCGGCCACCGCCAGGATGGGCAACGGCGGATCCAGCGTCGACTGCTCGCGGATCGTGACCTCGGTGGTGTCGAGCGTCTTGCCGGCGACCTCGGAGACGATCTTCTCGTCGGTGACGATGCCGGCCAGCTCGAGCTCGGTGAGCTTGCGCGCCGGCGGCGGGGGCGCCGGTGCCTCACCCTCTGCCGGGCGCGGGAAGACGCCGGCCAGCTCCTCGAGGCCCGAGAGCTTGGTCCACGACTCGGCGAACGACTCGGGGGTCTCCTCGCCGCCGAGGATCAAGGTCGCCGGCGCGTTGCCCAGGAGGAAGGGCACCCGGTCGAACGCCATGAGCTGCAGCGCCGCCTGCATCGCCTCGGCGCGTGTGGGGAAGGTCTTCACCTCGGCACCCCAGGGGCCGGGCGGCCGGCGCGGCGAGCTGGGGCGGTCGGCGAGGTACAGGCCGATCACCGAGCGGCCGCTCTCGCGCATGGCGTCGGCGAGCTCGGCGGCGTCGCCGACCCCCAGCGCCCCGCGGCCCTGGAAGAACCAGTCGAAGACGATGGCCCTGGGCTTGCCGGCGGCGATGTGGCGCGTGAGGTAGGCGTAGAGCGCGCGCGGCCAGGGGAACGAGAGATCGAAGTTGCGCTCGACGTCGATGATGTCCTGCTCGCCGACGTCGACCAGGACGATGTCCTTCGAGGCCTGCGCCGGGTTCGCGGCGCGACGGGCGCGCAGGTCGTGGGTCCAGTATTCGCCGCGCTCGAGGAGCCCCGGCCGCTGGTAGGTCAGGAAGGCCGCGGCGAGGCCGATGGCCGCGCCGACCGCGAGGCCGGCCCGCAGCTTCGCTGAACGCAGACCAAGCGCTCGTCCGGGCACGGCGCGGACTTTACCAGCGGGGTCTGATCATCTGGCGAAAAGATGGGGCATTCTCTCAGCGTGCGCCCGCTCCTGCTGGTTCTCGTGGCCGCGTGCTCGTCGGCCCAGAAGCCGACGCCCAACCCCGTCCCGATCGACTACGCCGAGATCGAGCGCGCCACCGGCACCGCCTCGCCCTACGTCCGGCCCGTACCCGACATGGGAACGGGAGCGGAAAAGTCGCCCCGGGATGCGGGGCCGATTACCGTCGACGCATGGAAGTCCTCGAGCGTTCCGTGAAGGAAGCGGTCCACCGCGTCGACGCCGAGCCGTCGACCGGCGACGCCGCCTGGTTCGCCTCCCGCCAGCCGGGCATCGTCCGCTACCTCGAGACGCGCTGCGGCCGCGACGACAGCATGGGCGTCGCGCTGCTCGCCGCCCTCGCCGTGCACAGCGCCTTCGAGCGCGCCCTCGGCGTGCCGCCGCCGCGCGTCCTCTCCTCGGCCCTCGAGCGCGCCGAGGAGGCGGTCGTCGTCGAGACCCGCGCCGGCCAGCCCGGTTTCGTCGCCCGGCAGAAGGCGCTCGCCGACTTCGTCGCCGGCGTGGTCGCCGCCCCGCCCGTGCCGCTGGGCGAGGAGGAATCCACCCGCCTCGCGCTCGTCCTCGCCGCCGTGATCCACGCGCTCGACCAGGCCTCCCCGGCTTGACAGTCCCTCCCCGACGGGCAAACTGACGCCCCATGTCCGAGACCAGCGTCGTCGTCGCCGCCGAGGCCGTGAGCGCCACCATCGAGAACTTCACCGCGCTCGATCAGGCGGGCGACAAGTCGTCGATGACCCGCCTGGCGCAGCGTCTCGGCAAGGAGCAGCCGGCGCTGCTCAACCACGCCGCCGCCATCAAGAACGAGCACGGCGACGCCCTCGGCGAGGCAGCCATCTTCTACGGCACGCTGGTCTGGGCCATGTTCGACCGCGCCTTCGGGAAGAAGCTCACCCGGCTGCTCCCCGCCGGCATCGAGGCGGCCAAGAAGACCGTCGACGAGGAGCTGGCCGCCCTCTCCGAGGAGCTCGCCGTCCACGAGCGGGTCGCGCCCTCGGTCGCGGCGCGTCAACCGCACGTCGTCGCCAAGCTGCAGGAGCTCATGGCCGAAGACGTCAAGGAATCGGCCATCGAGGCCAAGGGGGCGGGCACGGTGTTCTCGATGGCCCAGGTGATGATCGAGGCCTTCGACGCCGCCTGCTCGAAGCGAAGCCCGGGCGCGACGCTGAACCCCATCGTGCGCGAGGAGCCCAAGATCGGCCGCAACGATCCCTGCCCCTGCGGCAGCGGCAAGAAGTACAAGCGCTGCCACGGCGCCGCCGCGGCGTAGGTTACTGCTCGGGGCGCTCGACGCGCGTGACCACGCGCAGCCAGAGGTCGACCACCGCGACCAGCGACGGCGGGGACCGCTTGAGGCCGCCATTTCCGAACACCACCGCCGCCGACCGGTGCTCCGCGCGGCTGCCGAGGTGCAGGATGGCCTGGGGCGCGTCGCCGAGCGCGATGCCTCCCGCGACCCGCCGATCGGCGAGCGCGAGATCGAGCGCCTCGGCCTCCTCCTCGGGAGCCAGCCGCGGATCCGCCGGCTCGCAGCGGAGCGAGGCGACGGCGCGCCGGTCGAGGTCGACGCAGGCGAAGAAGCTTCGGTCGCGCTCGTAGTCGACGAGGTCGATCCAGACCAGTCGGTGGCCGGCGAGCGCATCGCCCGGCGCGGCGACCTCGGTCTTCTGCGCCAGGAGGCGGAAGCGCCCGGTGCGCGCGATCGGGGTCATCATCTCGTCGTCGAGGAGGATGCGCAGAGCCGCGTCCTGATCGTCGCTCGCCGCCGGCCGCCCTACCTTGGTCCACCTCGGCATGGCCGGCATTATGCGACAAGCGCCCACACTTGGGAAGCTCAGTCCGGGCAGCTCCTGAACGGATTGTGGAGGTCCTTGACGCAACGCGTCTTGCGCGTCATCTCGCACTTCACGTTGCTGGTCCGTCCGTCGAAGACGAGGTTCAGCCGGCCGGGCTCCCAGCGGTCGTTCCCCGGAAACAAGCATCGGACCTCGACCCGCTCGCCCCGCGGCCGCTTGAAGGTCGTTCCATCGCTGCCCATGGCCAGACCGCTCACGTAGAGCGATCCCCCGCGCGGCTCGGTGTTGACCCGGATCTCGTGGCTCGGCCGTCCGACCATCGCCGTGACGTCGCCGCCCTCCTCGACCGAGGCATCCACCTCGGCCTGCGCCGTCACGGTCGTCCCACCGTCCCCCTCGTTGATCCCGGGCCCGGCGTCGCCGGCCGCCGCCAGCGCCGTGCCTGCGTCCGCCTCGGCGACCGCGGCATCGGCTGGCCCCTTCACGATCACCGCCGCATCGGCACGGGTCGCGGCGATCTCGGACCCCGCGTCGCCGCCGGCCACCACCGATCCCCTGCGCACGGCGAAGGCGACCCCCAGCGTCGCGGCGGCGATCAGCACCACGCCCAGGGCCGCCCAGGTCAGGCGGCGAAAGGTGCTCCGCGCCCCCTCCGCGGCGGCGTCGGCCGCGAGCATCTGAGAATCGCGGGCGTCGGGCACCGTCGGCCCGCCCAGCCCGGGACGCATCGCGCCCACCGAGCCGCTACCCAGGCTGCCGAAGCTTCCGCCCGCCCCCTGGTACATGCCCAGGCCCTGCGGCGTCGAGATGATCGCCATGTCGACGCTGCCGGACATCGGACCGGGGTCGAGGACCACGCCCAGCTCGACGGCGGCCCACTCGAGGCCGACCCAGAAGTCGCCCATCGTCGGGTAGCGACGGTCGCGGTCCTTGGCGACCGCGGTCATGATCACGTGCTCGAGCCGGTCGGTGCAATCGGCGCGCGGATTCATGCGCCGCGGCGGGATGATCGGGTCGAGCATCTGCTGCGCCAGGGTGGCGACGATGGTCTCGCCCTTGTGCGGCACGCGCCCGACGATCAGCTCGTAGAGGATCGTCCCAAGCGCGTAGATGTCGACGCGGTGGTCGTTGTCCGAGCGGCCGGCCGCCTGCTCGGGCGCCATGTACTCCGGCGTGCCGAACACCGCGCCGGCGCGCGTGAGCCGCGGCCCGTCGATGTTGCCCATCGGCGCGAACTTGGCCACGCCGAAATCGACGATCTTGACCAGGTCCTTCCGGCCTTCTTTCTCGACGAGGAAGATGTTGTCCGGCTTGAGGTCGCGGTGGACGATGCCCTTCTCGTGCGCCGAGGCCAGGGCGCGCGCGATCTGCCCCACGACGGGCAGGGCGCGCGCCGCCCACATGGGTCCGGTACGCATCGCCTTGGCCAGCGTCACGCCCGAGATGAACTCCATCACCTGGTAGGCGGACCCGTCGGGCAGCGCGCCGAAGTCGGTGACCTCGACGATGCTCGGGTGGCCGATGCGCGAGGCGGCCTTGGCCTCCTGCACGAAGCGCTGCAGCACCGCCTTGTCGCGGGCGACGTCGCGCTTGAGGATCTTCACCGCGACCGTCTTCTCGATCACCGAGTGGCGGGCCTTGAAGACGACGCCCATGCCGCCCTCGCCGACCTTCTCCATGAGGATGTAGCGGCCGTCGAGGACGCTGCCGATCAGCCGGTCATAGTTCTCCTGCGGCTGGGGCGCGTTCGGGTTGTAGAAGATGGTCGCGGCGCCCGGCCCCGCCTGGGCCGGGTTGACGAACACCGTCATCGACTGGAGGCGCTTGCCGTGCGTCGGGCAGAACTCGTGCTCGTCGCCGAACTGGTACCGGCACTCGGGGCAGACCTTCACCGCGGACCCGGGGCGGATCGTAGCAGATCGCTCCGTCGGTCGCCTGAAAGCGGAGAGCTAATCGCGGGGATCGGTGTCTGCGCTCGAGATGCGGAAGTAGACCCAGAGCTTGGTCTTCTCGGCGACGGCGAGGATGGTTTTCATGCCCTTCGACGAGGTGAACGGCCCCACGGCGAGCGCTCGGCCGAACTGGTCGTTGGTCGCGGGCGTGTCGTCCCAGACGGTGCGGATGAGGCACGCGGGGCCGCGCACCTCGCCGCCGCCGGCGCAGGCGCCGGGCTTGTAGACCTGAACCTTGCCGGCGTTGCTGACGTTCTCCACCGTCGCGCCTGGGTCGCCGACGATGATCTCGTTGCCCGCGTCACCCTCGATGTCCGCGAGCCGGATGCGCGAGCCGCGCGAGCCCGACGGCTCCTCGCTGTCGGGCGCCGGGATCTCCGTGGGGGTGGGCGTGCCGCTCTGGCCCCAGTTCGGGTTCATGAAGACGTCCACGCGGCCGTTCCCCTGGCGCAGCGTGCCCGTCACCATGTCGAGCGGCGTGGTCGCGCCGTCGAGCTGCGCGATCTGGATCGAGACCGGCGGGTTGTTCGCCACCGTGAAGGCGATGGTCTCGGGGCAGTTCTGCCCGTTCTGGATCGCCGTCGGGTCGATGACCAGGATGCGCGGCTCGTTGTTGAGGTTGATGTGACCGACGATGATCTCGTCGTGCGGCGTCGACGTGATCACGTTGGCGACCGCCAGGCTCTCGAGCGGGATCACCGGGCTCTGCGAGGCGTTGGGCGGCTTCATGTTGCAGGTGACCGGCGCCATGCTGCCGTTCTTGATGATGGTCAAGGACAGCAGGCCGAGCGTGACCACGTCGGGGTTCGCCGAGCCGAAGCCGAGGTTGCCGATGGCGATGGCGCGGCCCGACTGCTCGGGCCCGTTCGTCAAGATCGACATGCCGTTGGCCAGGCCCATCTCGAATTTGACCACCTGCTTGATCGCCGGCGCGCCGGCGAGGTAGGTCTCGCCGGTGTAGCGCTTGAGGGCGAACACGACGGAGGTGTCGGTGAGCGGCTCGAGGGCTCCCGAGCCGCCGGTCCGGCCGTTCTGGCCGATCTGGTCGAGCAGCGCGCCGGTCGCGTCGAAGGTCGCCTCGGCCATACCCGCCAGCGGGTTGCCGACGGCGATGACGTAGCGGATGCCTTGCTCGCCGGCGGCGGGCGGCATCGCCAGGATCTCGACGCCGTAATCGCCGCCGGTCTCGGTGTCCTCACGCTCGGCGATGCCGACCCAGGCCTCGCTCTTGAGATCGTCGAAGGACGTCCAGTTGCACGACAACGCCGCGGCGGCGGCCGCCGCGGCCATCCAACCCCCGACCGCCCTCACCAGCGCACCTCCGCCGCGACGCCCGCATAGTTGGGGCCGACCGCCGGTGCGACCTGGAACTTCGGTCGCGTGTCGATGAGTGAGTTCTGAGAGAGATCGCGCGTGTCGGAGACGAAGCCGCTCGAGGGCGCCCCCTTCTCGGAGAAGAGGCTGATGACCGCGAAGGTCGCGGTCAATGCGCCGACGACGAACAGACCATCGGCGGCGATGGCGTAGATCTTACCCTCGGTGAATCGATCGTCGTCCGGCGGCAGCGGCGGCATGCCGGCGTCGATCTCCTTCTGCAGCTCGTCGTTGATCGAGTTGGCGCGGAGGCCTAGGAAGATGCCGCCGCCGATGAACGCGGCGGCGAAGCCGAACTTCCAGATGAGGTCGGTGCGCGCCTGCTTCGGCATCAGCTTCACCGAGAGCGCGGTCTCCGAGGCCTTGGGCACCGTCATGGTGCGGGTGTACGGCTTGAGGCCCTTCTTCTCGACGGTGATCTTGCGATCGCCGCTGGGCGACTGGAAGCGGCAGGGAGCGGACTCGCAGACCACCTTGCCGTCGAGCTTCACCTTGGCGCCTTCCACCGTCGAGCCGCCCACCTGGATGAAGCCGATGGGCGCCTTTTCGAGCGACGCCTCGACCTTGTGGGGCTCGCCGGCGACGATCTCCATCTCCTTCACCTCCTCGGTGAAGCCTTCCTTGGTGATGATGATGGTGTGCTTGCCCGGGGTGATGTTGCCCATGAAGGGCGTCTTGCCGGCGGCGCCCGCCTCGCGGCCGTCGATGTACACGTCGGCGGCGGCGACGTTGGCGCGCACCTCGATCCAGCCGAGGTAGTGCTCCTGCGACAGGGCGATGTAGAGCGTGTTGACCGAGTTCGGCTTGCCGCGAACGCCCTTCTTCTCGTCCTTGAAGCCCTTGGCGACGACGATGACGGTGTGCTCACCGTCGATGGTGCCGTTCCACGGCGTGGTGCCGAGCGGCGGCGAGTTCTTGTCGTCGAGATAGACGGTGGCGCCCTGCGGCTTGGACTCGATGAGGAAGACGCCGCGGACCTCGGCCGAGCCGAGGGACTCGATGGTCGGGCCCTTGCGCTGCGCCGGCGGCTTGGCGGCGCTCTCCAGCGCGGCGATGCGCGTCTCGACCGACTTGCGATCGCGCGCGTTCGGCGAGTCGCTGAGGTACTTGCGGAAGAGCGTCGCGGCCTTGCTGAAGTCGCGCAGCTTCTCGTAGCAGACGGCCTCGTTGTAGAGGAGCGACGCGGCCGGCCTGATCTCGTAAGCGGCGCGGAACTCGGCGGCGGCCGCCTCGTATTTCCGCTGCTCGTAGAAATCCTGGCCTTTTTCGAAGCGCTCGCGCATGCCTTCGGTCGTCGAATCGTCCGCGGCGGCGGGTGCCGGCTGCGCGCTCGCCGTGACCGCGATGCAGAGGCTCAAAAGTGGAACGGAGAGGATGCCCAATCGTCGCATGCTGACCCCTGAGGCTAGGGGCCGACTATACACCGGCGTGCAATCGTCGACCATACTTGGCAGGAAATGCCCGGTGATGGTACGGGTCGTGGCGTGAAGAAGACGCCGCGCCGTGCGCTCACCCAGGCGCGTTCAGCTGGACCGAGTGAGACCTGGGGCGACCCGGCGCTGGCCAAGCGGCTGGCGACGGCGCTCAACGTGGGCGACGCCGATCCTCGCCGCGGGGTTCACGGCTTTCACAGTTATCCCGCGCGCATGCACCCGCTGACGGCGGGTCGGGCGGTGGCCTCCCTGGAGCTCCCGGCCGGCGCCGTGATCCTCGATCCCTTCTGCGGCTCGGGCACGGTGCTGGTCGAGGCGCTGATCGACGGGCTGCAGGCGATCGGGCGCGACGCCAGCCCGCTGGCCATCCTGGTTGCGCGGGCCAAGACGTGGCCGGGCCCGGCGGCGGCGCGCGCCAAGCTCGTCGGGCGGGCGCGCGACATCGCGGCCGCCGTCATCGCCGAGGGCAAATCGGCGCGACGGGCGACCCACGAGACGGTGCCGCATCGCGCCAAGTCGCGCGTGCCCATCGGCGCGTTCGATCCCCACGTGCGCCGCGAGGTCGAGGCGCTCGCCGCCGCCGTCGACGCCGTGCGCGGCGATGTCGGCGAGGTGCTGCGCGCCGTCCTGTCGTCGATCCTCACCAAGTTCTCGCGACGGGCCTCGGACACGCGGGGCGAGACGGTGCCGCGGAAGATCGGGCGCGGCATGCCGGCGCGCCTCGTCGCCGATCGCGCCGGCGAGCTGGCCATGGGCCTCGACGCGCTCTGGCGGCGCGTCCCCGAGGGCACCCCGGCGCCGCGCATCGAGCTGGGCGACGCGCGGCGACTGGATCTTCCCGACGCGTCGGTCGACGGGATCGTCACCTCGCCCCCGTACGCCGGGACCTACGACTACGCCGAGCAGCACGCGCTCAGGATGGCGGTCCTCGGCCTCCCCGAATTCGGCGAGCACGAGATCGGCGCCCGGCGCGGCTTCAAGGCCGACGTCGACGCGGCGCTGACCGCCTGGCGGCGCGATCTCTCGCGCGCGCTGGCAGAGATGGCCCGCGTGCTCCGCCCCGGAGGTCGTGCCGTCCTGCTCCTCGGCGACTCCCTGGCGGGACGGCCGCCGCGCGGGCGGGCCGTCTTTGCGCGGACCACCCTCGACGAGCTGGCTCCCAAGGCCGGCCTCCGCCCCCTGGCGGGCGCCGCCGCCGAGCGCGACAAGCTGGGCGCCGCCGAGCGGTCCGCCTTCGGGACCGCGCCCAAGCAGGAGCACCTGATCGTGCTAGCCCGCTGAGTACCGCGTCGGATCGGCCACGCCCGCCTCGGCGAAACCTTTCCGGCGGAGGACGCAGGCGTCGCAGCGGCCGCAGGCGCCGCCGGATTCGTCGGGGTCGTAGCACGAGTGGGTGATCCCGTAATCGACCCCCAGCTCGAGGCCGCGGCGGATGATCCCGGCCTTGCCGAGGGCGATCAGCGGGGCGTGCAAGCGGATGCGCTCGCCGGAGACCCCGGCGCGGGTGGCGACGTTGGCCAGCGCCTCGAAGGCGGCGACGAACTCGGGGCGGCAGTCGGGGTAGCCCGAGGCGTCGAGGACGTTGACCCCGAGGAAGATGTCGCGCGCGCCGATCGCCTCGGCCCAGGCGAGCGCCAGCGCGAGGAGGACGGTGTTGCGCGCCGGCACGTAGGTGGGCGGCACGTCGCCCGGAGCGCCGATCTCGTCGAGCGACCGGTCCTTCGGCACCGCGCTGCCGTCGACCAACGCCGAGCCGCCGAAGCTCGCGAGATCGAGGGTGATCGTGCGGTGCTCGGCGACCCCGAGCGCGGCGGCGACCCGGCGCGCGGCCTCGAGCTCCACCACGTGGCGCTGGCCATAGGCGACGGTGAGCGCGTGCAGCCTCCAGCCCTCGGCCCGCGCGATGGCGGCGGCGGTCGTCGAGTCGAGCCCGCCCGAGAGCAGGACCACCGCGGCCTTGCCGCCCATCAGACGCCGAGGAGAGCGATCAGGCGCGCGGCGTGCGCGTCGTCGGTGAAGACCAACCCCATGCCGGGGCCCGATTCGTGCGCATTGCCGCGCAGCCAGACGACCTGGACCGGGACCTCGAGATTGCCGACGAGGAGCTCCCCGCGCTCGCCGATCTCGATGAGGAGATGGGTCGCCAGGAACACGCCGCCGGGCGCCACGTCGCGCAGCGTGCCCTCGAGGGTCAGCTCGCCGGCGCGCAGGCGAGCCGGACGGTCCACGGGGTGCCGCTGGGCGCCGCGCCGCTCGTCGCGCGCGTCGGCGTCTCCTTGGCCAGTGGCGAGCAGTGGATCCCCGGTGCGTCTGGACAAACGTTCGCCCTTTGCACAAGAGGTTATAACGCGCGGTACGAGCGCGCAAAAAAGCACGCGGTCTAGCGGTCTTGCACCCCGTCGCGGAGAAAAAAACGGCGCGCCATCAGCGTGGCCTGTTCGAGGAGGAGCTCGGCCTCGTTCGTCGAGACCGAGGTCGAGAAGGTGACGAAGCCGTGGTCGCGGGCCAGCGCCAGGCGGCGCACCGCCCCCTCGGCGTGGAGGCTGCGCAAGACGAGGCGGCCGGTCAGCGAGGCGAGGAGGCCGGCGCGCGCGGTCTCGAGGCCGGCGACGAAGCGCTCGGCGTCGGCCTCCACGGGAAACACGGCGGCGCCGGTCACGATCAGCCCCTGTGGATCGAGGCTGAGCGCCATGGTCATGCGCTCCGGCGCCGGCAGCGGCGGCATCCCGGGGAGCGGCAGCGCCAGCGTCGGTCCCGCCGCGGCGACGGTGACCACCGCGAGCGTCGGACCGTCGCCGGTCTGCGCCTCGATGGCGTCGAGGCGCGCGAGCCAGTCGCCGGGCACGAGCTCGGGGCGCGCCAGGAGCATCCAGCCGGGGATCGGCGAGCCGATCGTCCGCGGATCGCCGGGCGCCCGCGGCCGGCGCGCCAGGCGATCGGGGTCATGGGGCGACCGGGCGGCGAGGAACGTCTGCGCCACGTCGCGCGGGTTCGACGAGGCGATGAGGACGGTGTCGAACGAACCGGCGATCGACAGGCCGCTGCCCTCGATGAAGCTCCGGTAGTCCGGCATGGGCGCGAGGAGCGCCTCGAGCCGCTCGGCCCAGGGGGTGCCCCGCAGCCGATCGGCGCGGAGGAGCAGGATCACGCGCTCCCCGGCCGGCACGAAGGGACGGAGATCGACGACCCCCGGATCCACCGGCGTTCCGGGAACCCCCGCGTCCCAGCCGCTCGCGACCATCGGGCCAGCGTCGGCGGCGTCAGGCACGCCGGCGTCGGGGACCACCACCTCCTCGACGGGGACCACGACCGGCTTCGGCCGCGGACGCGGCTTCGGTCTGGGCTTCGGTCTGGGTGGCGGCGCGGCGTTCTCCGGCGGCGGCGGGGCGGGCGGCGGCGGTGGCACGGGCGC
>Ga0111538_10005269_pt1 | contig 17719 bp, 15 predicted proteins | sample SoiMethybrSBSTD1_FD_79669 | JGI IMG/M metagenome (GOLD analysis project Ga0111538, IMG submission 79669) | Bulk soil microbial communities from a Populus tree surrounding site in Tennessee, USA - Soil MetaG P. TD hybrid SBSTD1 (version 2)... | ecosystem: Environmental > Terrestrial > Soil >...
CGCTCACTCGCGCGACGCGGGAGCCGCGGGCCTCAGGTTGTTGTAGACGGCTTCGACGAACTGTTCCTTCGTCCAGCCCGGTGCGCTCCCGTACAAGCCGTCGTACTCCATGGTCGGGTTCGCGGCTTTGATCTGTGCCAGCGTCAACCCGCGCTTCACCATGTCCTGGATGCGGTCGCGGATGATCGTGACCATATCGCGATACTCGACCAGATCGGCTTCGTCCGAAACGCGTCCATGGCCTGGCACGAGCATCGTGCCGCCTTCGGTCTTCTCTCCGGCAATGACCAGCGCAAGCAGCTGGTTCAGTCCATCGAGCACGCCGTTGATGTGGCCGCCTCGCTGCGCGTCGATCACCGGATAGCTGACGGTCGAATACAGATCGCCGGTCGCAATCACATCCGATCGGCGGAAGAAGACGAGGGTATCGCCGTCAGTATGCGCCGACGGCACGTGCACGAGCTGCACGCCCTCGCCGTTGTAGAAAAACTCCTTGTGCGTTCCCGAGAACGTGGCCGTGGGCCACGCGGCCACCGGGAACGGAGCCACCGAACCAGCCGGCGCACTCATGCGATTCAAGGTTTCCTCGTGCGCGATGATCTCGGCACGAGGCGCCGAATTGCCGGCGCCAACCTGCGCGACACCGCGGCCAGACAGCGGGACGCCCGATGCCCCGATCCGCTCGTTGCCGCCCACGTGGTCCGGGTGTGAATGCGTGTTGATGATGTAGCGCACGGGTCGAGGCGTCAGCGCACTGACCGACGCGAGCACTCGGTCCGCGTTCTGCGCCGTCCCCGTATCGACGAGGACCGAGCCGAGATTCCCCAATTGGACGATGACGTTCGCTCCGGCTCCGAGCACCACGTGCACGTGACCCTGCACGTGCATCGTCCGCAGCGTCGTCGCGTCCCGGCGCGGTGCCGCATTACCCTGCGCGCGGCCCGATGTTGACGTCAACGCGCCGACGACCACCGCCACGGCGACGACGGCGACTGGCAGCAGCCGCGATCCACGGGTCATCGTCCCAGCCGTCATGGCCCCTGCCGCCGCGGCGCCGGCGCGATCGGCATCGTCTTCACCTTCTGCATGTACTCCGGGTACATCGTGGCCGAGCCGCCGCGCGTCGGCTCGACGGGGAGGCCGTGCTGAGCGGCAAACTCGGTGAGATAGGGATTCTGACCCGGCAGATAGTGCGGCACGTACGCGGGATCGCGACCCGGCACTTCATCGTCGGCCTGACAAAAGAGCCAGGCCTGGTACTGATTTGGCCCGCCGACGTCGAGCATCAGGTTTGTGGTCTTGACGAGCGGCTCCTCGAGGAAGACCGGGTCTTCGACGATGCTGAGCTGAGAGAGGATGTTGCCGTGACGGAAGAAGTACTCCGTCATAGTCGTCCGGTCGCTCATGGGAAGCCCGTTGCGACGATGCCACCCCTGCTTGATGTGCGTCGTCCGCACCTTCAGCACGCGTCCCTGCCACTCGCCGGTGGAAAACCCCATCCACGTATGCGGCGCTTCTTCAGGCGGGTGTTCGCGCCCGTCGAGCCAGATGACCCGCTCCTGCGCGTAGGTGCTGAGGAAGTGCCTGATCGCGATCACGTTCTGCGTGCCGGGATCGATGTCCTCGGTAATGCGCACGCGGATCGGCCCGCGATAGATATACGGCGAGACGTGAGCGCGGCACTGATGCTCAGGGAGCGTCAACCGAGAGGCGTCCCAACTCTCGGCATACTGTCGCCCAGCGGCGTTGATCGGGATGCCCAGATAGTCGCCAAGGGCGGGGCCAGGCCCGCGCTCGGGTTGGTCCTCGTGATAGAAGTTGGCCCAGTCTCCGCTCAGAAAGCTCTGGGCTGAAACCGGACCTGAGAGGACAAGAAGCAGCAGCGGCGCGAGTCGAAGCGCGTGCGGCGCGTTCATCGGGTGCTGGCGCCCGCGCCTGACTTGCTGAGGTCCCGATACACCGCCTCGATGAACATCGCTGTCGTCCACGGGCCGGCATCGGATCCGTAGCGGCCGTCGTAATCGAGCGTCGGCTTCGCCGCCTTGACCTGCTCGAGCGTCATCTTCTTCGCCACCATGTCTTTGATGCGGTCGCTGATGATCTGCAGCATGTCGCGATACCACAGCACGTCGTTCTCGTCCGCAATGCGGCCATGTCCGGGGATCACATATGTGCCGCCCAGCGCCAGCGACTTGCTGGGCACGGCCAAATCGAGAATCCGGTTCAAGCCATCGATCGTACCCTGCACGCTGCCGCCAGCGGCGACGTCGATGCGCGGATAGCTGACGGTCGAGAATAGATCGCCGGCGGCGATGACATCAGAGCGCCGGAACATCACGAGAGTGTCAGCGTCGTCGAGCGCCGATTCGTCGTGATACAGCATCACCGGCTCGCCGTTGAACGGGAAGTCGCGCCGATCTTCAAAGTAGGTATTGAAGGGTTTCGCGGTATCTGGCACGCCGGCCTTGGTCATGCGGGGGGCCGCATTTTCGTGCGCGACGATGGCGGCTACGTTACCGTTCACGGTCCGGCCGGCCTTCGCAAACTGCTCATTGCCACCGATGTGATCCGCCTGTACGCCGGTATTGATGATCCAGCGGATTTCCTTGTCCGGGGCGAGCGCCTTGATTGCGGCCAGCACCTTGTCGCTTGTCCCTGCCGCCCCGGTGTCCACGATGAGGATGCCGTCTTCGCCGACCTGAACAACGATGTTTGCGCCGGCGCCGACAATCATGTGGACGTTGCCCTGCAAGGGGACCGCTTTCACCTCACCGGCCGCGAGTCGCTGCGGCAGGACGTCCGGTTTGAAGCCGCCGTTCTTCGCAGGATTCGTCGCGGCCCGCGGCGCACCTGGCTGCCAACCGGGCAGCAACGTCTCCGCACCGCCGCGCACGCCGTCCTTCGGCATCGCGTGCTTGGCTTCGAACTCACCCAGCCACGGATTCTTCCCGGGCAGGTAGTGCGGCACCTCGTTCTTGTCCTTCGGTAGCTCCATCGCGTATTCGCAGTTGTAGAGCCAGTTCTGATTGCCGCGGTCCATCTGCACAAATTCCTGACTGCGGATGTAGGGCTCAGTCAGAAACACGGGATCGGTGGCGATGGTGACCTGCGACAGCAGATTGCCATGGCGGATCCAGTGCTCGACGACGACCGTGCGGTCGCTAGCCGGCATACCGTCACGGCGGAAGTAACCGGCTTTGATGTGCGTCGTTGTGATGGTCAGCGTGTCACCATTCCACTCACCGGTCGAGAACCCCATGTACGAGTGCGGCGCGTACTCTGGCGGATGCGGCCGACCATCGAGCCAGATCGTTCGGCGCTGCTGGTACGTGCCCATGTACATCTCGATGGAGAGGAGTTCCTGAGTGTCGGGGTTCTTCGTCTCCCAGATCCGGAACTGGTTCGGGCCGAAGAACATGTACGGCAGCGTGTAGGGCGCGCACTGGTGCTCGAGCACCGAGTGGCGCGCCACGTCCCAGCTGTCCCCGAACATCCGCGCGGCGTCGTTGATCGGCAGCCCGCTGAAGTCGCCGGGCTCTTCACCCGGCACGCGGTCCGGCTGATCTTCGTGATACCGGCCGGACCAGTCCCCGACGAAGCTCACCTGCGCGAACGCCGGCGACACTCCGATCACCAGAACGACAGCTGCGAGAATGAGCCGGTTCATTGGAGTACCTGTGTCTTGGACGTCGTGCTCTGCAGATGCTGATTGAGATCCGGCAGGCACGACACTTCCTGAATATCTTCGTCGACCACGCGGTTGAAGCGCTTGGTGCTCTTCCAGTCGCCTTCCCAATGCTGCGGGTCGGTCATCGTGTATTCGATCTCGAGCTGATTACTCACCATGCGGAAGCGCTCGACGATGTGCAACTGCTCGCCGGCAGGAATCGCCACGCCGCCCTGATCCATCCAGTGATGATCGCCACGGAAGCCGACCGTGTCCACCACCAGCGAGTCGCCTTCCCAGGTGCCGATCGACTCGCCGTTGTAGGTCCTGACGATGATGTCGGGGTCAGTATGCTTGCGGCCATCCAGATAGACGATGCGCACGCTGTTCATGAAGCCGCTGATCATGTAGATCGCGGTCGGGATCTGCACCATCGCCATCGGCCAGTAGCGGGTCATGATGAGCGGCAGCCCGGCCGGCCAGCACTGGCCGATGTCGTCGCGATAGACCTTGCCTTCGGCCGTGTACTTCTTCGCGGCGTCCCAGTGCAGCTGCGCCGCTGGTGTGAGCTTGGGGTACGGCGGACCGAAACGCCACGCTTCCGGGTTCTGGCTGACGTCGATGAACCAGTTGCCCGTCACCTCGAAGGGCGGCTTGGGCCGCGGCTTCGTCAGGTTGGCCGGCGCCAGCGCGCTCAACTGCTTGCCTTCCTCAACCGTGGCGTCCGCGGCCGGCGTGGTGGACGCGGCAGGCGCCGTCGTCTGTGACGCGGGCGAACAACTGGCCGACACCATCGCCCAGATCAGGACGCACACAGCAATCCGTCGTCGCATGGGCAGCCTACTTGGAGTCCGCTGTGCCGAGCCGCGCGGGGCGCTCAGTCAGCACGCGTCCGTCGGCCAGCGTGAGCGAGCGAAAGATTCCCGCCGGCTCGCCGCTGCGCACAGGGTTCACCATGACGGTGACCTTGTCGCCCGGCTTGATGGTGTTCGACTTCCAGCCGGCGCGAATGAGGTAGGTCGGGCTGGTGAGCTCGACGCCCCACAACACGTCTTTGCCCTTCTCGTCGGGGACGAGCACCTCGATCCACGTGTGCGGATTCTGCCACCGGAATTCCTTGACCGTGCCGACCAGCTTCACTTCCTTCGAGCGATCGAACGCGGCTGGCGAGTGGTGCGCGAGAACCGGAACGCTGCACGCGAGTACCAGAGCCGCTCCGAACAGTACCTTCTTCATTACTCCTCCTACCGGCGCCCCTACCCGGGCCGGCTATCGAATATGAACCTTGGACGAGGTGCTCTGCAGATGTTCGTTCAAGTCAGGCAGGCACTCGACTTCCCCGATGTCGTGATCGTCCACGCGATTCCAGCGGCGCACGCCCTTCCACTCGCCTTCCCAGTTCTTGGGATCGGTGAGCGTCATCGCGATCTCGAGCGACTTCCCGTCGTTGATCATCCGGATGCGCTCGATGATGCGGAGCTCGTCGCTCGCGGGTACGCCCTGATCGACCCAGTGATGTGGGTCGTTGATGAAGTTCTTCGTCTCCACGACGAGCGCGTCGCCTTCCCAGCGGCCGACCGACTCACCGTTGAAGGTGCGGACGACCAGATCGGGGTCGGTATGCGAACGGCCGTCGAGATAGACGACCCGCATGCTGTTCATGAACTCGCTAATCATGTAGATCGCCGTCGGCATCTGAATCATCGCGATCGGCCAGACGCGGGTCATGATGATCGGCACGCCGGCCGGCCAGCATTGCCCGATGTCGTCGCGATAGACCTTGCCTTCCTTGATCGCCTGCAGATACGCGTCGCGATGCTTCTGCGCTTCAGGCTTGAGCTTGGGAATCGTCGCCGGCCCGAATAGCCAACCCTGAATGCCCGGGCTGTTGTCGATGAACCAGTTGCCGGTTAGGTTGAACGGCGAAGCCGGACGCGACTTCGACAGATTAGCTGGCGCGAGCGCGCTCAACGGCGAATCAGGTGGCGTCTGCGGTTGAGCCTGCGCAGACAGCTGCGCCGCGCCAACCGCCAGACCGACCGCAAGCACGAGCGCACCCGCGACGCGGCGGCTAGTCGACCTAATCATCGATACCTCCAAGGGACCCGACGCATTCTAGTCCCGACGAGGTCGCGAAGTCGCTGCAAAAAAGGCTCGCAGCCGGGATGCGATCCACGCGATTGGAAGTAAGATCGCACCCTCCCCGCCATGCAACTGCAGCCTGTGAGCATGTCAGCACTGTCAGACAGTGCGGCGTCAGCCCAGCTTGAATCGCCGCCGGCACGTCGCGTCTTGACCGCGGTACCCGATCGCGCCGCGCGCGAGGCCGCGGCGGCCATCGCCAGACTCGCGTACTGCGAGCAACTCAAAGAGGTGCGCCTGCAGCGTGGCGTCACGCTGACCGAGATTGCCGAGCGCAGCAAGGTGAACCAGGGGCTGTACCTGGGGCTCGAGCGGGCCGATGTCTCACGGTGGCCAACCGGCATCTATCGGCGCTCGTTCTTCCGGGAGTACGCGGTTGCGCTCGGACTGCCCGTCGATGCGGCCTTGAGCGAGTTCCTGCAACTGTTCCCCGAAGAGGGCGAACAGCGGATCTCGTCGGCGCTTTCGATATCAGCGGCACCGCTGCGGCTGACGCTCGCCGATCGCGCGTGGCTGCGCACATCGCGCGTGCAGGTGATCGCCGCGATTGTCGATCTCGTCATGGTCGCCATGATCACCGCGGCAGTCGCGTGGTGGATGCCGGTCGCGGCCGGCACCGTCGCGGCCCTCGTCACCGTGATCTACTACTCCCTGGCTACCGCATGTCTGGCCTGCACACCAGGCACGTGGTGGCTCCGTACCAGAGGCAATCGCAAACGCGCCAAGGCACTCCGCCTGGCGCGCTGACAACGAGGACTAATACATCATGGCTCTGAGTCGTCCGCGTACGTGGGCGCTGACGATCGTGGTCGCACTGACCGCGACGATCGCGCTCGCCCAGCAGAAGCCGTTCGAACCTCAGGTGGGACAAGCCGGCAAAGACGTCGTGTGGGTACCATCGCCGGAAGAGACGGTCAAGAAGATGATGGAGATGGGCGAGATCACGCCGCAGGACTTCGTCGTCGATCTTGGCTCGGGCGACGGACGCAACGTCATCGCCGCCGCGAAGCGCGGCGCGCAAGCACTCGGCGTTGAATACAACCCCGACATGGTGGAGCTCTCCAAGCGGCGCGCGAAGGAAGCCGGCGTCACCGAGAAAGCGCAGTTCGTCCAGGGCGACATGTACCAGGCCGAGTTCTCCAAGGCTACGGTGCTCGCGCTCTTCCTTCTGCCCAGCAACCTGCTGCAACTACGGGACAAGTTCGCGAACCTCCGCCCCGGCACGCGCATCGTCTCCAACACGTTTTCGATCCAGGACTGGACACCGGAGAAAACCGAAACGGTCGACGACTGTTCGAGCTGGTGCACCGTGATGCTGTATATCGTGCCGGCCAAGGTGGATGGCACCTGGCGGTTGCCGCAGGGCGAGCTTGCATTGAAGCAGACGTACCAGACGGTGTCCGGCACGCTGACAACCAGCGGAAAGTCAGTGCCGGTCACGGGTAAGCTGCGAGGCACGCAGATTTCATGGAGCGCCGGCGGGCAGGAGTACTCCGGCGTTGTGAAGGGCAATCAGATCGAGGGCTCGACGCGCACGGGCAGCAGCTCGACGAACTGGACCGCCACCCGCGCGAATTAACGGGTGGACGATGCCGCAGGATTGCGGATGATCTGTGCGAAGTAGTTCGTGATCCCGTCGGGATCAGACAGCCAGATCGTCCGCAGACCTGCGCTGAAGTTCCCCAGCGGCGTGTCGATCTTCACCGACTGCGCCTTGGCCTTCACGTCCACCGCCTCCACATCACTGATCACATACTGAATACCCGCGGTGCGCGTGTTGGTGTGCGCCGTCGGGCCGAAGCTCCACACATTCACGGTCGTCTCACCGTGGCGGAACGGATACTTCGTGACGCCGAGCAGTGCGTCTTTCACCGGCGGAAGTTCCTCGAGTCCAACGAAGTCGCGATAGAACGCGCGGCTCTTCTCGAGATCGGTCACTGTCAGACCGACTTCCATCGACTGATAGATCGATGGCGCCGCTCCGGGTAGCACGACGAGCTCGACCCACTGGTTCTCGGGATCGAGGACCAGTGCGCGGCGTCCGTTCGGTGTGGCCTGGAACTGCGGGGCCGGGTAGCCGTGCTGCACGAATCGCGCGGTGAGCGCCGGCTCGTCAGGGAAGAAGAAGGTGAAAACACGGAGCCCGCTCACCTCACGTACCGGCCCCGACGCATAGTCCTTGGCAGCCGGCGTCGCTTGCAACTTCACCTGACCTGACCCGACCTGAAACAGGATCATCGATCCGCCGCCGGGCATGCGGAGCGGCGGCAGCGCTTTCAGGCCAAGCACGTCGCCGTAGAAGCCGGTCATTTTCGCGGCATCCACCGAGAAGCGGCGGAACACGTTCATCGACGGCTGCGTCGAGAGCGCCGCGAGCGATGACGCTTTCGCGGTTTGCGCAGACGCGGTGCTGGCAACAACCAGCGTCAGTATGGCGAGCGCGATCAATGTCTTCATAATTTACCTGCCGAGAATCCAGAGGATCGTGGGCGAAATGTTAGATCGAAGTGGGCCGAATAAGTCATTCAGCGCCAAGACTCTCTGAAAACGACGGGTCTTCGTTCCGGGCAGATTCGAGACATCCTGTGCGCCCACGACCCGCGTTTACTCGTTTCGGCACAGGGCTTTTCTGGCACGACCCACGCAGCAACCCCCCGCGCGCCGACAGATTTGCAAGCGCCCACGACCGTGCTGATTCAACGACCTGACATCCGGCTGTCGAATGTGCTCGCCGGCCTCTCCTATGCGTTGGACCTGACTGAGGGGCAACGCGAGGGACACGCTGTCCGCAGCTGCCTGGTCGGCATGCGGATCGCCCGAGAACTGCGGTTGCCGTCCGAACAGCAGTCAGCGCTGTTCTATGCGCTGCTGATGAAAGACCTCGGATGCTCGAGCAATGCGGCGCGATTCGCGGTGCTCTTCGGCGCGGACGATCACCGCGTCAAGGCCGATCTGAAAACGACCGACTGGCCAAGAGCGCTCGACGCGTTCCGCTTCGTCGCGCGTAATGTGGCACCGGGTCAATTCTGGCTGACGCGCGCGTTCCAGTTGCTTGGTGTGCTGACGCGCGGTCCCGAGGGTGCCCGCGAGGTGGTGCGGACCCGTTGCGAGCGCGGCGCAGACATCGCGCGGATGCTTGGCTTCCACGACGACACTGTGCAGGCGATTCGCGCGCTCGACGAACACTGGGATGGCGCCGGTCAGCCCTATGCGCTTCGCGGCGATCAGATTCCGCTGCTCGCACGCATTCTCGGTCTCGCGCAGACTGCGGAAGTGTTCTTCACGTCGTACGGCGTCGAACCCGCGTACGACATGGCGGTCGCGCGCAAGGGCTCGTGGTTCGATCCCGCGATCGTCGATGCCTTCCTTGCCTTCCGCACCGACAGCGAATTCTGGCGAGCGCTCGCCGAGGACGACGCCCAGGCGCACGTGACGCAGATCGAACCCGCCGATCGCATCCTGGTCGCCGACGATGACCGTCTCGATCGCGTCGCTGAGGCGTTTGCGCTGGTGATCGACGCGAAGTCACCGTGGACGTTCCAGCATTCACGCGGTGTCGCGGCCACCAGCGTCGCCCTCGCCGAGGTGATGGGCTATCCCGATGAGCAGGTTCGTGAGATCCGCCGCGCGGCACTGCTGCATGACATCGGCAAGCTCGGTGTTTCCAGCCTGATCCTCGACAAACCGGCCGCACTCACCGACGGCGAGTTCCAGGTGATGCGGCGTCATCCGGTGGCCACGCGCGAGATCCTCATGCGCACCGGCTGCTTCAGGCATCTCGCCAGCGCTGCCGCGTCGCATCACGAGCGGCTCGATGGCAGCGGCTACGACCTCGGTCTCCAGCGCAGCGAGTTGCCGATGCTGACGCGCGTACTCTGCACCGCCGATATGTGCGACGCACTGCGTGCCTCCCGTCCGTACCGGCCCAGCATGCCACTCGAGCGCGTGATGGAGGTGATGCGCCGCGAGGCCGGGAACGCGATCGACCCGACGTGCTTCGAGGCACTGCAGATCGCCGTTCACGACGAGACGCTGGATCGCCAGAGCGCCTCCGAAGTGCCGGCCGTGAGGCTGGTGTCCGCGCTGGCCGAGGACTACCGGCAGGCGGCGTAGGTTTGTTGGTGGTTAGTGGTTAGTGGCACGCCGCAGCGTCGCGCGAATACCCGTCGCAATGCCGCACAGGCACCACCGGGTACTTCGCGAACCGCGAGTCGACAAACGACAACTTGCAGAGGGAGAACGTTGAGCCGCGTGCGCTGGTGATCACTTGCGCGTGGGCGCACGTGGCGCACAGCCCGCGATCGCGCGGATTGCCGCCGGCGGCGTCTGCGCCGCTCACGGGGTCTGCAGACGTAAGCGCTCCAGTGTGCCCTGGTATGGTGTGACCTCGCCTGGCGCGATCGTCACATCGAAGGTCGCGGTCCGATAGCCGGCGAGCCTGACCTCGACGTAATGCGTGCCGGGTGCGAGGAGGAGCGGCTCGCTCGCCCCGTCGAAGTCCTCGACGAGACCTGCGAAGGTTCCATCCACGTACACTTGCGCACTGGCCGGCCGGATGTCGAAGCTGACGCCGCCACACGGGGCAGACGCCTCACAGGCAATCGTACCGGGCGACGATAATGCAGCTGTCACGATGCTCGAGGTTGCCGGCAGCGAATCGACGTTCGAATACGTGTTTGGAGCCGGCGGCGCGACACTGTACGGCGTATACCCGGACGTTGGCAAGAACGGATCGTAGGGATAGGCGTACGGGTAGATCACCGGATAGCCGACCACCACGCCAAAGCCGACATTGTGCCGCGGCTTGAAGTCAGACACGCGGCCGCGGCCGCGAACGCCATTCGAAAAACGCGAGTTCGGAAGCACGGTCGCTTGAGGCCGCGGAATCGGCCGGCTGATGAAGGCCGGATCGACCGGTCGCGGGAGCCCGAAACTCGGACGCTGATCGTGAAGTGGAGGCGGAGCGGGCTGGTTGACGCGAACTTCCCTGACCCGGACCGGCCGAACCACCACCGCGCCATCCGGCGCGCTGCGTTCTTGCGCCGACACGGCTGCTGTCAGGAATACGCTCGCCCCGAGCAAAGCCACCAGAGAGGAGACGCGCATGGCACCCTCCTTCTCCTGGTCCGCTGTGTCATCGGCAGCGAACACCGGGAGATGGACAATGCAGGGTCGAGCAAATCCCCCGCCAGCAAAAACGGCCCGTCTGCCTCAGCGTTCCTTGCGGCGGCTGAGGCAAACGGCCGAAACAGGGCAAATGGCTCAGAAGGAACTGCTCACCTCTAACGCGTCACGAGCAGCCTATCGGTACTCGGATTTCCGGCGCCGTCGTAGGCCGTGATCTCGATCAAGTTCGACCCCGCCTGAAGGGGAATGTTGGCAATCGCCCAGCTCGTGGTGCCGCTGGCAACGCCGCGGGCACCGTTCGCGACGTTCTCCCATACCACCCGGGTAACGACAGACGGCGCGGTGCCTGTCATGTTGATGCTGGACTGCGTCGTCGTAAAGGATGTCCCCGTCGTCGGAGTGCAGATTGACACAGTCGGCGCAGTGGCACAGACCGTACCCGTGCTGCCGGTAGACGACGTCGTGCTCGAACTCGTCACGAGCAGCCTATCGGTACTCGGATTGCCGGCGCCATCGTACGCCGTGATGTCAATCAAGTTCGTCCCCGCCCGAAGGGGAATGTAGGCAATCGCCCAGCTCGTGGTGCCGCTGGCAACGCCGCGGGCACCGGTCGCCGAGTTCTCCCACACCACCCGGGTAACGACAGACGGCGCAGTGCCGGTCATGTTGATGCTGGACTGCGTCGTCGTAAAGGATGTCCCCGTCGTCGGAGTGCAGATTGACACAGTCGGCGCAGCGGCACAGCCCGTACCGCCCGTGGACGGTGGAGGCGTCGGAGATGTCGGCGTCGGAGATGTCGGCGGCGGAGATGTCGGCGGCGGAGTGGTCGTCGTGCCCGAACCCGAACTCGAACGCGTCACGAGCAGCCTATCGGTAAACGGATTGCCGGCGCCATCGTACGCCGTGATGTCAATCACGTTCGTCCCCGCCTGCAGGGGAATGTTGGCAATCGTCCAGCTCGTGGTGCCACTGGCAACGCCTCTGACACCGCTCGGCGAGTTCTCCCATACCACCCGGGTAATGGCAGGCGACGCGGTGCCGGTCAGGGTGATGCTTGACTGCGTCGTCGAAAAGGATGTCCCCGTCGTCGGAGTGCAGATTGACACAGTCGCAGTGGGGCAGCCCGTAGGCGTCGTAGGCGTCGTTGTGGTACCGCCAGTACTGCTGCTGGTTGACGACGTGGTCATCGTCCACGTGAACGTCTGTCTTGCGCTCAACGTACCGTCGGATGCGATCACCGTCACCATGTAGGAGCCCGCAGTCGTTCCGGTTCCCGAAATGTAGCCGGTGCTGGACATCATAGACAGTCCGGGCGGCAGGCCGCCGTGGCTGTATGTGAGCGGCTGCGAATCGAAGCCTTGCAGCTGCAGCGAGGTCGGTTGTCCGACCGTCGATGTCCGGCCGCCCGGATTCACGAGCGTCGGCGCCGCATTGCTGTAGCCGCAGACCTCGCTGGAGTTGGGACCCTCGACCTGGCTCGATAACGAATAGGCGGAGACGGCAAAGCAGTACCGCTGGCCGGCTGTGGCGCTCGTGAACGCGAACACACTCGACGCGCCCGCATCAAAGTGCTGCGTGTAACTGCCAGATTGCGTGCCGACATGCACCCTGTACCCGACAGTGCTACTACTCTGGTCCCATCCGAGCGTAATCGTGTCCGCAGCCGCGTTCCCGGCTGCCCCATGCACCAGCAGGCACAGCGGTGCCAGCAGCGCACACTTCGAGCGCAGTGTGTGAAAAGCCATCTTTAGTTGTTCCTGATCGTCAGCTAGTTAGAGATACTGACGGAGTTCGAGCACACGGTCGTCGATCCTGGCGCGCACACCATATAGCTGTAGGTGCTACGGCGATCGACGTTGTCATTCGTCGAGCCGTCATTGGAAACGTTCTTGACCTTAAAGCCGTTCCGATACAGATCCACGCTTCCCCATGACGTGTTTGTCCAGGAGAGCCGCATTGAACTCCAACCGAGCCGCTCGACACTCAACGTCGGCGCCCCACCGGTCGATGGCGGCGTCGTCGTGGTCGAACGTGTCACTGTTAGCGTGGCGGTAGCGGCATTTCCTGCGGCGTCCAGCGCGGTCACCGTAATCACGTTCGTCCCTGATTGAAGCGGAAGGTTCGCAATCGACCAGCTCGTGGTGCCACTCGCAACACCGCTGCCTCCGGCCGAGTTCATCCACGCCACCTGCACGACGCCGCGATCGTCGGCAGCGGAGCCAGACAGGTTAATAATCGTCGGCTGCGTCGTCGAATACATCGATCCCGTGGTCGGAGCGCCGATCGACACCGTCGGCTTAGTCGTATCGGCCGTTCCGCCGCCAGTAGACGTCGTGCTCGAACGCGTCACGAGCACCCTATCGATAAACGGGGTTCCGGCGGCGTCGTACGCCGTGATCTCGATCACGTTCGACCCCGCCTGCAGCGGAATGTTGGCAATCGTCCAGCTCGTGGTGCCACTGGCGACGCCCCTGACACCGCTCGGCGAGTTCTCCCATACCACTCGGGTAATGGCAGGCGACGCGCTCCCGGTCAGGGTGATGCTTGACTGCGTCGTCGAATACGAGGTCTCCGTCGTCGGAGTGCAGATTGACACAGTCGCAGTGGGGCAGCCCGGAGGTGTCGTTGTGGCACCGCCAGTGCCGCTGCCGCTGGTTGACGACGTGGTCATCGTCCACGTGAACGTCTGTCTTGCGCTCAACGTACCGTCGGATGCGAGCACCGTCACCATGTAGCTGCCCGCAGTCGTTCCGGTTCCCGAAATGTAGCCGGTACTGGGCATCATAGACAGTCCGGGCGGCAGGCCGCCGTGGCTGTATGTGAGCGGCTGCGAATCGTAGCCTTGCAGCTGCAGCGAGGTCGGTTGTCCGACCGTCGATGTCCGGTCTCCGGGATTCACGAGCGTCGGCGGCGCATTGCTGTAGCCACAGACCTCACTGGAATAGGGCCCCTCGACGTTGCTCGGTACCGTGTAGGCGGAGACGGCAAAGCAGTATCGCTGGCCCGCCGTGGCAGTCGTGAACGCGAACGTCGTCGAACTGCCCGCGTCAAAGTGATTGGTGTAACTTCCAGATTGCACACCGACGTGCACCTTGTAGCCGATGGTGCTACCACTTGGGTCCCACGCTACGTTGATCGTGTCCGCGGCCGCATTTCCGGCGGCCCCCAGTACCATCAGGCACACTGGTGCCAGCAGCGCACACTTCGAGCGCAGTGTTCGAAAAGCCATCATTTAGTTGTTTCTGGTCGGGAGCGCAGGGAGAGAGTCCGCGGTCCCGAGCACACATGAGTGCAGGAATCTTGCCGCTTCCAACCTCGACCGCAGTACGTTCGAGTTTTTTGTTGCTTTGAATGCGCGAAGCCGTGCACGTCATTCCACGTGCACGGCTTTCGTGTATGAGGAATTACACGAATGTACTGGGACCTACTGATTTGGTACGAGCGTCACTTGAATGCGCTTCACGAACTTCACCGGCGAACCATCGACCGTTGCTGGCTGATACTGCCAGTTCTTTGCGGCAGTCGTGGCCATGCGATCGTACTGGGCATTCACCGGCACACGCATCATCGCTGATTCGACGTTGCCACTGCGATCAATGACAAGTTCCATTACACCGGTCTTCGTGATGGTTACCTTGCCGGGGAACGCCGGGATCTCCTGACGAATGGCCCGCGGCGGGACCACGTCGTGATCGTCCGAGGTGTAAAGTTTGGGTGCCTGTATGGTTGCTGGCGGTCCCGGCGGCAACAGCGCTTCGGCTTTCGCGGGGGTCGCGACCGGCGCGGGCACGAGCGCCTTCGAGCTCAGTTCATGAAATCCAATCGCGAGCGTCTTGAGATCCGCGAGCGGCGACTGGGAGGCGGCCACGCTGATGTCCGGATCGGCGAGGCCATCGAGCATTTCCTTGAAACCGAACGCCGCGCGGCTGAAATCCTGGCGATCGAACGCCGCCTTCGAGTCCTTATATTTTTCCTGAAGAATCGCCGGGAGCATGCGCTTTCGCGCCTCGGCGATCGCCGTCCGCATGCGCGGCGGGATCTCGTCGGCATCCGGACGATAGAGCGGATCCGCCGACACCATCGACTCGATGGCGCGATCGGCCTCCTGGCCGCGGCCAACCGCAAGCAGGCACAACGTGCGATACAGGGCAATCGCCCGACGCTCTTCACGAGGCGAGTCGACGTTGCTCAGGCCATTCAGCATCGATAGTGCACTGGTGTATTCCGCTGACGCATAGAGCTGGCGGGCCGCTTCGAGAGAGTCCTGGGCGTGGAGTCTCGGGCCCGACAACAGGAGCACCACGACGGTGCATGTTGCGACCGAAGCATTCATCCGCATGGCTACTTCTTCCTCATGTCAACGCTCACCTTGGCGGGTCCCGCGAGCGTCACGGTGGTCACGACCCGCCGCTCTCCAAGTTCGGGATGGCGGAACACGACTTCGTGCGGGCCGATGCTGACCGGCACGCTACCGATCGGGGTCTCGCCGACGCGGTCGCCGTCCACCCAGACTTCGGCCCAGGGCACAGCGTTGAGCGCCATCGGCGCCTTTGGAAGATCGAGCTTGATGTTGGCGGTTTGACCTGGCGCAACATTCACCGTCTTCACTGCGCGGTAGCCGAGCGCTTCGTTGACCACTTCGAGTTCGTGGCGGCCAACAGGAACCATGATTCGATCGGTCTGGCTACTGCCGAGCAATCGCTGGTTCTCAAAGAGCTGCACGTCCACCTGCGCGTTGACCGCAATCCAACCAGAGAGCGGCGCGTTCCTCGGCGCCGACATCGGCACGACGAGCGAGGCGGTTGTTCCCGCTTCGATCGTGACGCGCTGCGTCACCGGACCGAGGTCGTTCTCGACCGTCACGCTGTGCGGGCCAGGCGCGAGGCCTTCCGCCGTCAACGGGCTCTTGCCGAGAACACGGCCATCGACGGTCACCGTGGCACCGGCCGGCTCGGTGCGAATCTGCAGTTCGCCAAGCGCGCTCGCCGCACGCGGGATCTCGATGAACTGCGAGACCTGTCCCCCAGGCGTGATCGTCACGGGAATCGATCGCACATCGCCGTCCGTCACGAGCTCGACGACGTGGCGTCCGGGCTTGAGCTGCAGATTGAGCGGCGTCATCCCGCGCTGCTGTCCGTCGATGACCACGGTTGCGCCGGCAGGATTGGTCTGAACCGACAGCGTACCGAGACTCTCTGTGGCGACGGCCGGCGACATGATGCGGCCCACCGCGAGAGTACCGCCCGACGTCAGCGCCACGAGAACGATGGCCGCCGCGATCCAACGGCCACGAATGAACGGCTTGCTCTTCTCCATGACGCTCTCGGCCTCCTCGGACCGTCTGTCTTCGCGCGCCTGATCGTCCTTGGCTGGCGGGGTCACCGCGGGAGCGACCGGAGAGTCAGGGCGTGGGGATGCCTGGGGGTGCATTGACGCGACCGCTTGGGGACCTGACAAAGAAACGCGAGGCACCTGCTCCACTGACGTGGCAGGACGCGGAGGCACAACGGCCTGGGGTCCAGCCATTGGCGCCGCAGGCACGACGGAAGCCGCCGGCGTCGGCGCAGGCGTCGCACTCGGCGCGGGCGTGAGACGCATCGCAGGCGCAGGGGCTGGGGCTGATGCCGGCCCAGCGGTCTTCGTGCCGTCGGCCGCGATGCGCGCGTGATACCGCGTGAGGAATGATTTCAGCGCCGCGACTTCCCCGATCGGATCGCTGTAGTGCAGCACGCGATCGAGTTCGGCCCACGCCTCGAGCGCCGATGGGAACGGATTGCGCGGATCGAGTTGAATCGCACGCGTCAGCCAGTCGCGCAGTGCGGCTGGCAGCGGCTCGATCGCACCGGTCGCCGAGAGCGCCCAGGTGCCGCTGGCCATTTCAGCGATGCGCGTCGGGTAGTCGTCCTCCGCGATCGGGCGCCCAATAATTAGCGCCAGCGCGGTGACACCGGCCTGCGTGATGTCGCTGCGGCGATCGAACTGCGGCCCCGAGCCGGTACGCGCAAGCGGAATGCGCAACGTCTTCCAGTACTGTTCGTGCGTGTAATGAAGCTGATCGAGTGCCGCGCCAAGCACGTGCTCGACGAGGACGAGCCGCGCTTGCGGCGTGACGATGATGCGCTCGGGGCCAACGGCGCCGTGACAGACGTCCGGCATCTTCTGATGCAGGAGCGCGAGGGCGTGAATGAGCTGTCGGATCAAGCAGAGCGCGGCGTTGGTCTCGATTGGGAGGAGACGCGATTCCGCGAACGCGAGCACCTCCGAAAGACGCACGCCTGGCACGTGCTCGGAGACGATGGCGAGCGTGGTGCCGGTCTTGCCGATCCGTTCTACCCCGCGCACACGGCCGTAGTGCTCTGACTGGAACGACGACAGCCGGCTGACACGATCGCGCAGGGCGAATTCAAACGACGAGACGGCAGTGAGCTCCTCGCGAAGCGCGAGCAGCTCGAGCGACTCGTTCGTCGCACTGACACTCAGACGCCGCTGGCCAAGTCCATCTTGAAAAGCGACGGGTGTCGATGACGATGTGCGCGCGATTGCAGGGTCCATACTCGTCCGCTAAAGGCGCGACCTGTGCCATCTTCGTGCCGCCAACGACGGTGTTGACGCGAGAGCGCGGAAACCCGCGCAAATAGCGGGGATTGCAGGGGTTTTAGGAAGAGGGCGGGCGCCGGGAGCCGGCGCGATCGGGTCGGCGGCTTACAGGAACGTTGGCGTTGTACGAAATTCGTGGGTCGGCCGATCGCTGGCCGAAGGCGATTACGCAGGTCGTGCGTTCAC
>Ga0111538_10005270_pt1 | contig 17716 bp, 14 predicted proteins | sample SoiMethybrSBSTD1_FD_79669 | JGI IMG/M metagenome (GOLD analysis project Ga0111538, IMG submission 79669) | Bulk soil microbial communities from a Populus tree surrounding site in Tennessee, USA - Soil MetaG P. TD hybrid SBSTD1 (version 2)... | ecosystem: Environmental > Terrestrial > Soil >...
CAAGCACAAGGTCGAGAAGCTGCTGGTGGTCGACCGCGACTTCAACCTGAAGGGCCTGATCACGGTCAAGGACATCCAGAAGCAGATCAAGTACCCGAACGCCTGCAAGGACTCGCTCGGCCGCCTGCGCGTCGGCGCCGCCGTGGGCGTGGCCCCGGACACGCTCGAGCGCGTGGCCGCGCTGGTCGAGGCGAAGGTCGACGTGATCGTGGTCGACACCGCGCACGGCCACAGCCAGGGCGTGCGCGGCACCGTCGAGAAGGTGAAGGCGGCCCATCCGGAGCTCGAGGTGATCGCCGGCAACGTCGGCACCTACGACGGCGCCGCCGACCTGATCGCGGCCGGCGTGAGCGCCGTGAAGGTCGGGATGGGACCCGGCTCGATCTGCACGACGCGCGTGGTCTCGGGCGCCGGCATGCCGCAGATCACGGCGATCGCCGAGGCCGCGCGCGCGGCGGCCAAGACCGACACGCCGATCATCGCCGACGGCGGCATCAAGTTCTCGGGCGACGTGTCGAAGGCGATCGCGGTGGGCGCCGCCTCGGTCATGATCGGTTCGCTCTTCGCCGGCACCGACGAGAGCCCCGGCGAGCTGATCCTGCGCCAGGGACGCTCGTTCAAGTCGTACCGCGGGATGGGGTCGCTCGGCGCGATGAAAGAGGGCTCGCGCGACCGCTACTTCCAGGAGCAGGACGCGGCGAGCGAGAAGCTGGTGCCCGAGGGCATCGAGGGCATGGTCCCCTACAAGGGGCCGCTCGCGGCGATGGTCCAGCAGCTGGTGGGAGGACTCCGCGCGGGCATGGGCTACTGCGGCGCCTCGACGATCGGCGAGCTGCAGACCCGTGCGCGCTTCGTCAAGATCTCTCCCGCCGGGCTCAAGGAAAGCCATGTCCACGACGTCATCATCACGAAGGAAGCGCCGAACTACCGGCTGGAGTAGCGCGCTCGCTCTCGCGTGCCTGCTGGCCGCAGGGGGCGCGGTCGCCTCCTGCACCGGAGCGCGCGAGACGTACGTGACCTACTTCAACGGCGACCACGGCCTCTCCCTGCGCCACCCCGCGAGCTGGCGCACCGACCAGGCCGAGCAGGAAGGCGTCTGGTACCGCTACTTCCTGGCGCCGCCCGCGGGGGCGCAGACCCGCTCGCCCGTGTCGGTCACGCTGCTCGCAGGGCCGGCGGCCGGAACGCTCGACGAGTACGCCCAGCGCTACCTGGCCGATCGGACCGTCGCCCAGACGCGCGACGAAGAGCGCCAGGGCGTCGCCGGGAAGTCCTGGGTGTACGCGACCGCCGACGGCGCCACCCGCTACAAGCTGCTGCTGCTGCGCCTCGGCGAGAAGGTGATCGGCCTCTACGCGCAGGGCGACGCCGCGTCCTTCGAGCGGCAGTCCTCCGCGATCGAGGAGATGTGGTCGAGCCTGACGGTCGAGCGGCCGGAGCGCTACCCGCGCAGCGACTTCCGCGAGCAGCAGGCGTCCCTGGGCATCCCCGAGTCCTGGCGCGAGACGCGCCGCTTCTCCGGAGGCGGCACGCTGCTCGTCCAGTTCGTGAGCCCGCCGCTGGCCGCCGACAAGGGGCACGGAACCGTCCACGCGTCGCTGTCGCTGACCTTCGAGCCTGCGGGCGAGGGCGGCGGCCTCGAGCCCTACTACTGGGCGACGCGCAAGAAGCTGGGCGACAATTTTCAGGTGGTGAACCACTCGTCCTTCAAGGGCGGCTACGTCGACGTGATGAAGACCGAGACGCCGATCGCGGTCTCCTACATCAAGCGCTACTACTTCGCCGACGGCGCGCGGGCCTGCTCCTTGAGCTTCGAGGCCCGCGAGGACGTGTTCCCGCGCGCGTCGCGCTGGGCCGACTACATCGCGTCGACGCTGGCCTTCGGCGCGCAGAAGGCGAAAGAGTCGTGAGCACGGCGCTCGCGCGCTTCGGCAGCGGGCTCGCGCGGCTCCTGGGCGGAGCCGAACGGCTCGAGGTCACGGTGGGCCCCGGCGGGCCGAGCGGCGACTTCCAGCTGCCGTCGGGCCACGACGGGACCTGGGAGACGGTCACGGTCGGGGGCCGCTCGTGCCTGCGGCCCACCGAGGCGGCCTACTACCTGTACGCGGTGCTGCCCGAGGGCTTCAAGCGCCGCGCCGGCGGCGGACTCTGGGTCGAGGTCGAGTACCACGGCAGCGAGTACGGCCAGTTCCGCCTGCAGTACGTCTCGACGGACCGCACGGCCGAAGAGCAGGGGCGCTACAAGCCGGCCCTTCAGCGCTGGCAGCCCGACGCCGTGGGGCTGAAGCGCTTCCGCCGCGCGGTCTTCCTGCTGCCCGACTTCGACCCGTCGCGCGAGCAGAACCTCGGCGCGGCCTTCCGCTTCGAGTTCCGGCGCGAGCTCTTGATCACGAAGGTCGCGGTGAGCCTCGCTCCCCCGCCCGACCTCGAGAGCTTCCCGGCCACGGCGCCCGTGCCCGAGCTCAAGAAGCTGCCGGGCCGCTTCTACCCGATCAACTACCTCTTCGTCGAGATCACGAACGCCTGCAACTTCAAGTGCACCTGGTGCCCGGACGAGATCATGGACCGCCGCCGGGGCTTCATGAAGAAGGAGCGCGTGTTCCGGCTGGTGGACGAGATCGCGGAGAAGCGCTCGTTCCTCGGGCCGATCTTCCCGGTCAAGCTCCACCAGATGGGCGAGCCGATGCTCCATCCGGACCTGCCCGAGATCGTGCGCCACGCCGAAGAGCGCGGCGTCCCGATCGAGCTCAACACCAACTGCGGCCTGATCACCGAGGAGCGCGTCGAGGCGCTCTACCGTGCCGGGCTCACGAACCTGATCCTGTCCTACCAGACGCCCGACCCGGAGACGTTCAAGACCCGCAAGGCGCCGAAGCTGGTGTTCGACGAGTACCGCGACAAGGTGCGCCTCGCGCTCGAGCGCAAGGTGGCGCTCGGCGCGCGCACGAACATCGAGATCGACATCATGAACACGAAGTACGCGGACGGCTACCGCATCGTCAGCGAGGACGAGCAGGCGCTCGCGTTCCTCGCGGACTGGATCGCGTTCTGCCGCGAGCTCGAGACGCGCTACGGCCTCACGCCGCGCGAGCACGACCTCGACAAGATCCGCGCCGCGCACCTCCTGGATCAGGACGAGAACGGCAGCCGTTACGAGCTCATCGACGGCGTGCACCTGATCTGGAAGCGCTGCCACACCTGGGGCAACGTGATCGGCGGCCACAAGGCGGACGTCGACGTCGACACCTACTGCCCGGCGCCGCACGACCAGTTCGTCGTGCTCTGGAACGGAGACGTCGTCAGCTGCTGCACCGACTACGAGGGCCGCACCAAGACCGCGAACGTGTTCGCGAGCTCGATCGAGGCCGTGTGGCGCGGCGAGACGCGACGGAACCGGCTGCGGGACATGGTCGAGGGGCGCCTGCTCGACGTCTGCGCCAAGTGCATCGGGGTGAAGTGAGCCACCAGCCGTCGCGCCACTGGGCGAGCCCCGCAGCGGCCCCCGCCTCCGCGAGGGACCGGGATCCCGCCTCTGCCTTCCGAATCCGCAGCCTCCTCCTGCTCGCCGCAGCGATCGTGATGGCGCTGCCGGCGAGCACCGGGGCGCAGTCCGTGCCGGCGTTCTCCGGGCGCTACCGGTTCACGTTCACGGTGAGCCGCAGCTGTCCCGCGCAGATGCAGGTCGGGCCGCTCAGCGTCGTGATGAACGTGTCCGAGGCCACCATCACGTCCGGAGCCGAGATCTCGGGCGAGTCGGCGTCGCCGTCCGAGGATCCTTCGAACGGCCGCTTCGTGCTGCAGCGGGCGGGGACCCGCCTGCACGGGCCGTCGGCGGCCTCCACGATCGAGGTCGGGCTCGTGACCGAAGGCCAATACCGGATCTGGATGAGGGTCATGACCGACGGCACCGCGGCCGTCTCCTCCGGAGGCCGCGCGCGGGCGAGCGGAACGGCGCTCGGAGAGGTCGAGCTGAGCCTCGCTTCGGATGCCAGCGGCAACCCGATCGCTGGCGGCTACTGCTTCATCTACACGGCCGACCACCAGTGGTCGCTCGAGCCGGCCTGAGATGCCCGTGACCCGCGCGCTCCCGATCCTGCTGCTGGCCGCCGCGACCGCGGCGCCGGCAGGCGCGCCGCTGCGGATCAAGGCGAGCCCCGCCGTCGTGCCCTGCGCGACGGCGGCCGCCCAGGAGTACGCTCGCGCGACCGGGCTCGCACCGCTCGTGGAGACGGCGGCGATCGGCAGCCCCGAATCGGTGACGGGCGCCGACGTCGTGGTGGCCGCCAACCGCGAGCTGAACCGCGTGATCGAGTCGGGCATGACGCGGCCGGACCAGGAGCTGGACGTGGCCGAGATCCCGTGGGTCGCGGCGGGCCCGCCCGGCACGGACGCGCCGAGCATCCAGGCCCTCGCCCGGACGCAGCTCGTGGACGTGCTCGGCGGCGTCGTCGCGCAGGAGACCTGGCGCCGGCTGGCTCAGCAGGGCTTGCAGGCGGCGCGCAGCGAGCGCGGTGGGCGCGGCGGCGAGCGTGCCGGCGCGCGCGAGCCGCGCGAGCCCGTTCGCCTCCAGCCGGGCGAGGCGGCCGTCGTCCCGCTGAGCCTGGCGGGCTCGGCCGCCGTCACGCGCCTCGACGTCCCGCCGCTGCTCGCGCGCGCGCTCGGCGTGCGCGCCAGCCAGAGACCCGACGCCTCGCGCGCGTTCCTCGACTTCCTCGCAAGCGAGAAGGGCAACGCGGCCTTCCGCGGCTGCGGCCGGGCCGACGCCCGGTGACGCGCTCCGCCTGGCTGCGGCTCGCGCCGGTCCTGCTCGCGACGGCGTGCGGGTCGACCGACCCCTCCCCCACGCCGTCGCCCTCCATCTCGCCGACGGCGACGGCGACGCCCGTCGCGTGCACCGGCACGCCCTCGGCCTACGCGCGCAGCGTCGTGTCGTCGTGGATCCCGGCGTGCTCGCTCGCCCGCAACATCTACAACGACCCGCAGGCCGCGCTCGGCCCGCCGAACGCCGCCGGCTCCGGACCGGAGAGCTACAGCGGGTTCGTCAGCCTCGGCTTCGGCGGCCAGGTCACGCTGGACATGGGCGGCTGCATCAACGACCGGCCCGGCGCCGACCTGCGCGTCTTCCAGGCGGTCTCGAGCGAGCCGGTCACCGTCTACGTCTCGACGGGGCCCGACGGGCCGTTCCATCTCGTCGAGGCGCTCAAGGAGTGCGGCCGGCCGTTCCAGGGCATCCAGGGCTACTGCGAGTTCGACATCGCTACCGGCGGCCAGACGCAGGCGCGCTACGTGCGCGTCGAGGACGGCGAGCTGTTCCCCTGTCCCGGCGGGACGCGCACGGAAGGCGCCGATCTCGACGCGGTCCAGGTGCTCGGCGTCGCCACGTCGGCCGCCCAGCCCTCGGATCCCGAGAGGCGCTGAGCGCCGCGCGAGCTCAGCGCCCGCGCCGCGTCGGCCCGGCCTCGAGCTCGCCGAGGTCGCGCCAGGCGGCCGCATGCGCCGAGTCGGCCGACAGCACGATGCGCAGCTGCAGGATCGCGCGCGCGGTCATGCCCGCGCGGCGATAGTAGCTGGCGAGCGCGTAGCGCAGCTCGTTGTCGTGCGGGTCGGCCTCGAGCAGGTCCAGCAGCTGGCGCTCGATCGGGCCCTGGAAGCCGCTGTCGCGCGCCTGTGTGAGCGCCAGCAGCCGGCGTAGGCCGCGCGCGGCCGGGTGGGCCTCGGCGGCCTCGTGCAGCAGCGTCACGGCGCGCTCGCGCTGGCCGCGCTCGAGCAGGCTCCGCGCGAGCGCCTCGACCTCCTCGGGCGACTTCGTGGTCTCCGGCTCCCCGTCCGGCGCCGTCTCGGCCGACGCCGCGACCGGCTGCGGCTCGCCGTTGCGCGGGGACACGCCGGCGGCGGGAGCGTCCTCGATCAGGCCTCCCGAGACGAGCGCGTGCACGGCGCGCACGAGCTGGGCCCGCGGGTGCGACAGGGCCAGGAGCTCGCCGAGCGCCGTGCTCCTCGCGCAGAGCTCGAGCGCCGCGCGCTCGGCCGGCGAGGTGTTCACCTGCTCGTAGTCGAAGGGCCAGGGCGACACCCGGCGCAGCCGCCGCTGCGGGTCGCCGAGCGAGCGCTCCAGGCGGTCCGTGTCGGGGAACTGCCGCATCCCGAGCAGCAGCAGCCGGTTGGTGTCGATGTCGAGCGCCTGGTCGGCCGGCAGCGGCCGGTCCATCGGCTCGCGCCGCAGCGTGCCGCTCGTCCAGCGCAGCACCGAGAGCACGATCCTCTCGACCTGGGCGGAGAGCGCGCCCGTGAGCTCGAGCGGCGTCAGGATGTGCGACTCGACGAGCACCTGGCCGAGCGGCGAGCCCGAGGACTCGACCGCGCGCATCGCCTGCCGGAACTGCGGCTCGGAGATGCGGCCGGCGCGGAACAGGCAGGCGCCGAGCCGGTCCTCCTCCACGGTGGACGCCGCGAACACGATCGCGCCGTCAAGGAAGTAGAGGCCCTTCGACACCTCGCCCTGCTTGAGCGCCAGCACGCCCGACCAGCCCTGGTTGCGCACGCGGCCGATCTCGTCGGCCACGAGCACCCGCGACAGGTCGTTGACCTCCCCCCTCTCCACGTCCGTTCCTCCGCCGCGCTCTCGCCCAGGGATTCCGCTCAGCTGCAGCCCGGCACCACGTAGCCCAGCGCCTTGAACTTCTCGCACGCGGCCGCGTTGTGCTCTTCGCCTTCCGGCCGGCCCTCGAGCAGGCGCCGCGTCCTCACGAGCTGCGCGTCGATCCTCTCACGGAACAGCTCCAGCTCGCGCCGCTCCTCGCGCAGCTGCTCCGGGTTCGCGGGGCCGACGTCGCGCGTCTCGCCCGGGTCGAGCTCGCGGTCGTAGAGCGCGTAGCTCGAGCCGCTCTCGGTGGGGGTCGCCACCAGCTTGAAGCGCCGGTCCCAGGCGGCGAGCAGGTTGCGGTCGTTCTGGCCGGGCAGCCGGTCGCGCGCGAGCGTCTCGCCGCGCGCGGCGCCGAGCAGGCTCGTGCCCCCGAGGTCGGGCGGATAGGACACCTTCACGGCGTCGAGCACCGTCGGCACGAGGTCGAGCGTGCTCGCGAGCTCGCTCGAGCGGCGGCCGCGCTCGATCCCGGGCCCGGCCATCACGAGCGGGATGCGCAGCGACGGGTCGAACAGGTTCTCGCCGTGGTCGAAGAAGTAGCCGTGCTCGCCGAGGCTCTCGCCGTGGTCGGACGTCAGCAGCACCAGCGTCTGGTCGCGCACGGCCGAATGTTCGAGCGCCTCGAGCACCTGGCCCACCTCGGCGTCCACCGCGGCGATCTCGCCGTCGTACTGGGAGACGTAGAAGCCGAGGCTGCGCTCGCCCTTCGCCCACTGTTTCGGCACGCCGCCGTGGAAGCCGTTCACCGCCTGGAGCAGCGGCCCGCGCGTGGCCTCCGCGTCGAGGAAGGCCGCGTCGAACGGGGCCGGCGGCTCGTAGGGCGCGTGCGGGTTCACGTAGTGCAGCCAGAGCAGGAACGGGTGATCCTTCGAGGCCGCGCGCAGGTACGACACCGCGTCGCGCGTGATCGCGCGCGAGCGATCCACCTCGCTCGCGAGCGCGGCCTCCTCCCAGGTCTCCCGGTAGCGGACGAAGCCCTTGGAGTAGCCGAGCGAGGCGGCGACGTTCGGGTTGTCGACGACGGCCGTCGTGTCGTAGCCCGCGTCGTGCAGCACGCTCGCGAGCGTCGCGTTGAAGTCGAGCAGGCGGGGGTGCGACTTGCCGTAGCCGCTCTGTGCCGCGAGCCGGCCCGTCAGCAGCGCGACGAAGCTGCCGCGCGTCTTCGGCCAATAGGTGTAGGCCTGCTCGAACAGCACGCCGCGGCTCGCGAGCGCGTCGATCTTCGGGCTCGTCGCGCGGGCGTAGCCGTAGGCCCCGAGGTGGTCGGCGCGCAGCGTGTCGATCGTCACCAGCAGCACGTTCAGCCGGTTCCCGGCGCCTGCGCTCCGCGCGCCCGCGGCCGCCTTGCCGGATCGCGACGCCGGCGCGGGACACGCCGCGAGGCCGAGCGCCGCCAGCAGCAGCAGAGCGCGCCTCACGCCGCCTCCTCGATCCGGATCGTGCGCCGGTCGTCGCCCGCGTGCAGCAGGCTCACACGCAGCGCGCTCCGCCAGGGCGCATCCCGGAGCCGCTCCGCCCACTCGATCGCGAGGACCCCCTCGGCGCCCGGCAGCTCCTCGAGGCCGAGCTCGCGCTCGTCGCCGTCGCCTCGCAGCCGATAGAGGTCGGCGTGGTGGAGCGTCAGCCGGCCCGGGTAGGCAGTGAGCAGGACGAAGGTCGGGCTCGCGACCTCCGCGGGGTCGGCGCCCAACCCGCGCGCGAGGCCTCGCACGAAGGCGGTCTTGCCGGCGCCGAGCTCTCCGGTCAGGAGCACGACCTCCCCGCCCTGGAAGCCGCCCGCCAGCTCGGACGCGACGGCCGCCGTCTCGTCCTCGCTGCGGCTCACGAGCTCGCGAATCGGACACCCCCTGCGCCGCCCGGGGGCGCGCCGTCGGCCGCCCTGCGGACGCTCTCGATCGCCTCGGGCAGCACCTCGATCAGGTCGCCCGCGACGAGCCCCTCCTCGCCGATCTGCGCCGCCACGAGGTCCCCCGCGCGTCCGTGGACGAACGGCGCCGCGGTGGCGGCGAGCAGCGCCCCGTGCCGCGCGAGCAGCGACCCCGTGATCCCCGCCAGCACGTCGCCCGTTCCCCCGGTCGCCATTCCGGGGTTGCCGGTCGAAGAGACCGCCGCCCGCCCGCCCGGCTCGGCGACGAGCGTGCGCTCGCCCTTCAGCACGACGATCGCTCCCGTCTCGCGCGCGAGCGCCAGCGCCGACTCGGCGCGGGCCCGCTGGACTTCGGCCGTCTTGCCGTCCAGAAGGCGCGCCATCTCGCCCGGGTGCGGGGTGAGGATCGTCGCCGCGCCGCGGGCGCGCAGCAGCGAGCGCCCCTCGTCGCCGAGCGGAGCGAGGGCGTTGAGGCCGTCGGCGTCGATCACGAGCGGCACCGGGCACTCGCGGACGAAGCGGCGCACGAGCTCGCGCGTGCCCTCGTCCTGCCCCAGGCCCGGGCCGAGCACCACCGCGTCGCGCTCGCGCGCGAGCGCCAGCAGGCGCTGCAGCCCCGCGGGATCGAGGCCTCCCGTGCCCGTCACGGCGAGCGGCTCCGTCATGATCTCGGCGCGGAACCCGGCCACCGTCGCGAGGCACGGCTCGGGCGTCGCGACCGTGACGAGGCCGACGCCGGAGCGCAAGGCCCCGCCGGCGGCAAGGGCTGCCGCGCCGGCCTTGCCGACCGAGCCGGCCACGATCAGCACGTGCCCGAAGTCGCCCTTGTTCGCGCTCCGGGGCCTTCGCGGAAAGGCGCGGGCGGCGTCCCGCTCCTCGATCAGGAACAGCGACGGCTGGGCCGAGGCGACGCTCGCGGACGGGATCCCGATGTCGGCCACCACCAGCTCGCCGACCGCGTCGCAGGCCGGTGGCAGCACGTGGCCGCGCTTCGGCGCGGCGAACGTCACGGTCGAGGTCGCGCCCGCGACCGCCCAGTCGAGGGCTCCCGTGTCCGACGGCACGCCCGACGGCAGGTCCACGGCCACGACGGGCACGCCGGCGTCGAGGCGCGCGCGCATCGCCTCGATCGCGAGCGCGGCGAGGCCGTTCGGCGCGGAGCGCAGGCCCGTCCCGAGCACGGCGTCGACCAGCAGATCGGCGGCCTCGATCCGCGCGAGCGCGCCATTCCAGGCCTCCGGGGCGGCGACCTCGGTCACTCGGCCCGGAGCGGCCCGCTCGCACTCCTGCAGGTGATGGCGCGCGTCGCCCGTGACGTCGTCGCGGCGTCCGAGCAGGAGCGCCTGCGCCCGCGCGGCGAGCCGCCGCGTGACGACGAAGCCGTCGCCGCCGTTCATCCCGCGGCCGCACAGCACCACGATCCGGCTCGCCGTCGGGTGGCGCTCCGCCACGACGCGAGCCACCGCGGCGCCGGCGTTCTCCATCAGCACCCGGCCGGGGATGCCGGCCTGCGAGATCGCATGCTGGTCGGCCCGCCGCATCTCGTCGGCCGTCAGGACGGGAATCACTTCAGGAATCTAACAGACGGACGCGTCAGCGGAGAAGCAGCACCAGCCAGACGAGCGCCGCGAACGCGAACCGGTAGATCGAGAACGGCACGTACGTGCGCGTGCGCACGTACCCGAGCAGCACCCGGATCGCCAGCAGGCCCGAGACGGCGGCCGCCGCCATCCCGATCATCACCGGGCCCATGTCGGCGCCGCTCCTGACGAGCGCGGGAACCTTGACGAGCGCGGCTCCGGCGGTGATCGGCAGCGCCAGCAGGAAGCTGAAGCGCGCGGCGGCCTCGCGCCCGTGGCCGAGCAGCAGCGCGGCGCTGATCGTGGCTCCCGAGCGCGACGTGCCGGGAACGATCGCGAGCGCCTGGGAGAGCCCGATCAGCAAGGCGTCGCGGAAGCTCACGCTCTCGGCCGTCGACTGCGCTCCCGCGCGCCGGTCGGCGGCCCACAGCACCGCGCCCATCAGCGCCATCATCAGCGCGACGAGCCCGGGCGAGCGGAACACCGTCTCGGCCCACTCGTCGAGCAGCACGCCGGCCACGGCGCCCGGCACCGTGGCGATCGCGAGATAGAGCAGCAGGCGCGCGTCCGGGTTCGCGAGCGGCCGGCCCGACAGCAGGCCGCGCGCTCCGCCCTGCAGCAGGCGCAGCCAGTCGCGCCAGAACGCGAAGGCGACTGCGACCAGCGTGCCGAGGTGGAGCGCGACGTCGAACGCGAGCCCGCTGTCGCCCCAGCCGAGCAGCCAGGGCACGACGATCAGGTGTCCGGAGCTGCTGATCGGCAGGAACTCGCCGAGCCCCTGCAGGATGCCGAGCACGAGAGCGCGCGCGGCGCTCACGCGCGCGCCTCGGCGGGGCCGCGTTGACGGCGCGCGAAGGCGGGTGCTAGCCTCGCCTCGTCCTTGCGTCTCACCCGCCCGGGAGCTCCAGCCATATGAACTTCGCCTCCGTGAATGGAATCGTGGTGCCGGCCGCGGACGCGCGCGTCTCGGTGCTCGACAACGGCTTCGCGTTCGGGGACAGCGTCTACGAGGTGATGCGCACCTACGGCAGGAGCCCGTTCGAGCCCGGGCGGCACTTCCGCAGGCTGCGCGCGTCGGCGGCGCGGCTCGGCTTCGAGATCCCCCACTCCGACGCGGAGCTGCTCGGCCAGGTCGAGGCGCTCGTCGCGAAGTCCGAGCCGGGCGAGTCCTACGTGCGCATCGTGGTCTCCCGCGGCGTCGGCGACTGCAGCTACGACTTCAGCCGCATCGAGCGGCCCACCGTCGTGATGATCCAGAAGCCGCTCGCGGCCTATCCCGCCCGCCACTACGAGGAGGGGATCCGCATCGCCGCCGTCGACGTGCGCCGCAACCACCCGCGCGCGCTCGATCCCGCGATCAAGTCGAGCAACCTGCTCAACAACATCCTGGCGGTGCGCGAGGCGCAGGCGCGCGGCTGCGACGAGCCGCTGCTGCTGAACCAGGACGGCTTCCTGGCCGAGGGCGCCAGCACCAACCTCTTCATCGTCTGGGAGGGGGCGCTCTTGACGCCGCCGCTCTCGGCGGGGATCCTGGCCGGCATCACGCGAGAGGTGGTGCTGGAGCTCGCCGCGTCGCTCGGGACCCCCTGCCACCAGAAGCCGCTCCACCTCGACGCGCTGCTCGGCGCGGACGAGGCCTTCATGACCAGCACGACGCGCGAGATCGTGCCGGTGCACAAGGTCGACGACGAGCTGATCGGCGACGGTCGCCCGGGACCGTACACGTGCCAGCTCATGGACGCGTTCCACGCCTACGCGCCCTCGCACTGCGGCCAGGCGGCGCTCACTGCCGCCGCCATCCCGTCCGCCCGAACCAGCGGCTGACCTCCTCGCGCGGGACCCGGACCAGCGTCGGGCGTCCGTGCGGACAGAGCGTGCGGTGCCGCGTCTGGAGCAGGTCGCGCACGATCGCGCTCATTTGCTCGGTCCGTAGCGGCTGGCCCGCTCGCACCGAGGAGTGACAGGCCAGCGTCGCGGCGAGCCGGTCCCGCAGGCCGGTGACGGCCCAGTCGGAGGCGTCGCGCTCCTGCAGATCGCGCAAGATGCCTTCGAGCGCCGGCCCCGGATCGCGGGTCCCGAGCACGGCCGGCACGGCGCGCAGCCGCGTGGCGCCGCCGCCGAAGGGCTCGACGTCGTAGCCCAGCTCGCGCAGGCCCTCGACGTTCGCCTCGAGCACGGGCCGCAGGCTCGGCGCAAGCTCGACGACGGCGGGCATCAGCAGGCCCTGCGACTCCGTCATCCGGCGCTCGGCGCGCTCGAGCAGGCGCTCGAAGCGCACGCGCTCGTGCGCCGTGTGCTGGTCGACCAGCACGAGCTCGTCGCCGTCGCTCGCGACGATGTAGATCAGGCGGTGCTGGCCGAGCACGATCGGCATCGGCGCGTCGAGCGACGACGGCTCCGGACCCTCGGCGGCCATCGATGCCCCCGCGCTGCTGGCCGCTGCCCAGAAGCTGCGGTTCGGCGGCTCATCTCCCGGCTCGAGGACGGCGGCCGTCCTCGCCCCGGCGCGCGCGGGCACGCTCTCGGCGGGCCGGCCGACGCTCACCGCCGGCGCCTCCCGCACGCCCTCCACCAGCCCCTCGCGCACGGCCCGCTCGACGGCGCCGAAGACCGTGCGCCCGTCCGCGAAGCGCACCTCGGTCTTGGCCGGGTGCACGTTCACGTCCACGAGGTGCGCCGGCAGCTCGACGAACAGGAACGCCTCGAACCCGCGCTCGCCGCTGCCGGCCGACCGGTAGGCCTCGAGCACCGCCTTGGAGAGCGCGCGGTCGCGGACCGAGCGGCGGTTCACGAACAGCCGCAGGTTCGGCCGCGGGGGCCGCGGGCGGTCCGGCCGCGAGACGAAGCCGCGCACAGAGGCCCAGTCGCTGCCTCCCTCGACCGGCGCCAGGTCCTCGAGCAGCGCCGCGCCGAAGAGCTGGAAGAGCCGCGCCTGCAGGCCGTCCACCGGCGGGGTCTCGAGCACGGTGCGGCCGCCGGAGCGCAGCGAGAAGCCCGTCTCGGGCCGCGCCAGCGCGAGCAGCGTGAGCGCCTCGGCCACGTGAGACGCCTCGGTCGCGGCCGAGCGCAGGAACTTGCGCCTGGCCGGCAGCGTGCCGAAGAGGTCGCGCACCTCGACCGTCGTCCCGCGCGGGTGGCCGACGTCGCGCAGGTGCCGCAGGCGGCCGTGGGCCACCTCGATCTCCGTGCCGGCGGCCTCGCCCTCGGCTCGCGTGCGCAGAACCAGCTCGGACACGGCGGCGATCGAGGGCAGCGCCTCGCCGCGGAAGCCGTGCGTCGCGATCCGCTGCAGGTCCTCGAGCGCGCGCAGCTTCGAGGTGGCGTGGCGCTCGAGCGCCAGCTCGGCGTCGGCCCGGCTCATGCCGTGGCCGTCGTCGCGCACGCGCACGAGCGTCGTGCCGCCGTCCTCGATCTCTACGTGCACGCCCCGCGCCCCCGCGTCGAGCGCGTTCTCGCACAGCTCCTTGACGACGGAGGCGGGCCGCTCGACGACCTCACCCGCGGCGATCTTGTTGACCAGGTCGTCGGCCAGCCGCGCGACGCGGCCGCCGCCAGGCGAGGAATTCTCCACGAGCTTCTGTATCCTAGCCGACTGAAGGTCGGCGTCGTTTCGGCGCAGGCTTCACCGACTGGATGGGCTCATGCCGCTGCTCTCGGGGCACGTGCAGGCTCGCGCTGCGCCCGCCATCGGGCGACCAGCTCTCGAGCCGCGGGCGGCCACTCCGGGTACTCGAACGGGCAGCCGGCCTCTTGCAGTCGCCCCGGCACCACGCGCCGGCTCTTGAGGATCAGCTCGGCGTCGGTGCCAAGGACCGCCGCTCCCAGCTCGACCATCCAGCCGCTGGCGGGCAGACCGATCGGAGCGCTCCAGGCGGCGCGCAGCGCGGCCATGAAGTCGCGCTGCGGCAGCGGGGCGGGAGCGGCCAGGTTGACCGGCCCGTCGAGGCGCTCCTGGTCGATCAGGAACTCGACGCTCCGGGTGAAATCCGCGTCGTGGATCCAGGACATGTACTGCCGACCGCCGGCAACCGCCCCGCCCAGGCCGAGGCGCGTGAGCCGCAACAGCAGGTCGAAGGTCCCACCGCCCGCCGGGTCCATTACCATCGCCGTGCGCAGCGCCACCTTCCTCGTTCGCGGCGTGCGGGCGTCGAGTTGGGCACGCTCCCAGCCTGTGGCGATGTCGATGCTAAACCGCCAGTAGTCGGGCACATCGGCCTCTTCGCCGCCGATGATGCCCGTCGCCTCGTCGTTCGGAGCGTCAAAGCGGTGTGCGTAGATGGTGGCCGTGCTCATCTGCAGCCACGCCCGCGGCGGCATGCCCGCCCGCTCGATAGCTCGACCGACGACACGCGTCGACAGCACCCGCGAGTCGATCATCTCGCGCAGGTTGGCGCGGGTATAGCGACAGTTCACGCTGCGGCCGGCGAGATTGATCACCACGTCGGCGCCGTCGATCTCATCCGCCCATGCCCCGAGGCTACGGCCATCCCATCCCACGACCCTGGCCCCTTCCACCGACGAGGGCCGGCGGCTGAGCACGACGACCTCGTGGCTGCGGCGTCGGAGAGCCGTGCAGAGGATGCGACCCAGGTGTCCGCTGCCGCCCGGAATGACGATCTTCATCGCCCCTCCTTCGGGGCCTTGTGCGCTGACCCGTCTCGCCTTATTATTAGTAAACATGTTTACCTTAAAAGTCAAGCAGCCGTGAGCTCCGAGCAAGGGGCGGCCCTTCCCCGCCGACGCAGAGGACGCCCCCCTGGCACAACGGCCCAGGGGGCTATCTCGCGGGAACGGCTCTACTCGACTGCGACCACCCTCATCTCCGAGGTGGGATACGAGGCGGCCACGCTGCGCGAGCTCGGGAAGCGAGCGGGCGCCAGCCCCGGGCTGGTCTATCGCTATTTCCCGAGTAAGCGCTCGATCGTCCTCGAGCTGCACGACCGGCTATCGACGACATTCGTTGAGCGAATGGCAGTGCCCCATCGCGGCTCCTGGCGCGAGCGCTTCCTGCACGCGCTGGAGGTCAGCCTGTCCGTTCAAGCGCCGAGTCGCGACGTGCTCAGGGCGCTGCTGCCCGTACTGGTCAGCGGCTCGAGCGACGGGCTGTTCTCGGACCGTACCTCGTTCTCGCGCCTGCGCGTCCAGCGGGCGTTCGTGGAAGGCGTCCTGGGAGCGCGAGACGCGCCGCCGCTCGATGTGGCGCAGGCGCTCGGACGGCTCCTGTACCTATGCCACCTGGGCGTGGTCCTGTGGTGGCTGCTGGACCGCAGCCCAGGCCAGCGCTCGACGGCCGGACTCGTCGCGCTGACGCGAGCCGTACTGCCCGGAGCGGCCGTCGCCCTGCGCGTGGGCCGGATCCGACGCTTTGTCGTCACCGCCGACAGACACCTGAGAGACGCGCTGCTCGGAGACGAGTGAGGCTCGCCGACTCGCTCGGAGCGACACGGAAGCTTTCCGGATCCCGCCCTGACGAAGCGAGCGGGATCCGAAAGGGTTAGTCGCTGGCCTTCTGCTCGAGCTGCGCCTGCGCCGCCGCGAGCCGCGCGATCGGCACGCGGTAGGGCGAGCACGAGACGTAGTCGAGGCCGGTTGCGTGGAAGAACCGGATCGAGGCCGGGTCGCCGCCGTGCTCGCCGCACACGCCGATCTTGAGGTTCTTCTTGACGCTCCTGCCCTTCTCCACGCCGGTCTTGACGAGCAGCCCGACGCCCGCGGCGTCGATCGTCACGAACGGGTCCTTCTCGATGAGCCCGTGCTCCTGGTAGTAGAGCAGGAACTTGCCCGCGTCGTCGCGCGACAAGCCGAAGCCCATCTGCGTGAGGTCGTTGGTGCCGAACGAGAAGAAATCGGCCTCCTTCGCTATCTCGTCGGCGGTCATCGCGCCGCGCGGCACTTCGATCATCGTCCCGATCAGGTACTCGACGCCCGAGCCGTCCTTGCCGAGCACCTCGTTCGCGGCCTCGAGCACGATCGCCTTCTGGCGCTTCAGCTCCTCGACGTGGCCGACGAGCGGGATCATGACCTCCGGCTTCACGGGGATGCCCTTCTTCGAGACCGCAAGCGCCGCCTCGAAGATCGCCTTCGCCTGCATCTTCGTGATCTCGGGGTACGTGATGCCGAGGCGGCAGCCGCGGTGACCGAGCATCGGGTTGAACTCGTGGAGCTCCTCGACCGCCCGCAGCAGCTTCTCCTTCTGCTCGATCGTGCGCTTGTTCTTGGAGCCGCCCTTCGCCTTGAGCGTCGCGATCTCGACCATCAGCTCCTCGCGCTTCGGCAGGAACTCGTGCAGCGGCGGGTCGAGCGTGCGGATCGTGACCGGCGAGCCGTGCATCTCCTTGAAGAGGCCGGCGAAGTCGGCCTTCTGCATCGGCTCGAGCTTCTTGAGCGCAGTCTGGTAGTCCTTGACGAACTTGCCGTACTCCTTCTCGACCTTGGCGAGCTCCTTCTTGATCTCCGCCGCCTGGCCGCCCTTCGCTTCCTTGAGCCGCTCCTTGAGCCGCGCCTTGAGGTCGATCCCGCGCTGGCCGCGCGCGGCCGCCAGGATCATCTTGACGACGTGCGGCAGGCGCTCTTCGCCGAAGAACATGTGCTCGGTGCGGCAGAGGCCGATGCCGCGGGCCCCGAAGCCGAACGCCACCTTGGCGTCCTTCGGCACGTCGGCATTGGCCCGGATCCCGAGCTTGCGCACCTCGTCCGCCCAGCCGAGCAGCTTCTCGAACTTCTGGTAGATGAGCGACTGCTCGGGCTTGAGCCGCCCCTCGACCACCTGGATCACCTCGGAGGCGCTCGTCGGCAGCGCCGTGAGCAGGACCTCGCCGGTCGAGCCGTCGATCGAAACCGGATCGCCTTCCTTGAGCGTCTTGCCGCCGACCTTGAGCGTCCGGGCCTTGGCGTTGATGTCCAGGGCGCCGCAGCCCACGACCGAGGGCTTGCCCATCTGACGGCCGACGACGGCCGCGTGCGACGTCATGCCGCCGGTCGCCGTCAGCACGCCCTGCGCGACCGACATGCCGTGGATGTCGTCGGGCACCGTCTCCATGCGCACCAGCAGCACGCGCTTGCCCTTCTGCGTCCAGGCCACCGCCTCGTCCGCGGTGAACACGATCGCGCCGGTGGCTGCTCCCGGCGAAGCGGGCAGGCCCTTGGCCGCGACCTCGACTCCCTTCCTCGCCTTCGGGTCGAAGATCGGGTGCAGCAGCTGGTCGAGCGCTTGCGGCTCGACCTTGAGCAGCGCCTCATGCTTCGTGATCAGGCCCTCCTCGCACATGTCCACCGCGATGTTGATCGCGGCGAGCCCGGTGCGCTTGCCGTTCCTGGTCTGGAGCATGTAGAGCGTGTTGTCCTGGATCGTGAACTCGAAGTCCTGCACGTCCTTGTAGTGGCGCTCGAGCCTTGTCGTGATCTCGCGCAGCTGCTGGTACGCCTTCGGCATCACCTTCTCGAGGTCGGTGATCGGGTGCGGCGTGCGGACGCCCGACACCACGTCCTCGCCCTGCGCGTTCTGCAGGAACTCGCCGTAGAACTCCTTCGCCCCGGTCGAGGGGTTGCGGGTGAAGCCGACGCCCGTCGCCGACGTGTCGCCCATGTTGCCGAACACCATCGCCTGCACGTTGACCGCGGTGCCGA
>Ga0111538_10005271_pt1 | contig 17709 bp, 14 predicted proteins | sample SoiMethybrSBSTD1_FD_79669 | JGI IMG/M metagenome (GOLD analysis project Ga0111538, IMG submission 79669) | Bulk soil microbial communities from a Populus tree surrounding site in Tennessee, USA - Soil MetaG P. TD hybrid SBSTD1 (version 2)... | ecosystem: Environmental > Terrestrial > Soil >...
CTTTTGGCGCCAGGTAGAAGGTAAAAAGTCCGACGATATTTATAACCGCTATGCCCATGTGTTATATACAAGCAAAACCAATGCTCCAGCACTCGAATTACAGCAAGCCGATGCCTTTACCGTTCGGCTCGACTGCAGCGACTTTAATCGTAAAAATTTAGATTTCGTGTTAAGTACTAAAGCTCTAAACCTACCATGCGCCACCGAAGTAACCAGGCTACCATATCCGACCCAGACGTTCTTTTTCTATCGCATGAATTAGCACAGACATATTGTTGCTGCGTTGACTAATATATATCCAAAATATATACTACTCTGGTGAAATTCTCTGTTCTTCCCTCACCAGAACACGATCTCCCTATGGTCACCCTGCCTGGGTTTAATAACGAGGTCCAGGCGCCGGACGGCGCCGACATGCCACCAGAGAGCGAGACGGCGCCATCGTACAATGGCCATAGGTACGGCTTGCGCCTAGGCAGACTTGTGCTGGGTTTCGGACCAGAGACCCCTATGCCAGAAGCAGAGTTGCCACCCCAGCGCGCTTTTCAGCCGGACACCATAACACATCCGCTAATGAGGGAACAAGGTAGAAGTTTACAGAGATATGAAGATATACTCCGGTTTAACCGGAATGAACTTTCAGGTCTGACTGTTCTTGACTTAGGCACTGGGCCCACAGCCAGGTTTGCCAGAGAACTCCGAGACTCAGGGATTGCCTCCAGGGTAATTTCGCTCAGCCCGGATTTTCCATATAACGGCCATGGCGCAAGAGTGCGAGAGGTCTATGATGGGCCTCTGGTAGCTGGACTAGGACAAGCCTTGCCGGTGCGATCAGGGTCAATCGATAGAGTTTATGCGCTGCATGTTGGCGAGCATCTGCGTTCTTATGAAGAGGTCACTGACTTCGTACGCGAAATTGCCCGGACACTTCGCGCGGGCGGAGAGGGCAGGATTGGACCTCTTACATGGAGCATACCTGATGTGGTGATGGATTCTCTAGCCAAACAAGGGGTTGAAGTACATGACGAGCCAATATCTCTCGAGATATTCAGAACCAGGGCCTACGACTCTTCGGGAATGGCTCTATCGGGCTATCAACAACACCATACTATAGTGCTCCGCAAAAGCGTTTAGCATCAATTGTAGATCCGAACTAGCTATCAGGTGTACTTACTTATCGAGTATAGCCGGATTCAGAGCTTAAGTGTCCTCTTTCGAAGTATAAAACGGTTCTTTCTGCTTCACCAGCAATAACCTCTTGCAAGCCTCGACCCAGATATGGGACAGGCACAGGCACAAATGAGGGATCACCCTGGAAACCGTGACTAAAGTGGGGGATATAGTGACCTACCCGGGGAAGAAACGTAAAAAGTCCAACCACGGCAATTGTAGAGGCAGGTACCTCGCCCGCTTCTATTTGCGCGTTACGATATTCTGTATACTTTCTCATCTTAGCCGGAGTATTGCCTGGGGCAAGGGCATGTATGGATACCTTTGATTTGGGCAGGGGAAAGTTAGGGCTCGCCACGGCCGCTGCAAGTACCTCTACGTGAGGGTAAATATGATCAGGCGTTTCAGCTGTTTCGCCACAAAAGAAAAATGTTGGACCGTGCTCTTCGATCTCATCTTTCGTGACATCTGCAGCGCTCTTGCCGAGCCTCAGCGCTGTCACTTCCTTGATTACTCCGACACTTGTGTCTACGGTTAGCCGGTCGTAAGACACTGCAGGATCATACGGAGGTATCGTTGCGGTAGTGTTGTAGGTTCCATGACCCGAAAGCGACCACACCATATCGATATCTGCCGTAGCCTGGAAAGCACCTACCCCGGTTTCTAGGCCAATTCTGTTTCTCTCGATCTCATCAAGTATTGCCTGGTGAAGTTCCGGTTGTCGCTCCGCAGGGCTTAGAATATGCATATTTTATTAATAACACATGCTTGTGCTACGTACAATTATTTCGTACGGTGAGTGCTAGCTAATGATGACTATTCCACGTTAGTCAGCAAACAGCAAGTCTGTTACTCTATTTGTTATAGGGTTTAATCTAAGGGGAGTCTTAATGTTCAGGGGTAAAACATTGCTTATCACCGGCGGTACAGGTTCATTCGGCAACGCCGTTCTTACTAGGTTTCTGGACAGCAATCTTAAAGAGATCCGCATCTTTTCTAGGGACGAAAAGAAACAAGACGATATGCGCAAAAAACTGCAGAGCGATAAAGTTAAGTTTTACATCGGTGACGTGCGTAACATGGAAAGCGTTCGGGAAGCAGTTCGCGGCGTTGATTTTATCTTCCATGCTGCTGCGCTGAAACAAGTTCCGTCGTGCGAATTCTTCCCCATGGAGGCGGTACGCACCAACGTACTCGGCACAGACAATATGTTGACCGCCGCCATAGAAGCAGGCGTTAAAAAAATAGTTTGCCTATCGACCGACAAAGCCGCTTACCCTATTAATGCCATGGGTATTTCCAAAGCAATGATGGAACGAGTCATCATTGCCAAATCCAGGAATGTCGACCCCGACCAAACAACCATCTGCTGCACTCGATACGGTAATGTTATGGCCTCTCGAGGCTCGGTGATACCCCTTTTTGTTGACCAAATAAAGAGTGGCCAGGCCATTACAATAACTGATCCGCACATGACCAGATTCCTGATGAACCTAGATGAAGCGGTAGATCTGGTGCTGTTTGCGTTCAAAAACGCCAAGCAAGGCGACCTGTTTGTCCAAAAATCTCCGGCTGGTACTATTGGCGACCTAGCACTTGCCATTAAGGAACTGTTTAAATCCGATACCCCTATTAAGGTCATCGGCACTCGCCATGGCGAAAAGGCTCACGAAACCTTACTAACCCGCGAAGAAAAATCTCATTGCGAAGATCTGGGTGACTATTACCGAGTTTCGGCCGACACGCGCGATCTTAACTACGACAAATACTTTGTAGAAGGCGAGCAGTTGCCAGAGAGCTTAGAGGAGTATACCTCCAGCAACACAGAGCAGCTTAGCGTGCAAGAGATCACCAAAAAACTGCAAACTACCGACTACATCCGAAGAGAACTACTAGGGCTCGACGGACAATCTGTATGAAAATCCTGGTCCTCGGTGCTGGTGGCATGGCGGGGCATGTCGTTGCGCTCCATTTAGCAGAGAACGGTTTTGCTGTTGATACACTGTCGGCAAAAAATGCTCTAGACAAAAACACATACCTATTGGACGTGACAGATATCAAAAAATTTACGCACTTTTTGAACAATAACAAATATGACGCCGTTGTTAACTGCATCGCTCTACTTGTTAAACAAAGCGAGGAGCATAAAGCCCTAGCCGTCTATCTTAACTCCTACTTGCCGCACTTTCTGGAAGATTATTACAAAGATAGCAAGACAAAGGTTATACAAATCGGTACCGACGGTGTTTTCTCGGGCAACAATCCGCCCTACCATGAAGATTCGGTGTGTGATGGCCAATCGTTCTATGGCCGCTCCAAAGCGCTGGGCGAGATAATCAATACAAAGGACGTAACATTTCGTCTATCAATAGCAGGGCCTGTCATGGCGAAAGATGGGGCGGGGCTATTCAACTGGTTCTATAGCCAACACGGAGAAGTCTCCGGATACACTAATGTGTTATGGAGCGGCATTACAACCGTTGAGCTAGCTAGGGCCATTCAGGCTGCCTTAGAGCAAGATCTAGCTGGCCTGTATCATCTGGCCCCCAAAGATACTATTTCTAAATTCGATCTATTACAATTATTCAAAGAAGTCTTTGATCGTCGGAATATAGAGTTAAAGCCAGTTGAAGGTGAGGCTGTGGGCACAACTCTAACCAGCGCAAAAAAAGACTTCCGCTACCAAGTCCCTGACTACCAAACCATGGTTCATGACATGAAAGTCTGGATAGAAAAGCATCCCAAGCTATATAAGCACTACGAAAGATAACTCATTTGAAAAAGCCAAAAATCCTTGTCGTCTGCCAGCATTTTTACCCAGAATCTTTTAGGGTAAACGATATCTGCGACTTTTTAGTAGAAAAGGGTTGCGATGTGGAGGTGTTGTGCGGCCTTCCGAATTATCCATCTGGAAAGTTTGTCGAGGGGTATTCCTATTTTAAAAAACGCAACGAGGTTCATAACGGGGTAAAAATAAGACGGGCGTTCGAAATCCCAAGGGGCAGCAATACAAACTTCAGAATTTTTTTAAACTATATTTCTTTCCCCATAGCCAGCCTTTTCCATGTACCTCGCTTGCTGACTAAAAAATACGATAAGATCTTTGTTTTTACCTATTCACCTATCCTAATGGCTATTTCCGGTCTTATTGTAGGCAGAATTAAAAAAACCGAGATCACCATGTATGCGCTCGACTTATGGCCGGAGAATTTATTCTCGGTCTTAAAAGTCAGAAGTCGCTTTCTGCGCGATGTGGCGACTAGGGTTTCGCACTGGCACTACAGGCAGGCAGATAAAATGCTCGTGTTGTCCCAGACGATGGGCGACCGGATAGCCCAGGTTACCAAACTACCGGCCGATAAAATTATCATGCTTCCACAGGCCTGCGAAAAAATATACGAAACCGAAATCCACGACAAAAAACTGGCAACCAAGTTTAAAAAAGGCTTTAACATTTTGTTTGCCGGTAACATTAGCCCGGCGCAGTCGTTTGACACCATAATAGCCGCTGCTACACAGCTCAAAAAAGAAGGCATATCTGACATAAACTGGATAATCGTCGGCGATGGCATGTCCAGAAAATGGCTAGAAAACGAGGTCACGAAGGCCGGGCTAGAAAATTGTTTTTATTTTGAAGGTCAAAAGCCGATTACCGAAATCCCCCGCTATACCGGTATTGCCGATGCGCTACTGGGCTGCTTAGTGAAGAGCGATCTGCTTGAAGCGACTATTCCGGCAAAGGTGACTTCTTACCTGGCTGCGGGCAAGCCAATGGTCCTAGCTATGGACGGTGAAGCACGTAATCTCGTCAACAACCTAGCGAAGTGTGGTTACGCAGGACCTACAGGGGATTCTAAAGCGTTGGCCGAGAACATCAAAAAACTACACTCCCTCTCGCCAGCCGAACGAAAACAAATGGGCAAGCGTGGACGTGATTATCACTTCAAGAACTTCGAAAGAAACCTAATCCTCAACAAGCTATATAACTTTATGTTCGATATAGCTCCCACTTCGCGGAAATCATAGCCAGCCACATTTACCTCCAGACCACGCATTGCGTCTGGCCATATAGAATGCTACATTGAAAAAATGAAACACATTTTACGTGGTGCCCTTTTCTTAATGACCGTATCACTTCTCTGCAGTGTAGTGATTGTGCCCCAGGTGAGCGCGGCCTATGGCGGCAGCACCACACTCGGCCTCTATGACCCCGGCCACGCCGTCTTTTACCTACGAAACAGCAACACCTCCGGTCCAGCAGACCTTACTGTCCAATATGGCAATGCCAACTGGATTCCTCTAGCCGGCGATTGGGACAATAATGGCACCCAGACTCTTGGCGCCTACGACCCCGCTACTAGCCGATTCTATCTACGAAACACAAACAATGGTGGCCCCGCCGACATAGCTTTTCAATATGGCAATATTGGATGGATACCACTGAGTGGCGACTGGAATGGTAATGGGTATTGGAGTATTGGGCTATACGATCCGGCAACTTCGACGTTTTACTTGCGAGATACGAATAGCGAAGGTGCAGCGGATTATGTTGCTCAATATGGCGACGCCAACTGGAAACCAGTGGTAGGCGACTGGAATAACGACCGAGTCACCACACTCGGAATTGTGTTTCCTAATCAAACGAATTGTATGGAGTGCCCTCCCAACTTATTCTATTTGCGCAATTCCAACACGACCGGTTCAGGCGAGCTAGCCTTCTTTGCTGGGGGTGGCGTCGGTAAAACGTCTCTGGCTGGCGACTGGAATAGCAATGGCTACTGGAGTAGCGGCATGTACAACTCCAACAACGCCACGTTTTATCTGTCTGACGTTAATGGTGGTTTTCAGGACGAGCCCACCGCAACTTATATTGCTCAATATGGCAACTCCGGTTTGGGCTGGTTGCCAATCGTCGGAGATTGGGATGGCCGATAACTGATCGGCGTTTTTAGAACCAGTTAGTAATTTGGCTACGAATACAGTTGACTACCACGTTTGATGCATCGAAGTCCTCATTGAAGTCGTAGCGTGCAGCAAACGGCTCCATGGTGAGCGTTTCAATGGAGTCCACGATGTTATTCGGGTCCATGCCGGCCACGATGTTATAGCCAGCCTCTATAACCTCTGGACGCTCTGTAGTCATGCGGAAGGAGACGACTGGCACTTTGTAGTACAAGCCTTCTTCAGATGCTGTACCAGAGTCAGATAACACGCAGAAGGCGTGAATAAACAACTTATTAAAGTCGTAGAAACCTAGGGGCTCCATCAGCTCAACACCCTTTGGCACCTTGATATTTAGATCCTTCATCTTGTTGCGGGTACGAGGGTGCATCGGGTAGATCACTTGTTTGTTGAGGCGCTTCACAATGCCTTCAAAAGCTTCAAATAATGCCTTCAAATACACATGGTTGTCAACATTTTCGCTGCGGTGCGCTGTTACCAGCACGTAATCTTTTGGCTTCACCTTCAGGCGATCGACAATATCGCTTTGGTCGATCTTCGGCCTAAAGTGACGCATAGCCTCAAAGGTCGGATTGCCAGTGAGGAAAATCTTAGACGGGTGAATGTTCTCGCGAATAAGGTTCTCGCGGTGGTTTGGATTGAACGGAAGTAAAATATTGCTGATGTGGTCGATTAACATGCGATTGCGTTGTTCTGGCATGCGACGATCCCAAGCGCGAAGGCCAGCCTCCATGTGGAAAATCTTAATGCCGCGCTGTGATGCGGGGATGACAGATAGTCCACTGTAGGTATCGCCCAAAATAAGCAGGGCGTCTGGCTTTTCCTTTTCGAATAATTCGTCCGTTTTTAGAATCACATCAGCCGTCTCACGTGCCGGGCTGGAGGTGTCTATAGACAACTGGTAGTCTGGTGCCCGCATTTCTAAGTCCCTAAAAAAGAAATCCTTAAGTTCGGGCGTAAAGTTTTGTCCGGTATGCACCATAACGTGGTCAAAATTCAGCTCATCGAGCTTCTTAAGCGTCGACCACAGCTTAATCATTTCTGGACGGGTGCCAAATATTGACATTACCTTCATAGCATCTCCTTATCTGTTGGATACATAGTGATTCTCACATCTGGAAGTGGGACGATAATTCGGCCACCAGCCTCGAGATAGTCCTCACACTTGGCTGCTATCTCCTCGTAAAATGCCCAGGCCAGCAAAAGTATATAATCTGGTTTATCCTTTTTGAGGGCGTCGTTCGTACGAATCTGCAAGTGTGATCCTGGAGTGTAAAATCCCTGTTTGGCTGGGGCGTCGTCGATTATAAAATCCAGATACGTATCGTCAATGCCGCAGTACTGCATGATGGTATTGGCGCGTCCAGACGCCCCATACCCAGCGACAGTGCGACCTTTCTTGCGAAGGGTCTCCAGTAGGTCCATTAACTTTTTCTTTTTGGACGCAACACGTGAGGCAAATGCTTGATAGGTCTCGGGTTTATCGTACCCGAACTCTTTTTCTTGTTTGCGCAGCGCATCGACACTGGGCGAAATAGTACTGCTATGGCGGCTGCCCTTTTTGGCAGCATAGAAACGGATGGATCCCCCATGGATGGGGATTGGTTTAAGATCAAAAATTACCATGCCATGCCGGGCAAGGTGATTCTCTAGAGCAAGCAATGAATAGTAGTAAATGTGCTCGTGATAGATAAAGTCGTATTGCAGGCCTTGGATAATTTTGCCAAGATAATGAACTTCAAATATAAATACGCCGTCGTCGGCTAACGTTTGCTGGGCTGCTTCTGTAGTGCCGTTAATATCCGTAATGTGCGCAAACACATTGTTGGCCATGATAAGATCGGCCTTGCCATACTTTTTGGTAATCGACTTCGCCACTGGGACATTGAAAAAATCATTAACAAGAATAAGCTGATCGTTCTTAATGCTACTAACAATATTCTGCGCCGGGTCAACGCCAATTACCGTTCCTACCCCCTGAGCGGCAAGCGGTCCAAGTAGCACGCCATCATTACTACCAAATTCCACAACGACAGCGTCCTTAGGCTTTGGCAAGAAACGACCAACTACTTCTGCTGCGTAGTCGGAAAAGTGATCGCGTAGAGTTTTAATAGCAGAGGAGAAATAAAAATCTGTCGCAAAGAGCTCTTCTGGATCAACATGATCACGAACCTGTACGGCATAGCAGTTGTTGCAGAAAACGATCACCAGTGGGTAGCGTTTTTCCTTCGCAAAATCCTCTTTTTTTAGAAAGGCGCCCGCTACCGCAACATCACCAAAATCAATTACATCGGTTAAAACAGTACTCCCACAAAACGCACACTTTTTTGTTTCTGCATTCTGGGTAGAGTCTTTCGCCACAATGCACCTTATTCTACAAGAGTGGATACTAAATTCAAAATCAAGGGACCTGGGGGCGTCGGTATTGTTTCTGCATCGTACTTAAGTACAATACAGACTAATGTCGAACATCATTTTGTTGCTTTACGTGGCCGCGACTTCCTTGGGTCTCATCTTCGTAAAGCTTGGTACCACTGACGGATTTCCTATTAAATTCACGGATAGCAAAGTCCACTTTAACTTCAATTTCTTTTCGGTGGCCGGTATTTTATTGTATGGCATCAGCTTTTTGCTATACGTCTATTTGATTTCTAAAAACGACTTGGGCTATATAATCCCGCTCACCACAGCGTTGGTATATGCAGTTATTTTTGTTGCCTCGTATTTTGTGTTCCATGAAGTGTTTACCACGGTAAAAATCCTCGGCATATTGTTAATTGTTACGGGATTAATCTGTCTGAATATTCAGCGTTGACGCTCGGGCGTTTGAAACATGATACGTGGTGTCCGGCCATGCTAAAATTACGTCAGGTGTTGCGCAGCCACCTGGCTGTCAACTTATAACTGTAATCGAGGGGCGATGGGTAAAGGTTCTCCATTCTCCAAAAAAGCCTTGCGGCGATCTGGCAAAGCCTTCGTGCGTTCAATCTGGCTATTCCCAGCAATTCTAACGCTGTTGCTACTTGGATTGACGGCATTTGGTATCAATGGCAGTTCGATTGGCGTCTACAATCAAACCTTTTATGGGGACAAGGCAGATCCAGACTTACTGGCAGGCCACCCAAGAAATATTCGATCAGATGAATGGTTGGTAAACACTCAGCTAACCATAGCTCAGGGTAGCGATAACTATCACCGCACAAATGAAAACATTGGCAACGGTCAAGACGTCTCGCTATTATCGGATGCTCCTTACAAAGAATGGTCGGCGGTTTTTAAGCCACACAATCTGGCTTTTTTCGTCTTACCCTTCGACAATGCTTTTGCCTTTAAATGGTGGTTCCCTGGTTTCTTGCTGGCTCTAAGCTGCTACTTCTTCACCCTCTGCCTGCTGCCAAGGCAAAGAATGTTAGCCGCCTTACTCTCAACCGCCCTTTTCTTTTCGCCTTTCGTTCAATGGCTCTACCTCTATGGCACAATTGGCTCCCTGGCGTACTGCCTTTTTGGTGCGACCATTTTTATGAAACTTCTACACGAAACTCGGCGGCGAATGGAATTAGTGTGGGGGCTGCTATTGGCTTATGTCACCACCTGCTTTGCGCTGCTACTTTATCCACCCTTTCAAATACCGGTAGCGATTGCGACCGCCGTATTTGCTATCGGGTACTTGCTTGAACAAAAATCGTCACTGACCCGGAAGATGCTTCTACAAAAATTGGGCTACGTGTTTGGTGCCCTAATGATCGCCGGGGTGATTGCTCTGACCTTCTTGCATACCAGATCGGCGGTCGTTGAAAGCATTCAGAATACTGCCTATCCCGGCAAGCGCAGCGTGACGGTCGGGGGCGACTTTGATTTTCAGCACTATTTTTCAAGTCATTTGGCTCGGCAGTTCCTCAATGATGAACAGGCGGCCCACTACCGCGTAAAGAACCTGGCGCCCTCGCATCAAAGTGAAGCCTCTAACTTTATTTTATTGGCGCCCTTCCTTATATTGCCCGCCACCATTTTAGTTATATACGGATATAAAAAACGTCAAGAGATCGACTGGCCGCTGCTTCTTACCACAGCCATGTTTGTAGTTTTCTTGGCTTGGCTGTTTAGTACAGGAGCCAGCAAAATACTCAACTGGATAACGCTCGGACAGGTACCGACATATCGAGTACTGATTGGTACAGGTCTCCTTGGCATCATGCAGCTTGTGTTGGTAATCCGCAATCTCGGTAAATTGCCTCGTACCATCTTTCGGCCAAAAGAGGCCGGCATCTACGCCACAGTAATATACGCCTTCTTAATTTTCCTTGGGTATCATGCCCTTATTCGTTCACCCGGATTTATTAGCGAGTATAAGGTCTGGCTGTTAGCCATACCCATACCGATTATTATCTATCTATTGCTCCGGCGGCGGTTTATCTTGGCACTGGCTGGTTTTGCACTCTTTTCGATATACTCGGCAGCACCAGTAAACCCTTTGTACCAAGGTACAGGTGTACTCCGCGACAACGAAGTTTCGCGCACAATCAAAGCCCTTAATGCAGCCAGCCCTGGCCGGTGGGTAATAACTGACGACCTGGCCTTAGAAAACATGGCTTCGCTGAATGGTGTTGGATCGATTTCGGGAGTGTTTGCCTACCCACAACCCAAACTATGGCAAGATATAGACCCTAAGAATGATGAGAATATCTATAACCGTTATGCGCACGTTATCTTTACGCTCGATCGAAACCCAAGCGTTGATCAGCCAACCAAGCTAACATTAATGCAAACCGATTACTTCCAAGTTAATACCGAGCCATGTAGTGATTTTCTTAAAGAAAAAGGTGTTCATTACGTGTTAACCACTGTTGCACTAGATCCGTCCGAAAGCTGCGCGACGCTCCTTCGGCAGATCAACACACCGCTTCGATCTTTCTTTATCTACGATATTTATACACGAGCTCATGACCAAGACTAGAGCCTTACTCGGGTGGGCAAAAACATCTGTCTGGACCTTCCCCATAATCTTACTACTTGTCTTCCTGGTCCTCGTTGCCTTTAAGATTAGCGGTTCGTCGATTGGGATGTATCATCATCTGTTTTATGGCCAAACCAAAACAGATAGCAGCCTTATCTATGGCCAACCGCGCTCGATCAGAACTGACGAATGGCTCGTCAATTCACAAATGACATTAGCCCAAGACCAGGCCGGGTATCCACGCATCAACAACAACATTGGGTCGGGCATGGATATGTCGGTGCTTGGCGATGTGCCCTACAAAGAATGGTCGGTCGCTTTTAAACCTCAGTACTGGGGATTTTTTGTATTGCCCCTAGAGTATGCCTTTGCCCTCAAATGGTGGTTTTTGTTATTTATGTTAATCGTGAGCTGTTATTTCTTTACCTTGCGACTTCTAAATGGCAAAAAAGTTTTAAGCATATTATTGGCACTCGGTTTTGGGCTGAGTCCGTTTGTTGCCTGGTGGTATATCAGCGGCACTTTAGCCTGCCTGTTTTATGGGTTTCTGATCATGATACTGCTGATGCGCATGATTAATGACGAAAAAATTCCACGTGTTACAAGCCGTCTGGCGACCGATGTATTACATATCTCGGCCTTAGGTTATCTGCTCGCAGCCTTCGCTCTTTTAATGTATCCGCCGTTTCAAATATCAGTCGCTTTAGTAGTTATCATCTTCTCTGTCGGGTATTTGCTTAAAAAAACACGCGGCGACAAACATACCCTCAAATCACTTTCGCCTTCCTTGCTCAAGATTGCGGCCTCGGGATTGATTGCGCTTACGGTCGTCCTCGCTTTTGTTTTTACACGGGCCGATACCTTCAACACCATACAAGATACGGTCTATCCGGGACCACGCACAAAAGCCAGCACGGCAATCGATCCGCTGTTTGTATTTAATGCCTTCTTGCAACCACAGTTGCAGCGCGAGCCAGAGGGTTATTATTTTCTGGGCAACCAAAGTGAGAGTGGAAACTTTATTTTATTGCTACCACTTCTCGTACTGCCTGGTTTTGCAATACTGATTTACAACTACCGCAAACATCGAAAGGTTGATTGGTTGTTGCTCACGATACAGCTAGGCATTGTCTTGTTGCTGATCCGAGCTTTTGCACCGGGTGTAGACCCACTCTATAAACTTTTTTCCAATCATCTGCCGCACGAACGACCGATTATGGCATTCGGGCTAATTGGCTACTTGCAGATTTTGCTTATTATAAGAGCGCTACGCGGCACCAAGGTAAAACACCCCATCGCCATTGCCCTCTATGGCCTGGCCAGTTTTGCATTCCTTATGCTAATTGGCAATATTATCCGCACAAAATACCCTCTCTTCATCCAAAGCTGGAAGGAAATTGGCTTCTTGGCTTTAGGGTTTGCCGCCATTCCGGTTCTGTTGTTATATCGAAAGTTCGTTATTGCTGCGAGCGTACTTTTGGCGTTTACTTTGCTGAGCACTTGGAAGATTAACCCTCTCTACCAGGGACTTGGACCGCTGACGAATGATCAGCTCAGCCAAACTATACAGAGAGTCTCCAAGCCACAAGATACCTGGGTTGGCGTCGACAGCGCCTATATAGAAAATATTGGTCTGGTCAACAACAGGCACAGCATCAGTGGAGTAAACTTCTATCCCCTTATGGATTATTGGCGACAGGTTGGTGGTTCTACCTATGACCATATCTATAATCGATATGCGCACATTGTGTTCACAACCAATCCGGAGCAAACGGCACCTTTTGCGCTTGGCGCGGCCGATTTTATAACGGTTAAACTTATGTGTAGTGATTTTATTACCAGGGAAGTGGATTACGCAGTCTCAGTAAAACCGATCGAATTGGCCTGTGCCCATCACCTAGAAACCATTACTCATCCTGCAATGTCGTTTTATATATATAAAATTGCCAAATAGCTAAGATGAAGGTGGCAATTATCAATCACAAACAATTTCAGCGCTTCGTGCGATCCATCTGGCTGTTTCCGGCAATTCTTACGGTCACACTATGTATACTGACCGCCCTTGGGGTCAATGGTAGCTCTATTGGCACCTACAGCTCATGGTTTCATCAGGAGGACATAAAAGACAATAACCTGTTGCTTGGTGAACCCAGAGAGGCACGATCGGATGAGTGGCTGGTGAACACCCAGCTAACCATTGCTCAGGACGCGGCTAATTTTCCACGCATAAACAAGAATATCGGTCAGGGCCATGATATGTCGATGCTTGTCGATGTCCCCTACAAAGATTGGTCGATTGCTTTTAAACCACATAACGTCGCCTTCTTAATACTACCGTTCGATAATGCCTTCGCTTTTAAGTGGTGGGTTACGGGCTATTTACTAATCCTAAGCTGCTACTTTTTCGTTCTGACCTTGCTGCCCAAAAAAAGATTATGGGCAACGATTATTTCGCTAACCCTCTTTTTTAATCCGTTCATACAGTGGTGGTACCTTTCGGGCACTATGGCCCCAATCTACTTAGCGCTTTTTGCCGCCACTATAGTCATGAAACTTTACGACACCGAGAACAAGAGACACTCCTACCTCTGGGCAGCGCTTCTGGCGTATGTCTGTGCCTGTTTTGCAATGATTTTGTACCCGCCATTCCAAGTACCCTGCGCGATCGTCATGGGTGGTTTTATGATCGGCTATCTGTTCAAAAAATATCGTGATCTGCCAACCAAAACATTTTTCTCTAAACTAGCCATTGCTGGCGCGGCGGTTTTTGTTGCCGGTGCTCTCGCCTTTACCTTCCTACAGACGAGGCAGGATATCGTAAACACGACGCGGGCGACCGTCTACCCGGGCCGTCGTATAGCGAGCAGTGGTATGAACTACGCCTATGAAAAAACGTTTTCGGCGCCACTTTCTTTTGGCCTACAAAACGAGCGTATGGGCGCAAATTATTTTACGAACTATTACACCAGCCAGAGCGAGGCTGCCACTTTTATAAAACTTAATCTCATCTTCGTGCCGCTCATATTGCTAATAATTTATAAAAACGCAGGGTTACGCAAAACGCTGCCTTACTATTTATTCTGGGCAACTTCGGCCGTATTGGCACTATTAGTCATCAGAACGTTTACACCGCTCTTTGATTCGTCGTTCAAATATCTGTTACTGCACCACGTCCCGAATGAAAGACTGGAGATCGGGTTCTTACTGCTTTACATCATACAAGTTAGCCTCCTCGGCAGCCTGCTCAGCGGCCTGAAAGAAGAATTGGTGTCTAAAAAAGAGGCCCTATTTGCAGGCGCCGTCACATTCGCTCTCTTTATGGATATGTCCCTAGAGATGGCGGACAAATTCCCTCTATTTATTGAGAACAGACAACAAATCATCCTCATGGTTATTGCCGTAAGTGTGAGTGCTTATCTACTACTGCGTAAAAATATGTACGTCTGGGGTTTAGCCCTTTTTCTGGCCGTCAATGTTGTTTCTTCGATAGGTGTTAATCCGCTGTATCTCAAGCCCCAAACAGACACACTGGCGTCTATAACCAAACATATACAGACAACCTACCCGAATGACGGCAAAACCTGGGCGGTTTTTGAACAGCTTATTACTGAAAACATTCCGCAGATGGCCAACAAACCCTCCCTCACTGGCGTATTCAGCTATCCTCAGCTGGCACTTTGGCGGACTATAGATGATAAGGGAGAGGACGAAGAATATAACCGTTACGCCCACATTGCCTTTACCGCCAACAAAGCCACAGACGGCGGTCACTTTACAAATCCGTCGCCAGATATTCTGCTGGTCAGCTTTGACTGCGACATGGCAGAAAAACTTCCGAAACTCGGTTACGCCTTAAGTTCGGCCCCCATTACTGACCCGAGCCTGCGTAGTTGCCTGATTGAAAAGGAAAAATTAACCTATCCCGGTCTCTCCCTATACATCTACAGCTATCGCCACAGCGCCAACTAAGCCGGGGTCATAAATTGTCATAAACAGTTTTGGTGATATACTATCTGGACGTCTCATACTAAAATATAAACATGACCAACAAACAGCCTAGACTGCACACGCAAGGAAAACTACTGTCGAAATATAAGTGGCTGCTAATCGCCGCTGTGCTGATTGTAATCTTCGGCGTCTTGGAGCTGACCAATACCATTAATTTTTTTGAAAGTTCACCGACATCTACTACGATCTCCAGTCAACCCCGGGAAGATGCCAAAGACAAAGATGTCGAGTCTACACCATCGGAGTCGACACCTGCTCCAAGCGATAAGCAAGACTCCCAACCCCCCACGCCGAGTGGCGAAGCCCCACTTACGCCTTACGGTAGTTTCGTCAGTAATCATCACCCCAACCTCGATGGCGACCCGGCACCAAGCAAGCTAGTTTCTATCTGCAACACAACTCCTGGGGCTAGCTGCTATATGGAATTCACCAACCAGGATGGGGTGGTCAAAAAACTCACTGCCCAAACAACAGACGGCAATGGAACGGCGGCCTGGCAATGGGACGTTAAAGAATCCGGATTTACCGTCGGTACATGGGGAGTAAAGGCTGTCGCAACTCTAAATGGTAAAACCACAACGGCCAAAGACATACAAAATATAGAGGTCGGGCCATGAAACGAACGCTCGGCCGTTTTATCATCGTCTTCGGTTTTGTGTCTGCTATTCTCTTAAGCCTCGCTCCACCAGTCAGTGCGGCATTCAATAAAGATCTACTCATTGACGATCCGCTTTTTGACTCCGTTGGCACGATGAATGCCGAGAGAATCAACAGCTTTTTGAATGGCTATCCAAACAGCTGTATTAGCCCAAATAGCGGTTTTGAAGCCAGAGTGCCAAATGGTTATTCACCATCTAACAATTTCTCTTACGGCGACTTTGTATCAGCCGGACATGTGCTCGCAACTGCCGCCGAAGTTTACGGCATCAACCCACAAGTTTTACTGGTTACACTAGAAAAAGAACAGAGTTTAGTAACTGGGCGTAACAGCTCGACCTACTGCAATACCAGTGAACATAAATACGCTGCGGCTATGGGCTACGGATGCCCGGATAGTGGTGGTTCATACAGCTGGTCGGGTGTAAGTCTATATCGTCGCAGTGGGGTCGAACGAACGGCTACAGGTAGCACTTGTGTGAATGCCGCTAACAAAGCCGGGTTTTCGCAGCAGGTAATCCGCGCCGCGTGGTTGTTCAAATTTAGTCAACAACGTTCGATGGGGAATACTGGCTGGGCAATTGTGGGCGGAAACTGGAATAACTCCGACGATCTAACCTTTTGCTACACCGGTTATATGACACAGGGTACCTACAAACGCTGTCCCAATGACCAGCCAACGTACTACGATGGTTGGGCAACTATCGACAATACAGCTACTCATATGAATTCGGGTGCGACGGCTGCCTTATATCGCTACACGCCTCACTTCAATGGCAATCAAAATTTTGTGGCTATCTTTGAAGGCTGGTTTGGCAGTACATTGTCCTGCGAAACGCCACGTTCTAGCGCGTCAACCCTTGGTGTCTATAACCAAGGATATTTTTATCAACGCAATTGCCATACCCCTGGCTGGGCAAACAATACGGTGCAGTTCGGTAACTCTGATTGGATACCACTGAGTGGCGACTGGAATAGAGACGGCGTCTTCACGCCCGGTGCCTACGACCCTAATACTGGACGGTTCTATCTACGTAATACGAATGATGGTGGGGCTGCTGATTTAGCGTTTCAGTATGGAAATATAGGATGGCTACCACTCGCTGGTGATTGGAACGGCAATGGGTATTGGAGTATTGGGCTATACGATCCAGCAACTTCGACGTTTTATCTGAAAGATTTTAACGGTGGCGGTAGCGCCGACTACGTAGCCACCTTCGGCAATGGAGGCTGGAAGCCAATCGTCGGCGACTGGGATAATAACAGCAGCATGACGATTGGTGTCTACAATCCAGCTACATCGATATTTTATCTAAATAACCAATCTGACAGTAGCGCCGCCGATAGAACTTTCCCGTATGGCAACGTAGGCTGGACACCTTTGGCCGGCGACTGGGATGGCAATGGCTACTGGAGCATTGCACTATACGATCCAGCTAGCAGCACGTTCTATCTACGCAACATGAACGATGGTGGCTCTGCCGACATAACCACCCAGTATGGCAACGCCAACTGGAAGCCGATCGTCGGCGACTGGGATGGTCGCAGGTAGATTGCCTGTTCTAGCTAGTACAATCGACTTAGTAGCCCTTACGCATCAACGACCACAAATAGTCGTAGTCTACGGTACGCACCTTGTTCATCTTTTGTCGTTTGATAAAAAAGAGCGGTAGTCGCGCTAAGCCGATAAGGCGACCTTTAATAACTTTCGAAATCGCCGATCTCTTGCCACGACGTTTTAGTTCCTTGATGGTGTCGATATCTCCCCGCACAAGTTTAGGCAACATTCGAAAAATTAATCGCCATGGATAGTTCTTATAAATTACACAGCTATTGTTTCTAAAAGTCATAAATAAAGAAAACCCTGGATTCTTGCCCGAGCTGGCTGACCCCATATGATACGCGCGAGCACCTGGCACAATGTAGTTATCCCAACCCATAACAGTAGCGCGCAGTAC
>Ga0111538_10005274_pt1 | contig 17706 bp, 13 predicted proteins | sample SoiMethybrSBSTD1_FD_79669 | JGI IMG/M metagenome (GOLD analysis project Ga0111538, IMG submission 79669) | Bulk soil microbial communities from a Populus tree surrounding site in Tennessee, USA - Soil MetaG P. TD hybrid SBSTD1 (version 2)... | ecosystem: Environmental > Terrestrial > Soil >...
AGGCGGAGCTGGAAGTAGGGCGGCTCGCCGTAGCGCGTGGCGACGAACGCCGGCACCACGCGCGCTTCCTGGAAGAGGCGGATCTGGTCGAGGACCGCCGCCGGCGTCGCCGGGTCGAGTTGTTGCGCCTTCTCCACCGCCAGCTTCTTCGCCAGGTCGGGCTGGCAGCGGAAGCGCCGCGGCGTGTGCGAGCCGGGGCGCACATAGCTGAAGCGCACGCAGCCGCTCTGGGTGCGCACCGCCTCGACGAGGCCGGTGGCGATGCTCTCGCTCATCTCCAAAGAGCGGCAGCCGATCCGGCCGAAGACCGTGGCGCGCTCGAGGTGGAGGTCGGGGCCGGGGGCGCCGCCCGCCGCCGTGATCGCCGCCGCCGTCTCGCCGAGGCCGTCGACGATGCCGTCGAGGACCCAGATCCCGACCGCGTGCTCGGGCGCCTGGATGGGCCCGGTGAGCGTGGCCGCCAGCTCGATGCGCAGCCGCGTGTTGATCGGGTCGGCCGCCGGGCCGCCGTCGACGACGAGGCTGGGTCCGATCGTCACCGGGTCGCCGTCCTCGGTGAGGCGCCGGCCGGGGACGAGGGTGCCGTGGAGCAGCCGCAGCCGCGCGAGGTCGCCGGTCACGCGCAGGTGCCCCTCGACGACGACGCCGCTCAGCGTCAGCTCGCCGCGCCGCGGATCGTCGGGCGCGGCCGGCGGCAGCGAGCCCACGGCGAGCCCGGCGTTCACCGTCTGCAGCAGCGGCCGCTGGCCGTCGGCGGCCTCGATCACCAGCGAGCTGGTGGCGGCGAGCTGAATCGAGGCGGGGAGCGCGTAGGTGCGGCTGTCGAGGATCTGGATGACGCAGTCGGGACGCCCCTGCGCGACCCACTCGGCGAGCGCGTCGGCGACGCTGGTGAACGAGCCCGGCGTCGCTCCCGACTCCTGCACCAGCAGCTCGAGCGCGTAGAGCTCCGGGCGCACCAGCCAGGGGTGGCGCGGGTAGGTGCCGCCGCCCACGTCGGCGGGGAAGCCGTAGTGCAGGAAGACGTCGACCGCCTCGACGGCGCCCCAGGCGGCGCCGAGGACGAGACGTCCGTTGCTGGGGTCGACGCCGACGAGACGGCCGGCCGGTTGCGCGGCCGGCCACGGGTCGAGCCGCCGGCAGACGATCTGTGGCTCGAACGGCGCGACTCCCTGGTCGGGCAGCACGGCCTCGCCGTCGATCAGCACGAAGAAGGACGCATCGGGGTGCAGAGCGATCTCGGCCAGCGGCGGCGGCGGTGGCACCGGGTCGGGCGCCCCATAGAGATCGGTGAAGTGCGGGCGTGGCACCGGCGCCCGGCGAAAGCGCCGCAGGTCCTCGAAGAAGAAGGCGCGGCGGATGGGACCGGGGACGTGCAGCTCGGTGGCGAGGCCGTCGACGTCCCCCTCGCGCCGCCAGCGCCGGAACAGCGGCGTCGGGTTGCCGAGCGGGCTCATGTGGTACCGCCACGGCGCGCTCGCCGCCCGCCGCGCCGGCACCCGCTCGAGCTCGTAGGCCTGCAGACGGAAGAGGAAGAAGCCGGCGTTGGGGACGTTGTGCCAGCCCTCATCCTGCGCGATGCGGCGCACGTCGACGGTGTGGCTGAAAGCGTCGAAAGCGCCGTCGACCCGCTCGTTGCGCTCCGCGCTGCGCAGCTCGGCCCACTGCGCCTGCGGCCGGTGATGCTCGAGGTGCTGGTTCCAACCCAGCAGCTCGAACATCTCCACCGCGTGCGCCGGCCAGCCGGTGACGTCGCGCGCCATCTCCTCGAGCATCGGCAGCGTGCCCTTGCGGCGACGGAAGGAGATCGTCTTGGCGACGTCGGCGCGGGTGCGGATGGCGATCGGCGGCCGCAGGTCGGGTCCGCGCAGGTCCGGGAAGAGGGCACGCGCCAGTCGGTCCGGCGGCAGCCGGGCGCTGTCGAAGAGCAGGCGGTTGCTCACCAGGTCGCCGATGTAGGGAACCACCCAGTCGCGGCAGGTCTCGATGAAGAAGTCGTCCCACAGCTGGCGCACGTCGCGCTCGAGCAGGTCCGCCTGGCTGCCCAGGATGCGCAGCAGGGCGGCGAGCGGCTCGCCCTCCTTGGCGTCGCGCTCGCGGTAGAGGGCGGGGAGCAGCTGGTAAAGGCGCTCGACGTAGTTCTGCATGGGTCCCTCAGGCGCTCCGCTGCTCGACGATCGCGTCCTGGTCGGGTGAGGCGAGCACCGCCAGCTCGGCGGGACGCACCGTGCCGGGCGCGTCGTCGGCGGGGCGCGCGCCGAAGATCCGCAGGTGGTCCTGCACCGGGGCGAGGGTGGCGCCGCGCCGCAGGATGAGGAAGAGGAAGATCAGCAGGTCGAGGAACGACGCCCCTTCGGGCGGCTTGAAGTGGAAGAGGTCGACGTCGACGAAGAGCACGCCGTCGACGCGCTGCAGGACGCGGTAGAAATCGGAGAGGTGCAGCGACTGGCCGAGGCGCTGGCGGTCGAACGAGAGCGCGTCGACGACGGCGGCATGGGCGGCGGCGAGCACGTCGCCGGCGACGTAGCGGGGGTCGATGCCGATGCCGGCGCGCAGCCGCACGGGCACCGGCTGGAAGTCGTCGATGACCAGGCGCACGTGCGGAGCGCGGGCCGCGTCGAGGGCGGCGCGCAGCGCGTCGCGGGCGCCGGCGGAGAGCGGCGCCCCGCCCTGCGCGGCGACGGTGAGGTGGATCAGCCGCTCCAGGCCGTCCCAGGTCCGGGTCGCCTTGGCCTTGGCGACCTCGCCGGAGGCGCGCGCGAGGTCCTCGAAGTCGGCGAGCGACACGACGCGGCCGAAGGTGCGCACGGTGCGCGGCGCGTTCTCGCGCGCGTTGGCGAGCGACTCGGCGTCGGCGCCGCCTTCGGCCGCCAGGGGGTTGACCGCCGACGCCAGCCCCACCGGCTTCTGCAGCAGCGTCGTCAGCGAGCCGGCCGGCACGCGCCCCGCGAGGCCGGCCCCGAAGCGGTAGCTGGCGCGCACGCTGCCGGTGCCGGTGGGCAGGCGCGCGCCCATCAAGCCGTCGCCGAACTGCACCGTGGTGGTGCCGTCGTCGCCGTGACGCAGCTCGAAGACCTGCTCGTCCGGCCGCCGGCCGTAGAGGCGCGGCACCTCCTGCCAGCGCACGCGGTCGACGCGGAGCTCGAGCGTGCTGGCGCTCCCCTCGGCGCTCGCCGCCGGCAGGAAGGTGAGCGGCGGCTTCTTCAGCGTGAAGCGCTGGAACGTTGCCGAGCGGTCGCCGCCGCCGAGCACCTCGTCGATCACCGTCTCGCCGTGGCTCGCCTGCACCACGTTGCCGAGCAGGAAGCCGCTGTCGCGGTCGAGCTGCAGCGGGCCGTCGGCGTCGAGCTCGATCTTCAGGTGGCAGGGGTCGCCGACGGCGGCGTTCCCGGGCTCGATCGCCGGCGCGCCCTGGATCGTCGCCGCCACCGGCTCGGTGTCCGCATCGGCGTCGGCGAGCAGCAGCCGGCGCCCGGGCTCGACCTCGGCGAGGTAGAGGGCGAGGCCGCGCTCGAGGCCGGCGCGGCCGATCCGCCGCGCGACCTCGACGCCGCGGCCGAGCGTCTCGTCCTCGACGACGACGCCGGGCAGGTAGATCGCCTCGCCGCCGAGCGTCGGCGGGTAGTCGGCGGTGGCGAACCGGATGCGAGAGCCGAGCAGCTCGAGCACCTGGATGCCGCGGCGGTCGCCGCCGGTGTGGATCGGCAGCACGTGGAGCCGGGTGGCGGCGCCGCTGAGCGCCGGCTGGCCCGACCCGGTCTCCACCGTGGCGTGGGCCTGCTCGACGGCGGTGATCGTCACCTGGCGCTTGGTGCCGTCGCCGCCGGCCACCATCAGCTCCTGGCCGACCTCGAGGCCGTCGACGACGCCGTCGAGGTCGAGGGTCGAGCCGGCGGCGACGTCGTAGCCGGTGTCGTCGAGCGACCAGACGATGCGCCCGCCCTGGTAGGACGGCGTCATCACCTGCGCGGGAGCGTTGTGGCCGAAGACGCGGAACGAGCGCCGGCAGCGGAAGGCGCGGGTGGTAGCGCTCCAGGTGTCCTTGGCCACGCCGAGCGTCCAGTGCAGGCGCGCGCGATCGCCCTCGAGCTCGAGGCGCTCGACCTCCTTGACCTCCGTCGGGTCGGCCGTGTTGTGGTTGAACAGCACGACGCGGTCGCCGGCGGTGATCTCGGTCGCGAGCTGCGCCGCGTGCGCGGGGTCGAGCAGGGCGTGGCGGCGGTTGGACTGCAGCGGGTTCGTCGCGCTCGGCAGCGGCAGAACCCGCAGGCGGTTCCAGCGCGCGTCGGCCTGCAGCGGCGCCAGCGTCTCGTAGGTCTGCGGCAGCTCCTTCCCCTGCGGCACGCTCTGCACCTTCTGCCGCGCGGCGACCTCGACGCGCGCTCCCTCGTCGAGCGCCAACGCCAGCCAGGCGCGCGCCGCGACCCCGGGCTTCAAGCGATAGTCGATGAGCGCGCCGAGCCGCGCCACGGAGTCGCGGAAGCGGGCGGTGCGCAGGAACCCTTCGTTGGCGTAGCGCTCCTGGTAGAAGGTGAGGACGTCGCCCACGGCGGCGAAGAGCTCGAGGAAGGTGATCGCATAGTCGTCGCTCTCGCGCGTGCCCAGCTCGACGAGCGCCGGCTCGCCGGCGAGCTGCTGCAGCATCGCCTGGCGGAAGCTCGAGAAGGTGCCGATCCGGTAGGCGATCGCCGACAGCGCCGGGCGGTTGTAGACCTCGATCGGCGTCGCCGGCGCCGGCGGCTCGCAGCAGTCGCAGACGTGCTCGGTCGTCGCAGTCATCCCTTGCCTCCGAGGGCGTTGATGCGCAGCACGCCGTTTTCCTGGAAGCTCGCGTCGTTGTCGAGGCGGGCGATCTCCCACGGGCCGATCGGGAGCACCCCCTGCTGCAGCTCGCCCCGATCGCGCTCCCCGAAGCGGCGGAAGCGGCGGACGACGACCGAGTCCACCCCCTCGACGTCCTCGATCGCGGCATAGAGCCGGCTCAGGTAGACGTCGTCACCGAAGCCGAAGCGATCCGGATGGAAGAAGCCGCGGCGGCGGTCGGGGAGCACGCGGTTGGAGAGCTCCTCGGCCACCACGCGGGCGACCTCGGAACGGAAGTGCTCGCGGCAGACGCAGAGGTCGAGGTCGATCTCCAGCGCCACGAAGCGCGGCGGCCGGACCTCGAGGTCGAAGCCGGCGATGCGCAGCTTGGTGAGCGCGGCCCGCACCTTCGCGGCGAGCGGATCGGACAACCGCGCGAGCCCCTGGCCCTGCTGGATGAGGTCGGCCGGGTCGACGGGGTCGACGCCGACGAAGACGGTGAGCCAGCTCCCCGTCCAGCGGAAGGTGGCCACCGCGCTCGCCACCTCGGGTAGCCGCTCGGCGAGGATCCGGTAGTCGTCCTCGGTCACCGCCCGCAGCTGCTTCGCCCAGAAGGCCTGCGGCGCGAAGCGGCGGACCTCCTCGATGGTCTCCGCGTCGACGCCGCCGCGGCCGGCGAGCGGGTTGCGCACCGCGGCGACGAACGGCAGGAGGCCGCCGACGACGGCGACGTGCTGCAGCGCCTCGCTGCCGACGTTGCCGGCGCGGCCGTTGCCGATGCGGTAGACGGCGCGCAGCGCGGTGGCGCCGGCGAGCTCGCGGCCGTACTGGCCGTCGCCGAAGCGGAGCGTGGCACGCCCGTCGTCGTCCACCTCGGCGACCAAGTGCTCGGCCGTGGGCGGGCTGTCGAGGAGGTCCGGCACCGGCGTCCAGAGGTCGTCGCCGGTGGGCGAGGTGGCGAGCAGGGCCACGGCGGGTTGCGCCTCCGCGGCGGAGCAGTCGAGCTCCCGGCGGTCGGTGAGCAGCGTTGCGGTGCCGCCGTCGTAGACGACGGTCGCGGGCTCGCACTGCTGGGTGAGCGGACCACGGGTGAGCGCCAGCCGGAACTTCGAGCCGGGCTCGATCGGCCGGCCCAGCGGCAGGTCGCCGAGCGCGAGCGCGTCTTCGGTGGTGAGCCCGTGGTCGGCGAGCACGAGGTTGCCGCGGGCGACGGTGACGTGGCGGAGGAGGTCGCGCCCGGGCGGCCGCGCCGACAGGCAGGCGGGGAAGGCGAGGGCATCGCGCCGGCGCAGGCGGACGCGCAGCAGCGGCAGGGGGGGATCGCCGCCCGTGTTGTGCTCCAGCAGCACGCGGCGCCCCTCCGCGTCCGCGGAGAGCTGGTCGCGGTAGATCGGGTCGGCGGTCTCCTCGGGCGCGCCGTCGATGCGCATCACCTGCCGGTGCTCGGCGTCGGCGTCGGCCGGGTGGCCGGTGAGCGGGCCGCGCACTTCTTCGAGCAGCAGGTCGTCGCCGTCGCCGAGCGGCGGCCGGCTCGCCTGCCCCGTCGCCTGGTTGACGTGGTAGAGGAACAGCTCCCGCGTCCCCGGCGCCAGGCAGCACTCGTCGTTGGCCCAGGTGTGGACGAAGATCTCGTTGTTGCCGGGGTGGAAGCTGGCGTCGTGGGCGGTCTCGTAGACGACCGTCGAGACCAGCGCGGGGTCGGTCTCCAGGGTGTCGGCGTCGACCAGCGCGCGGTCGAGCACGGCGCCGGGCGGGGCGAGCTGGCCGCGCAGCGCCTCGTAGACCCGGGTCAACACCGCCGTGCCGCGGTCGAGCGTTCCCGGCGCCGTCACCAGCAGGTGCACCCAGGTCCAGGCGTTGCGCCCGTCGTGCATCCGGTAGTCGATCAGCCGCGCGTGGCGCCGGGCCGAGATGCGGTGGCGCACGGTGTCGAGGAACGCCTCGTTGGCCACCGCGTCCTGCAGGTAGGAGAGGTGGTCGCCGACGTAGGCGAGCAGCTCGACGACGGCGATGCCCAGGTCCGCCGGGTTGCGCTCGGTCCAGGTGGGATTGAGCTCGGGCAGCAGGTCGAGCATCAGCCGCCGGAAGCTCGCGTAGTCCTTCGCCTGGTAGTCGAGCAGCGGCTCGACGACGTCCTTGGGCGGGCAGACCGGCGGCCGGCGGCAGTCGAACTCCACCGGGCAGGGCGCCGCGAAGTCGATCTCGATGCGGCGCAGGAAGGGGTCGAGCTCGGGCGCGTCGATCTCGAGCACGTAGCGCGAGAAGTCGCCGCGCTGATCGAGGTCGACGAGGAGCGTGCCGTCGGGCTGGCGGGTGACCTCGTCGACGGCGAGGCCGACGACGCGCAGCCCGCCCGAGATGCGGATCCTGCCGGGGTCGGCGCGCAGGCCGTAGGCGTCGTCGACGTCGACGGGATCGCCGGGATCGGCCGGCGGCACCGGCTTGAGGAAGTGGAGGTGGAGCAGGCTGTGGTCGGCGGGGTCGACCTCGAGGAAGTCGATGCCGTTGACCAGCGGATCCGGGTGCGCCCGCACGTCGGCGCGCCGCCGGCTCAGGTCCTGGCAGACCGGGTCGTGCTCGCCGATCACGTCGTCTCCTCGAAGCGGTCGGTGACCCGCAAGCCGTCGCTGCGCCGCACGTAGACCACCTCGATGCGAAGCTGGGAGTCCTCGGCCGCGACCGCCACCCTCTCGACCTGGATCTCCAGCTCGAGCCACTTCTGCAGCGCGCCCTTGACCAGGGTCTGGGTGGCCGCGGCCAGGGCGTCGCTGTTGGGCCGGAAGAGCAGCGAGCGGATGCCGCAGCCGAAGTCCGGCCGGTTGACGCGCTCGCCGGGGTCGGTGAAGAGGACCTGGTAGATCATGTCGCGCACGTGGTCGTCGCCGCCGGTCTGCGCGCTGCGGCCGCGGCCGTCGAGGTGGAAGGGGAAGTCGAGGTAGGGGCGGCGAGCCATGGCGCGACCTCGGGTTTACGAGCGCGCGATGCGGACGTTGTGCTGCGGCAGCTCGGTGTCGTCGTCGTGGCGGCGGATGGTGAAGGCGTCCTCGTTGTCGACCAGGTGGTTGATGACCCCGCGGGCGATGGCGACGAAGAGGATGCGGCGGTCGCGCACCTCCTCGCTGTCGCCGTCAGTCGACACCGTCGGCTTGCCCTCGGCGGAGAGCAGCTGGTTGAGCGCCACCTCGATGGCCTCCGCCATGCTGTCGGCGAAAGCCGTGGGGTCGAGGCCGCCGCGCTTGAGGGTGTCGGCCATCGTTACTCCAGGAAGACCTTCACCGAGAGCAGCGCCGGCGTCGCCGGCGGGAAGGGCGCCACCGGCGGCGCCGGCGTGACGGGGATGAAGCCGGCGGCGAGCTCGCCGGGGTGGACGTGGGTGTTGAACAGCGAGACGAGCTGGTTGAGGTAGGCGAGCAGCTGGTCGCCGAACACGCCGGGGTGGGTCGCTCCCTGTCCGTGGTGGACGAGCGGCGCCTCGAGCATCACCTTGACGGCGCTCCTCACCTCGATCGTCCCCTGCGTCACCTTGATCGTCATCAGGTTGATGCCGCCGGCGTCGGAGACGGTGATCGTCTGTTTGAGGTCGTCGAGCACCAGCATCAGCCCCAGCTCGGTGCGCAGGATCTTGGTCGTCGGCGCCTGCGCCTGCGCGCCGCTCTCGTCGATCGGCAGCTCCCCGGACCCCCACCAGGCGCCGCTCCAGATCGGGCGCGAGACGTCGCCCGCTTCGAACTCGATCCAGACGCCGGCGCCCACCGGCGGGATGGCGAAGAACCCCGAGGTGGTGCCGGCGTAGGGCGCGCAGGGCATCGCCCAGCTGCTGGGGACCTCGCCGAGGACCTCGGGCACCAGCGCCTTGAGGCGGCCGCGCTTCTGCGGGTCGACGTTGATCGTCACCAGGCCGCGGTACTTGCCGTAGAAGCGGTCGGAGTGGACCGCCGGTTCGTGGGCTGCAGTGTCGGTCGGCGTGCGGTTCATGACGGTGGCTCAGGGCAGGGCGACGAAGATCTCGGCGCCGGTCAAGCCGACGGCGTTTCTCCGGGCGTGGAAGGTCTGCGCGTAGCTCCCCTCGCGGCGCAGCGTGTGGCCGATGCGAGTGGCGAGGTAGGAGCCGCTGAACAGACGCCCGGCGCCGCGGACGTTGATCAGCTTGCCGGGGCGCAGGATGCCGACGTCGAGCCCCACCGTGCCCTCGGCGACGACGGCCCACGAGGACTCGTCGGCGACCGCCTGCACCAGCGGCTGCAGCTCGCCGATGCTCAGCGCGCCGGTGTCCGCCGGCCGCGTGATGGGCGGCGGCAGGATGCGCAGCAGCGACGGCTCGAGACCCATCGGCGTCAGCGCGGAGACGGGAGCCAGCGCCGGCTGCACCGCTTTGGTCGCCGCGTCGACGACGGCGGCGATGGTGCCGGTCGGCCGCGTCGCCTCGTAGCTGACGCGGAAGCCGTCGACGTTGGTGTCGGGCCCCATGGCGACGTTGATCACCGCCTGCGCCGGCCCGAACGGCTGCGGCGGCGGCTGGAAGTAGGCCTGGTCGATGCCGCTGATCGGCTCCGGCTGCACGTAGCAGTCGAAGCCGTTGCGCGTCGCCAGCTTCCTCAAGAAGCGGATGTCGGTGTCGCGCTGGGTGGTCGTCCCCTCCGGCTCGACGAGCTGCGGCGCCGTCGGCTGCACCAGCGGCACGGCGCCGTACTGTCCGAAGATGGCGGCGGCGATGGCGCCGTCGGGCATGCTCGGCCAGGCGGTGACCCGCTCCTGCAGGTTCATCAGGTGGGTGAGGTCGAGCGCGGTGACCTCCAGGGTGGCGCTGCCCGGCTCGATCGGGTAGGCCGCGTCGAGGTGGGTGACGTAGCCGTTGAACAGCGCCTCGGGGATCCCGATGCCGGCCGTCACCCGCACCTGGAGCGGCACCAGCGGACGGAAGAAGTCCTTCTCCAGCACGCTCCAGTCGCCCAGCCTCGTCTGCGCGATCCCCAGCCGCAGCCGGCAGACGCTCGCCACGTCGGTGGCGGCCTCGATCTCGATCTCCTGCACCGCGCCGACGATCTCCGGCGGCGCGGGGACGAAGCCGAGGAGCAGGGTGAAGGTGACGCCGGCCATATCTAGAGCAGCGCGATGCCGAGGACGCGGCCGACCTCGGCGGTGAGCTCTTCGGGGTGGAGGGCGACGTTGGCGTCGGCGATGCGCCAGTACTGCTCGGGGTCGCCGTAGTGGCGGAAGGCGATCTGGTCGAGCCGCTCGCCCAGCGCCACCGTGTGCCCCTGCTGAACCGGCGGTCGCGGCAGCGGGCGTAGCAGCTTGTAGACGATCTCGCGTCCCGCGGGATCGACGTAGATGGCGTCGGGGACGGAGGCGTAGCGGCTATTGCGGAAGAACACCTGGCGTCACCCCTCAGAACGAGATCGATCCGCCGATCTGCACCGCCGAGTTGAAGAGGTTGCTGCGCGCCAGGACTTCCTTGGCGATCAGGTTGACGATGCCGAGGGCGTTGAACGGCGCGCCGATCTGGAACAGCTCGGGGATGGTGAGCGCCCGCATCCCCAACGACACCTGCGCCTGGATGGGGTTGAGCAGCTGGTCGAAGGCCTGCTCGGTCACCGATACAGAGGTCACCCGCACCGGCACCACCCGTGCCGGCCCCCACACGAAGAGCACCAGCGGCGACGAGGCCGGGCTGATCAGCGACGACCCGGCGAGCGCCAGGACCCCGTTGAGGATGAGCGACGCAGAAGGCGGCGCCACCAGGAGCTCGAGCGCCGCGAGCGAGGGGTGGAGACCGAGCGCGGTGGCGAGGCCCTGGCCCTCTTCGAGCTGGTCGGTGGCGTCGAGCTCGACGGTGAGCTGGAAAGTCTCGACCGGCGGCAGCGTCGGCGCCGAGTCGCCCGAGCCCTGCTGCTGCGGGTTGGCCCCGGCGCCGCCCGTGGGCGCCAGGCTGCGCGTCATCGTCTCCGGGTTGTACTGGAAGACGATGAGGTTGGTGGGCACCGGCGCCACCGTCTCGAAGACCACCAGGGCGCCCTTGAGCAGGCGCGGGCTGCGCGGGAAGTCAGAGGGCATGGGCACTGCTCCGCTGGGCGGGAAGTACGAGGTGGTAGACGCCGCGCGCGCCGGCGAGCAGGTGCGCTCCGGTTCCAGCGCGCAGCAGCTGGTGGATGAGCGCGGCCAGCCGCCGGGCGCGGCGATGCGAGAGCGCGGCGCCGGGGCAGGAGAAGGCGACGATCTCGACTCCGCCGCTCTCGGTGCTGGGCGCTTCGAGCAGCTTGCTGGCGGAGACGCGCAGGCCGAGCGAGGTCTCGCCGACGTGCAGCTCGCCCGCCGCGCTCGCACGGGCGCGGGCGTGGTCGAGCAGTGCCGCCAGCTGCTGCACGTGCTGCGGGCGGAAGAGGCGGCGGCCGCCGCCGGCGGCGCTCAGCGCGGCCATGACGGCAGCCAGTCCCAGCGTTGCCGCCGGCTGCCAGGCGAGCGCCGGCAGCGCTCCCGCGAGACCCAGCAGCGTGACCGCGGCGAGCACGGCGAGCGAGGTCCACTGCGCCTCCGAGAAGCTGCCGAAGTAGCGGCGGCCGGCGTCGCCGCGCAACAGCTCGCAGCAGAAACGACCGGCGGCGTAGGCGCTGGCGTGCCAGACGAAGGCGACGCCGGGCCGCGCGCCGAGAAGCAGCAGTGCGACATCCACGGCGACGATCGAGAACACCCACGCCGACTCGAGCAGCTGCACCGGCGCCAGCCGTACGCCGACGAGCCAGCCGGGGAAGCCGGCCGACGCGTGCTCGTGCCCGTAGCAGACGCCCCAGCGCTGCGCGCGGCCGTGACAGCAGCCGACGAGGAAGCACCCGACCCGCCCGCAGGCGACGAAGGTGCCGACGCCGAGGATGGTGAGGTCGAGGTAGGGCAGGACGGGCCGGCCGAGCAGCCGCAGCAGCAGCGCCGTCGTCACCATCACCGCGATCTCGCAGTGGTAGTTGACGATCAGCTCGGCGCCGGCGAGCAGCCGCGTGATCGACACCAGGCCGACGAAGGTGGCGACGGCCGAGACGATGACCGCCGCGAAGACCAGCGGCGAAAGCCCGGTGTGGGCGACCAGGGCGAGCGCGAGGGCCACGGCGAGAACCAGGCCGGTGATGCCACACGTGCGGTAGGCCTGCCAGCGCCGGCCGGCGAACCGCAGCTCCGTTCGCACCAGGCGATCGAGCGGCGGCGTGCGAAGGGCGGCGCTCGCGGTCACGGTATCCACGCCACCTGTTGCGCGTCGTTCGCCACCGGATCGCCGAGCTGCGGTGCATGCGCCCCCTGACCATCTCCCGTGTCGGTCACCCGCATTCCCTTGCCTTTGCCCTTGCCGGTCCTGGCGGCGGCGTCGTACTCCGCCGCCCAGTCCACCTCCCAGGTGGCCCAGTTCAGGAAGAGGTGGTTCTTGGTGGACTTCTGGCGCACGATCAGCCAGGAGGCGAAGCGGTCGTAACCCGAGGTCTTGGCGAGCGTGCCGCCGTTTTTCTGCCAGTTGTTGTGGCTCTCCGGTGCGTCGTGCATCGACGGCTTGACCGTGCTGTCGGTCTTGGGGAAGGCCCGCACGTCGTTGATCTCGTACCAGGGCATGATGCCCTTGTCGCCGTCGCGAGTCGGACCCGGCAGGATCCACACCTCGGCGCCGACGCGGGTGTACGTGCCGGTGCTGTCCTTGTTCCCGTATTCGTCCTCGATCCGGGAGGCGAGATCGGTCTGGAGGAAACCCGCCTCCCAGTCCTGGGCCTGCGCGTCGGTGCCGCCGGAGATGCCGACCTCGCCGGATGCGTCGTAACCAGGGCTGTCGAGGGTCGCTGTCGCCGCGGTGGACCTGAAGCTCAGCGCCCCGCCTCCGCTGGCGCTGAAGCCGCAGGAGTTGAACTTGTGCGGCGCCTTCTCGACGGTGTAACCGCAGCGCTGGAAGCGGCGGCGCGACCGCAGTGTGGGCCGCGCGCGCTCGGCGAAGGCGTGGGCGCCCGGCCGGTCCGCTGCCCAGAGTGCCGCGACTGCCCCTGCCGCCGCACCCTCGGCCTCGCGCTCGAGCGGCGACTTTGACGACTCGAGGGCCGCCGGCGCGGCCGGCTCCTCGGCCGCTCCCCGCTGCTGCACGACGTGCGCGAGCTCGTGCGCGAGGATGGCGTCGCCGACGGGGGTGCCGGGCTGGTACTGCCCGGGCGCGAAGGCGATGTCGTCGCCCATCGTCACCGCGCGCGCCGAGAGGCGCCCGGCGAGCGCGGCGCCGGCCGCTCCGGTGTGCACGCGGACGCGCGAGAAGTCCTGGCGCAGGACCCCTTCCATGCGCCGGCGGGTGCCGGCGTCCAGCGGGAGGCCGCCGCGGTCCGCGCGGCCCAGGCGTCCTAGGACGGCCTGGTTGCCGAGCGTCCGTTGCAGCGCCGCCGGCGGCGCGCCGGGGGTCGCGCGCGCCGGCGTCGGCCGCGCGGCGGCCGGAGCATCGCCGACCGGCTGCTCGCGCCGTCTGTCGCTCGAGGCACCCATCGGTACCGCACCTGCTGCTTCGCGGGCGCTCACACGAACCATTTCCTTGCCTGCTCGTTGATCTTCTTGTTCGCCGTGTCGCCTGCCGTCACCGGGGTCAGCGCGCCTTGGCCATCGCCGCTGTCGACGATCGTCATCCCCGAGCCGGTGCCCGCGCCGGTCTTGGCGACCGGGTCGAGCTTCGCGGCCCAGTCGACCTCCCAGGTGACCCAGTTGAGGCAGACGATCTCTCGCGTCGACGTTTGCCGCACCGCCAGCCACGAGCAGAACTCGTCCTTGCCGTCGAAGGCGACGAGCTGTGCGCCCTGGTGCCGCCACGGTCGCCTACTGGTGGGCGTGTCGTCGATCCTGGTCGCGACCGTCGAGTCCGTGCCCGGGAACTGCTCGGCGTCGGAGGTGGCGTACCAGGGGAGCGGCGAGGCTTCGATGATGGCGTCGCGGCTGGGATCGGAGACCAACGTCTCCAGGTCGTGGTGGTGGACGCCCGCGTCGGTGGAGTAGGTGCCGCGCCGCCGCGACCTGATGACGGTCGAGATGAAGCCGGCGACCCAGTCCCGCGCCTGCTCGTCCGTGCCACCGCTGATGCCCACCTTGCCGTCGGCGCGGAAGGTCGGGCTCGCGAGCTCGACGCCGCCCTCCTGGTCGAACGCGCTGGGGGGAGAGGTGTCGTTGGCGACCGCCAGTGGGCCGGCGCCGGAGGCGCTGATGCCGCAGGAGTTGAATTTGTGCGGCGGGCGCTCGACGGTGTAGCCGCAGCGCTGGAAGCGGCGCTGCGACCGCAGGGTGGGTCGCGCCCGCTCCGCGAAGAAACGCGCGCCCGGCCGATCCGCCGCCCAGAGCGCCGCCACCGCGCCGGCAGCCGCACCCTCGGCCTCGCGCTCGAAGGGCGAGTGCGCCGGCTCGATTCCTGGCGCCGCCGCCGGCTCCTCATGCGTCCCGCGCTGCTGGACGACGTGCGCGAGCTCGTGGGCGAGGATGGCGTCGCCCACCGGGGTGCCGGGCTGGTACTGGCCGGGGGCGAAGGCGATGTCGTCGCCGACCGTGACGGCGCGGGCGTTCAGGCGCCCCGCCAGCGCCGCGCCCTCGGCGCCGGCGTGGACGCGTACTCGCGAGAAGTCGTGCCGAAGCACGCCCTCCATGCGCTGCCGGGCGCCGGGATCGAGCGCGTGCCCAGAGCCGGCAAGGCGACCCAGCACGCCCTGGTTGCCGACGGTCTGCTGCAACGCCGCGGGCGTGCGCTGGACCTGACGCGCCGCCGCGGACCGCGAGGCGGCGGCGACGCCGGTGGCGGGCTCGCCCGTTCCGTGCGGGGAGTCAGCGCGCCGTCCGTCGCTCACGGCACCCATCGGTGCTGAACCTCCTGCTCGGCGACCGGACCGGTGAGGACTGGCGTCTTGCTGCCCTTGCCGTCGCCGCTCGATTGGAACGTGGTGCCCTTGCCCTCGGGCTTGCCGCTGCGGGAGTTGGGGCGGTAGCTGGCCGCCCAGTCGACCTCCCACGTCGCCCAGTTGAGGAATAGGACCGCGGCCGTGGGCCGGTGTCGCACCACCATCCAGGTGCAGAACTGATCGAGGCCACGGGAGTTCCTGAGGTCCCCCTGCGGCGCGCCCGCGTCGTCGACGCCCTGCCAGCCGCGCCGGCAAATGGGCGAGTCGCCGAAGCTCTGCTCGATCTTGCTCTCGGTCTTGGTGAACGGTCGCGGCGTCGTGGGCCTCGGCCAGGGCTCCGGGGTGCCGGGAGCGCCGTCCCGGCGCGCTCCGGGGAGCGTGTCGACGCGGGTGCGGCGGACGCCACTGGCGTTGCGGTACTCGAACTCGCGCTTGGAGCTGAGAGCGGTCTGTACGAAACCGGCGTCCCACTCGCGCGCCTGGTTGTCGGTCCCTCCTTCGATGCCGACCTTGCCGGAGGAGGAGACGGGCTGGCTGAGGACGACGCACTGTTCCTGAGTGCGGGTCGCCCTGGTGTCGTCCGCGATGCGCAGCGGGCCGCCGCCGGAAGCGCCGAAGCCGCACGACTTGAAGGTGTGAGGCTTGTGCTCGACGGTGTAACCGCAGCGCTGGAACCGCCGGGGTGAGCGCAGGGTGGGCCGCGCCCGCGCGGCGAGGGGGCGGGCGCCTTCGCGGTCGGGGCCCCACAGCGTCGCCACCGCGCCCACCGCCGCACCCTCGGCCTCGCGTTCGTACGGCGAGCCCTGGGGCTCCAACGTCGGCCGTCCGGATCTCTCGCCGCCCGGCTGCTGCTGGACGACGTGCGCCAGCTCGTGCGCGAGGATCGCGTCTCCCATCGGCGTCCCGGGCGCGTAGCTCCCCGGCGCGAAGGCGATGTCGTCGCCGACCGTGACCGCCTGGGCCTGCATGCGTTGGGACAGCGCGGCCCCTTCCTTCTCGGTGTGCACGCGCACGCGCGAGAAGTCGCTGCGCAGCACCGACTCCATGCGCTGTCGCGTGCCCTCGTCGAGTGGCCGCCCGCTGCCCAGCCGGCCCGGCAACGTGCGCATCGCCACCGCGCCGCGTAGAGACATCGGGACGCCGCTGACTTCGCCGGTCTCGACCCAGGTGTCGACGGCCTGGCGGACGCGGGCGCCGACCGCCGTCACGTAAGCGCCGGCGTCGCTCGCCCGCGCGGTCTCCGGCGCGTAGCGCCGCACGTCGCGCTGTAGCGCCGCCGCGCTGCGGCCGCGATAGTGGGCGAACCAGATGCGCAGGTACGGACAGTCGTGCGTCGAGCGGCCCGCCGCCTCGAGCCCCGCCGCCGCGGTCTGCGTCACCTCGCCGCGCAGCTGCCGCAAGAAATCGCTGCGCCGCATCTGGCCGGGTGCCACGTCCGCTGCGGCGTCGTCGACGATCAGACGCGCGGCCGGCGTTCGCTGAACCGCTTCCGGTTGCGACCCGCGCATGAGCGCCTGGTTACCGAGAGCCTGCTGCGAGATAGACGGCGCTGTCGGGCGTCGCACCGCCGGCGGTCGTTCCGGCTGGACCGCGACGGGTGCCGCGGACGGCGCGGTAGTCTTTACCGCGTTCGCCACGCCCGATCCTTTGCCGTGAGCGCCGCGTGGATGGCGGCCCCCACCGTGTTCGCCGCCGCGTCGGGGCCGCCGGTGGCGCTGTCGACGCGGACGATGCCGATCCGCCGACTCGCCGGGGAAAGCGGCTCCTTGCCGAGGCGCTGCCGCAAGGCGGTCTCGACCCCGGCCGCGAAGCGCGCCGCCGTCGCTGCCGCATCCGGCACACCGCCTTCGACGCGCACGGAGCCAACGCGCACGACGATCCTGCTCATCGCCTCACCGCCTGACCTCGGCGTAGTACTCGCCGAACTCGGCCTCGGTGACCAGCTTCTCTTCCTTGGCGTACTCACGCCCCGCCGCGCGCATGACGTGGCGCATGCCGATCGGCTTTTCTTCGCCGGCCGCCGCGAAGGCGGCGTTGAGGACGATGTTCTGGATGTTGCCGCCGGTGATCTCCAGCCGCGACAGCAGGTCGAAGCGGAGGTCGGCGAGCGGCGCCCCGGCAGGAATCGTCTTCTGCCAGATGCCGTGCCGATGCTCGGCGTCGGGGAAGGGGAAGTCGACGAGGAAGCGCAGCCGGCGGAGGAACGCCGCGTCGAGGTGCGACTTCATGTTGGTGGCGAGGATGGCGAGCCCGCGGTACTCCTCCATCCGCTGCAGCAGGTAGTCGATCTCGATGTTGGCGTAGCGGTCGTGGCTGTCGCGGATCTCGGTGCGCTTGCCGAAGAGCGCGTCGGCCTCGTCGAAGAAGAGGATGGCGCCGCTCTGCTCGGCGGCGTCGAAGACGCGCCGCAGGTTCTTCTCGGTCTCGCCGATGTACTTGCTCACCACGCACGACAGGTCGATGCGGTAGAGCTCGAGCCCGAGGTGGCGGGCGAGGATCTCGGCCGCCAGGGTCTTGCCGGTGCCGCTCGGCCCGGCGAACAGCGCGGTGATGCCGCGACCGCGGCTGAGCTTGGCGCCGAAGCCCCAGCTCGCGTAGACGCGATGGCGGTGCGCCACCTGGCTGGCGATCTCCTCCAACTGTTGCCGGACGTCGGCGGGCAGCACGATGTCGTCCCAACCGTGGCTGGGCTCGATGCGCTGCGCCTGCCCGTCCATGCCGCTCATCGCCACGCCGCGGCAGGCGAGCCAGAGGTCCTCGGAGGTGACGGCGTCGTCCTCCGCCTCGCGCAGGCGAGCCATCGCCTGCGCCTGACGGGCGGCGTGAACGATCAGGGTGGGCCCGAGGTCGAACTGCTGGGCCACCGCCTCGACGGCGCCGTCGACGCTGTGCGGCATGGTGGCCAGCACCTGCACCCAGAGCCCGACCTGCTCCTCGGCGGTGGGCCGGGGCACGCGGAGCTGCAGCAGCCCCGACCGGCTCGCCAACGGGCTCGCTCCGGTGACGATCGCGAGGAGGTGGA
>Ga0111538_10005276_pt1 | contig 17704 bp, 6 predicted proteins | sample SoiMethybrSBSTD1_FD_79669 | JGI IMG/M metagenome (GOLD analysis project Ga0111538, IMG submission 79669) | Bulk soil microbial communities from a Populus tree surrounding site in Tennessee, USA - Soil MetaG P. TD hybrid SBSTD1 (version 2)... | ecosystem: Environmental > Terrestrial > Soil > Tree...
CGAGGCCCAGGTCGCGCATCATCTTGGTCCAGAAGCGCGAGTATACGAGGTGCAGGATGGCGTGTTCGATGCCGCCCACGTAGAGGTCGATGGGGAACCAGTAGCGCACGGCGCCGGTGTCGAAGGGACCGTCCGCCTTGCGCGGCGAGAGGTAGCGGTAGAAGTACCAGGACGAGTCCACGAACGTGTCCATGGTGTCGGTCTCGCGGCGGGCCTTCCCGCCGCAGCGCGGGCAGATCACGTTCACGAAGTCCGGCACCTTGGTCAGCGGGTTGCCGCCCTCGCCCGTGAAGGGCGCGTCCTTGGGCAGCACCACCGGGAGCTGGGCGTCGGGCACCGGCACCACGCCGTCGGTGTCGCAGTAGATCATCGGGATGGGCGTGCCCCAGTAGCGCTGGCGGCTGATGAGCCAGTCGCGCAGGCGGTAGGTGACGGCCGGCTTGCCGAAGCCCTTCTCCTCCGCGTGGGCGGCCATCTTCGTGAGGGCCTCGTCCGCGGAGAGGCCGTCGAAGGGGCCGCTGGCCGAGACCGTGCCCGGCCCCACGTAGGCCGCGTCCATGGCCGCACCGTCGAGCACGCGGCCGTCCTCGGGCGCGATCACCGGCCGCACCGTGAGCCCGTACTTGCGCGCGAACTCGAAGTCGCGCTCGTCGTGCGCGGGCACCGACATGATGGCGCCGGTGCCGTAGCCCATGAGCACGAAGTTGCCCACCCAGATGGGGATGCGCTCCCCGTTGAAGGGGTTCACCGCGTAGCGGCCGGTGAACACGCCCTCCTTCTCGAGCAGGTTGGCCTGGCGGGCGCGCCGGTCCTGCCCGCGCAGGCGGGTGAGGGCCTCGCGGGCCTTGGCCTCCTCGGGCGTGCCGGCGATGAGGCCGTCCACGCGCGGGTGCTCGGGGGCCAGCACCATGAAGGTGGCCCCGTAGATGGTGTCCACGCGGGTGGTGAAGATGCGGATGGGCTCCGCCCCTTCGACCGCGAAGTCCACCTCGGCGCCCTTGGAGCGGCCCACCCAGTTGCGCTGCTGCACCAGCACGCGGTCGGGCCAGGCCTTGAGCTGCTCCATGTCGTCGAGCAGCTCGTCCTGGTAGTGCGTGATGCGGAGGAACCACTGGTCGAGCTCGCGCTCCTCCACCTTGCTGTGGCAGCGCCAGCACTCCCCGCCCTCGGCCTGCTCGTTGGCCAGCACGGTCTGGCAGGAGGGGCACCAGTTCACGGCCGCCTTGGCCCGGTAGGCCAGGCCGCGCTCGAACATGCGCACGAAGAACCACTGGTTCCAGTGGTAGTAGTCGGGGTCGCAGGTGGCGACCTCGCGGCTCCACGGGTAGCTGAAGCCCAGCCGCTGGAGCTGGCGCTTCATGCCGGCGATGTTCTCGCGCGTCCACTTCTCGGGGTGCACGCCGCGCTTGATGGCCGCGTTTTCGGCCGGCAGGCCGAGGGCGTCCCAGCCGATGGGGTGCATCACGTTGAACCCGCGCATGCGCTTGTAGCGGGCCACCACGTCGGTGATGCAGTAGTTGCGCACGTGGCCCACGTGGATGTCGCCCGAGGGGTAGGGCAGCATCTCCAGGCAGTAGTACTTGGGCCGGTGCGTGTCCTCCGTGACCTCGAAGGTCCGGGCCTCCGTCCAGCGCTTCTGCCAGCGCGGCTCGATCTCGTCCGGAGCGTACTCGCTCATGGTCGGCGGGAGTTCCTCAAACCCCGGATCGTACCACGCAGGACAGGGGGGCCCCACGGGCGCGGACGGCCGACACTTTTCGGCCCACGGTCATTAAGTGTCGGCCCTTCGCGGCCGGCGACCGCGGAGAATCCTCGCGTTTCCCGGCGTTTTAGCGCAGCGAAAGAGGCACGTGTCTTGCTAAAGTGAGGTTCTCCAGCCGGCGGAGGACCTTGATGCGGGAGAGTGCGATGAAGACGACTGCGATGGCCCTGGCCACTGCGGCCTGGATGGCCGCCACGGCAGCGTGGGCGCAGGGGCCCACCCTGCCGGAGCGCAAGCTCCAGCACATGGATTGGACCGACAGCAATCCCGACTGCGCGGCGCTGCGCGGCGGCGGGTTGGCGACCGTGGTCCTCGGTGCGACCGGGGCCACCGCGCGCACCTTCGACGGCCTGGGCGATCCCAGTGGGGTCGTGGTCACCCTCGCGGCGCAGCAGGAGGTCGGCCGGGCGCGCGTCGCCGCGCGCGATGACGGGTTCGTGGCCGTCTGGAACGCGCAGGCTGGCGTGCGAGGGCAGATGTTCTCCGCGGCCGGCGCCCGCGTGGGCCCCGAGATCGCGATCGCCGGCTCGGGCCACTCCCCGGAAGTGGTGGGCACGGAAGACGGCGGATTCGTCGCGACCTGGGTGACGTTCGAGGATGGGATCCCCGTCCTCTACGTGCGCCGCGTCTCGGCCGCCGGAGTGGGCGGGTCCGCGTTCCGCGTGAGCACCGCGGCCGGCCCCTACTTTCCCTTCAGCCACCCTCCCGCGCGCGCTGCCGATGGGTCGATGCTGGTCGCGTGGTATACCGGCGTGCCCGGCGCCGGCATCCTGGCTCGCCGCCTCGCGGCCGACGGGAGCCCGCTCGGACCCGAGCTCGTCGTGAGCCCGGACGAAAGGGACCATCCCGGCGGCGTGGCTGCCGCGACGGATGGGAGCTGGCTGGTGGTGCGGGTGCACGACCGCGCGCTGATCGGGCGTCGCTACGACGCCCTCGGCGCTCCCTTCGGGCCGGAGCTGCAGATCGCCGCCGCCATGGCGGGCCCCTTGGGCGTCGTGGCCACCGCGGGCGACACGTTCACGGTGGCCTGGTACGACGACGAGGACATCGTCAGGATCCGCACGATCGGTGCCGACGGAAGCCCGCGGGGCCCGGCGTCGCGGGTCGCTTATTCGCCGAGACCGGGCACGCCTGTTTCGTCCGACACGGCGGGCGGCTTCGCTCTCTGCTGGGTCGCCTACGACGCCACCTCCAAGACCGACTATCTCGGAGGCCGGCGCTACGCCGCCCTGGCCCCCGCGCCCTCGGTGGCCGATCCCGAAGCGACGGCGTTCTCCAACGGCAACGGCGTCCTGGAGCCGTTCGAGCGAGCGGCGTTCCGGCCCGCCTGGCGCAACTACGAGTCGGCGGCGCATCCCGCTTTCACGGGCGAAGCCCTGGCGTTCCAGGGACCGGGAGGGCCGCTCTACTCGATCTACGACAGCAGCGCGTCCTACGGCGCTGCGGACGACGTCACGAACTGCTCGGCGACGGGCGACTGCTACGAGCTCGGCGTCGTGTCCGGCCGGCCCCGCCCGTCTCCCCACTGGGACGCGACGCTGGACGAGCGCCTCTCCACGGGACAGCTCCAGCGCTGGCGGGTGCACGTCGGCGAGAGCTTCCTGGACGTGCCGGTCGACAGCCCGTACTACCGGTTCACCGAGACGCTGCTGCACCAGGGAGTCACCGCGGGCTGCCGGACCGACGTGTACGGCCATCTCGACTTCTGCCCGTCCGATGCCGTCACGCGTGAGCAGATCACGTCCTTCGTCCTGGTCGCACTCGAAGGGCCGGGCTACCGGCCGCTGCCGATACCTATCCCGCCGCCCTTCACGGACGTGCCGCTTTCCAACCCCTACTTCAGCTTCATCCTGGAGCTGGTCCGGCGCGGCGTGGTCAGCGGTTGCGCGCCGGGCGCCTTCTGTCCGAGTCGGGACGTGACCCGGGCTGAGGCGGCGGTGATCGTGCTGCGCACGCTGGATCCCGAGCTCGCGCCGCCGGCCTGCGGCACGCCCGTGTTCCAGGACGTCCCGGCCTCGAGCCCCTTCTGCCCCTGGGTCGAGGAGCTGGCGCGGCGCGGGGTCGTGGGCGGCTGCGCGCCCGGGTTCTTCTGCCCGGACGGGTCGCTCACCCGCCAGCAGATGGCGGTGGTGCTGACGCAGGCGTTCGGGCTCACCCTGTACGCGTATTGAGCGCCGCCACCACCGCCTCGTCCTCCACCGGGTCGAAGGAGTCGTAGAAGCGGCCCACGGCGCGGAAGGGCGAGGGAATCTCCAGCACCTCCACCTGCACGCCCTCCCTCTCCAGCGCGCTCACCGCCTCGGGCGGCGCCACCGGCACCGCCAGCAGGGTGCGCCGCGGGCCCTGGCGGGTGAGGGCCTGCACGGCGGCGCGGGCGGTGAGGCCGGTGGCCAGGCCGTCGTCCACCAGCACGGCCACGCGGCCGGCCACGGGAACGGGCGCCCGGCCCCGGCGGTAGGCGGCCTGGCGGCGCGCGATCTCGTGCCGCTGCCGCGCCGCCTCGCGCTCAACGTAGTCATCCGGAACCTGGAAGTAGGCCAGCGTCGGCTCGTCGCGCACCACGATCTGCTCGCCCCCGGCCAGGGCCACCGCCGCCACCGCCATCTCCGCGTTCTCCGGGGCGCCCACCTTGCGCGGGATCACGATGTCGAGGGCCGCGCCCAGGGCGTCGGCCACCGGCCGGGCCACGATGACGCCGCCGCGCGGGATGCCGAACACGACCACGTCGCTCCCCCGCTCGGGCATGCGCCGCGCCAGGTGCTCGGCCAGCCGCTGCCCGGCCTCGGCCCGATCGCGGAAGAGTCTCACTTGGGGGTCTGGGGGCGAAGCCGCGAAGCGGCGGTAAGCCCCCAGTGCGGCGGGCCGGGCTTCGCCCGGACCGCATAGCATGAATTCACGACAGGGCCGGCCAGTAGCGTTGGTGCTGGCGGCGGTAGGCCTCCACCAGCGGGCCCACGCGCTCCGCGTGCGCGACCGGGGGCGGCGTCTCCCCCAGCAGGCAGCGCACCACGGCCTCGGACGAGACGGCCAGGCCGTCGAGGTCGTAGCCGCCCTCCAGCGCCACCACCACGCCCCGCGCCCCCTCCGCGCAGTCGAGGCACACCTGCATCAGCTCCGCGTAGCCGGCGGCGGTGAGGCGCATGCCGGCCAGTGGATCGCCGCCGTAGGCGTCGAAGCCGGCCGACACCAGGACCAGCTCGGGCCGGAAGGCGCGGCCCACGGGCTCCACCACCTCGCGGTAGATGCGCGCGTAGTCGCCGTCGCCCATGCCGTCGGGCAGCGGGAGGTTGACGGTGAAGCCCTCCCCCGCCCCGCGGCCCACCTCGTCCAGCGCGCCGGTGCCGGGATAGAAGGGATACGCGTGCGACGACACGTACAGCACGCGCGGGTCCTCCTCGAACATGTGCTGGGTGCCGTTGCCGTGGTGCACGTCGAAGTCCACCACCAGCACGCGCTCCAGGCCGCGATCCAGGGCCCGGGCCGCGGCCACGGCCACGTTGTTGAAGAAGCAGAAGCCCATGGCCCGGTCGGCCTCCGCGTGGTGGCCGGGGGGCCTGCACAGGCAGAAGGCGCGGTCGAGGGCGCCGTCGAGCACGCGGTCCACGGCGTCGGTCACCGCGCCCGCCGCGCGCAGCGCGGCCGCGTAGGAGCGGGGCCCGGCGTGGGTGTCGGGATCGAACTGCAGCTCGCCCCCCGCCGTGTCCGCCACCGCCGCCACCAGCTCCGGCGTGTGCACGCGGACGAGTTCCTCCTCCGTGGCGTCGCGGGGCACGATCGCGATCATGCGCGCGGCCAGGCCGGTCGAGGCCAGGTGCGCGGCGATGGCGTCCACGCGCTGCGGCCGCTCGGGGTGCCCGCGTCCGGAATCGTGCTCCCGGAACACCGGATCGTCGTAGAGAGCGATCCTCATGCTATGCGGTCCGGGCAAAGCCCGGCCCGCCGCACTGGGGGCTTCCCGCCGCTTCGCGGCTTCGCCCCCAGACCCCCAATTTGCACCTGATCATGCTAACGCGGCGGGCGGTCAGCGGGGAGGGCCCAGGCACAGGCCGACGCGGTGGCCGAGGCCCACGCCCTCGGCGCGGAAGCCGTTGCCGCCCCGGACCACGCGGTCGGGCGGGCTGGGCATGCCGCCCCAGCCCAGCACGCGGGCCAGCCGCGCGTGCGCGTCGTCGTAGAGGAGGCCCTGCGTCCCGGCCGCGGTCGTCACCTCCAGGCGGAACACGCCCTCCGGCCAGGTGACGGCGATGCGCTGGACCGGCCCGCCGAAAGCGCGCGCGACCTCCGCGTCGGTCCAGGTGCGTGTCCAGGGACGCCGGTCGCCGGGGCCGTGCACGGGGCAGGCCGCCACCGTGTCGTCGTCGTCGCCCCAGACCGCGTGCGACGAGAGGGGCCGCCCGCCGCAGTGGCTCGTCCACTGCGCGGGACCCGGCCGGAGCGCCTCCGCCCGCGCCTCCTCCCACTCGCCGGCCTCGAGCGGGGCCGCGGGCGGGCCGTCGGCGATGGCCCGCTCCGGCACCGGCCAGCGCACGCGCGGCCCGCGGCCGATGAACCAGGCGCAGTGCGTGGAGTCGCAGACATCGGCGGAGGCGTGGCGCGGCCCGCGCGACAGGAAGCGCAGCACGGCCGCGGCCAGGGGCACGCGGTGTCCGCGGTCGGCCGGCGACAGCTCGGCCGCGATCACGCCGGAGGCGTATTCGCGCGCGTCCATCTCGGCCACCACCTCCAGCGCGCCGGTGCGGTCGCGGCCGGCGGTGAGCGCGGCCTGCACCCGCCGCACCAGCCGCCGCTCGGGCACGCCCAGCTCCCAGAGCGACTCGCCCAGGCGGTCGCCGGGACGGAGGAGGACGGCCGCGCCGGGTCCGACGAAGCCGTCCGTGCTCGACACCGGACCGCTTCCCCGGTTCACCGCCCGCACGGTGCGCGGACGCGCGGCGGAGAAGACGTGCACGCGGACGCGGCCCGCGGCGGGGCCGGCGCGGGCCGGGTCCGCCGCGCCCAGCCCCTGCGCGTCGGCCGCCAGCGCGCGCCCCAGCGCCTCCGCCGCCTCGCGGCCGGTGCCCGGATCCAGGCGGGCCAGGACGGCGTGGGCCGCGTCGTCCACGGCCAGCGCCCAGCCCATCGTGCGCAGCCCCCCGCCCCCGGGCGATTCGGCGGTGCCCGTCTTGGCCCAGTATCCGGGATGGCCCAGGCCGCGCGCGGTGCCGCCGCGCGCGGCCTCGCGCAGGCCGGCCAGCACCTCGCGCCGCACGTCGTCGCCCTGCACCCAGGGCGTGCGCGTCAGCTCGACGTAGGCCTCGAGCAGGCGGCGGGGCGTGATGGAGGCGGCGCCGGCCAGGCCGATGGCCACCTCGGGCGTGGCCGGGCCGCGCAGCGTGAAGCCGGCCCCGGCCAGGCCCGCCCGCAGGGACCGCTCGGGCGTGTCGGCGGCCAGGGCCAGGAAGTACTCGTTGCACGAGAGGGCCACGGCCCGGGCCAGCCCCAGGGTTCCGTGGCCCCGATGCAGCCAGCAGCGCCGGCCGTCACAGCGCAGGCGCGGCGTGGGCTGGCCGGGATGCGCCGCCGCCCAGGCCTGGGCCACGAACGGCTTCTGGAGCGAGCCCACGGCCTGCGCCGTGTCTGCCCCCCCGCCCGCCGCGGACAGCCCGCTGCCGTCGAGGCGCCAGACGGTGAGACGGCCGGCCGGAGCCGAGGCCGCGGCGACAGCGGCGGCCTCGGCGAATAACAGGAAGACTGCGGCCAGCGCCCGCTTCACGCTCCGATGCTAGCGGCTCTTCCCGAAGACGAGCGTCTCCGACCAGCCCTCGGCCGTCTTCTTGCGCTCCAAAGCCAGCGTGGCCGTGTCCGGGATCCAGCCCAGCACGCCCAGGATGCGGTCGGAGAGCGGGCGCGTCTCCTCCGGCGAGGCCGGCCCCTCGGCCTTCTGCCAGCGCACGCCTTCGGCCCGCACGGCGGCCAGGTCGGCCCGGGCCCAGCGCACCACGTCCACGCCGGGCCGCGGGGCGGAGACGCCCGCGAGCTGCCGGGCCGAGGGCGCCAGCCACACGGAGTCGCCGGTCCTCTTCAAGGCCAGCGCGGGCAGGCCGGGGCCGACGCGGATCTCCTGCGCGTCGCCGGCCGTGGCCAGCGTGGCCTTCCCCGCCCGCCGCTCGATGGTGGCCCGGCACAGCGCGAGCAGCTCGGCGTCGCGGGCGGCCGGCCAGGGGAAGACGATGCGGCGCGTGCCGTCGCGCTCGATGACGTAGCCCCACCCGGCCACCGGCGTGGCCGCCCAGAGCGCGCGCCACTGCGCCAGCTCGCCCTCCTCCCAGGCCGCGGACTCGGCGCGCACCTGCGGCCGCTCCAGGCTCACCGCGTAGCGGTCCTCCACCCGGCGCGCCTGCGCGGACGGCAGCGGCGTGAGCGGCGGCAGGGGGCGGTCGGACAGCACGGGCATCGGCTCCAGGAGGGCGGCCCGCAGGGCGGCCCCGAGGCCGTCCGAGTCGGGCTCCCACGCGCTGGCCGCGGCGCCGGGCGCGTCGAACACCATGCCGGCCACGCGCGGCTCGCCGCGGCCCTCGCGCACCTCCACCAGCTGGCCGTTCTCCACGCGCAGGGCCGCGCGCACGCGGCCCTCCTCGGGTCCGGGCGTGAACAGGAACTCGCGGCGGAAGTAGCGGTCCTTGCGCAGCGCGTCGAGGTCGAGCTCCAGGGCCACGAGGCCCGGCAGCGGCGGGGCCAGGCCGCGCCCGGCCAGCGCCTCGTCGAGGGCCAGCAGGAGCGCGCGCTCGCTGGTGGCCACCAGCAGCAGGCTGCCCGTGCGCGCCCAGGCCAGGCCCATGCGCCGGTCCTCCTCGGACCCGTCCGCCGCGCCCGGTGTCACCAGGGTGTAGGCGGCCCCGCCGTGCGTCTTCGCCGTGCCGCCGGGCAGCGTGAGCGGCAGGCGGGCCAGCGGCGTGTCGATGGCCAGCACGGCCTCCAGGTGCCCGACCTCCAGCACGGAGATGCCGACGGCGCGCGGGCGCAGCGTGCGGATGGTGTCCCAGGTCCAGGGCAGCTCGCCCGAGAGCTTGCCCCACTGGTCCTCGAGCTTGGAGCCGACGCGCGTGCGCCGCCAGGCCGTGGCCACGGGATCCGACTCGTCGAGCGCGCCGCCCAGCGCCTTGCGGAAGGAGCCGCCCAGGGTGGCGTCGAAGGCGGCCGCGTCCGGGATGACCACGCGCACGGGCGCCGGCGGCAGCGGCAGCTCCGCGGCCCCGGCCGTGGCCGCCAGGCACATCACGAGGCCGTACACGCTGGCCTTCATCACTTCTCCTCCGCGGCCAGCACGGCCGCCAGAACGGGCCAGGTCAGGTCGCGCGGGCGGTAGGGCGCGGGAGCCCCGTTCACCACGCGGAAGGCGGCCGGCCCCTCCTCCGGCCGCGCCAGCGCGCGCAGCTCCGTCCGCACCGCGGTCAGGTTGGCCGCCCGGCGGTCGATGAGCAGGGCCATGGCCGCCTCGGCCAGGCGCTCCTGCTCGCCCCGCAGCGCGATGCGGGCCACGTCGCCCAGCGCCTCGTCGACCTCGGCCCGCTTCACGCGCCGGCGCACGAGGTCGCGGGCCAGCCCGCTCACGTCGATCTGGCCCAGGGCCCGGAAGGGGGCGCGGCCGGCGTCCGCGGCCAGGAGGCCGCGGGCGATGCGCAGGCGCAGCAGCATGGCGTCCCCGGAGGCGTCGTCGAGTGCCGCCACCGAAGCGTCGTCGAGAGCCAGCGCGGCCCGGCGCAGCGGCTCCTCGGGACCGGCGGCGGGCGTGCGCAGCGCGGCGCGTGCGCCCAGCACGTCGTAGGGGTGGGCGCGCAGGTGCGGCTCCAGGGCCGCCGCCACCTGCCCGGCCGGCATCTTCCAGAAGGCGAGGGCGGCCGTCCAGGTGGCCGGCGGCGCGGTGGGGGCCGCGGATCCCGCGGCCGCGGGGGCGGGCCTGGCCGCCGCCACGCGCCGCCAGGCGTCGAACGCGTGCACCTCGTCGGCGGCGCTCCAGAGCGCGCGCCGGCGGCCCTCCACGATCACGCGCATGGCGTTCGCGGGGTCGTGGAGCGTGCGGTAGATGGCCGCGCGCTGCGCCACGTGGGCGTACTCCACGCCCAGCGGCCAGCGCTGCAGCCAGCGCGGCGCGTCTTCGGGCGCCAGGCGGGCCAGGACCTCGACCAGCGGGCCCAGCTCCTCGGACGACCAGTCGCCGCGGATCCAGGCCCGCTCGACGTCCTGCAGCAGCGCCGGGCGCTGTTCGGGCGGCGTCAGCTCCAGGGCCAGCCGCCAGGCGTCGATGGAGACCGGGCCCTCGGCGCGGCGCGACTGCAGCAGCGTGCGGAAGCGCTCCTCCACCGGCGCCGCGCGGCGCACCTGGCGGAAGGGGGCCAGCCAGGCCTCGAGCTGGGCGGTCAGCGTGTCGGAGACGGGCGCGGGCGCGGCCGCCGCCTCCTCATCGCCTCCGAGCTCCTCCCCACCCTCGTCGGCCTCTGCGTCCTCGCCCGACGGGACCACCGGCGCCGCGAACTCCAGCGGCTTCTCCGAGGTGAGGCCGCGCACCAGGCCGTCCACCAGGGCCAGCGCGCGGTCGTCTTCCCCGCCCGCGAGCAGGATGCGCACGGTGAGCCGCTGCACGACGTCGTCCTGGGGCGCGCGGGCGGTGAACGCCTCGAAGGCGGCCCGGTCGGGCAGGGCGTTCAGGGCGGCCAGCGCCTCCGCACGGTCGGCCGTGCGCTGGGCGTTGAGCCAGTCCGCGGTGTAGGGCCAGACGCCGGGCAGCTTGCGCAGGCCGCGGCGCGGCAGCGGCATGGCGCCCGCCGCCCACAGCTCGGCCAGCGCGTAGCGCACCTGCTCCACGCCCAGCGACCCCTCGCGCGGCATCCAGCGGTGGGCCAGCGCGGCCCGGAAGCCGGTCGTGTCCTTGGTGGTGAAGCGGGCGGCCGTCGCCGCCCCGCGACGGTCGAAGAGGTAGGCCAGGAAGCCCGGGCTCACGGGCGTGGCCGGGTCGAGGAGGTCGAGCGGCGCGGTGAGCGCCAGGTCGTGGGCCAGGCCGGTGAGCGTGCGGAAACGGGCCTCGTCGAGCGTGGCCTGCTCCGCGCGCACGACCTGGCGCAGCAGCGCCTCCGCCTTGTCCTTCTGGCCCGCGCGGGCGAAGAGGCGCAGGCGCATCTCCAGCCACGCATTGTCCTTGGTGCGGCCGGGGAAGGCCTCCTCCAGCTCCAGGGCCAGCGGGGTGTCACCCAGGGCCTCGGCCAGGCGGATGGCCAGCAGCGCGCGCTGCGACTGCCCGCCGCGCTCCGGCACCTCCAGCGGCAGGAGCGGCGTCTGCGCGTCGCGCTGGCGGTAGCGGGCCAGCGCCTCCAGCACGTACCAGGCCTCGCCCGGGCGGTCGCTCCACAGCGCGCCGGGCAGGCGGCCGGCGTCCATGCGCTGGCCGAAGACGCGGTCCTCGCCCTGCTCGGTGATGTCGCCCTTGGCGTCGCGCCGGGGCGTGAACTCGGGCCAGGTCCAGCGCGCGTCCGCCGCCAGCAGCGCGCCCACCGTGCGCGGGCCGCGCAGCTTCTCGATGAGCGGATCGGCGGCGGCGTTGGCCTCGCCGGCCACCAGGCGCCCCACGGCCAAGGCCACCGCTTCCTTCGTCTTCTCGCGCGCGGCGCGCACGGGGTCGACCGGGCCGCCCGGCTGCTGCCAGAAGCGGAACCACGACGTGCGCGCGTCTTCGGGCAGCGCCTCCACCAGCACGGAGACGTTCCAGCCGCGCGCGGCCAGCGTCCAGAAGCGGTCCCAGGCCCGGCGGTCGGAGAAGACGCGGGCCAGCCCGGAGGCCAGCTGCGGGTCCTTGGAGGCCGCGCGCGTCCAGGCCGCCAGCACCTCCGGGTCGTCCAGCCACGCCGTCCAGGCCAGCCGCTCCGTGGACGCGCCGTCACCCGGGGCGGCCAGCGCCAGCAGCTCGCTCCAGCGCGGGCCCAGGAAGGCGACCAGCCCCGCGCCGTCGTCGCGGCGCACCAGCTCGCGCACCCACAGCGCGTCGAGGTTGGGCGTCTCCAGGCGCCAGATGGCGGGCTGCCCGTTCAGCCCCACCTTCATCACCGCCACCTGGCCCACGCTCTCGAGGAAGCTCATGCCGGGAGCGGCCTGCCACGGCCCGGGCGTGGCCTCCACCATGCGCTGGGCGATGGCCACGCGCAGGTGGCTGTCGAGCCCGGCCTGCTCGGCGAAGGGCCAGATCGCCTGGAGGTTCCCGGGCCTGCCGCCGCCGGGCGGATACAGGCGCGCCATCAGGAACGCCTCCACGTCCTGCCGCGTCTCCGGGCGCCCCTTCTCGTGGATCATCGACGCCGCGGCCGCGCGATAGTCGGTGTTGTCGAAGCGGTAGGCCAGCAGGCGGTCGAAGGTGCCGGTGAGCAGGGCCAGCTCGGCCTGCTCGCCCTCGGTGTAGGCGCTGGCCGCGATCTTGGGCAGCGCGGGCCAGCCGAGCAGCGTCCAGGCCAGGCGCGGCTGGCCGGCGGCCTGCAGGCGCCGCGCGGCGCGGCCCGTGCGCTGCCGCAGCTCCTCGTGCCGCTCGTCGTTCATCTCGCCCACGCGCACGAAGGCGGCCAGGGCGGCCTTCTCCACCGCCAGCGCCTTCTGCGGCTGGCCGGCGCGCAGGTAGAGCTCGCCGCGCCAGCGGGCCACGTCTTCGTCCGCGGCCCGCGGCCGGTTCCAGCCCTCCAGGTAGTCGGCCGCCTCGCCCACGCGGTCGGCGCGCACCATGAGGTCGACCGCGTCCCGCCAGAGGTCCTCCTGCTCGGGGCGCACGGCCACCGCGGCCTGCGCCATCTCGATGGCGCCGGGCAGGTCGTTCGCGTGGCGCTTGAGGTCGCGCACGGCCACCGCCCACCGCATGTCGCGCGGGCTGCGCTGGCGCTGCTTGTCGAAGAAGCCGAGCAGGTCGGCGGCGCGGCCGGCCTTGTCGGCGCTGCGCGCGGCCTGGGCCAGCCAGGCCCGCTCGGTGCGGCGGTTGAGGGCCTCGATGTAGACGGTGACCGCGGTGCCCCAGGCCTTCTCCATGGCGGCCGCCTCGGCCAGCGTCGCGTAGAGGTCGGGCTGCAGCTCCGGCGGCAGCTTGGCCGACTCGCTGCGGGCCAGCGGCAGCGGGTCGAACGACGCGTTCTCCTTGAACGAGAGCCGGCCCAGGAGCTGCACCGCCTGCAGGCGCCGCCACTGGTCGAGCGGGGCCTGCAGGAGCTGCTCCACGGCCAGGCGGGCCGGGCCCAGGTCGCCGGCCTGCAGCGATTCCTGCGTCAGCCGTGTCAGCAGCGCCTCGCGATGGCCGGCGGCCGCGCGCGGGATCACCGCCGCCAGCAGCGCGCGGCCGTCCGCGCCGCGGTCGTGGCGGGCCAGGAAGGACAGGCGGTCCTCGAGCAGGCCCAGGCTCCAGGGATAGCGCGCGGACAGCGCGGCCCAGTCTCCGGCGGCCGCGTCCACGCCGCGGGTGCGCTCGACGTAGGCCACGCGCTCTACCTCGGCGTGCATGCGGGCCACGCCCTCGGGCAGGGCGTCGATGCGCGGGGCCAGCGTGGCCCACAGAGCGTCCGCCTCGCCGCGGCGGCCGTTGTCGTCGAGGTAGCGCGCGCGCTCCACCTCCTTGGCGATGCGGTCCTCCTCGGTGGGAGCCAGCGCGGCCCGGCGGGCCATGATGGCGGACCGGAAGCCGACGGCGCGGTCCTTCTCCCAGCGCGCGTCGATCAGCGTGCCGGCCCAGCTGCTGGTGGCGTCGAGGAACTCCGTGCGCGTGGCCTGGGCCACCATGGCCCCGGCCTTGGCCAGCATGGCGTCGGTGAGGCGGTCCAGGCCGCCGTGCTGCTGCGGGCGGGCCGCGTTGCGCGCCTCCTCGCGCTGGGCCCGGCCCACGGGGTCGTTGGGCTGGTCCATGCGGTCGATCCAGTCGTCGGCCGTCCAGTCGAGTCCGGGATCGGGCATGCTCATGCGGGCGATGGGCATGAACGAGGCGAAGGCCTCCTCGTCGCCGCGGGTGCCCGGGTGCAGCGCCTCGATGCGGGCCAGCACCAGGGCCAGCACGCGCTCGCGGCCCATGAGCTGGGCCAGCCGGCGCAGCGAGCGCTGGTCGCTCTCGAAGTCGCAGCAGGAGCCGTCTTCCGGCCACAGCGCGGCCAGGTACTCGTCCACCGCCCGCGGCGCGTCCTTCACCTCCTCGCGCAGCACGCCCGTCTCGAAGGCGAAGAAGCGCGGGCGGCCGATGCGGGTGCGCCCCTCCTCCACCACGCCCAGCGCCTCCGGCATGTGGCCGTAGTCCCAGAGCAGCGTGGCCAGCTCGGAGATGCGCTCGGGGTTGTTGGGGTCGCGGGCCAGGATGTTCTTCCAGTCGGCCATGCCCGCCTCGGGCCGGCCGCGCTCGTGCTCCAGCTCGCCCAGCTCGGTCCACAGCTGGTTGGGGTCGAGGAGGGCGGGCGCCGTGCGCACCACCACCGCCCGGGCCGGGCGGGCGTGCGCGGGGTCGAGGCCGGCCAGCGAGCGGTGCAGCGAGAGCACGCGCTGGGCCACGTCGCCGTCGCCCGGATAGGCGGCGGCCAGCGTGTCGGCGAAGGGCGCCGCGCGCTCGTACTGCGAGAGCCGGCTCCAGCCCTCGAAGAGGAGCTGGTCCTGCACCGGCGTGCGCTCGCCCGCCTTCTCGAGGGCCAGGAGGGCCGCCTCCAGCTTGCCGTCCTTGGCCGCGCTCGCGAAGTAGGCCTCGCGCGACGGCGCGTCGGCGAACAGCACGGCCCAGCGCCGCTGGTCGAGCAGCGCGTCTTCGATCACCAGCTGGTCCACGTCCTCCTTGGCCAGGCTGGCCGCACCCCGGCGGCGCAGCACCTGGTCCCAGTCGGCGCGCGTGATCAGGTGGGCCAGGGCCTCGTTCACCACCGTCGGGCTCTGCGGGAAGCGCTGCAGGGCCTTGAGGCGCACGTAGTCGGCCCAGGGCACCAGGCGCACGCGCGTGCCCACGCGCGGCTGCTCGGGCAGCTCCAGCTTCACGTCGGCGTTGGCGCGGCGGAACAGCTCGGTGCCGCGGAAGCGGAGGGCCAGGTCCTCGGCCAGCCGGCGCAGCTCGGCCGTGCGCGCGCGGCGCGCGTACCAGCGCGCGGCCCGCGACCACCAGGTCGCGTCGCGGAAGCTGCCCAGCGCGCGCTCGTAGCGCGGGCCCAGGTCGTCGTCCAGGTTCCAGCCCTCCAGCCGCGTGGCCAGCTGGGCCCACAGGTCCTCGGCGTCGGGCATGCGGTCCATCTCGCCCAGCAGCAGCGAGAGCGAGGTGCGGTGGCTGGGATCGCGGGTCTCCAGGCGCGAGAGGGCCTGGTCGAGAACGGTGCGGTAGCCGGCGCCGTCGGCGGGCGCGGGATCGGGGTCGCCTTCCCCTTCGCCCTCTTCGCCCTCCTCCTCGCTCTCCGAGTACGCGGCACGCGCGGCCGCCGATCGCAGCAGCGGCACCGACCCGTCCGGCGCGGCCGTGGCCAGGCGCAGGCGGTGCAGCCGCACCTCCTCGGCCAGGGGAATCTCCACCTGCCGTGCGGCCAGCAGCGCGACCTCGCGCGCCTCGTCGGCGGCCCGGCCGCCCGCCGCCTCCACCAGCGGCAGGAGGGCCAGCGCCTCCTTGCCCTCCCCGCGCTCGACGTGGCGGCGCATGATGGCCACGCGCAGCAGCGGCAGCTCGGCGTGGCCGGGCGCGCGCCGCTCCAGCTCCGCGGCCAGCAGGCGCGCGGTGGCGAACGTGCGGTCGGGCAGCGACTCCGACTCCAGGTGGGCCAGGGCGCCGTTCCAGTCCTGCCCGGTGAGCAGGAAGGAGAGGCCGCCGGTCCAGATGCCGGGCGTGCGGTCCAGGCGCGCCACCCAGCGGTACGGCTCGTCGTTGTACGTCCCCCAGGCCAGCGCGCGGCCGCCGGCGTGGATGGCCAGCCGGCTCAGCGGGGCCAGGTCGGCCGTCTGCTCCGCCGGCGCGCCCAGGTGGGCCGCGGCCAGGCGGGCCCGGAAGGCCTCGGGCGTGTTGTCCATCAGCTCCTGCAGGCGTGCCACCAGCAGCCAGCCGCCGCGGTCGAAGCCGCCCTCGTAGCGCCGCTCCACCTGGCGCAGCAGGTCGCCCGTGTCGCCGCCCCGCTGCTGGCCCTGGAAGTAGGTGGCGAGGCGGGCCAGCGCGGCGGGATCGAAGGCCTTGTCCAGGGCGGTCCGCCAGCGCTCGGCCGCGCCCGGGTCGCCGCGGTCCACGGCCAGCGCGTACACGCGGCGGAACTCGGGCGACCAGGTCAGGCCCTTGTCGTTCCACACCTCGGCGTCGAGCACCTCGAAGGCGCGGCGGTGCTCGCCGTGCTGGGTGAGGAAGCCGGAGCGGAGCAGCAGCCGCCGCTCCAGCGAGAGCGAGCGCGCCTCGGCCAGGGCCTTCTCGGCCTCGGGCAGCCGGTTGGCCTTCTCCAGGGAGCGGATCCAGTCCTCCAGCAGCGACTCGTCGCCCGGGAAGAGGCGGGCCCGCACCTGGCGCAGGGCCACGGCGTCGGCCGCGTCGGGATGGGCGTCCGCCCACTTCACCTGGGCGTCGGCCAGCGCCCGCTTCTCGTCGGCGGGCAGGCCGGGCAGCGCCCGGGCCGCGGCGCGGAACGCGAGCGCGAAGCGCAGGTGGGCCGCGCCCCAGCGCGCCACCTCGTCCCAGGCCCGCGCCCGGGCCAGCTCCGGCTTCGCCGGCGCGGCCGTGCCGGGCGCAGTGGCGGGAGCCGCGCCCACGCCCTCGGCCCACTTCTCGAGCGCCGCCTCGGCGCCGGCGAAGTCGCCCAGCTCCCGCCGGGCCTCGGCCAGGTGGCGCAGGGCCGCGTTCTCGGGGCGCGCCTGCAGGGCCGCGGCCAGCTCGACGGTCGGCGTCGGGTAGTGCACCCGGTGGCCGCCCACGGTGGCGAAGCGCGTGGCCACCGGGTAGACCCAGTCGGCCTCCGTCATCTCGCTCCAGGGGATCTCGCTGCTGGCGGCCAGGGTGGCCAGGGCCAGCGGGGCCAGCCATACGACATGTCGGGCGCGATTTCCCCGAGCCCAAGCGCGCGTCATGGCCTCACCTCCAGGCGCGTGCGCGCGAAGCCCACGTTCTTCGCGCCGTCCACCGCCTCGAACACGATCTCCTGCGCGCCCACCGCGGCCAGGGGCACGCGCAGCTCGCCCACCGAGCGGCGGGCGGCGGCGTCCCAGCGCAGGGGCACCGGCGGCCCCTCACCCAGGCGGGCCGAGAGCACGATCACGTCTTCGTCCGCGCGCACGGCCACGCGCACGCGCGCGCCGGGAGCGGCCGCGGCCAGCGCGTCGGGCCGGATGCGGGGCGCGGTGCCGTCGAGCACGAAGTGTTTGGTCTCCGTGACCAGGGCCCCGCCCTGGTCGCGGAGCACGATGCGCACGGCGTAGCGCCCGTCGGCGATCCCCTCCGGGACCAGGAAGCGCCCCTCCCACAGGAGCGTGCCCGGCCGCTTCACCAGCGGCAGGCGCAGCCCGAACGGGAAGAGCGCGACCACCGAGCGCGTGCCCGCGTCGCACTCCACGCGCAGCACCGGGTCGCCGGGCTGGATGCGGCGCGGGCGCAGCAGGGAGCGCGGCGCGGCCAGGAAGGCCGTGTAGGGGGTCACGAACTTGTAGCGCTTGGACAGCTCGATGATCTCCTCCACCCACTCCCGCTTCTCGCCCTCGGCCTCGATCAGGGCCAGCAGGTGGTCCACGCGCGCGCGCGCCCAGCGCCGCGGCAGGTCGCGCGCGTCGAGCGCCGTCTCGGGCAGCGCGGCCGTGGCCGTGGCCCGGCCGCCCGCGAAGAGGGGCGAGGGCAGCTCGAACGTGGTCCGGGTCCGGGGCGTGCCGTAGCGGCCCACCCAGCCCGAGAGGCTGCCCGGCTCCAGCGGCTGCACCATCACCGGGTAGACGTCGTGCAGGTGCGGGTCGTCGCCCAGCACCTGGAAGGGCACC
>Ga0111538_10005277_pt1 | contig 17698 bp, 8 predicted proteins | sample SoiMethybrSBSTD1_FD_79669 | JGI IMG/M metagenome (GOLD analysis project Ga0111538, IMG submission 79669) | Bulk soil microbial communities from a Populus tree surrounding site in Tennessee, USA - Soil MetaG P. TD hybrid SBSTD1 (version 2)... | ecosystem: Environmental > Terrestrial > Soil > Tree...
ATGAGCCTCTCCGAAGGAGAGAGTCCGGCCCAGGTCACGGCGGGCGCATGCTGGAGCTCCAGCTTCGTCGCACCGATGAATGGATTCCACGCGCGGACTCGGCCGCCCGCGGCGGACGTGATCAGGGTGCGCCCGTCACGGCTGAGTGCGTGGTGAGCGCCGTCCGGCGGCACCGGCGTGTCGACAGCCTCCTCGCGCCCGGATTCGAGGTCGAGCACGGACATTCGAGACTGGCCGCGGACGGTCAAGAGGCGGCCGTCCGCGCTGAACTGAACTCGTTTGACTTGGGGAGGATGAAAAATCGTGTGCGCGAGCCGTGGACCCTGGAGCAAGGTGGACTCGAGCCGAAGCGAATGCGCCCACGCTCGTTCGGAGCCCTCGGCGTCCATCGAGTAGGCCTCGGCGTACCACGGCAGAGCGCCCAAGTAATCGCCTCGCGCCGCGTGGCTCGCTCCCGTCGCCACGTTAAGGCGCGACAGCCGATCCTGCGCGACGTCGAGCGCGCGCGCTCGGTGGACTGCGAGGACGCTCGTGATGACGACCGCCGCGACGAGAAGCACCGCGAGCGCGGAGGAGAGACTCGCCGTCAAAGGATTGCGCCGCGACCATCGCACCACGCGCTCGAGCCGGGAGACGGCGCGCGCCTCGATGGGCTCGCCGCGCAGGTAGCGGCGCAGATCTTCGGCGAATGCGCGCGCGGATGCATAGCGAGCGGCGGGGTCCTTGGCGAGAGCTTTGAGGCAGATGGTCTCGAGGTCCTGCGGGATGTGATCGTTGAGCCGCCGCGGAGGTCTGGGCTCGTCGCGGATGACCTGCTCGAGGAGCATGCTTTTCGATCCGCGGAACGGACGCTCCCCGGTCAGGAGCTCGTAAAGGACGACGCCCAGCGAGTACTGGTCACTCCGCGGGCCGACTTTCGCAGTGTCGCCCAGTGCTTGCTCCGGGGACATGTAGGCGGGAGTGCCGAGGATCTGGCCATCGATGGTGACGGTGACGTCTTCGTCGCCACGCCGCGCCAGGCCGAAGTCGCTGATGTGCGGCTGTCCGGCTCGGTCGATCAGCAGATTGCCGGGCTTGATGTCCCGGTGAACTACGCCCTGTGCGTGCGCAAAGTCCAGCGCCTCCGCGATGCTGGCCGTCAGAGCGGCGCTCTCCCGAAACCCCGGTCGGCTCTCTGCGATCAGCTCTGCCAGCGTGCGGCTCTCGACGAACTCACTGACGATGTAGGGTACGCCCCGATCGTTGCCAATTTCGTGGACGGCGACGATCCCGGGATGGCGGAGGCGGGCGGCGCTGCGCGCCTCGCGGAGGAAACGCTCTTCGTCCTCCTTGGCGCCGAAATACCCCGCGCGCGGCACTTTCACGGCGACCGAGCGGTCGAGCTCCTCGTCGAGCGCCTTGTAGACGTTGCCGAAGGCGCCACGGCCGAGGAGCTGTTTCACGGTGAAACGCCCCACCGTGCGCGGCAGGTCCTCGAGGGCTCGGCGCGGCGAGGGCTCCTCACTCACGTGAAATGAGCTTCCGCAGCTAGGGCAGACGACGTCGCGCGCTGCGGCGCCAACGCTGGAACCTGATGCCGATGGCGCGCCTTCGTCGGTCGGCAGCGTAAGGAGGTGGCCGCAGTGCGGGCAGCGCAGCCTCCGGCGCGTGGCCGAAGCGCCATGGGTCGACAGGGCCTGCCCGGCGCGGTGGAGACGCTCGATCACTCGGAGCCGACGCGCCAGCGCGAGCGCGATCTCTGGGTCCGAGGCGTCTGCCGGCTCTCCGCCGGTGTCGTCCCCTCGCTGCAGCTTGTCGAGGTAGCGTTCCGCGGCGTCTTCGACGGACTTGCGCCAGTCGGACTCGGAGCGGGAGCCAGTACCAGAGCTCAGTGGACTCGGATCCGTGCGCTCGCCGCCGGCCTCGGTCATGCCGTATCCCCGAGAGTGTTCTCGAGCACCGCGAGCGCCGCATGGTAGCGGCCGAGCACTCGTTCATAGCTCGTCGCAAGACGCTCCGAGACCTGGCGCAGCGAAAGGCCGTCGAAGAAGCGGAGCTGGATGATGCTGCGGTCGAGCTCGTCGGGTAGCGAGGCGATGGCCGCCTCCACGCGCCGGGTCTCCTCGTCGAGGCAGACGATGGCGCTCGGCGTCTGCTCGACCAGCAACGCAGGCTGCTGGCCGGGAGCCGGCTCGTGCGCCAGAGAAACGAGTAGGCCATCCGCAGGCCGGCGCTTCATGGCGCTTCGGTCGCGCTGGCGGTTGAGCCCCAGGCGGTGCACGATCTGACTCACCCAGCCGAGGAAGCGCCGGCGAACCTCATCCTCCGGACCGGAGGCCTCGAACTGATCGAGCTTCTGCCAGGCTTTGAGCCAGGCCTCCTGCATAAGGTCGGCAGTGCTCTCGCTAGCTTCGGCGGGGTCCGAGTAGCCCCGAGCCCACGCTTCCAGGTGCGGGCGCACCAGCTCCAGCAGTCGCGACGTCGCGTCCGAGTCGCCGGCTTGGGCTAGAGCGAGAAGGTCCGAGATGCTCTCGGGGCGTTCCACAGCCAAATTCTCGGCCAGCGTTTCCGGCGGGGGCAAGGCCATTTCGACCCCCGCACCCCGGAAAAGGCACGAATCGCCCAGCAGCTCATGGGGCGGAGGCAGCTCCGGCGCGGGACAGCCAGGGAGTGGGAGATATCCGCCCGCGGCGGTGCGCGCCGGTTAGCGACCGCGCGCCTGCAGTTCGATCAGCTTTTTGTAGTAGCGCGAGATGATCTCGCGGTACTCCGGCGGCGCTTCCTTGCCGGTCGAGAAAAGCATGGTCTCGGCGATCTTCGGAGGCAGGACGCCCCAGCGGCGGGCCTCCTTCATGCTTTCGGCGAGCTTGCCCGAAGAGGAATCGGGCGGCGGGCCGTTCTCGCGGCGGTTGTTTTCGGTCTTGCCGTCGACTTCTTTCTTGTCGTCCTCTTTGCGCTGTTCGCTGTCTTTCTCTTCCGGCTTCTGCTGGCGGGACGCCTGCTTTTGGTTCTGCCGCGCCTGCTGCTTCTCTTTATCGAGCTGCTCCTTCTCCTGCTCGGACTTCTGCTTCTGGGAGGTCATCTGCTGCTTCTTCTGGCTCGAAGAGCTCGACGGGCTGCACTGCGGGCAGCCTTTTCCCAGCTCCTTGATCAGCTTGTCGAGGCGCTCGACGATCTCCTGCTGCCGCTTCTGCGTCGCTTCGCCGGTCTCACGGCCGCCGAGGTCCTTCTGCACCTGCTCGAGCAGCTTGTTGATCTCTTCGAGAGTCTTCTCGCCCTCCTCGATGAGTTGCTCGTGGTAGCGCTCGTGCTCGTCGCCCGACATGGCGGGGCGAGCTTCCTTCGCTTCCTTCTTCTGCTGATCTTCCTTGTCGAGGTCGGCGCGAAGGCCGCTCGGGAAGACTGCCGCAATGAGAGCGGCAACGCCTAACGAGCCGAGGGTGCGAAAGCTCATAAAGGTCTCCTTCGCGAAGCGGAATGGCATGGGAACTGTCTCGAGAATCATACTATCGCGCAGGTGCCGGGTCCACACAAGGAAGGCCACGCTCGGGCCGCGGGCGGCGCTGGAAGTCCTGACCGAGCCTTGCAGTGCGCGCGCCGGGATCCTATCCTGCCGCGTCCTCGGCTCGGTTTCTGACGCCCACCGGCCTCCACCCAACAACTCCCAACATGCTGCACCTGCGCAACCTCGTCCGATCGGCGGGGCGAATCACTCTGGCCCTGCCGATCCTGGCGATGGTGGGCATTTTCTGCCTTAGCCAGATCCCCGGAAACCAGCTGCCCGCGTGGAATGTCAGCGGCATGAGCGTCGGGAATCTGCTCCATTTCCCGGTCTACTTCGTGCTCGCGACGACCTGGATCCTGGCGCTCGAGAGCCGCGGCGTGCCGCGCATCAAAGCTTGCTGGCTCGCCGTGGTTTTCGCAGCCACGTTCGGCGCGCTCGACGAAGTCCACCAACACTTCGTGCCCCTTCGCTCGATGGACCCCTGGGACGCCGTCGTGAACCTCGCAGGAGCAACGTGCGCTGCCCTCTGCTGGGAGTGGTTTCGGCCCCTTTTCTTCGCGCCGGCAACTCCCCGAGACGACAACGCCGTGCCCCCGGGTCCCGCGGCAAACTGACGCCGCGCCGGGACCTACGCCGGTGCCGGAGGGCCTGTGAAGGCGTAAGATGGGGGTCTCGTTCTCCCGTCCGTTCCCCTCCTCCTACCTATCGATGCGCAACCCAAGGGTCTCTGCTCTTTTTGTCGCCGCAATCTCGATCGGCGCTTCACCGCTGCACTCCGCTGCGCTGCGCGTCGTCATCAACGAGGTGCACTACCATCCCGCGGACGACTTGACCGTGGGGGAGTTCGTGGAGCTCTTCAATCACGGCGATGTGGAGGTGGACTTATCCAGCTGGGCGCTCCAGGGAGCCGTGACGTTCACGTTTCCTCCGGGGCGGAAGATCGCCTCCGGCGAGATCCTCGTCGTGGCGGCAGACCCCGCGACGGTGCGAGCGCGCTACGGCTTGCCCGCGGCGGCCGTGCTGGGCCCGTTCGAGGGAGCGCTCTCGAACGGCGGCGATCGGCTCGAGCTCTGGACGCAGGACGGCTACCTGGCGAGCTACGTGAGCTACCTCGACTCGGAGCCGTGGCCTGAAACCCCCGACGGACTCGGGCCATCCCTCGAGAGAGTCTCGGCCCTGCGCGAAGAGGATGATGCCGAGGCGTGGGCTGCATCGATCGTCGTTGGAGGCACGCCGGGCGAGGTCAATTCGGTCCGCATCGAGGAGCCCGAGCTGCCCGAAGACAAGCTGTTCGTCCCGCAGGGCGCCGTCTGGCGGTACTGGAAAGGGACTGCCGCGCCGCCTGCCGGCTGGGCCTCGACGGGTTTCGACGACGCCTCCTGGCTCTCCGGCCCCGCCGGGTTCGGGTACGACGACGGCGACGATGCGACCGTGCTCAACGACATGTCGGGCAGCTACTCGACGGTCTTCATCCGCAAGGCATTTTCGCTGGCGAACCCCGCTTCGATCTCCCGCCTCAGCCTTTCCGTCCTGTTCGATGACGGCTACGTGGCCTACTTGAACGGCACGGAGGTCGATCGGTTCAACGCGCCGGGCCCCGCGGGCTCGAGCGTCGCCTTCGACGCGGTCTCCGACGGCTTTGTCGAGCCGCCCCAACTCCGGACGGTCGACCTCATCGCACGCCGCGACCTGCTCGTCGCGGGGACGAACGTCCTTGCCGTCGTGGGCTTGAACCGCGCGCGCGACAACGCCGATTTCTCCCTGCATCCGTCGCTGACGGGGACCGAAGAAGTCGGAGGCGACGCAACCGAGTTCGTGGCCGTGGGCGACGTCTGGCGCTTCCATCGCGGCAGCTCCGCCCCGCCGGCGACCTGGCGCGAGCTCTCCTTCGTGGACGACGCGTGGGAAGAGGGCCCGTCCGGCTTCGGCTACGGCGACAACGACGACGCCACCGTGCTGGGCGACATGCAGAACGGCTATCTCGCCGTGTTCATTCGGGACCGCTTCCAAGTCGCGGACGCGACGAAAGTGACGTCGCTCACGCTGACAGTTAACTACGACGACGGCTTCATCGCTTACCTGAACGGCGTCGAGGTGGCGCGCGCCAACGTGACCACCCCTGGCTTCGACACGCCCGCCAACATCGACCACGAGGCCGGCGCCCCGCAGGATTTCCCCATCGCCTCCCCGTCGAGCGTTCTGCGGACCGGGGTCAACGTGCTCGCGATCGAGGGGCACAACTCCGGGGTTGACAGCGGCGACCTGAGCCTTGAGCCGTCGCTATCGGGGATCACCGCACCGAGCGACGGGCCCCCTCCGCCGCCACCGCCGCCCGAGCCTCCGCCGAGGGACGTGGTGCTCAACGAAGTGCAAGCCGCCGCGGGCGGCGCCGGCTGGGTGGAGCTCTACAACCGGACGGCTTCGCCTGTCGACGTGGGCGGCAGGAAGCTTTCGCTTTTCCCCCAGACGCAGGGCTCGTACACGCTTCCGAAGCCGACGTCGGTCCCGGCTCACGGACGCGTCGTCATCAACGAAGCACAGCTGGGTTTCTCGCTGACCAACGTGCCCGCAATCGTCTTCAGCACGGCAGATGGCCGCTTCGTCGACGCCATCAATCCGCGCACAGCGCCGGCCAGCGCGTCGACCGGTCGATGGCCCGACGGATCCGACAACCGTTACGTGTTCTCGGCGCCGACCAAGAACGCGCCCAACACGCTCACGCTCGAGCGGCGTGTCGTGATCCACGAGATCCAGTACCACCCTGCGCCCACTAACACCGGAGGCGAGTTCATCGAGCTCTTCAACCGAGGCCCCGGAGCCGTCGACGTGTCCGGCTGGTCGTTCACGCGCGGCGTCGAGTACACGTTTCCCGCCGGCACTTCGATCCCGGCGGGCGGCTACCTCGTCCTGGCGCACCGGCCAGCGGACGCCCAGGCCTACTACGGCATCCCCCTGCCTCTCGGCCCTTACACGGGACAGCTCCGAAACGACGCCGAGACGATTCTCTTGCGGGATGCGCTGAGGAACCCGGTCGACCGCGTGCGCTACGCCGACGAGGGAAGCTGGCCGGAGGCGGCGGACGGGCTCGGCCCATCGCTCGAGCTCGCAAATGCCGAGCTCGAGAACCGGTACGGCCCCGCGTGGCGGGCGAGCTCGGGGAACGGGACGCCCGGCGCGGCGAACTCCGCCCATGCGAACGACCCTCCGCCCATCGTCGTCGGCGTGGAGCACAGCCCCGCCATCCCGGAGCCGACGGAGAGCGTCCTCGTCACCGCCACCGCGTCCGACGAGCGCGCGCTGACGTCGGTGACGCTCCTCTGGCGCCTGGATGGCGCCGGCGGCAACGCGACGCAGGTCCCCATGGTCGACGATGGCGCGAACGACGATGGCATCGCGGGCAACGGCGTGTACGGAGCGCGCATCCCGCCCCAGGCGGACCGCACGATCGTGACGTTCTGGATCCAGGCGGCGGCGCAAGGCGGCCAATCGGTGACGGAGCCGGCGGGAGCGCCCGACCCGGCCTTTCTTTATCAGGTGGAGGCCCCCACACCGGTCCAGGTGAGACCCGTGGAGCGGATCATCCTGCGTGCTGCCGACCTCACGAGCCTCCGCACGCGCGGCGTCGGCTCCAACGTGCTCCTGCCGGGCACGTTCGTCGCCCGTGGCAGAGCGCACTACTTGCGAGGGGTACGCTACCGAGGCAGCTCGGCGCGGAACTGCAACCCGCTCTCCTACCGCATCCAGTTCGACCACGACGACAGCCTCGACGGCATTCAGGACCTCAACCTGAACGGCTGCAACACGCAGCGACAGTGGATTGGGCTCGATTTCTTGTCGCGGACGGGCCTGCCGACGCCGCAATCGTGGTTCCGGAAGATCTCGATCAACGGAGCCATCGAGTCGGAGATCTACCTTCGCGTGGAGGCGATCGAGGAGAGCTTTCTCGAGCGCGTCCTCCCGCCCGACGACGCCGGCGGCAATTTGTACCGCGGCGAGAATCAGGCCAACCTGGACTACCGCGGCGCGGACTCGGGGCCGTACGAGGAGAACTACGAGAAGCACTCGAACGTCGAGACAACTGACTGGAGCGACGTGGCGGAGCTGTGCTCGAAGCTCGACGCGGCCACCACGCCCGACGCCGATTTCCCCGCGGCCGTGGAATCCGCCGTGGACGTCGATGAATGGGCCCTTTTTTTCGCCGCGTTCGCGATCCTCGGCTCGACCGAGAACAGCATCCTCCTCGACAGCGGCGACGATTACTTCCTCTACCATCGACCTTCCGACGGTCGCTGGATGCTGCTGCCCTGGGACCTCGACAGCTGTTTCGACGAGACGACGCAGCCGCTGTTCCGCCCCTCCACGGCGCAGGTGCGTAGGTTCCTCTCGAACCGCCGCTACGCGCCGCTCTACTGGTGCCACGTCGAGGCGCTGCTCGAGAGCGCTTTCCGCAGCGAAGTCGTGGAGGCCAGGATCGAGCACATCGCGCCGCTTTTCAGCTCGGGGCGGATCAGCCAGCTCCGGGGCTTCGAGCCGGCCCGCCGTGCCTACATCGCGCCGCGGATTTCCGCTGGCCTCACCGTGGTCGCGACGAGCGGCGGATCCGCGTGCGGCAGCACGATCGTGACGACCGGCGGCAGCGTCGCTCTCGAGGGCCGTGCGCCCGGTTGCGATGTGACCGAAGTACGCGTCGATGGCAAGGCGATGGCCTACGACGTGATCGCCACGAAGTGGTCCGGCAGCGTCTCGCTCACACCCGGCACGACGGCCGTCGTGACCGCGCTCGATCGATTCGGCGCGCAGGTCGCCCGTCTCGATGTGACGGTCCGCCTGCCGCTGCAGGGCACACAGCTTCCAGCGACAGTGAGCTCCTCCCGCAGCCTGTCGGCGGCCCAAAACCCTCACGTCGTCTCGGGCGTAGTTACGGTCGGGGGCGGCGCGACCCTCACAGTCGAGGCCGGCGCCGAGGTGGTCTTCGACCAGGGCGCCACACTGTTCGTGGATGGCCGCCTCGTCGTCGACGGCACCGCGGCGGATCCCGTGCAGATCGAGTCGAGGAACTGTGGCACGAGCCAAGAGAGAATCGTGCTGCGAGGCTCTGGCGCCGGCTCTCGATTGTCCCACTGCGTGATCTCCGGCATGGCTCAGGGGCCGCCGGCCGCGGCGGGGATCACCGTCGATGGCCCATCGCTCCTGATCGAGGACGCTTCCTTCGAGATCCCCTCGGGATCGATCGGGATCGAGGTCCGCGGCAATGGAAGCGCAGACATCGCCTCGTCGCGCTTTCGCGGCGGCAGTACGGCCGTCGTTTGCGGGCCCGGTGAGGCGTCGCTCGAAGGGTGCGAGCTGCGGGAGACGGCGGGCCCCGCAGTCCGCGCGCAGGATGGCGGCCGGCTACGCCTCGCCACCTGCCTCCTCCGCAACAACGCGACGGCCGTGCTTGCCACGGCAGGCGGTTCGGCGGAACTGGAGCACCTGACGATTTACGGGGCTGGCATCGGGCTGGATCTCCGCGAGGCCGTGCCCGGCGCGGGGAGCGGATCGCTCACCGCTCACAGCTTGATCGTCTGGTCGACGCCGGTGTCAGTGGCCGAAGATGCAGGCGAAAGCGCCTCCATCACCTATTCGGACCTCGCAGGACAAAACGTCCGCGCCGGCGTTGGGAACATCCGCGCCGAACCGAGATTCGTCGACACCGGCGCCGGGGACTTCCACATCGGCTACCTGTCGCCGTGCCGGGCGACAGGCAAGGACGGGACCGACATGGGCGCGTTTCCGTACGTTCCGTCGGGCGACATCACCTTCTTCCGGCGCTGCGATGCCAACGCAGACGGAGACAACGACCTCGCGGACGCCGTTTTCACGCTGTTCGTGCTTTTCGCGGGCGCGACGGAACCGGACTGCGCGCTCGCCATGGATTGTGACGGATCGGGCACGATCAATCTGACCGACGTCGTGTTCGACCTCATGTACCTCTTCCGCGGCGGCGCCTCGCCCCCTGCGCCGTACCCGCAGTGCGACGAAGCCCCTGCGGAAGCCTGCGCGGCGGCGAGCTGCTCCCCGTAGATTTCGTTACCGAGCCCTTCCAGTCTCGGGCCTGCGGCGCGCGCAGCGAGCGTCAGCTCCCCCCGCAGGTCTGTCCCGGCACGGCGCAACTCAGGCCATCGGCAGGGGTCGGATCGAAGCCGCATCCGGGCCACGGGGGCGCGGGAGCCAGCCCTGCGCACAGCACGTGGACGGCGAGGGAGAGCACGTCGATCGGATCGATGCGGCCGTCGTCGTTCACGTCAGCGGCGTCGAGGCAGGCCACTTCGGCGTTCGCGAGGATTCGCTGCGCGAGCAGCATGACGTCCGCTGCGTCGACTCGGCCGTCCCCGCCGACGTCTCCGCGGATGAATGCGCGGAGCGGCTGCTCAAAATAGTGCGCACCGATGTCCGTGAACGTGCCGTCGGGGTCCGCGGGCGCGGAAGGATCGCCGCCGTCGATCCCGGGGGACCCAAACTGGAGGCGGTAGTCGCCGCGCAGCCAGCGGCCATCGCGGGGATCCCAGTCTCCCGACGGATCCATGAAAAGCGGCGCCTCGTGCCGGTTCGTCGTCGGCAGACCGTCCGCCTCAATCAGGCAGAAGGAAAACTGGCCTGAGCTGCCGGGCGGCACATTCGACCAGAGAATCGAGTTCGCGACGCGGGGGATCCCGCGCGAAGCGCCGCCGAACGCTCCTGCGCCGTCCTGCGCGCGGTTGAAAACCAGCGTGGCGTGATCAGCGGACCACGACGCTCCCGCTTCCGCGAAGATGCCGCCGCCGGCGCCTTCGGCGCGGTTTCCGGCGACCTCGACTCGCGCGAGCATCGCGGCGGCGCCCGCGGCGAGATGGAGCCCGCCCCCGCGCGACGCGGTGCAGCCCTGGATCGAGCACCCGCGGAGCTCGATCGAGCCATCGGCCACGGCGATGCCTCCTCCGAGATCCGAAGCGCAGTCATCGATCCGCACGTCTTCGAGGCGCAAGCTCGTTTTCTCGACGTAGACGCCTCCGCCAGCGCCGCCGCGCGCCCGGCTTTCGACGATGCGGCAGAGCACGATGGAGGGGCTCGCCGAGGCCACGAAAATGGCCCCTCCCCGGCGCGTTCCGTCGGAGAGGATTCCCCGGCCGCCGGCGAGCGTGAAGCCCTCGAGACGGGAGGCGCTCGTTTCGCCCGAGCGGAACACTATAACGGCAGCTTCGGCGCCTTCCTCGGGCCCGGCGTAGCGCAGCACGTTGAGCTCGGGGACCGACAAGCTCCGCACGGTGATGCCCTTGCCGTGGAAATCGAGCGGCCGGTCGAGCGAGCGCTCGCCGGGCGCCACGAGGAGGGTGTCCCCATCCTCCAGCGCCTGGAGCGCCTCGGGGATCGACGCGAAGTCTCCCGGCACGCGGTACTCGGTCCGCCGCGGCAGCTTCCGGACTACGGAGATCTCCTTCGAATGGAACGCGGCCATTTCCCAGATCGGCACGTCGCGTGCCAGGTGGGCCAGGCCGAGATCGCGGAGCGCGTACGGCGGGAAAAATCGGAAAAGGAGGCGGACGCGCAGGTGCAGCTTCGACCCCTCGAGCTGCGCGGGGATGGGGGCGCGGTACACCGTGCTTCGCTCCTCGAGCGGGGGGATCGAATGCACGTCGACGCGCCGCGCGAGCGTTATGAACGGTACCTCGTTGCCGTCGGCGCCGATGAAGCGGTCGGAAAACTGAAGGAGCGAAGGATCCGCCCCGGGCTCGAGGGCGCTCCGGGCGTCGCGAAGGTCGCCGTTGGCGTCGAGCCCTCCCGACTGAAAAATCACCGCCCCGGCCGAGTCCGTGACGGTCGTCTCGACCCAGACCTGCCGCTCGTTCGACAGGCCGGAAGGCAGGTTGTGGCCGGTCCCGCTGTTCTTCACCTTGACGGCGATCTCGAGCTCGGAGCCGGCGGCCGCTTCGGGAGACACAGAGACCGAGAGGCGCGCCGCGGTCCGTAGGAGCTCCTTCACGCCCTCGGACTGGTACCCGCGGTTGGGGAACGGGATGAGCGGCACGGAGACGGCAGGAAAGTTGTGCCGGTGGAGCGTCTCGCGGAACGGCCCCCCCACCGCCGCCTGTCCGCTGTACCGCAGCATGTGACAGTTCTGGCACTGGTCATTGCGCTCTTTGTGCACCGAGCTCGACCACTGCTCGAACGACTTCTCAAGGAGCGCGGAGTTGTGGAGCACGTCGTGGCAGCTTCCGCAGAACTTGCTCGTGCCGAGGAACTCGCTCGTGGCCGATTCGTGAGCCGGCGTGGGGGCGGGGTTGTAGAGGCGGCCGTGGACGACCTGTCCCACGGCCAGCTCGAAGCTGGCGTTCGCGATCGGTTTACCTTCCGCAGGCGGCTCCATACGGTGGCAGATCTCACACGTCACGCCGCCGAGGGCGAAAGGTGAAGCATCGCGAAGGTCTTTCCGGCTCGTGAACTCTCCGGTCCGAACGCCGAGCGGCGCGTGGCAGCCCAGGCAGAAGAGGCCGATTTCGCCTTTCGTGTCCTCGAGCGCCTTTCGGTTGCAGGCCTGCACGATCGGGTCTTTCGCGGAGTAGGCGTGCGCCGAGCCGCGCCATTCGAGATAGTGTCTCGGATGGCAGACCGCGCACGCTTCGGGACCCTGGAAGTCCCTGGGTGAGTGGCGGGGCACTTCCGGCGGGAGGCGGGGCGCTTCCGGCGAGGAGGCCGTGAAAATGAGCCCCAGCCAGATGAGGCTATTCATGCGGCGTCGAGTTGACGACGGTTCGAAACGTCGTGCTGCGGTTGGCGAAGACGTCGCCCACCATGAACTCGAAGAACCAGCTGTAGCGAGCACTGACGGGCTCGCTGCCGTCGACGGACGTCATGGGAAACTGGAGAGAGTACGGTTCGCCCCGAATGGTGTGGGCGCGCCCCCAAAAAGGTCCGGTTGGATTGCGCTGCGGGCTCGAGCCGATCGATGGCGCCGAGCCCGTCGTACCGGCAGCGCCGGAGGCAGCGGTCGGCGGCGATTCAGCGACGGGTGGGGCCGGCGAGAGCTGCGAGTCCGAATAATAGTCGGGATTGAACCAGTCGCTCGTCCATTCGACGCAGTCGGAGAGCAGGTCAGCGACGCCATAGGGGCTATCGCCGGCAGGGCTATGCCGGCCCACCGGGCCGGGCTCGCGCAGCGGATATTCGACGCGCGCCACGTGAAAATCCGTGGGGAGTGAATTGCCCCAGGGATAGCGGCGCCCGTCGACGCCACGCGCCGCTTTCTCCCATTGCGCCTCGGTCGGCAGGCGTTTGCCGTAAAACCGGGCGTAAGCTTCTGCGCCGAACCAGCTCACGTCGACGATCGGGCAATCCTCGCTGCCCGGCTTGATTTTGAAACCATCCGCATCGTGAGCGATTACGTGCAGGAAGCCTGGCTTCCGCGCGTTGCGAGTCGCATGGAACTCCGGCAGCAGCTCCTCGAAAGAGCGAAAGTAATAATAGGGCACCCACGCGCCATCGAGCTCTCCCATGACGGCGATCGGCTCGACGCGAATCATTCCCTGCGCGAGCGCCTCTTCGAGGAAACGCACGTACGTGCGATTGGTCACCGGGTGGCGGTCGATCCAGAAGCCGTCCAGCTCGACGGCGTGATAGGGCTCGTCGCTCGCGTTCTGTGTGGTCTTGACCTCGACGAGATTCCGCGTGCCTCGCAAATCTCCCTGGACGAAAACTCCGGGCGGCACCCAGGCCATGCCCTCGGTCGAGGGGGCGCGCACATCCACATCGAGCTCCGCACGAAGCGGAGCGCCGGCGCCATCCTGCGGCGTGTACGTCACCGACAGGCGGGCGCGACCTGGACGGGGCGGAGTCTTCCACTCCACCTGCTCGAGATCGTCAAACAGGAGAACGCCGCCGTTCGCCTCCCAGTGGTACGCGCCAGCGGTTCGGGACCCGCCCTCGGCGCGAGCCGTCACGACGACGCCGGCCGGGGCCGACCGGGGACGGAGCACGATATGGAATAGCTCCGCGCCGCCGGCGCTCTTCGTTTCATCGGGCTTGGGAGCTCCGCCGGGGGCGCCGAGCAGCGCCGTCAAGAATGCGCCGGACGCCGCCAGCGCGCCAGCGATCGAGAGGATTGACATGCGAAGAGACCGGAGCGAGGCCTGAACTTCACCGCGTCCAGAATTCCTACCCGGGTCTTTTGTACCGCAGCCAATCCGCCGATGCTACTGGGGGTATTGCTACTGGGGGTATTGCTACTGGGGGTATGGCTACTGGAGGGCGAGCGCAACTCGCCTCGCAAAGAGCGCCCAGAGTCCGAGTGACGCAGCAGCGCGGCCGTGCAGCCGGCCGAAGCCAGGACGGGGTTACGAAACAGCGTCTTAGCGTCTCGGGAGCTCCACGTCGAGCGTGGTCAACCCGAGCTCCCGAGACCCTAAGCCCCACCCCCGAAGACCCTCCCGAAGGACTATTTCAGCGCGAATCCGTCCGAAGTCTTCTTGATGGCCGGATCCTTTTTCGCCGCCGTGAAGACGGCCGTGTAGAGCGTCTTCTCGTTCTTGTTGGGATATCCAGCCTTCATCACCGCGTTACGGAGCTCGACGGGCGCCAAGGGTCTCTTGGCCGACTTGAGGATGCCGAGGATGGTCTTCCGCAGCAATCCCTTCGGGGCATTCTTCCTCTTACGCCCGCCAACGCCCGCCGCTGGCGCGGCTCCCAAGGCCTTAGCAGGCCTCCCACGCCTTCTACCCCTGCGTGCCCCCATCGTGCGCGTCGCTCCGTGCCCGCCGGAAAGGATGCCTTCCAGCGACTCGATGGCTCCATTCAGACGCTCACGTTCCACCTTGAGGGCATTCAGTGCGGTTTCTAGGCTTTCGCCAACCATGAAAAAAGCTCCTTAAAAGGAAGGGGGCAGTGTCAGAACAGGACCGATTTCTGACGACTTATACATGTCATTTTCGGCACGCGCAAGGTTTTGCATGAGAATTACTGTGGTAATCCTTGCAATAAAGACACTGAAAGGGTGGTCCCGCCGTAAACCGCAAGCCGCCTTTCTTGAAAGAGAAGCAGTCTGCGCGCTATTTTTCGAGCGACCAGGGAAGCTCCACCGTTTCCCGCCCCAACGTGATTCGAAGCAGCTGCCCGACGGGCAAATCGGCGAATGATTGCTTCGTCCCGTCCGGCCAGTCGATCTCGAGACGATCGATTCGTTTTGCCCCCCCGAGCCCGAAATGCAGCCGAGGATCATTCGCTGAGAGATAGCTACCGGAGCTGCGCTTTTCCCTCAGCTGGGTGCGGCCTCCTGCGGTGATGCGGACGCGGGCGCCGATGGCGTCGACATTTTGCCGCACGCCTTTCAGCTCGATGAGGCACCACGTGGCGCCTGGCGGCAGGTCGTTCCGGAGCACCTCGGGCTTTCCCGACGCCTCCATCACGATGACGTCCACGTCGCCGTCGTCGTCGATATCGCCGAAGGCGGCGCCGCGGCTCACGTGAGGTGTGCTGATCGCAGCTCCGGAGCGGGGGCTCACGTCCTCGAAACGATTGCCGTCGATGTTTTTATAGATCCGTTTCGCCTGAGCATACGAGGTGCTCTCGTCCATCTCGTGCGTCCCCGGATTCAGATGGCCGCTCGCGATGAAGAGGTCAACTCTGCCGTCGTTGTCGAAGTCCTGAAACGCCGTCCCCCAGGAGACGTCCGGGAGCGAGCCGCGGGTCACGCCGGCAGACCGCGCCATGTCCTCGAAGAAGCCCGTAGGCGAGCCGCGGTACAAGTTGTTGATCTGGTTCTGATAGTTGGTGACGCAGATGTCGAGGATGCCATCCCCGTTGTAGTCGGCGCTGTCCAATCCCATGCTGCCCAGCTCTTCCCCCTGGTCCCCGAGAGCGGCGCCGCTCGATAGCCCCTGCTCCGCGAACCGGCCTTTGCCGTCTCCCAGGAATAGAAAGTTCGCGCTCATGTCGTTCGCGACGTATATGTCCGGCCGGCCATCGTTGTTGAAGTCGGCGGAGATGACTCCCAGCCCGCGGCCGGGCTCCGTGGACAGATTTCGAATTCCGGAAGCTTCGGAGACGTCCACGAACTTCAAGTCTCCACGATTCTCGTAGAGGTGATGGTCCGCGGGTTTGTAATTCCTCGGGGGCCAGTAGCCGGGCACGCCGCGCACCCGGAGAGGGCCATAGTCACCGCCTGGATCCACGGTGTAACTCGCAATGTAAACGTCGAGGTCGCCGTCCAGGTCCATATCGAGGAACGCGCTTCCGGAATGGATTCCTTCCGAGGCGATTCCCGCGGACGCTGCGATATCTCGAAAAACTCCGTCGCGTCCGTTCAGGAGCAGGCGATTGGCCCCTCGCCGTGTGACGAGAATCTCCGGGAAGCCGTCGCCGTCGAGGTCCGCGACGGAGCACCCGAGGCTGAACCCCGCGTCATCGACGCCGGCTTTTCGGGAGACGTCGGTGAACTTCCTGTCGGCGCCCTGCCGGTAGAGCGCGTCCCCTGCCCCGACCCGTGGCGAGGGCGCATCGAGCGCCTGGGCGTTGGTGAAGAATACATCCAATCGACCGTCGAGGTCGAAATCGAGCAGCGCCAGACCTCCGTTGACTGTCTCCTCGACGCGATATCGCTTTCCGTCGAATCCGTTGTCATGAAGGAAATGAATTCCGGTCGACTCGACGACGTCCGTGAACGTCGTGAATGAGACGGAACCCGCCGCGGGCGGTGGCACCGGAGAGGAGTCGCGCGTACAGCCAGAAAGCGCGAAGAGGACGCAAAAGGCTGCGACACCCGATCGCGACGCAGCCGCCATCACTTGGACTTCTCGCGCACGGCGCGCAGCGCTCCATCGAGCTGTGCGTCTCCGGGGTAGCGCCGCAGGCCCAGCTCGAGCACCTCGCGGCATTGCGCCTCCTTGCCGGCATGGAAAAGGATCGAGGCCAGCTCGAGGTGGTTATCACGGCTCGGCCTGTCGCGCAGCGCGTTTCGGGCGAACTCCTCGACGCGTTCGCCGAAGATTCCCTGCTCGAGCGCGATCTTCCGGAGGAGCTCCCAGGCCTCCGGAAACACTTTGCGCGCCTCGGCCGAGCGGAGCGCGAGCGGGGCAGCGAGGTCCGCACGCCCTTCGCCGAGGCGGATGGTCGCCAGGTTCCACGAGGCTTCCGCGTTTTCCGGCTCCGCGACGATGACCTGGTCGTAGATCTGGGCGGCTTCGGCCGTGCGTCGCGCGTGTTTCAGGATCCACGCCTCGAAGAGCGCCGCCTCGGTCAGCTCGGGATCTACTTGTCGCGCGCGCCGCGCCATCTCGAGGGCGGCGGCCCCGTCCTGCGCAGCGAAGTGAGCCCGTGCGATCTGGACGGCCGTCTTGGCCTCGAAAGTTCGCTCCGACCGCGCAGCAGCCTCGGCCTCGACGGCCGCGGCCTTCTTTCGATGCTGCTGGAACTGCTCGAGGTCCCGGCGGGCTTCGTCGTTCTTTCCCTGCCTGCGGTGAAGCGTTGACAGGAGGTACCACGCCGGAGCATGGGTCGGCGCAGCGGCGAGCACGGCCTCGAGCTCCGCCTGAGCCTCTGCGTCGAGCCGGGCCGCCGCAGGGTCGGCGCCGGCGCCCAGCCGTGCAGCTCTCGCCTGGCAGTCCAGGGCTCGCGCGAGCTGGTATCGCGTGTCGGGGTTGCGATCTCCCAGGTTCAACGTCTCCCTGTAGGCGGTGGCCGACTCGGCATAATTTGCGGCGCGGAAATATACCTCGCCGAGCCCTTTCCAGGCTCGAGCGCGCACCGCGGGCGATGCGTCCCGGGTGCACTTTTGGTACCACTCGATGGCTGGGGCTTGATGCTCGAGCTGCGCGTGCGACTCGGCGATCCCGAAAATCGCGTCGGTGAAACCCGGCTCCACTTTCAAGAGCTCCTCGTAGGCGCCGATCGCCTCGGAGAACTTGCCTTGGCGGAAATGAATATCCGCGATGACTTGCAGCAGGCGGACATCCCGGGGACGGCGCGCGAGAGCTGCTCGCGCGAGCGCCAAACTGCGGTCATACGCGCCGGCTTGCGTCGGAGACCCGGCGGAGCCCTCGAGCGCTGCGGCGGGTGCCCGGCCGGTCAGCGAGGCTGCGATGAGCAGCGCGGCCAAGCGGAGAACGCTCGCAAGGCACATCGGCAGCGCGGGAGCAGCAGAAATCGAGAGGCGCGAGGAGTTGGCGTGGAACAATTTGCGAATTATCGAGCCGACATCGTGCGTTGTAA
>Ga0111538_10005278_pt1 | contig 17692 bp, 14 predicted proteins | sample SoiMethybrSBSTD1_FD_79669 | JGI IMG/M metagenome (GOLD analysis project Ga0111538, IMG submission 79669) | Bulk soil microbial communities from a Populus tree surrounding site in Tennessee, USA - Soil MetaG P. TD hybrid SBSTD1 (version 2)... | ecosystem: Environmental > Terrestrial > Soil >...
CGGACGGTGCGGCCGCTCGGCAAGGAGAACGACAAGGCGTTCGCGCTCGTCAACGCCCTGGATGCGACGCAACGCGGTCGCGCCATCCTGCCCTATCGCGTCTCTGACCTCGTGCTCGGCCCGGGTCAGGACGGCCGGACGATTCAGCCGGAAGGCGTTCGCGCGTCATCGCTCTCCTCCGCACAACAGACGATGCTGCTCGATATCGTGCGGGAGTGGGCGGGCATCATGACCGATGCGTTTGGCGAGCCGCGCCTGAACGAGATCCGCGCGAAGCTGCAGGACACCTACTTCGCATGGAGCGGTTCACTCACGAACGGCAGCGCCGCGTACTTCCGTATACAGGGGCCGACGGTCGTCATCGAGTACGCGCCGCAAGGCGGCGTCGATCACATTCATACGATCTACCGCGATCCGACCAACGACTACGGAGCAAAGTTTGCGCGCCGGTAGGTCGATCGTCATCGGGCTCGCCTTGACGGCGACTGTCAGTGCCAGCCGGGGCGTCTCGGCGCATCGACTCGACGAGTGCCTGCAGGCCGCACGCATCGCCATCGAGCCGACTCGTGTCGAGGTCGAGATCGATCTCACACCAGGCATGACGGTGGCGGACGCGATCATCTCCGACATCGATCGGGATCGCGACGGCTCGCTGTCCGCAGAGGAGAAGCACGCGTACGCCGGACGGGTGCTTGCGGCGATCGATCTCGAGAACGACGGACAGTCTCTCGAGGTGACACCCGGCACCACGACGTTTGCAGAGATCGATACGTTACGCGGCGGCGAGGGGATGATCCGCCTTCGAGCGAACGCCCCCCTTCCGAATCAGTCCACTGGCTCGCATCACGTCTTCCTCCGGAACCGATACCGCCCGGAGGTCAGCGTGTACCTGGCCAATGCGCTCGTGCCGGAGAGCGATCGCATTGCCATAACGGCGCAACGACACGAGGCCGAGCAGAGAGATCTGACGATCGACTACGTGCTGCGCTCCGAGCACCGCCTGTCAGTACCTGCGTGGATCGTCGCCATCGTCAGCGGTGTTGCAGCGCTGACAGCGCTATTGATCCGGTCGTCGACCGCATTCCTTCTCATACCCGCCGCGAAGCGTTGATGCGCAGATTCGTGCTGTAAGGTACGCGCCCCTCCACAAAGTCCGAACGTCGCCGGGCAAAGACCCGGCGGCGGCGACGGAAGTCTCCTTCGCGGCGGTCTTTTCTGAACACGCGCGCACCCGGACCATCTAGCGCCGGACGAAGGCCTCGATCCAGGTTTCACGCAATCACACCGAAACTGGTCCGCCGTTCAGTGAGCCGCGCGGCAGCGATGTGCAGCGCCACACACGCGTCCGGAGCCGCAGCGTCTCTCCTCCGGTATGCCCACTCCATCCCGGCAGAGCTATTGCCCCCTGGATATATGCCGTGACAAATGTGAACACGCTCTTTCAAACCACCGGACATGACATCGACAAACTGTGCGTTGTCATTCCCGCACGCAACGAGGAGCTCCTCGTCGGCCGGTGTATCGAGAGCGTGCTCGCCGCGGGCGTTCCGGCGAACCAGATCTACGTCGTCAACGACTGCTCGACGGATTCGACGGGCGCGGTGCTCGCCGGGATCGAGGGCATCAAGGTACTGACCAACGAGCAGCGGCTCGGGAAGAGTGTCGGCATCTGCTCCTTGATTTCTCATTTCAAACTGCACGAGCGATTCGCGTATCTCTCGCTCCTCGACGCGGACAGTTGCGTCGCGCCGGCATATTTCGCCGAGGTTCTCTCCACGTTCCGCAACGATCCCGACTTCGTGGTCGTGTGCGGCGCGCCGCGCAGCGAGCGGCACAACTGGCTCACCGCGTTTCGTGCGCTCGAATACATGCTGTCTGCGAGGATGTATCGGCCGGGCCAGGATGCGCTCGGCATGATCACCGTAGCCCCCGGATGCGCAGCGACCTACCGCACATCGATTCTGCAGCGACTCGAATGGAACGGCGGAACGCTCGTGGAAGACATGGACTTGACGGTGCAGGTGCACCGCAAGGCGCTCGGGCGGATCGGCTTTGCCAAAGATGCGATCGCCTACACGCAGGACCCGCGGCAGCTGCGGGACTACGTCGGTCAAATCACGCGGTGGCACAGCGGCACGTGGCAGGTGATGAAACGCCATCGACTGCCGTTCGGCGGCCAGCGTGTCGATGCCGAGTTCGCGCTGCTGGTCGGCGAAGGCCTCATGTATTCCTCGCTCGTCATGCTCCTGCCGCTGCTCGTCCTGATCTGGCCAACGGCCGTGTTGCGCTGGGCCCTGATGGATCAGGCGCTGGTGCTCGCAGGGTCGCTGTATTGCGCGATCTCGATGCGTCGCGTCGACGTGATCGCCTGGGCACCATCGTTCACGATCCTGCGATTTCTCAACTCCGTCATCTTTCTGAAAACGTTCTGGCAGGAGATCGTTCGTCAACGCTCGCTCGGCGCCTGGTTCTCGGTGCAACGGTACGGCGAGCTCCGGTCAACGACACACGCATAGCTGTGAAAGGGATCTCAGTGCGAACCATCGTTTTGCGGGCGCTTTCTCTGGTCGTTCTGCTGTCGTCACCGGCGTTGGCTCAGGACACGCCGGCCGCCAACACTGGCGTCGCGTTTCCAGGATCCTTTTGGATCGCGACCTCGAATGCCGGCCCGTCGGAGCCGCACAACGTCGTGACGCAAGCGAACTTCGAGCAGGGCGTGGTTGTATGGCGGAACCAGTCCTGGTTTCTGGTGCCGTTCGTGGGCGCGTCGCTGACACGCGACACGGAAGGCTACGGCTGGAACGACAAGAGTCCCGCAGTCGCTGCAATGAAACTCACCAAGCGAGTCCCGGGTGGAATCCTCTCCGCCGGCGGTGGTGTCATGTTCGAGGAGGCGCCCGGCGTCAACGGTCGCCGTCACCCAACTGCGTTCGCGCAGTATTGGGCGGGATGGACAGGAGACGCACAAGCGCAACGTGGAAACCACACGATCGCGTATCCGGGTCACACGTGGATCAATTCCGGGATCGTCACGGGACGCGACCCGAAGAACTGGATCACTGCTGCGGCGTTTCAACAAGGGGTCGCGGTGGGCCGCTGGCACGGGATCGCCCCCGTCGTCTTCGCCGGGGCGGCCGGCACGGTCGACACCGAGCGGCGCGCGTGGGAAAACCGCGCGCACTATGAAGGCTGCGTGAAAGTCATGCGATATCTCGTGGGCAGCGTGGTGGAAGCGGGTGTCGCGCAGCGACGCGAACACAGGTTCATTGCGAACACTCACGAATCCGGTGTCGTCGGCTTCGTGAATGTGTGGATTGGGTGGGACCCTCGACGGTTCTGAGCACTACGTGGCTTGGTAGCCCGGTTTGCTCGGCAGCTGAGTAACGACCCAGCCGCCCAGCAACCCGGCCACCCAGCTACCTAACGATCGATTCAAGGAGTAGCCTGCTGTGTATCTGACGACTATTGGTGGTTCCGGACTTCTTCATCTGCTGGCGGCATATCCGCGCGTCGTTGGCACTCTGGGCCTGGCGGCCACGGTGGCGATGCTGCTGTCGCCGGCGGGTCCCGGCCGACAGATCGGGACGGCACGTTCTCTCGCACAGCTGGACAGAACGATCGCGGAACGCGCGGCGAGTGCGCCATCATCGCGCGATAGCGCCGAAGCCGCAGCGGCGGCAATGCTCGAACGCGCGAACGGCAGCGAAATCACCGCGGCCGTCGGTGAGGTCCTCGAGCGCTGCGGAGCCGGATGCACCGATTTGACGAGCGCAGCGGTGATCCGCGACGCGACGCTACTGCGACGGGTGCTCGTGCTGCAGCAACTCGACAAGGGCGCAGGAACGGCCGCCGCCACACGCACCGGAGCGATCCACTCCGAAGGGAAGATCAGCAGCGCGAATTAAGACGTGGCCCGAAGGATTCAGGAATCTGGAATCCGGAATCAGGGCTGGGCCAGGCATCACAACGGCGAGGAATGAGATCCGAGGATCCGATTCCTCGTCCCTGCCTCGTACTGCCCTGAATCCAGATTCCTGATTCCCGAACCCTCAGCGCGTCGCCGACGTGGTCACCGACGCGGTCTTCGGCAGCTCGTCGCGATAGACCACGCCACCCTTCATCACGAACTTGATCTTCAGCATCTCGTTGATGTCCTGCACCGGGTTGCCGGGCACCGCGACGAGATCCGCGAACTTGCCCTTTTCGATCGTGCCGACCTTCTTGTCCCAGTCGTTGTTCAGGAACTCGGCGGCGTTGATCGTGGCCGTCTGCAGCGCCTCGACCGGCGTCATGCCCCACTTCACCATGAACACGAACTGCATCGACTGATCGCCGGGAGGCGTGCTCTCGGCGCCGGTGTGCATGCCGCTGCCGAACACCTGCTTGATTCCCGCGGTGTGGAACTTCTTGAACGCGATCTCGGTGGCCTTCAGTCGCGACGTCTGTCCGCCCGTGCGCCGCGTGTCGCCGGTGTCCATTCCATTACCCGCGCACGTCTGCTCGTAGCGCGTCCAGTCGCAGCCGGCTTTCCTGTCGGCGAGATCCCAGATCGTGTGCATGACCGGCCGCGCCTTGCCGCTCGGAAGCGGCTGCTTCCACAAACGCAGCGTCTCGTCATCGGGACCGATCGTCTTGTTGTCGACGCTGGTGATCGGATGCATCGGAATATCGACGCCGGTCTCGAGCACGTAGCGCAGACCTGCGCCGCCGTACACATGTGACGCAACCATCAACCCGCGGGCGTGCGCTTCGTCGACAACCGCCGCAAGTTCTTCCTTGGTCAGCGACGGCACGTTGATCATCTTGCCGTCCTTGAACCAGGCGCCGCTATTGCCGCCGGCGATGTCGCCGCCCGCCTCGAAGTCCTCGGTCATGTAGACCTTGATCCAGTCGGTGCCGTACCACGCATGCTCGCGGACCATTTCACGTCCGGCCCACGGCCCGATCAGCAGACCGTTCTGATACGAACCCTTGCCGGCCGGCGCCTCGTTGGCAGGTCCGAGATGGAACGGCATGTACGAGCTCGGGGCCACGTAGCCGCTGTTCGCGCGCGGATTCAGCGCCGGACCCGCCATCTGAATGCGCGGACCCGGGATCCATCCCCTGTTGATCCCGTTGCGCATCTCGAGCAGGGCCCACGTGTCCTGACCCATGTCCACGACGGTCGTGTAGCCGCCGATCAGGTTCTGCATCGCGAGGCCCATGCCGCGGACGACGAAGCCGGCGTCGTTCTGATCGGACGGACCACCGACGGTGTTCAGCAGATGCAGGTGATGATCGATGAGTCCCGGCATCACGGTGGCGTTACTCAGATCGATTACTTGCGCACCGGCGGGAATCTGCACGCGATTCGCCGGTCCGACGTCGGTGATCACATCGCCCTTGATGACGATGACCTGGTTCTGCAGGATGGTGCCGGCCTTCGCATCGAACATCCGCCCGGCGCGGACCGCATAGCCCGCTTCCGGCGGCGCCGGCCTGCCGAAGCGCAGGAAGTACTGGTCATATGGCCGGCCGCCGTAGCCGAGGCCCTGGGTCCACACGACCGCAGTACTCGCAGCAATCGCCGCAACAACGAGGGCAGGTCGAATCTTCCCCAACAAGGTTCTGCGTGGCGAAGTCATTAATGCCTCCTCACAAAATCAGAAAGTGAGCTCCATACCCAGACGGACGTATCGACCCGCCGTTGCGGCGGTTGGTTGAAGCCATGTGCTGCCGAAGGTCGTGGACTGCGCGAGAATCGTGGAGAAATTGGTCGCGTTGACCAGATCGACGAAGGCCTTGGTGCGAGCGCGCCCCGTGGAGAACGTGCGTGTGACGCGCACGTCGAAGGTCTTCACGTCGGACAGGTAGTCGAGCGCCGGGTCGACCAGCTTCACCGTCAGCGCGCCGCCGCCGGTCAGCGCTACGCCGGCAAGCGCACTGTTCACCGCGTAGTTCGCCTGAATCGCGCCGCCGGGTATCTCCTGGAACGTGCCGTTGACGGCGAACTGGAATGGCAGCGGATAGTTCCAACCCAGTTTGTAGACGCCCTGATACGGCGGCACCGCGTCGCAGAAGCGCAGGTCGTTCGGGTTCGCCACGTCGCAGGCGTTGGTTTCCGTCCGACCGACGGTCACGCCGCCAAAGACGAGGCCGCCGTTGCGCAGCCTCGCGTTCACGTTCACTTCCACGCCGTTGTACCGATTCCGGTTGATCCCCGAATAGGTCACGAAGTTGTCGACGACGCCCAGCTTCGCCGGCTTCAGGTTGTAGAGCGTGATCGCTTCCCCGCCGCCGCCGGGCAGCCGCGAATCGGTCGGCCCGACGATCGTGAACGGCGTGTAGTCGGCCGTCCGGTCGACCGCGCGGGTGATGGTCTGACCGAGGTTGCGGAATTCGCGGCGATAGTAGCCAACGGCCACCGACATGCGCGGGAACAGTTCGTGCTGAAGTGCGAGCGAGTAGGACCAGTTGTATGGCCGCTTCAGATTCGGATCGAGCGCGGGTACACCAGCCGCCAGGCCGAAGCTGGTGTTGCGCGGCGGGCCGACTTCGCCCAGTTGCGGCGTGAAAGTACCCGTCTCGAACACGGTTCCGTTCCCATCGCGATCGGTCCATGACCGCGTGTCGGTCTGGATCGACAGCGGATTGAACGTGTTCACCAGCGTCAACGGTTCCTGACCGACGAACTTGCCGACGCTTCCCTTGATCGCCGTCTTGCCGTTGCCGAACAGGTCATAGGCCGCACCGAAGCGAGGCATCCAGTCGTTCCATCTCGGCGCGTTCTTGATCTCGTTGAACTGGCGCGCGGGCACCCACGTTCCTGCCGGCGCCGATTGCGCGGGAATCGATTCGTTCAGGTAGTTGTAGCGGAGCCCGAGGTTCAGGGTCACCCGGCGCATCTTCCATGTGTCCTGCACGAAGGCGCCGAGGTCGGCCTCCATATTGACCTGACTCGAGTACGGCGTATTCATCACGATCACGGCGTTCGGGACGCTGTTGATGAACGTGAGCTGACTGACGTCGCCGCGCCCGAGGCTGCGTTCGGTGGTCAGGTGACCGCTGACCAGATCCATCCCGGCCTTGAACGCATGCGAGCCCGTGATGTACGACGCAGCGAGGTTCGTCGCGTACAGATGCGTCCAGCCGTGATTGAGCGGCGATAAGCCCGGCGCTTCCCACCGGCGGCCCGTGCCCGAATCGAAGCGCGACACGGCGAACGGCGTGACCTCCTCGCGCAGGAGGTAGCCGTTGTTCGCGTCGACATACGACTTGCCGAACAACGCCTCCAGCAGAATGCGATTGGTCGGCGTCGACGTCCATTTCGCCGAGGTCTGATACGCGTAGATCGGATACAGCGTCGTGCACGCCGCTGTCGTCGTGAGCGGGTTGGCGCCCGAGCAATTGCCGTTCTTGCCGGTGCCCGGCCTGGCGCCGTTTCCTTCATACGAGTAGTTGATCTTGTTGCCGCCGCTGATCTGATAGGTGAGCCGGCCGGTCACGTCCTGATACCAGCCGTTGCGCGAGTGCAGCGGCGAGCCGTCGTCGTTGAAGGTATTGAAGATCGTCTGCTGCGTCCCCTTCTTTCGATAGGCGGCGAAGTACCACAGCTTGTCGCGCATGAGCGGACCGCCGACCGACGGACCGACGTCGTAGTCGAAATCGATCTTCGAGGTGCCGGCCACCCCCGCAGAGCGCAGCGCCTGACTGAGATTGTCGCTCTGCCATCCCGGTCCCCAGTTCGCCCAGAACTGGCCGGATACAGCGTTGCCGCCTTCCTTCGGAATGATGTTGAAGCGCGCCCCGCTCAGCGCACTCTCCGCCGACCCGGCACCGTCGTCGACGCTGACCTGCTCGAAGCCCGCGTCGTTCAGCGCCTGCTGGCTTCCGCCGGCCGACGTGCCAAAGACGATCGGCATCCCATTGATCAGCCACTTGGAATCGCCGGTGTTGGAGCCGTGGATCGACGTTGCCGCGGTGCCCGATCCGGTCAGCGCGGCGCCGGCAGGAATGACGTTCACCACACCGGGCAGCATCGCCGCCTGCCGATCGATGACGCGAACCGCCGGCAGTTCGGTGATGATCTGGCGCGTCAGCACCTGCTGCTGTGTGGCGTTTCTGACGTCGACGATCGGCGCTTCACCGGAGACGGTGACCGACTCGGCCACCGAACCGAGACGCATCTCGCCGTTGACCTGGGCGGCGAAGTTGGCTTCGAGCAGGATGTTTTCGCGTCGAAACGTGGAGAACCCCGTCAGCGTGAACGTGACGGTATAGGTCCCCGGGCGCAGGTTGACGATGGTGTATTGCCCCGAGGAATCAGTAACGACTTCCCGACTGCCTTCAATGAGCGCTGGACTGGCCGCCTGAACCGTGACGCCCGGAAGAACGGCGCCGGTTTCATCTCTGACAACGCCGGAGATAGTGCCCTGTGCGAATACCAGGTCGGGAAGTACCAACAGGCTCATCACGGCAGCGACAAGAACCGCGGTGCGGTTGACCATCACGCCTCCTCACGATGACCGGTCCCGAAATCGGCTGTTGCGATCTGCGGCACGGACCAAACGGCGGGATCCCCGAAGCGCATGCGTGCGCGCTGGGGCGCCCGTGGTCCGCGTCTGGATGTATGTGCGATCGATCTCTGGAATGACCTCCGGCACGCGGTTTATCGCGAGGCGTCGACTTCTGTCAAGTTGGGAATGTGGCCCGTGGTATTTTCAGCGCGATGATCCGCCAGATCGCGCCGCAGTTCTTCACCACCGACCTGCCTGCGACGCTGGCGTATTACAGGGATAAACTTGGTTTCGACTGTCTCGGCACGTGGAATGATCCGCCGGTGTATGCCATCGTCGCGCGCGACGGGCACCGAATCCACTTCCGCCTCGCCGATCCGCCCACACCCAATTCCGACAGATACGACGACGAGCTGCTCGACGCCTACCTGTTCATCGAGGACGCGAACGCGCTGTACGCGGAGTATGCCTCGCGAGGCGTCGAGTTCACGCGACCACTTGGCGACACGGCCTGGCACTCGCGCGAATTCGTCGTGAAGGACTGTGATGGCCGGCTCCTCGCCTTCGGCGCCGACGCCGCTTAGCGAGGTCCTCGTTGGACACCTTTCCAACCACGTTCACTGTGAGCTGATGATGTCGCAAACGTCTGGTCGGAAATATATGCCACGTCCGGATCGTCCAGTGGCAGCCGTGCGAGTCGCCTTCGACGCAGATGGGTTCGAATTCCGGTATTGGAAGTGGGGTGCGGAGCAGCGCGCGAAGCCGGGCGACTGGCTCGTCGACAGCGACGGCGATGTCTACACGGTCGATGCGGACGTGTTCACGCGCACCTATCGCGCAGCGAAGGACCAGGGTCCCGGCGCGTTCGTGAAGACTGCTCCGATTTGGGCCGCGAGGGCGGAAACGGCCGGCGATGTTCGAACCAAAGAGGGATCCACCCACTATGAGCCCGGTGACTACCTGGTGTGGAATTCGGAGGACGATGACTCCGATCGCTATGCCATCGCGGCGGACACGTTCGAGCGCCTGTACGTCCCTGCGGATGATGATCAGTGCTGACACTGACGCGTCACCTCCTCTCGTGGTGGAGACGTCAATACTCGTCGTGTCTGCGCCACCACTTGTACGGCTCCGTCTTCGGCCAACCCGCAGGTGAGTCTTCCCATTCCTCCTGACGGCCGTACGGCACCAGATCGAGAAACGTCCAGACGCTGCCGAGCGCCTCGACTCCACGGCCTTCCGTGAAATAGGTGCGGTAAACGTCGTCGCCGTCGCGCAGGAACACGCTGAGACCGAACGTTTCACCTTTGCTCGTCGTGCGACCGAAATCGACGTTGAAGTCATTGCTCGCTGACGAATACCACGGCAGCGTCCAGCCCATACGCGTTCGGTACGCCTCGATCTTGTCGAGAGGCGCCCGTGACACGAGGACGAACGTCACACCGCGCGCGTGGATGTGAGCGGGGTGGCCGATCTGATCGACGAACATCGAACAACCAGGACAGCCGGCGTCGGGCCAGCCCCCGACGCCTGGCGCGAACATGAAGTGGTACAGGATGAGTTGCCGTCTTCCGAGGAACAGGTCGCGCAGATGCGCTGGACCATCGGGACCGGCGAAGACGTAGTCCTTGTCGATGCGCACCATCGGTTGCCGGCGGCGCTCTGCCGCCAGCGTGTCCCGAGCGTGCGTCGCCGCCTTCTCCTTCGCCAGCAACTGCTCGTGAGCCGCCTGCCATTCCTGCCGTGACACGATTCGCGGTAGCGGTACGCGTTGCGTCTGCGTCGTCATGCTCACCTCTCGAGGTTGGCCGCGATATTCATATGATCGACACGTTAACGTGCCGAGTCAGACCGGGTCAAAGCAGCCATCACGCTGTCGAATTCGCGCACGAGATCGATGGAGGCCCGCGGCGCCTCGAGCGGCAGGAGCTCTCCCGTGTTGGCGACCACGCGGCTGTCCGCACGCGACAGAAACCCGCAGTGAATGAACGAGCGAGGAGGCCTCAGGTGAGCGCAGAGCAAAAACGAGGCGATGAGACGGCTATCCGTGCGCTGATCGAGAAGTGGGCCGCGGCGGTGCGACGCAGAGATGTCGCGGGGGCTCTCGAGCATCATTCCGCCGACATCCTGATGTTCGACGTGCCCCCTCCGCTCAAGTCGGAGGGAATCGCGGCGTATCGCCGGACGTGGGATCTGTTCTTCTCCTGGTCGCGTGACCCGGTGAAGTTCGACATCGTCGAGATGCGAGTCACCGCCGGCGCCGATGTCGCATTCGCTACGGCGCTCATGCAGTGCGCAGGCCGCGAAGCCAGCGGCGAAGACATCGAGCTCGACTTTCGGCTGACGGTCGGACTGCGGAAGATCGACGGGCAATGGGTCGTTGCTCACGAGCACCATTCGATTCCCGCGGACAAGTGAGGGCGTTCAGGGGCGCAGACTGGCTGGCGGCGTGACGCCGTTGAGACGCAGGTAGACGACCATCTGCCCGTAGATGTCCCACGTGTGCCCGATCAGGAAGTAGATCACCCGCGCTTTCGATGAGGGACCGAGGAACTGGTTGGTCGTGATGATCTGCATCACCGACTCGTCGGTCTGCTCCTTGATCAACGCCTCGCCGTAATCGAACGACGCGGCGAGCGTCTGCAGGATCTCGGCCTTCGCCGTTGCGTTGCGATTGATCGTCGGCGCCGTGGCTTTGCCGCCGAAGTTTCGCAGATACATGATGTTGGCGCCGGCCACGTGCAGGATCTGCTGCCCGAAGTCGCGCTGCGGCGGAGTGGTTTTGTAGGAGAACTTCTCCGCCGGCATCGCGTCGGCGGTCTTCATCATCAGCGCTTTCTGCTCGGTCCAGTCTTTCAGCAGCTCGGCGGGCAGGTGCGCGGTCTGCGCGGCCACAACGTGAGGGAGAAGAAGACAGGCGAAGGCGGCGGCGAGACACTGTGTGCGCATCGGTCGTCCCGCCGCCAATTCTAGTCTCAGTCGCGCAAACGCGCGCTTCAGAGGTCGAGGCGTCCGGTACTCGCTCCGAGCTTGTCGACCTCCACGCCGGCGACGTGCGCCATCGCGAGCAGGAGGTTCGCCGTCGGCTCTTCCTTCTTCGCCTTGATGTGTCGATCCCCTTGCAGCCGTCCCTGTGCGCGCCCGACGAGCACCGCCGGTGGATTGTTGCGATCGTGCTGGTTGCCGTTGCTCATGCCGCTGCCCCAATACAACAGCGAGTGATCGAGCAGCGTGCCGTCGCCGTCGGACGTGGCCTTCAACTTGTCGAGGAACTCGGCGAACTTGACGATGTGGTAGGTGCCGATCTTGGCGTACTTGGCGAGCTTCTCGGCGTCGTTGCCGTGGTGCGAGATGCTGTGATGCGCCTCCGGAACACCGATGTGCGCGTAGCTTTGCGTGCTCGCTTCGTGCCCGAGCAGGAACGTGAACACGCGGCTGATATCACCCTGATACGCCAGGTGCATCAGGTTGTACGTGACGGTCACGTGATCGTCGAACGCTTCCGGCAGTCCGACTGGAGCTTCCGGGTCATCGGTGATCGTACCGAGTCTCGTTTCCATCCGATCGAGCTGCTGCTCGACCTGCCGGATGTTGCTCAGATACTCGTCGAGAATCGCGCGATCCTTGGCGCCGAGCGTCTTCTGCATCCGCGACGCTTCTTCGGTGACCGAGTCGAGCAGACTCTGTTTCTGCTTGAGCGCCTTCGCGCGCTGACTGGCGGATCCGGTCTCGCCGAACATCCGCTCGAACGTCACGCGCGGATTGATCCCCACTGGCAGCGGGCTCACATCGTCGCGCCAGGCGAGTGCGTTGAAGAAGGTGCACGGGAAGCCGTCGCATGCGCCAGCCGCGGTGCCCATGTCCTCCGTACCGACTTCGAGCGACCGCAGCGGCGCATCCCCGGCGATGTGATCGGCGATGAACTGGTCGACAGTCTTCTTCGACTGGATCTTGCCGAACGCATCACCCGTCGAGTCGCGCGAGGCGATCGGGCCGACGCCGTTGAGGAACGCGGCGCTTGCGCCGACGTGCACCGACTCGCCCCACGGCGCCTTCATGCCGCTGATCGTGACGAGCTCTTTGCGAAACGGCTCGAGCGGTTGCATCACCGGCTTGAACGTGAAGCCTGCACCGACCTCGTCCGGATGCCACGTGTCAGGAAACACGCCGTTCGGCATGTAGATGGCGCCGAAGCGGAACGGCGCGGCGGCCGCGCTGCGCGCCTGCGCCGTCAGCGCGGGCACCATCGCATCCAGGAACGGCAGCGCCACGGCGGCGCCGAAAGTACCCTGCAGGAACGTGCGGCGGGACAGGTGCTTTTTGGTGATGATCATCGCTTCGCTCCGTAGGAATCAGGTATCAGGAATCTGGATTCAGGGCTGATCGGAATCAGCACGAAGCCATCAGGTTCCTGACCCCGTTCTCGTGTTTCCGTGTTCCTTGCCCGGCCCTGATACCTGAGTCCTGACACCCGATTCCTTCCGTGTGTCGGCCGGCTCCAGCGTCGTCCGCATCTGGAACGGCACGCTATTGACGATGCCCGTAATGATTGACGCCAGCCGGTAATCGTTGGCGGCCGCGTTGCGAACGATGCGACGCACCACCGGCATATCCGACGGTTCGAGGCCACGGCCAAGCGCGTACGTCAGCAGACGCTCGGTCACCGTCGTGACGAACGCCTCGGGCCGCTTGAGGATCGCTTCACGCAACGCCACGGGACCGTCGACCTTCGTCCCGTCAGCCAGCACGCCGGCCGCGTCGATCGGCGTTCCCGCGGCGTCCTTCTCGCGCCACTGGCCCACCGGGTTGAAGTTCTCGAGCGCGAAGCCGGGCGGATCGATCAGACGATGACACGATGCACACGTCGGGCTGCCGCGGTGCATCTCCATTTGCTGCCGCACCGTGCGAGGTCCGGTCGCCGATTTGTTGCTCTCCTCGAGCGTCGGCACGACCGGCGGCGGTGGTGGCGGCGGCGTATTGAGGAACGTCGACAGAATCAGCTTGCCCCGCTGCACAGGCGACGTGCGAGTCGCGACCGAGGTGATCGACAGCAGACTCCCCTGCCCGAGCAGTCCGCGACGATTCGGATCGGTCACCTTCACGAGACGGAACCGCGAGCCATACACGTCGCTGACTCCGTAATGCTTCGCCAGCCGCTCGTTCAGGAACGTGTAGTCCGCGTTCAGCAGATCGAGCGTGCTGCGGTTGCCGCGCATGATGTAGGCGAAGAACATCTCCGTCTCACGACGGAAGGCCTTGCGGATGTTGTCGTCGAAATCCGGGAACATCAGCAGGTCGGGCGTGACGCGTGACTCCAGACTGCGCAACTGCAGCCACTGCCCCGTGAAGTTGCTCACCAGGGCGTCGGCGCGCGCGTCGGCGATCATCCGTCGCACTTGCGCGTCGAGGACGGCCGGATCGTGGAGTTGCCCTGAGCTGGCCAGCGTCATCAGCCGCTGATCCGGGATGCTGCTCCACAGGAAGAATGACAACCGCGAGGCGAGCTCCGTATCACTCACTCGATGCGGAGCGCCCGGTCGCAGACCGCTCGGATCGCGCTCCATGCGATACAGAAACGATGGGCTCGCGAGAATCCGCGCGATGCCGGCACCGACACCCTCGTCGAAGCTGCCACCCTCGTCGCGCGTCTGCTTGTAGAACGCGAGCGGCGCGTCGATATCGACGCGAGTCAGCGTGCGCCGATAGGCGCGGCGCGCGAGATTCGACAGGATCCGCTCCGCGCACGCTGGTTCCTCACTTGCCGATGCCGCGCGGCAGACGAAGAGCCGCGATCGGCTCGGCGTGTCGCTCACGCCGGTCACCGTGAACGGTCCGGCAACGCTGATCGTGCGGAGTCGCGGAAGACCGCCGGCCAGGTGCACTTCCTGGCTGTCGCGCTGCGAGACCTCCCACACGTCCTGGCGAATGAACGGCCGCTCGCGCCACGTCACGGCGATATCGTGCGACCCCGCGCTCAGCGTCACGCGCGTCTTCAACCGTTCGTCGAGCTTCGCGACCATGTCGATCGGATCCTTGACACTCGCGTCGTGATCGTCCGACCCGCCGATCTGCACCGTCTTCACGAGGTCGCCATCGATCATGAAGACCAACTCGTTCGGCTGATCCCAGCCCTCGACGCCCGCGTACCCGTTGAGCACCGTGCGATTCAAATGCGCCGACAGCTCATACTCGCCATCGGCCGGGAAGACGTGCCGAACGAGCGAGCCGCCGCGCGTCCCGGGCGGCAGACCATCGACGTGGCCGCTCTGCGTCACCTCGAGGCTGATCGAGTAGTCGGTCGTCCCCGGGCGCACAGTCGGATCACCAATCGCCAGCGCACTGATGCGTCGCGCGGCGGTCACGTAGCGCTCGAGCAGCAGCGGCGACGTCCTCAGCGAATCGGCGATGTTGTCGAAGCCGAAGTTGCCGCCATCGCTCGGCAGCAGATCCGCGACGTTGACCTCGAGCCCGAGGAGATCGCGAATCGCATTGCCGTATTCCGTGCGATTGAGACGATGGAGGACGAACTCGCCGGGCTGCACACGGGCGCCCCACGCGCGATCGAGCGAACCGGCCAGCCATGTCGTGAACGCGACGTATTCAGGCTCGGTCGGATGCGGCATCCCTTGCGGCGGCATCGCCCGCACACCGAGCTTGCGCAGCACGCGCTCCCACGTGGCGGCGTGCGGCAGCAGATCGCTGACGCTGGCGGTTTCGAGATTGACCGGGTCGTTGCTCGGCTGCGCGGTCTTCGAGTTGTGGCAGCTGACGCAATACTGATTCAGCCATGCGCGGTACTTCTGCGCATCGCCGATCGGCGCCGGCGTCGCGGCTGCCGTTGCCTGGGTCGCGCGCGCCGGCCTCACCGGGCGAGCGGGTGCCGTGCTCTGGGCCGCGACGACGATCGCCGCGCCAATCCAGACGAGCGACGCACTCGCGAGAAACCTTCTCATTGGTTCGCCCCGTCTTCCGTCTTTTTCTCTTTCTCTTTCTCCGATTTCGGCGGCTCCGGGAGCGGTGGCGGCACGGGCGCCGGATCGTCGGGCCCGAGCTTCATCAACTCACGCAGCGCCGCAATCACTTCTTGCTTCGTGTTCTGCGGCGGCCGGTAGGCGTCCTGATCCATGACCGCGGCGTTGCCGCGGCCGTTGCTCTCCGGCTTCTCAGCCAGCAGAAGCGGCGTGAGGTTGTCCTTGTTCACCCCATCGAGCTTGCCGCCCGCCGCGACCAGCGCGCGGATGATCGGCACCTGCCGTGCCTGCACCGCCTGGTGGAGCGGAGTCGAGCCATCGGGCGCCTTGACGTTCGGATCGGCACCCGCCGCAAGCAGCGTCTTCACGGCATCGATCGGCGCGCGATCCGCGGCCTCACGGAACGGAGGCGGTCCGGTGCGGTTGAAGCCCGGGCCACCGCCAAACGGCGCGCCACGCCCGCCGACCATCGCCATCATCAGCGGCGTCTTGCCGACGTTCGCGTTGGCGCCACGGCCACCGCCTCCGCCGCCGCCACTCCCGCTGTCGCCTTCCTTCTTCACTTCCTTGGGCGACCACTCCACCTGCGCGCCGCGCGCGAGCATCAGTTTGATGACCTCGACGTCCGATGCGATCGCCGCGCGGTAGAACGGCGACGCGTTCACATCGTCACCGCAGCAGAGCGACGTCGAGTGCAGCTGGCCGACGAACGTCTTGTTCGGATCGGCGCCGCGATCGATCAGCAGCTTGACGAGGTCGAGCGACGTCAGCGTGTTGTCGTGGACCGCTCGCAGTCGCGACCCGTCGCGCGCGCGCATGTCGGTCGTGGCGTCGTGCATGTCGACGGCGAAGTACAGCGAACCGTCGTTGGGATCGGCACCGAGATCGAGGAGCGCCTTCGCGAGGTCGAACCGATCGTTGACGATCGCAATGATCGTCGCCGTGGCGTTGTCGCCGTTCGTCGCTTTCGGATCGGCCCCGGCCTTGATCAGCGCCCGCGCGATGTCCTCATGGCCATTGCGGACGGCAAACATCAACGCGGTGAGGCCTCCGGTCGGATGGTCCGCATGCTCGCGCTTCTTGATGGAGGTCACATGGGCGAGCGTGTTCGGGTCGGCTCCCGCCGCCAGCAGTGCCGCCACGATGTCGGCGTGCCCTTCCGACGCCGCCCACATGAGCGCCGTCTCTTCCTGGAACCTGTCCGCGGCATTGACGTCGGCACCAGCTTCGACAAGAAGCTTGACGGCATCGAGGTGGCCGGAACGCGAGGCACCCATCAGCGCGGTCTCGCCGTCCGGATGCGTGAGCGACACGCTGGCGCCCGCCTTCAGGAGCGCCGCAATGACGGCCGCGTCGCCGGTACGGCTGGCCTGGAGCAGCGGTGTGACGCCGAAGCGGTTCGCAACGTCGACCTTGGCCTGCGCCGCAACGAGCGCGCGGACCATCTCGAGGTTGTCGTTGTAAACGGCCCACAGCAACGCGGTTGAACCGTCCCTGGACGGGGTGTTGACGTCGCCCTGCTTCGCCAGCAGCGCTCGCACGCCGGGAAGGTCACCCTCGCGTGCGGCCGTGACCAGCGGATTGTCGCCCGCCGCCTGACCGCGACTACCGGCAACCACCATTACCGCCAGCATGGTGACGCTGGCCGCCAGGCTCGAAAGACGTCGGCGTGTCATCTCCGTGCTACCTCTTTCACGAGAACTGTCGACCGATTGGGGAACCGGCAGTGAAATATAAATCTTCTCCCGGGTGACAGTCCGGAATCAGAACCTGAATACCGCTTTCAGACCCTGAAATATGCCACTGCCGTCGCCGGTCTACACACGTCGAAGGAAAAGTTCAGCCCGATCTAAGAAACAAGATCAGGACATTCAGCCGCGGTCGCGCTAATCTCCAGCCGTTTATTCCGGTTACGAGCTGGGTCGGGCGTCTTCCTCTTGTCTCTCTTACGGAATCTCGTGGAACAAGGGAGGTCACCGATGCGTACGTCAGCAAGGTTCGGCCCGGTCCTGCTCTGCCTTCTCCTCCTGCCATCGATCGCCGCAGCCCAGGCATCCCTGTCCGGTGCCGTCAAAGACGCGTCCGGCGCCGTGCTGCCGGGTGTCACCGTGGAGGCGGCCAGTCCGGTTCTGATCGAAAAGGCCCGCGCGACCACGACGGACGGCAACGGCCGCTATCAGCTGGTCGACCTGCGTCCTGGAACCTATTCGGTCACGTTCACGCTCA
>Ga0111538_10005279_pt1 | contig 17688 bp, 14 predicted proteins | sample SoiMethybrSBSTD1_FD_79669 | JGI IMG/M metagenome (GOLD analysis project Ga0111538, IMG submission 79669) | Bulk soil microbial communities from a Populus tree surrounding site in Tennessee, USA - Soil MetaG P. TD hybrid SBSTD1 (version 2)... | ecosystem: Environmental > Terrestrial > Soil >...
AGCAGCCGATCCCCACATGAGGGCCTTGACGGCCTTCACCGAGCCCGCCGCCCGCGGCTGAGCTGGTCGCGGGCGGCCGCAATCATGCCGGTCGCCCAACCCGGGTCGCGCGTCTGCACGACTTTGCCCAGGTTGAGGAGAAACGTTCCGGTGAGGCCCCACCAGAGGGCCGCCCGGTGGCGAAAGTCCTGGGGCATGTTCTTGCGGTGCAAATAGACGTGGTTGGCCATGTTCATCCGTTGCAGCTCGAACGCCGAGAGGCGCTGCGACGGCGATTTTGCGTGACGGATTCTCGCCCGCGGCGTCTGGACGAGAACATAGCCCCGCTTTGCCACCCGATAGGAGAAGTCGGCGTCCTCCTTGAAGGCGTAGTCGGCGAGGCTCTCGTCGAACCGCTCGTGCTCGAACACCTCGCGACGGAAGGACATGAACCAGCCGACGAACGACTCCACGCGCCGCACGTCGGCGGAAGTCGTGACCACGTCGGTGAAGAAACCGGGCCGCATCCTCCCGCTCGCCTCGGGCCGCCAGGTCTCCATCCCGAAGGACCGTCGCCAGAGCATGGACAGCCGGCCCTGGGCCGGCGGATCGAGCCACACCCCGCGGACGCCCCCGAGCTCAGGGCCCCAGCGCCCGTACTCGGCGAGCACCTCCTCGTGGACGTCGGGCGCCATCCACGCGTCGTCGTCGAGAAAGAAGACCGGGTCGCCGGTCGTCCGGTCGATCCCCAGGTTGCGCTGAATCGTGAGCCCCACCGGGGCGGGATGCACGTAGTCGAGACGGACGCTCGCAGCCTCGCAGAGCGCCGCGACCTCCCCTCGTTCCTCTGCCTCCTCGCTCGCATCGACGACGCAGAGCTCTGCCGGAAGAACGCTCTGCTGCACCAGGCTCTGCACGGCGTGAAGGAGAAGATCCGGGCGATTCCGGGTCGCGATCACGAAGCTCGAGCCGATCGTCGGCTGTTCGCGAGCGGTGCTCTCCACAGTGGCCGCGTCCCTAGGTGCCGACCGCCGGAGCAGAGGCGCCGAGGAGGGACGATCCCTCCATCTCCTCCGGAATCCGCTCACCCAGGGCGGCGAGCAGGGTCGGCGCAACGTCTCTGATGTCGCGCTCGGGCCCGGGCCCAGCCGGCACACCGTCGGCAACGAGGACGTACAGCCCCTCATGGGCGTGGTTTGCGTCGTCGGGGCCGGTGTCGTTTTCGAAGACATGAATGGCCCCAGCGCCGACCTGGCCGATGCTGCGCCAGTAGAGGTTTCCGAAGTACACGAGCAGGTCCGGCGCCACTCCCCGCGCCTCGGCGTAGATGTCCTCGGGCCGGTGGGCGACGGTACCCATGGGCCGCCCTTGGTCGTCGGGAAGCGCCTCGAGCTTCGACTTCAGCTCATCACGGACCCGTTCATAGTCGTCAGGCTGCACCGTGCCCTGCGGCTCGCGGCCGGCAACGTTGAGGAAGAGCCGGCAGTAGTAGCCGCCCTCGCCCCAGGCCGTGGTCCGCGCCCAGTCGATCATCTCCGGCTTGAGCGGCGCAGGCGTCGTCGGCTCGTCCTTGAGCACGAGATAGCCCTCGCGGCGAAGCCATTCGTTCACGCACACGCCTCCGTCCATCCGCTTCGCTCCGTGGTCGGAGACGACGAGCACCGCCGTGTCGTCGTCGGCGAAGCGGAGGAGGCGCCCGATCTTCTCGTCGAGGCGCTGGTAGTACTCGAGCACGCGCTCCTCGTACGGGTTCCCGGGCTCATACAGCCGGTGCTCGGGGTCGAAGAAGCGCCAGAAACCGTGATGGATGCGATCGGGCCCCATCTCGACCATGAAGAAGAGATCCCACGGCCGCGTCTCGAGAAGGTGCTCGGCCACGCGGAAGCGCCTCGTCGTCATTTCCTCGATTTGCTCGAGCAACGAATCCTTCTCGTCAGTGCGAAGGTTCTCCACGTCGACCAGGTAGCGGCCGACGAGCTCCTCGATCTCTGTCTTGAGCTCCGGTGGATACGTGAACTGGCTCGTGGTGGTGTCGGGCGTGAGGAAGCAGGAGATCATCGCGCCGTTCACCTCCGTGACCGGATAGGTCTGCGGGACGCCGATGACGACCACCGGCCGACCGCGGTCCGACAGCAGGTCCCACACGCGGGGCACACGCACGGCACGCGAATCCGCGAAGGAGAGCGCGTCGTAGGAGTGGTCGCGCCGGTTGCGGAAGCCGTAGAAGCCGAGCGAGCCCGGACTACGCGAGGATGTCATTACCGACCAGGCCGGCACAGTGATCGGCGGCTCGCAGCTCCGGAGGATGCCGTAGGCGCCCCGCTCGGTCAGCGAGCGAAGGTTGGGGAGGGCGTCGAGCCAGCGGTCGAACACCCACTGAGGCGCTGCGCAGTCGAGTCCGATGACGAGGGCTTTGGAGGCCATCCCGGGGCGATACTAGCCGCTCGCTCGAGCCGCTCAGCCCGTACTTCGGCGCAGATGGACGACCCGGTCCACACGCCCCACTTCTTGCCACTCGCCCGCCACGAGCTCCAACAGGAGGTGGTGGGGGCCGAGCGTCGGGTCGTCTGTGTCATCGAGGACGAGGTGGCAGCCGGGCAAGAGGTGGGGGGCCCAGGACTCGAAGTCGCGTCTGACGCCCTCGACGGAGTGGTCGCCGTCGAGCCAGAGGAGCGCGACCGGCTCCCTCCAGCCAGGAGTGACGACTTCGCTTCGGGTGCTCAGGAGGCGGACGTGGCGGTACGCTCCCGTGCGGGCCATGTTCCGGAAGAATGCGGCCCGGTCCTCCGGCCCGAACTCCCCGCCGCGGGGGCCGACGAAACGATCGTGTGGGTCGACCGCGTAGACAGGAACGCCGTGACCATGCTCGGAACCCCTTGCCAGGGCCAGGGTCGAGCGGCCGCGATAGCTTCCGACCTCGACGATGCACCCCTCCGAGACCCCGGCAGCCAGGTCGTGGAGCAGGAGTGCGGCATCACGTGAGAGCCACCCCTTGATCGACGAGACGCCGCGAAGCTCGTCAGGCCAGTCGGAGTCTTTTCGGGACACCTTCGGTCTCATCGCCCGCAAGCGGAGCCAGTCTAGCTGCAGGTTCCGTGACGGGCCGGTCGCCGCGCCCACTAATCTGGGTGGGATGCCCTGTCGGCCCGACAGCAACGAAGAATGACCAACGTCCAGAGCGCAGTCGCCTCGCGAGGCAGCGAGGACGAGTTCAACGGCGAGTGGCACGTCTACGAGCCGCATCGCGTCGGGCTACCCCCGCTCGGCTCCTACTTCAGGACGCTCTGGCGCAGACGCGAGTTCGTGTATGCGCTCGCTCGGGCGGATCTGCGGGCTCAGCACTTCAATACGACGTTCGGACAACTCTGGCTCATCCTGAACCCGGCACTCCTCGCGCTCGTCTACTTCATGCTCGTCGCGATCGTGCGGAACGGCGGCAGAGGGCCCGAGTTCCTCGCGCATCTGATGCTGTGCCTCTTCTTCTTCCGGCTCGTGAGCACGTCCGTCGGCTCGGGGGCGCGCTCGGTAGTGGGCGGCGGCCGCCTCATCCTCAACATGGCTTTCCCGCGCCTGCTCCTCCCGCTCGAGGCCGTGCTTACGTGCTTCTTGCGCTTTCTCCCGACGATGCTCATCTTCGCGATCGTCTTCTTCATCGTGGGCCTGCCGATCGGCCCGCACCTCCTGTGGACGATCCCGATCCTGGCGCTCTTCGTCGTCTTCGCGGCCGGGGCGGCCATGATCACGGCGACGTCACAGGTGTACTTCCGGGATCTGAGCAACTTCCTCACGTACTTCACCCGCATCTGGCTCTACACGTCGCCGATCCTCTACTACGTCGAGGACATTCCTGCCCGCCTCAAGCCGCTCTTCAGCCTGAACCCGCTCTATCCCATGCTCGGCGCCCTCAACGACGTCGTGATCGAAGGACGCAACCCGCCCTTCACCTTTCTCGCCTGGAGTTTCGCCTGGGCGCTCGGCGTCCTCGTCGCAGGGAGCCTCTTCTTCATCTCGAGGGAGCGAGACTTTGCGATCCGTCTCTGACGACCGCCTTACCGAGGGCGTAGATCCCTCCGCGAAGGAGGACCGGCCCGCGATTCGCACCGAGGACCTGTCGGTGACGTACAGGACTTCGATCGAGGCCAAGCCGACGCTGAAAAAGACACTCATCCGCCTCGGCCGACGACAACGCGTCGTCCGCGAGGTGCAGGCCGTTCGTGACCTGACGTTCGAGGTGCCCCACGGCACCGTGCTCGGGGTCGTAGGGGTGAACGGCGCCGGGAAGTCGACGCTCCTACGAGCGATCGCCGGGATCCTGCCTCCCACGCGCGGGCGCGTCGAGGTCCTCGGGCGCGTCAGCACGCTGCTCGCGCTCGGCGTCGGGTTCAAGGGTGATCTGTCGGGCAGGGAGAACGTCGTGATCGGCGGGCTCGCCGCCGGGCTCACCCGGGCGGAGGTCGAGGCCAAGTACGAGGAGATCGCCGATTTCGCGGAGCTCGGCGACTTCATCGACATGCCGATGCGCACCTATTCGTCGGGGATGTTCGGGCGGCTCGCCTTCTCGGTCGCAGTCAGCCTGGAGCCGGACATCCTCTTGATCGACGAGGCGCTCTCGACGGGCGACGCCCGCTTCCGCAAGAAGTCGTTCGAGAGGATGCGCGAACTCTGCGCGGACGCGCGCACGATCGTCCTCGTCAGCCATGGCATGAACGCCATCCGCAAGCTGTGCAACGAGGTCATCTGGCTCGATGCCGGACGCATGGTCATGCGAGACGAGCCCGAGGCGGTCATCCACGCCTACAACCGCTATCTCGACGTCGAAGAGGACGAGAACCCGGACGACGACATCTGACCGAGATTGGAGCCCGTATCATCCGCGCGTGCCGGCCGTCGAGCTACTGAAGCGCCCACTGCGTCCCGGCTTGCGGCGCTTCCGAAGCGCGACGGCGCGACAGCGCATCCTCCCCTCCTTCCTCGTCCTCGGCGCGCAGCGCGCAGGGACTTCGACCCTCTTCTTCCACCTGCGCCAGCATCCGGAGATCTCGGGGCCGCGCGGCGCAGAGAAGTCGGTCGACTGGCCGAAGGAACTCCATTTCTTCGACGAGAAGTTCGGCAAGGGCGTCGACTGGTACCGCGCGTTCTTCCCGCTCGAGGCCTCACGATCCCTCGCCCGGCGGCGGGGCCGCGACCGGATCGCGGGCGAGGCGACGCCGAATTACCTCTTCCATCCGCAGGCGCCCCCGCGCGCCGCCGAAGTCTTGCCCAGCGCGCGGCTGATCGCGCTTCTTCGCGATCCAGTCGAGCGCGCCTACTCGCACTACCAGCTGATGCACAGGACGGGGCGGGAGAACCTCACCTTCGTGGACGCCCTCGCCGCCGAGGAGGAGCGGCTCGCTGGCGAACGGGACGCGATGCAGACGGTGCCCGATTTTCGCGGCCCGCACCACCGACATCACGCCTACGTGACCCGGGGCCTCTATGCCGAGCAGCTCGAGCGCTGGCTCGAGCATTTCTCTCGCGAGCAGCTCCTCGTCATCCGGGCGGAGGACCTCCGCGACCGCCCGGCCGAGATTTTCGCGCAGACGCTCGCCTTCCTCGGCGTCCAGCCGTGGATGCCGGCGCGCTTCGAGCTCCGCAATGCGGCCGAGTACACGCCGATCGAACGAGCGCTGGGCGCCGAGCTCGCGGAGCGCTTCGCCGAGTCCAACCGGCGGCTCGCACGCCTGCTCGGCCGTGACTTCGGCTGGGACGACGTGACCGTCGCCGCGCCGCGCTGAGGCAGTCGTGGCGGTTCACTTCATCCACGTGAGCAAGGCCGGCGGGACCGCCCTCCGGCACGCCATCCGGGAAGGGCGAGCGTTGGCGGAGGACGGCCGGCTCATGTCGCCCTGGGGACCGGTCTGGGGCCACGACCATCGCTTCCGGCTGATCAACGTCGAGAACGGCGACAAGGCCGTCATCCCCCTCCGCGACCCGATCTCCCGCTTCGTGTCCGGCTTCTACAGCCGCCTGCGTAAGGGGGAGCCGCGCTATTACCGCGAATGGAGAGACGAGGAACGGACGGCCTTCGAATGGTTCTCGACGCCGCGGGAACTGGCCGAGGCCCTCGCCCAGCCGGCCGGTGAGGCACGTCGGCGGGCGGAGTTCGCAATGAAGTCGATCAGGCACCTGAAGCATCCGATGACGCGCTGGGTCGGCAGGCCGCCCTACTTGCGGACGAACCTCGACAAGGTCCTGTACATGGCCAGGCAGGAGACCCTGGACGAAGACTGGGAGCGGCTGAAGGAGCTGCTGGAGCTCCCCGCCCAGCTCTACCTACCCGAGGACGACTACGGGGCCCACCGCACCTCGTATCCAGGCGAGCGGACACTCAGCGCGACCGGCGCTCGCGCCCTGCGCGAGCGGTACGCAAGGGACTACGAGCTGCTCGACATCGCCGGCGAGCTGCGGGCGGGCCGCGTTCCGCGCGTCAAGGCACGCGACCGGTTGGCGGAGCTCGAGACGGTGGCCAGGAAGCTGAGGCGCCGCGGCCGCTAGTGCAGACCCGCGCGCTTCGCCCGCCGGCGGCGTCTGCGCGGGCTCGTCGGCGTCGCCCGAAGCCACGCCCGCACAAGAGAGTTCGCAAAGCCGACGCCGTAGCGAAAATGGGGCGGCTTCTTCGAGTTTCCGGAGATCCGCTGCTTCACCGTAACGGGCGCCTCGGTGATCGTGAGCTTGCGCTTCGAGGCCTCGAGAATGAACTCCGCCGTGTGAAACTGGTCTTGGCGCAGCTCGAGAGTGCGCAGCACTTCGGTGCGGATGGCCCGGTAGCCACAAGACGGATCGGTTACGCGACTCGTAGTCAGGACCGACATGACGCCCGAGAAGACCCGGATCCCGACCTCTCTGACCGCGTGGTTCGGATCGGCGGCCCCGAGAACACGCGAGCCGTTGACGACATCGGCGTCGCCTTCGAGGATCGGATACACGAGCCCCGGGAGGTCGGAAGGCTGGTGCTGCCCATCGGCGTCCATCGTGACGACGACGCTAGCCCCCGTCTGGAGCGCGAGGCGGTAGCCGGTACGCACCGCCGCGCCGCCTCCACGGTTCAGCGGGAGGTGCACTGCGGTCGCCCCCGCACGCCTGGCCTGTTCTAGGGTGTCGTCGGAGGATCCGTCGTCGATGACGATCGCCTTGAGCGTGACCCCTAGCACTTCGTCGGGAAGCGACTCGAGCACGTGGCCGATGTTCTTCGCCTCGTTGTAGGCGGGGATCACCACCGCAACCGTGTCGGTGAAGGCATCCAGATCCGCCGTCTCGCGGAACTCCTTCAGGGCCAGGTTCTCGATCAGCATCGTGAGGTCGCGCCTGGTTCGGTCCTCACGGTTGGCGAGGATGAAGGAGAAGACGTAGAGCACGGCGACCGCGATGACCGTGGCGCCGAGGATCCCCCCGCCGCCCTTCTTGAAGGAGAACTCGTCGAAGAGCGACGTGAGGATCGCCGGCTTGAGCGAGACGACGAAGAGCGGTAGGACGAAGACGAGGATGCGCAGCAGTAGTTCGCCGTTGCCGATCCGTCCCCGCCGATAGGCCCAGAGCGAGACGATCGCGAAGGCGAGTGCGGCGAAGAGGCCGACCGCTCGGAGCGGGGTGATGTCCAAGCGCTACTTCACCGACTTTTCGAGGCGCTCCGGGCGCCACTGCGTCACTGGGTCGATGACGTCCATGATGACATTCTCCCGGTAACGCCTGATGACGTCGAGCATCGACTCGATGAGCGTCTCGGAAAGGAGCGTCGGCTGCAGCCCGAGCTCGAGCAGCTTCGTGTGCGTCGGGTTGTAGTAATGCTCCTCGAGCTCCATGCGCGGATTCGCGACGTGGTCGACGCGCACGTCGAGCCCGACCTCGCCGGCGGCATGGCGAACCTTTTCGGCGAGCTCCGCAACGTTGAACACCTCGGTGAACTGGTTGAAGACGCGGTACTCGCCCGCGTCCGGCGGGTTCTCGGCCGTGATGCCGACACATTGCAGCGTGTCGACGATGTTGAGGAACCCGCGCGTCTGGCCCCCCTTGCCGTAGACGGTGAGCGGGTGGCCGATCACCGCTTGCACCGCAAAGCGGTTGAGCGCCGTGCCGAACATCTCGTCGTAGTCGAAGCGCGTGAGGAGGCGCTCGTCGAGCCGCGTCTCAGGCGTCTCGATCCCGTAGACGACACCCTGGTTCAGGTCGGTGGCGCGGAGCCCCCACGTGCGGCACGCGAAGTGGATGTTGTGGCTGTCGTGCACCTTCGAGAGGTGGTAGAGCGAGCCGGGCAGCTTCGGGAACGGCAGCGTGTCGCGGCGTCCGTTGTGCTCGATCTCGATGAAGCCTTCCTCGATGTCGATGTTGGGCGTGCCGTATTCGCCCATGGTCCCAAGCTTGATCAGATGGGCGTCGGGAGCGAAGTCGCGCATTGCCCAGAGGAGCTTGAGCGAGCCGATGACGTTGTTCGCCTGCGTCGTGACGGCGTTATCGACGCTCCGCATCGACCACGGCGCGCTCGGCTGCTCTCCGTAGTGGATGATCGCCTCGGGCTCGAACTCCCGGACGACCTCCGTAACGAACGTCCCCTCGGCGATGTCGCCGACGTACGACTGGATCTCCTTGCCCGAGGCCTCTTTCCAGCCCGTGATGCGCTCGTCCAGTGAGGCGAGCGGCGTGAGCGAGCTCGACCCGGCCTCCTCCACCCACCTGCGTCGGAGGAAGTTGTCGACCACGGCCACCTCATGTCCCGTTCCGGAGAAACGCATGGCGGTTGGCCAGCCGAGGTAACCATCGCCGCCGAGAATCAGAACTCGCATCAACACTCCTCAATTCGCATGTTTCATTCCGGTCAAGTGACGCAGCGCGCGAGAATACCAGCAGCTACTCGCCGAGCCGCGAGGAAGCCGTGCCTTTTCCGAACAGCGCGAGGAGCGCCGCACGCTCTCGATGCGGGAGCCCCAGCGGGATGGCGAGCGCATAGACGCCGAGCCCGCATACCGTCGTCGCAGCGAGGGACACCCACCACGTCGCATCTCCGAGGACCGCGTGAACGCCGAACGCAGCGAGTGCCGCAGCGGTCGCCGGGAGGACGAGACCGGCATAGCTGCGGTCGTACGGCTGAATGCCGATCCGGGCATGGACCTGTAGGAGCCGGACGAGATTCAGCGCGGCAACGCTGACAGCAGCGGCCGTCGCCGTGCCCTCGATCCCGAAGGCAGCGGTCAGGGCGACGGCGAGCCCGGCGAGGAGTGCGACGCCGAGCGCGTTGTCGAGGAGATCGAGGCCGGTGAACCCGGTCATGATGAGGATGAAGCCGACGCTGCCCGTCGCCACGTTCGCCACCTGGCCGGCCAGCAGGATGCGGAGCGCCCCCTCGCCGACGTCGAACCGGCTCGAGAACGCGGCCAGCACGTCGTCCGCCGCGACGAAGAGGACGATCAGGAGCGGGAGGGTGGCGGCAAGAGCCCAGCGTGTCGAACGCTTGAAGAGCTCACCCAGTCGCTCACGCTCGCCGCGCGCGTGCAGGTTTGCGGCGAACGGTGAGAAGACGAGGTTCAACGAGGTGAGGAAGAGCAGGAGGACCTGCGAGACGCGTGCTGCGGCGGCGTAGGCGTCGAGCTCGGTTCCACTCTCGAACGCGGCGAGCACCCAGAGGTCGACCCAGAAGATGGCCTGCGCGAACAGCGCGGCCGGAGCCCGCGGGAGTCCATACCGGAGCGCGGCCCGAACCTCATCCCGTGTTGCCTTCCGGTCACCGTAGGCGTGCGCGTCCCGGTGCCAAAGCCACCGTGCCGCGAGCGCGGCGGCGACCCAGGAGGCGTCGTACGCGAAGACGACGGAGTTGGTGCCGTGACCGGCACCGACCGCCGCCGCCGCGAGGGCGATCCAGAGCAGCGGTTGACCGATCCAGAAGACGTAGAGCGTCTGGCGCATCTGGGTCAGTCCGCGCGTGGCGCCCAGATAGACGTTGGTGAGGGCGATGAACGGGATGCCGATGGCGGCGATTGCGACGGGCGTCGCGTAATCGCCGTAGAGCGGCGCGCTCGCAGCGACAAGCGCTGCGACGACGATGCTCGCGCCGAGCGCGACCAAAGCGCAGCGATCGACAAGGCTGCGGAGATGCGACGTGGCCTCGGCCCCCCGCCCGATGGCGACGAGGCGCACTGCCGCCATGTCCATGCCGAAGCGACTACCCGCCGAAGCGACGAACGCGACTTGCACCGCGACGGTGACGAGCCCGAAGCCGCCCGGCTCGAGCCCGCGCCCGAGGAGAATCTGGACGCCGAGCGCGGCCGCGATGCCGACGATGAGCCCGGCGACGTTCGCGGCCGTCCCCGTCAGGAGCGTGCGTTCCTCGCTCACGACGCGCGCTCCCCTCTGCCGGCTATTCCAGGTAACCGAGCCCGCGGAGGCGTTCTTCGACGAGCCGCTCTTCCTCGTCGCTGTAGGCGCCAACCGGTTCGGCTTCGAGTCCGCTTCGACCCCACTCCGGATCGGCCGGGAGCCCGATCTCGTGCGCGATCTGGGCCGCGAAGTCTCCGAGCGAGATCTCCGGCCCAGCACCCGGCTCGATTCCCGGGCCGGCCATGACATAGACACCCTCCGGCCGGTGATCGCCCGAGAGCCAATCCGCGTCCTCGACCATACGGCGCGCGTGGGAAAGGCTGTACAGCGGCGCAGCCTCGAGCAGGAGGTCGGGAGCCCGGTCGAGGTAGGGGCCCGAGAGGACCTCCTCCTTGCGCAGGACGGCTCCAATAGGGTGTTCTCCACGGTTGTCCGTGAACTCGAGCAATGCCTGGGCGACCTCATCCCTCACCCGCTCATAGTCGGCTCGGCTGACCGTTCCTTCAGGCTCGCGCCCGGTTAGGTTCACCGAAACGCCCTCGCCCGTGGAGACGACGCTCGTGTACGCGGTCGTGCGCGCCCAGTCGATCGGGGGCGTCGGGACCGCGACGCGCCCGTGCAGGCCGAGGCGGTCGTAGACAACCCGCGCGACCGAACGCACGCGCCCCCAAGACAGCAGGTTGACGAGCGTCGAGCCCGCACCGAACCGCAGAAAGCCAAGGTGCTCGAGCACCTTGTTCATCGAGACTGCGCGCGTGCAGGGATGATGGCCGTGGTCGGACATGAGAACGACCAGATCGTCGTCGTTCGTCCGCTCGAGAATCGAGGCGAGCTCGCGATCGAGCAGCCGGTAGAGGTCGCGGACGCGCTCGGCGACAGGTGACGCCGAGGCCTCCGCGAACGCCGGGTGTCCCGGATGGACGTATTCGAGCAGGCAGTGCTGCGACCGGTCCGTCGAGACGAAGACGAGGCATGCGACGTCCCACGGCTCCTCGTCGAGGAGCGTCCGCATTCCCGCAGCGCGCTTCCGCGTCAGGCGTTCGAGCTCGGCGACGAGATCGACGGGACGGCCTCGAAAGGTGGTCCACGAGCCACCGTTGATCGGCCACTCGAGCCTCGCGCCGAGGTCAGGGGGCCAGCTGTAGGTGGTGCGCGGCGGGACGATGCCGCCGGCGATGACCGCGCCCTTGATCTCCGGCGGGGGATACGTGAGTGGGACGTTGACGAGCAGGGTCGTCTTGCCCGCGGCGGAGACCCGCTCGGGCCAGGTCGGCGCCAGGATCGAGTTCGCTGACACCGGAAGTCGCCGCGCAGCGCCCGGGCGATATTCGAGGATGTCGAAGACCCCGTGGCCTCCCGGATCCCGCCCGGTCAGGAAGGTCGGCCACGCCGCCCAAGAATGCGAGGGGAGGCACGAACGGCTGACGCCGCGCCGTCCGCGCTCTACGAGCGCCGCGAGTGCGGGGAGCTCACCCGCTTCGAGGAGCGGATCGAGGATGTCCCAGTCAGCACCGTCCCAGCCGACGATCAGCACACGGTTGGCCACGGGCCAGAACGATAGCGGGATGGGTGCGCACCGCTCGGAGAACTGCCGCGGGCGGCTCAGAAGAAGGGGTGCAGACCGCAGCCCCCGGGTTGGGGCTCGCTCGACGGGGGGCTGTGCCACCAGGGCTCGAGCTCGCCGGCGGTGAGCTCGCTCGGAACGGGGTTTCGAGCGAGAAGCACCATCGTGCGGTCGCTGCTCACGAACACAGGCGACCAGGTCGAGTCGAGCGCGTCGAGCTTCGCCTGGCCGTCCTGCACCCCGGCGAAGCGTCGCGCGTACACCAGGATGAGCGATCGGTCGATATTTTGGACCGGCTCGATCCTCGTCCCCTTCCGCGGCCAGGCCCTCACGTGCCCGTCCCACACGCGGTCGCCGACGGTCTCGTGCAGGAAGGCGGGATCGAGTATCCGCCCGGTGACGTGATCCGTCAGGATCCGGTCGTACCCTGCAGCCTCGCTGCTCCCAAGCCACGAGCGAAGCTCGTTCCACCGGGCGATCGGGTCGTTCCGCCAGACATTCTCGGGCGTGCAGCGCCGGAACTCGGCGAAGCCCGGGAGGAGGATGACCAGGGCGAGGGCGACGACGGCGAGCCTGGCGAAAAGGAGCCCCCGCCGTTCGGGCGCGAACCTCCGCACGAGGAGCCAGAGGCCGGCGGTGCCTCCCATCGCGAGCGCCGGGTATACCGGGTACCAGTACCGGACATTGGTCGTGTTGATGATCCAGCGACCGGACGGGAGCTCCCCCAGGGCGAGGCACACCATGATCAGCCAGAAGCCGATGCCCCATGCGGCGATAACCCAGAGCTGCCTGTTGCGGAGCAGGAGGAGCGCGACCACGAAGAGGGGCGCCAGGACAAGCAGGAGCCAGCCCGTGTTCCAAGCGAGGATCAGCCGGGGAAGGATGAGGAGCGCCCCGCCGAGATTCTGCGTGTGCTCCTGGACGGTGGCAATGGTGATCGCCCGCTGCTCGGTGAAGGCGGCGTTTCGGTGCTCGAGCAAGGCGTGGACATGCACGAACGGTTGCCCGTACATGACCGCTCCGTAGATGAGCTCGAGCGCAGCGGTGCAAGCGGCGGCTCCCGCGAGTAGCCCCAGCCGGCGCCATGAGTAGCGCAGTAGGACCGCCGCTGCGACCACGGTGGGCAGCAGGATCGGGCTGAAGTCTCGAATCAGGTACGTCCATCCGAAGAAGAAGCCGGCAAGCACGACGGCGATCGCCGATGCGCGCGCGCTCCGCTCGCGCGCCAGGCCCCCGAGGACGAGGAAGAGAAACCCCGCTGCAAAGGTCGCCGTCCCGACGGTGTCGGGGAAGAGGAAGCTCGAGTTGAGGAGGAAATCGGTGTTCAGCGCCGCGAGAAGCGCGGCGGCGACCGCGAGGACTCGGTCGCGGAAGAGCGCGAGCATCGTTCCATAGACGGCGGTCACCAGCAGGACGCCGGCCGCGAGCGGGACTGCGTAGAGCGCCGCCTCGGTCGGGCCAATCATGCGCACGGCCACGACCACGGGCGCGACGAGACCGATGCGGAGCGTCCACAGGTCCGAAGGGACGTCCGGGAAGTTGACGCCCGTTTGGAAGTACTTCGCCGGGTCGAAAGGGTGCGGCCCGAGGAGGAGCCAGAACTGCGCCACCAGGAAGACCCCAACGGTCAGAAGCCAGGCGCCCCAGTCGAGACGGGCGGCCGGGGACAGCCCGCGTAGCGGATTTCGTAGGGGCGTGGTCATCTCGTGCTGTGCGGGCTACGTGGCCGAGCTCGGCCGACCTAGACGCGCGCGGGACGGCTCCGATTCAGCGCCCTGAAGACAGCGCGCCGCCAGCGCAACGGAACCTTCGCGCGGTAGCGCTTCGGCACCCGGGCGCTCGCGCGGACCAGGAACGAGCTCTGGTGTGCAGCGCGCCCGCGACGGCGCCCCGCCGCGACAATGGACGACTGGGCGATCGCCTCTGCGTCCTCGTAGAAGCTGATGTACGCCGCGCGAGCGGCGTCGAGCCGAGGGTGGACCTCCTCGGTGTTCACCCCGACGTCTGCGAGCTGCGAGACGAGTTCCCAGACCTCGTCGACCTGTTCCCGCAACGGCACCGGGATCTCGAAGTCCTCCCAGGTGGCACGCGAGCGGCTCAGATTGCGGTCCACGAAGTCGTGCACCCGCACGATCGACGCGGCGGGTGCGTCCTGGATCACCTTCAGCCCCAGCTCCTGCCCCACCCGGGCGACCGAGGTCGTCCAGTCGTCGAGGATGTCCTCGTAGCGGACGAAGACGCGTGCGGCCTCGCGCGTTGCTCGTTCCGTGAAGAGCGCCTGGTTGAGCCACCCCGCAGTCCGGCCCACCTCGCTCTCCCAGCCTCCGTAGGAGCGCTGCTTGCTCTCTACCACCGCCGCGGGATGGCGCAGCACCGTCGCCAGGCGGGGCGTGACGCCGAAATCCTCGGCGGAGCGTGTCCAGAGAGGGAGGAACCACGAGAGCCTCGGATCCTTGATGATGAGGTGATCCGCCTCCTTGAACTGGCTGTCGAGCCAGCGGCGAAGCTTCCCGACCATCTCGTCCTCCACGACCACCTGGGCCATGTGCGCCCAGGCCGTCGGCCGCGCATCCGAGACCTGGACCCCGGCGCGACGGAGCGCCGCGGTGTGAAAATCGACCACCCATTGGGACTCCGCGAAACCCTTCGGGTTCGTGCTGTCCGCCGGAACCTCAGGCCGCGGCACGTGGAAGCCGAGACGCTGCAAGATCCCCGTGAAAAGACTCGTTCCACTCCTCCCCGAGCCGGCTACCAGGACGAGCGAACGGCGCTCGGCCCCCAGATCGCTACGGGCCGGCATCGTCGTCTCGTCTGCTCGGAGGGAAGATGACATCCAGATGACTCTTTCGGCCGGCGCCGGCAAGCTCGACCGCTCCGGCGCGAGACGGGCGATAGCTTAGCCACCTCCGACTCCCGATGTTCCTCTGTACGACGCCTGCTGAGAGGCCACGGAGAGTTACATAGACTGGCTCGGAGCGGAATGGCCGACGTGGATCTGAGCGAGCAGCGGGACCTCACTGACCTCGACTCCGACGGCGAGGTCCCGCCCGGGGACGGCGAAGAGGCGGAAGCCGGGTTCGCCCGTCACGTCGAGCTGCGCACGATCGTCCTCCCGGAGCTCCGCCTCGTCTTCCTCCCCATCCCCAAGGCCGGCTGCACCTCCGTCCTCTGGCTCCTCGCCGACCTCCTCGAAATCCCACGCGACCTGTTCGCGGGCTCGACGCTTGCCGAGGTTTCTCCCTCCCTGACGGTCCACGACATGAGCCTTTGGGGCGAAGGCCGCCGGCTTGCCGACTACGAAGGAGAGGAGCGCGAGCGAGTCCTCGGCGAGGACGGCTGGCTCCGTTTCACGGTCACCCGCCACCCCGGCAAGCGCCTTTGGTCGGCCTGGCAATCGAAGCTGCTCCTGCGGGAACCGCGCTTCGTCCAGCAGTTCGGCGACGAGCCGTGGTTCCCCCGGCTCCCCGAGGACCCAGGTGACATCGTCGACGATTTCCGGCGGTTCGTCGCCGCCCTTCCTTCGACCGGGATTCTCGATGTTCACTGGGCTGTGCAGGACGATCTCGCCAGCCAGCTGCCGCTCGACCATGTCGGACGGGTCGAGGAGCTCGACAAAACGCTCGAGCTGCTTCGCCAGCATCTCGGACGCGAGCTACCGATTCAGCCCCGGCGCGAAAATCGGACTGCGCTTCCGCTTCCCGCCGCCGCGTTCACGGAGGGAACGAACGCGACCGTCGAGGATGTCTATCGAGCCGATTTCGAGCGCTTCGGCTACGACCCGGACACCGCTGCGATGGAGGCACTCGACGACGAGGAGTGGCGCTCGGCTGCCTCGCCGCTCCTCTCGGTTCTCCGAGATACGGTCGACCGTAACGAGCGCATCGGCCAGCTTCACGACGTCGCGCGCCGCGTGCAAACGCTGGAGCGACAACTCGAGAAGCGCGCCACACGCCGCGTCGGGCACAGCCGGGCTCCCATCCTGACGAACCTCGAAAACCACACGCAGTTCAACGTGCAGTGGAGCTGGTCGGACGGCGAGACGACCCCGGGCTTCACGGCTGTGGTACGCGCGAAGAATGAGGCCGAAGTCCTCCCTTGGGTTCTGCCTCCCCTGCTCGATGCGGTCGAGCGCGTCGTCCTTGTCGACAACGGCTCGACGGATCACACTGTCGATGTCGCTCGCTCCGTTGCCGCCGAGAATGGGGCGGCCCAGCGCCTCGAGGTGCACTCGTACCCGTTTTCGGTCGCCCGCTGCGGTGAGGAGCATCTCGGCACGCCGGCCGAATCCGTCCATAGCCTCGTCTACTTCTACAACTGGTCGTTCTCGCACGTCCGGACGGGCTATGCGCTCAAGTGGGACGCCGACATGGTCCTGTCCGACTCGGGCGTGCGCGTGCTGCGCGACCTCGCCTGGCAGCTCGAGGCCGACGAGATGATCGTCAAGATCCCCCGGTACCCGCTCTACGTCGTCGATGACCGTCGGGCGTTCCTCGACGTCGGCATGTCGAATTGCGAGCCTTGGGCGTGGCCGAACCGGCCGGGCTACAGCTTCGTCAAGGCGATGGAGTGGGAACAGCCGATCTGGCCCGAGGACCTGCCCACGCTCGTCCTGCCCGACTGGTCCTGCGTAGAACTCAAGTACCTCGATGCCGACGAGTTCTCCCACTGGTCGCACACCGACTTCGGAGCGAGCGCCCGAACGCAGAGGAAGCGGCGCGAGTGGGAGGTCTTCAACTCCCTCGCCAACGGCGACGAGCCGCCTGCGGACGTGATCACCGTCGAGGCGCCGGACGGCGTGCATGTCATAGAGCACGTGCGCTCGACGCTTCTCCCGGAGATGGCCAGGAGGCCGAGTGGCTTCGGTGAGCGGCTCATCCGCCAGCTGACCGCCTGAGGCGATGTCGCACGAGGCCCTGGCACACGCCGCAGCCGTGGTGGGGGCCTTCGGAGCCTGCGGGCTCCTGCTCGCACGCGAGCGGCTGCTCTTCCTTGGCGGGCTCGCGGCCATCGTTGCCGCCGAGGCCGGGCTGGCGTACGCCCTCGTCCCGGACGCGCCGAGCCTCCTGACAGCCTCCGCGACGCGGTTCGGCACGCTCGCCGTCGGGGCACTCCTCGGGCTCGGGCTCGCCGCGGCCTTCGTTCGCTACCCGGCCGCCGCGCCCGTGGCGCTGCTCGTCGCCGCGCCTTTTCGCCTATCGGTCGGGCTCGGTAGCCAGGAGGCGTTCCTGCTGCTCCCCTTCTACGGCGTGCTCGCGGCGGCCGCCGCGGCCCTGGGCTACCGCGTCCTCAGAGGCGGCGAGTTCCCAGCCGTCCCCTACCTGATCGCCGGACCCACCGCAGCGCTCGTCGCGCTTTCGGGGATCTCTCTGCTCTGGGCGAAGGACCTCCGCGCGGGGACGATCGAGCTCGTCTTCTTCTACTTTCCGTTCAGCGTTCTCCTCTCGATCGTCGCCCTCACCCGAACAAGAGACTGGACGTGGCGTGCGCTCGCGACGGGCCTCGTCGCCGTGACGTCGGTGTTCGCGGCGATCGGCGTCTACCAGGCCTGGTCGCACACGGAAATCCTCGCCAAGCAGGACGTCCAGCTCGCCAACGCGTACTCGTCGCTCTTCCGCGTGACGGCCGTCTTCCAGGATCCGAATGTCTACGGGCGCCACCTCGTCCTCGGCACCGTCGTCGTCCTCACGGCTCTCTGGCTTGCGCTCCTGCGCCCAGGCATCGGCCTCCCCGTTTTGGGCCTACTGACGCTCGGCCTCTACTTCTCCTACTCGCAGACGAGCTTCCTCGCGCTCTTCTGCTCC
>Ga0111538_10005280_pt1 | contig 17686 bp, 14 predicted proteins | sample SoiMethybrSBSTD1_FD_79669 | JGI IMG/M metagenome (GOLD analysis project Ga0111538, IMG submission 79669) | Bulk soil microbial communities from a Populus tree surrounding site in Tennessee, USA - Soil MetaG P. TD hybrid SBSTD1 (version 2)... | ecosystem: Environmental > Terrestrial > Soil >...
CGACGAGGCGCAACGCGAGCCTTCGTAGCCAGCCCGTGTGGGCGAGCAGCTCTTCCGCAGTCGTCCCGCGTTCACTTCCTCCCATTCGCTCTGCGATATTCCTGCCGCCGAACGGCAAAGTGTTCGGGAGATCCGAAGGAAACGGACCTCGCGCCTTCTCCCTGCGATCGGCGGCGACCCCGCTAACTGGCCAGGATGCCACCTACTTCGACGCCGATCGGCGTCCGATCAGATCGATCAGCGATGGCGGGGCAATCGGTTTCGGCCGCGGCTCGCGCCAGGAGGTCCGAGCGGCAACCGGACGGCCTTGTTCACTCATACGCGAGGCACCAGGACTTCGCGCGCCGCCAGCATTTTGCTCTCGTCGATATCGGCGTGGCGATGGAGCCTTCGGATGTGGTCCGCTGGACCGCGCGCGAACGCGGCTTCGAGCGCTGTCGCTCTCGGCGTCGCGAGCACCCACGCATGCGGATATCTCGCCACGAGATGTGGTTCACCCGCGGGCATTACGAGGCGGGGTCGGCCAGGTGGCAGTTCTCGCGCCCTGGCAAGACCGCTCGGCGCCTCAGCTCGTGACGCGAGGAGCGTTCTCCGTTCACGTTGAAATCACGCCGGTCGTCCGATCTCACCACCCGCAGCCTGCGACCGGCGCCTACGAAATTCCTTGTCTCGCACCCACCTCGCATGAGGAACTCGAATGTGGAGCGCCGACTAGGCGAGAGCGGGCGGTCGACGGGGGGGAAGAGATGGAAGGGCGAGGTTGCGCTGGGACTGGCCGTTGGGCGCTCTGGGCTCTGACAGCGACGTTGACCACGGGTTCTTTCGTGACGGAGGCGTCTGGGGTCGTCCTCAAGTCCACGAGCCGGATCGCGGTCGTCAATCGGAGCAACGACCTGAGATGGGTCTGGGCCCGGAACACCCAGGGCGAGATTCTCGCCATGGACTACAACAGCAATCCCGGCTCGGGCTGGATCAACTTCGGAAAACCGAATGGCGTCTCGGTCAACATCAACGGTGTCGCGGGAACCAGCTGGGACACCGGCGCCGGATGGTCGCAACACGTCTTCTTCGTTGGCAGCGATGGCAACTTCTATGAGGGAGTGAAGGTTGGCGCCGGCCCCGTAACGTGGACCGGTTATCCTTTCGTCTCGGGCCAGACCCTGACCGGCCACCTCGCTGCGGGCCAGGTGGTCGCGGACCCCTTCGGCACCCGGATGATCGCGGTCGTTGGCACGACCACCAGCGGCCTTCTCTATCGCTTCACGCGCAACATCGGCGGCTCCAGCGCCTCCTGGGTGAACTCGAGCGGCGGCCGCACATGGGCAACTGACCTACCACTTGCCTCGAGCGTACATCCGTCCCAGCTCGGCTCGCTCTCGTTCTACGGCTCGATGATCGTGAGCGGCACCAACACCGAGCTCGGAATGGTCCACTTCGACAGCTTTGGCGAATGGAACGTCGGTGCGCGGGGCAGCCCGGGTTTCCCGGTCTGCGGTTCGATCGCGGCCGCGGAAGCGTGGATCACTCCAAGCACGTTCCGCCGCTACGTCATCTGTACCCGGGCGGACGCCAACTCTGCGACGATCGCCTATGCATACGGGACCAGTGACGGCGACACCACGTTCGACTGGATCACCGAGACGCTCCCAGCCACGGTCAGCACCACGCGCGGCAACATCGTCGGCGCGACTGCTCAGGACGTCGGCGGCGGGAACACGTCGATCGACCACTACGTCATCGCCACCAACAACCATCTTTACCGACAGACTCGCAATGCGAACGGTCTCGCATCACCCGTCGACCTCGGGCAAATCGCGGAAGCCGACTGGGGCTACGGGGGCATGTCCGCGACCGATACCATCTACAACTACTCGCGTGTGTTCTATCTCGGTCGCCTGGACTCGGCGGTTGGAAGCGACGCCATCTACCTCTACGAGCGAACGAGCAGCAGCGCCACCGGGACGGAACAGTACCAAAACTACGGGGCCGGCGATTCCCTCCGGCCCGTGGTGAGCGGCGGCGCCTACGCCGAAGGCATGATCGCTGAATATGCCGGCACCGCCACGGTCGCGCTCATCGAGCGGCCAGGCAATGGCGGACCCAACGGCACGAACTTTCCGCGCGTTCACGCCTTCCGATCCGACAACGACACGCACACCATGCTGGCTGGCGAGCTCCTCGCCAATGTCGTCGGCGGGCGGACGTACAACTACGTCGTCGACCCAACCGTCGCGGTCACGCGCGCCCGCCGCAGCTACATCCTCCAGCTCGGCGTCGAGCGGAGCACCTGCTATGGCACGAACGCCGCCACCGGCGCCGCTGTCTACTTGAAGCGCATCGATGAGGGCGGGTCCGCGTACACGACGATCCCGATGTTCGACGTTCAGCTGGACGTTCCACGAACGTCGACGCCGATTGACCATCCGTTCCTCAGCATCGAGCACGGCGGCTTTCTCACCCCCGATCGACTTCACATGGCCTGGTGGAACCTGTTCGACGAACAGGACTCGCGGATCATCTACACCTACCTCGACGATGGCGATACCACGGCGGGCGTCCCGCACAACCTCACGGGCAGCTCCGGTGTCGTCGGCCCGCCTCGAGTTGTCGCCAACAGCCTCGGGGACGTCTACGTCTACACGTCGAAGGAAACGGCCATCAAGGTGTGCAAGCTGAACAGCTCTCTCAATGCCTGCGACGGCGGCTGGCAGACCGCGGTGAACGACTTCGCCCCGACCGACACCAAGGTCAACGCCGGCGGCACGCTGAAAGAGATGCGCACCATCACCGGCTACAGCCTGGCCGCCTCCCCCTCGGTGAGCGGCGTCGTCCACCTCTGCTACCAGAAAGAGGAAGCTGCATCCAGCACGCTATGTCCGGGCCGCAAGTGCAAGGACATCTGGTGCACGCGCGGCGCCTTCTCCGGTGGAACCTTCAACTGGTCGGCAGCTGCTGCCGTTTCACTTCAGAATGACGAGCACGACCAGTTCATGCCGGAGGTCAGCATGACCGCGAAGAGCTTCACGTACCAGACGTCCATCGCGAGCGAGGGAGAGGTCTACGTGTTCTGGTACGACCGCCGAGCAGATAGCCAGAACCACCTCTACCGGGTACGCGTCTCGAGGAGCCTCAACGGCGGGACGACGTGGGCCTCCAGCCGAGAGCTCACCGGCGACGCCGATCCGCTCAACCTGCCACTCCACTGCCTGAACGGCAGTGGCAACCTGTACTTCATCGGCGACTACTCGGCCAGCCGCGCCTCGCTTCTCCACACCCACGGCCTCTTCGTCACGACACCCGGCGGCCTACGCACGACCGACGCGACCGCCGCGTTCCGAAGCCTCGGCAGCTGGTGGGATTGAGGAGATGCTCATGCGGCTCATCCTGATCACGGTATCCATCGCGTCGCTTCTCGGCTGCCGGTCCGATCCGGCGCCTGGCAGCGAGAACAGCGAGCTCGACGTCGTCGCGGGCACGCCGCTCTGTCCCGACGGCGACTGCGTCGTGGTCACCGGGACGGTCGTCGCAGTGAGCCCGGTCCCCGAGGAGCCGGTCGTCGCGCAGCGCGATATGCTGTGCACCGGGGTCGATTCCGATCTAGATCGGGCCAACCGCTGCAACATCGACGCCGACGGTGACGGCCGTCCCCTACCTCTCGACTGCGACGACGCAGATCCCGCGAGGTACCCATTGGCCGACGAGATCCTCTGCGATGGCATCGACCAGGACTGCGATGGGCTCGACCCCTGCGACCGCGACAAAGACGGCACGCTTGACAGGATGGACTGCGAGCCGGGCAACCCGGCGATCACGACCGAGTGCCTTGGCGCGGCCAAACCTCAGCCACTGGACTGAACCATGCATATCGACGTGCGACCCGTGGCCTGTCTCGCAGCGACCCTCTTGCTCAATGCCTGCTCGATCTTCGCCGAGGAGAAGCAATCGCGGGACGATGCCGGTCACCCGCCCGCTGATGCCTGCCCCCGTAGCGAGTGCCGCGTCTGGCCCGACTACGGCGACCTCGGGATGGTCGAATCCGCCGCGTTCCTGTCGGTTGGCAGGCCGCCCATTTCATGGGCCGCCCACATCCCAGGCGACTGTGACCCGCAAAGCGTTTACCTGCAGATGGAGCTCGTCGACGGACGGGGAGCCTTCACAGAAGGCATTCGCCCAGGGATGTATCCACTGGAGGAAATTGACCTCGATACCGACACATGCAGCATCTGCCTGTACTTGGTTGCGGACAACCTGAGCGAAGATGCCCGGTGCTTCTTCGCGACGGCTGGTGTGCTCAATCTGAGCTCGACCGAGGAAAGGCTCGTCGGCTCCCTCGACGCGATCACCTATCAGCAGATCTCCTGCCTCGAATCCCCGCCCGTTGAGGGCTCGTGTGCGACCCGAATAGGGCACCTCGAGTTCGATACCGAGATCGGCAGCATCGAGAACTGATGTCGTGCGTCGCCGAACGGCGAAGCCGTTCGGCGAGATCGCACGGGGCGGTTCATCGGCGCGCGGATGGTCGCCAGACCTCTCGACCTGGAGTTCGAGCGGGCGATCGCCATGTGCGTCCAGCTGACGGCCAAACCAAAGCGCGGTTGTGCGGTAGAGAGCGCCCGAGTGAGCTGGATCGCGACCGGAGGCGGACTTCGAGCGAGCTACCGGTGCGGCACGTGCGTCGATCTGGGTTGGTGGCGGCGCACCTAAATTAGTCTTCGTCACCGATCAGTTCGAATGGCTTTCCCACCAGGGCCAGCTCTCGGATCGTGAGGCTTCGGCCCTGCTGATCCGTCAAGACCCCCCAGTCGAGTGCTACCGCGATGTCAGTGAAGATGGAATACGCCGGCACGCCGGGCCCCTCTGGTCCATCCGGGGAGCCCGGTGAACCCGACGAATAGATCCCATGTACGTCACCGTTCTCGCATGAGACCATCGGTCCACCACTCACCCCACCGAGATCGAAGTGCCACGGCGGCGGAGCGATGTCGGTGAGGTACGTGGGACCTCGCCTAACGAGCCCGGTACCGCCGAAGGAATGCTCCTCGACGCGCCCCTCATAGAAATCCGGCGTGAACCCGAGCTTAGACAGAGCGACACCATCGTCATCGAGCTTGTGGTCTGTTCGGTTGTGCGGATAGCCGAGGACCGCAACTTTCGCACCGACGGGAAGTGTGTTGGCCGCAAGGGTCATCGGCCGCATGAGCGCCGCCTGCTCAGGCGTAGCGTGAACTACTCCGAGCGCGATGTCGTGTGTCGGGTGCTCGATGACCTTCGCGACCGGCATGATGTGCACCCCGGCCACGTTGAGGATGATCATCACCATTTTCTTGTGACCGGGGGGCAGCGCCTCGAACACGTGCCGCGCGGAAAGAAAAACTCCGGTTGAGATGAAAAAGCCGGTGCCGTGAAGGTCCGGCCGAAAGACGGGACCGTTGGGCGTGTCTTGCCACGGAACTAGCGCCCCCGCCGCTTGAAGCGGTGCCATGCCCAGCCTCCAGGGCGACGCCATCGCGATCCAGGGTGACCGACAATGCGACCGACGTGCAACTCGCCCTCCTCGTCCGCGTCAACGGATGCCAATCTGCAGGGCGCCAGAGATACCCGGAGCTCACAGCGCTGCTTCCCGACGACCAAGCTGAAGTCGAGACCTGGCCCAGTAGGATCCAGCTAGGATCCACTGCGCCGACCGGACGGATGGCGGCCCGGCTGGCCGGCGATGTCGGCCGGCGAGCGAGCGGCGTACCTCGCCCGCATCGCGCCCTCGCGCACTCCTGGGGGTCGGGGAATGAGCTACGCCGAGCGCGAGAAGGAAGTGATTCGAAACTTCGCGATGACCATCCTGATGAATGCGAACTCGACGAACGACGACCGCGAAGCGGCGCGCCGGACTCTCATCGCCGAATCGCCGCTGATCACCGAAGAGGACATGAATCGACTGACCGACGGCGAGATCGACGAGTTGCAAGCTGCTCGGGGACACCGCGGATTCAGCGGACCGTAGCTCAGCAGATCCACTTCGGTGATGTGCAATCGCTTTCGTCCATCGAACGCGAGTTAGGATCCGGCGTAGGATCCGCATCGCCGATCACGGCTCAGGCGCGCAGTCGGTCGTCAGGCGCATCTTGAGGCTTACCGGATACGGCTCGGTGAAGTAGCGGGCCAAGTGGTCCCGGTGCGCCCCGCAGTCGCGTTCGCTCAAGTGGCACAAGCTAACCGAGGCAGGAGTGGCCCGAGACGGCGGACTGCTCTCAATGGAGAAGCACCACTTTTCTTTCGTGAACGCGCAGGCTCCTGCTCCGCTCTCCGCGCGACACGACGCAAGGTCCCGATGACAGACGGGGCCGTTTCGAGCCGTCGGGCAGTACCAACCCGGCACGTTTGGGCCGGCGTCGGGCGGGATGATTTCTGCCGTGTGCGTCGCCCCAGCGTCGAACATTGTCGGACGCTGCACTTCGGCACGGCGTTCCGGCGGTGCTTGGATGGAGTCAGAGGATGTGCCTGCGCTACAGGAGATCAGCAGGAAAAGTGTGCCTCCGACCCAAAGGAGTCTCCTCGGGCCGATCACACCCGCCCCCTGTTCTTCGCCTTCAACCGTTTCCACAGCGCTCCCTCGATCGCCTGCTGACACGCGGGCGAGAGTCGCTCGACATCTGAGCCGTGACAGCAGCTCCGAGCACGGCTACGCATTGGGGCATTGTCGTCGAAAACGGGCGGCGTACTACGCTGGAACTCAAGCTCCGCCTACCGACACAGCGTCGCACTTCGCGTCCCACTGCATCGAGGTCACAGGTATGATGTACGAGGTGCGCGGCGTTGTCCGATGGCGTGCGTTTGCCATTGCATTCGCGCTGGCTGCAGGGGCCTGTGGCAACGACAGGGCCATCGATGTGCCGGTCGTGGGCATGTGGGCATCCGTGGAACAGTCAGGTCCGTTGCGCGGACGAGTTCGCCATACCGCAGTGTGGACAGGCGAGGAGATGATCGTCTGGGGGGGCGAGTACGCGGTCGCGGGCGTCACACTGTACGACGACGGTGGGCGATATGATCCGGCGCTGCGTAGCTGGACGCCGGTGACACCTGACGGAGCCCCTCTCGGCCGCGCAGGGCACACCGCCGTGTGGACGGGCGAGGAAATGCTGGTCTGGGGAGGGACAAGCGAGGTGTCGCCGGGAGAATTTCGAGTCCAGAGTTCAGGCGGAATCTACGACCCCATCGCGGATCAGTGGCGGCCGATGTCGATGGATGGCGCACCGTCGGCCCGCACGGCACACCTGGCGGTGTGGACCGGAAGCGAGATGATCGTGTGGGGTGGACTGTTCGACGGTGACCAGGTCTTCCTGGATGGTGGCCGCTACGCCCCTTCGACCGACTCGTGGCAACCAATCCCTGAGGCTGACCTTTCCACTACAGCACCTCTATTGGGCTGCGGCGTCTGGACCGGATCCGAGTTCCTGTTGTGGTCTCTGGCCATATCGGACGACAGCACGTCGGTCTACCCGGAGGGCGCCAGGTACTCGCCGGCGTCGAACACTTGGTCTTCGATGAATCAGGACGGAGCACCGCAGGTCATCGGCTGCGACGCGGTCTGGACAGGCCGCGAGATGATTGTCACTGGCGACAATGGCTTGGCGGCAACAGGCGGCCGATATGACCCGGAGGCGGACAAGTGGACTGGCATGAGCAATGACGGTGCGCCGCCGATGACGATCGATCGAACGGCCATTTGGGCTGACTCGCGGCTCATCGTCTGGGGCGGCTTTTCGGTCGAGGGAGAGGAACCCGAGCGTCTGGCTTCGGGCGGCCTCTACGACCCGGTCATCGACACCTGGGCCGCCACGGCGGATGCCACCATCACTGGGCGTTCGGACCACACGGCAATCTGGACCGACAGTGAGATGATCGTCTGGGGCGGTTTCGAAGGCAGCTACCAGTCGAACGGTGGCCGCTTCACACCCGAATGACACTCTTCGTGTCCCACATGAACTTCCGCTACCTGGTTGCGGTCGTCGCGCCGCTTGCCGGTCTCATTGCCTGCGCCGACGACGACCGCGTGGTCGACGACGGCTGCGACTTCATCAGATTCAACGGCCGCGCGACGATCCCCGCCGGTTCTGAGGGCCAGCAGATGCTTGGCGAGATAGCTTTCAGCGGGTTCGACGAAATCGAGATCCCTCTGCGCGGCGAGAACCAGGACACGGAAGAAGAGATCCAGTCCGTGCGGCTCTTCGATCTCACCCTCGAGCTCGTGGAACCCGGCGTCAAGTTCCTCGACTTCATCGACTCGATCGCATTCTTCGTCGAGGCGGAAGGCATAGAGCGCGCGGAGATCGCAAGGCTCGACCCATTCCCCGATGGACAGGTCCTGACGGGCGTCGACATCCTCGATCTGGATCTAGAGCTGCTGCCCTTCGCCACTGCACCTTGGATGCGGATTACCACCGAAGTCACTGGTCTCGCACCGCGCAGGGACTCCACCATCGAGGCAAGTCTCGGCTTCGGCCTCGGCAACCAGCCCAACCGAAGCTGTGTGCCTGGATTCGAGTAGAACCCGTAACAATAGGTCTTCTGTCCCGCTTCCGGCGCTCCCGAGCACGCGAGGTCGACGCGCATGTCGAGCACCGACGTCTTCAAGGCCGAGTACACCATCCCTGTGGCGGGCATTTCCTTTGTGGATCGCTCGGTCGAGTGGACCGGTGCCGATGGCGTCCGGCTTTGGCTGCACCAAGAGGATGGCGACACCATGCTCCGGCTCGAGGTAGTGGTCCCCAACACGACGGAGGCGGACGGCGCAGCCCGGGCGGAGCGGATCGCGACGAACGTTCTGGAGGTGCTTACGGTGGATCACGGCGATGTCGTGATCCACGCCGGCCCTCTTCAGCTCAGTGGCCGCGTATTCGGTCCTGGCGCCATCCTTGGGGCAGTACGGCTTGCGGCGTCGGCAGTCGTGGCGACCTACGCAGACCGTGCACGCGTCGAGGCGATTCTGCAAGCTGCCCTCAACTACAACCGATCCCCCGCCGCCGGTTCGGTCCGACTGATGTATCGGCTGGCGCTTGAGTCACCACAGCCGGTGATTCGGTACCTGGCCGTCTACTCGGTCCTAATGCTCCTCGCCGAGGTGACGGGGCAGGCCAGGGATCCAAACCACGTAGTACAGAGCGACGTGGACGCCATCCTTTTGGCTGAGGACAGAGGCATTCCCACGTCGCCCGATCCCCGCCGACCAAGCCGCTCAGAGACTGAGTTCACCCGCGCGAGGAACGACTTCATCCACGCGGAGGACCGAGGGCGTGACCCGCGCCAGGCCGCTCGCGAGATGGGTGCGCTTGTATACCGTTTCACAAACCTGGCAGGCCGCATCGTCGCGAAGGTGCCGTGAGCTACGATTCTTCGATGGCCAGGCCCGACGCACCGCTCAAGGCGGCGCGCCTCGCCTACCCGAGAGTGGCGAGGAGGGCGATAAGCTCGCGGCGGAGGGCGGCGGGATCGGACGTCGCGAGCCAGGTGGCTTGGGCGCGGAGGAGCGCGAGTAAAATCGGGTCGGGAAAATGCGCGTGGGTTGCGGCGTCGGCGGCGCGAGAGTGCGCGAGGGTTCGCGAGGATTCAGGTGACGGAGGCGGGGCTGATGCAGTAGAGTCGCGAGGAGCCGGAGGGGCGCAAGTGTGCGGGACGCCTTCGTAAACCGTAGGTCCCCGGTTCAAATCCGGGCATCGGCTCCGGCGAAATCCTGACCGAACACCGAAGGCCTCGAGTCGCCCGCTCGGGCCTCGCCCATGTCTCGCCCACGCCGGCCGGAACGGGCGAGATCGGCCGAGCTACACGCCGAAGACGATGTGGCCCACGTGCTTCCCGATCTCGCTGATCGGTGTCGTCATGAAGACGAGCGGCAGCATCGGGGCGACCGCGCCGGCCCACAGGTTCACCAGCGCGCGCATGCCGAATGGATACAACCTGGTTGCCTCCGTCGTCTTGTACGAGCCGCCGAGGTCGTTCAGCGACTGGATATCGGGCGTGCCAAGCGCCTGCGCGCCGGACGACTCGACAATCCATTTGCGACGGAAGTCATCGACGTAGCGGCGCGCGAGCAGGTGGTATGCGGCCTCGTCGCGGTGACGCGCGCTGTAGAGCTGGCGGAGGAAGAGCAGCAGCGGGCCGCAGGCTACCACCATCGCGATCACGACGAGCCCGAAGAACTTCGAGCTGATCCCTTGCAGTGTCGCCTGGCGCTCATGGATCTCCGTCATCCACGCGGCCGAAGCGACCGAGAAGTTGGCCGCCAGGAAGACGGCGAACGCGTCGATCGGGGCGCCGAGTGGCTTCAGCCCCGCCGCGCCGTCGGGGTGCATCGCGTTCAACGACAAGGAGTGGTGAGACAGGCGCACGACGACGTACGTCCATACCAGCCATCGCCAGAGCCAGCGCAACAGGAAGAACTGGACGAATGGCAGCGCGAGCGCGAGACACCAGACCCTGACGAACGAGAAGCGAGTCTCGACGTCGAGTCCGTGAACATAGGCGCCCCAGCCGGCGATTCCCCAGAGCGCTGCCTGGCCGAGCGCGAGCACGACCAGCGCGAGCACAGCCTCGACGAGCCGCGAGTCTCGCAGGTGCTCGGCGCGATCGAGAATCACGGCCCAGCTCGTGCGGTCGACGAGCCCCTCCTCGCGCACGTGGTGAGCCACCCGCTCGCAACGGACCTCGAGGAGCTGTTCGGCCCCGACGAGCAACGGCAGCATGACGAGCATCCGCACGTGCATCGTCGGATCGAGGATGACCGTGTCGATGCTGCCGTCGATCGCCAGCTCCAGGAGCGCCGCGGGTAGCAGCGGCAGCCAGGCGAACGCGGCGAGCCTGAACCAGCGAACGCGGCCGCGCGCATCGACGAGTCGGCAGCGACTCAGGAGGTGATGAAGAGGCCCTCCTCGCGTCAACGAGAATGGGTGATCGGCACGAATTCCGGCCATCACTGACGTCCATGCAACGCACACACCAGAGCGTCGTTCGGCCCGCGGCGCCGGTTGTGGTGATCACGCAGCGGAGGGGAAGCAACCGATCGCCCGGCTGGGATCTTCTTGCCGTCATGGCGGACCATCCGGCTCGCCGACTGCCCTTCCCTGCTTGCACGCGGTTGCGCACACGATGAGCAGCGCGAGTGCGACCTGACTCTCACCGCTCACGCGTCGCGTGCGCAGGGGAAGCCCATGTTTTCGGTCTTCGCTTACAACCTGATCCCTTGCGAGTGGACCGCCGTCGCCGCGCGCGGCAAAGCACCACCAGGAGAAGGGCGCCGATAGCGGCGCGGCCTCCGCCGCCTGCAGCGGCACAGCCGTAGAAGCTGGTCCGCCTGGCGTCTGCGTCACCCGGGCAGGGGATCTCGGCGACCACCGCGCTGGTGCCGGTGCCACCCTGGCTGGCGCACACGACCTTGGGATCGTTGCCGAGCTGGTAGCAGCAGTTGCAGCCCCAGCAGTGCACGCTGCCGTCGCGCGCCACGATGCAGAGGTGCTCCTGGCCGGAGTAGATCGCCGCCGCCGGCGGGATGCCCTCGTACTCGATCGGCGTCGAGGACGCCGGATCGCCGGGCCGAGCGATCTGGGCGTTGGCGTTCGAGCCCCAGCACCACACCGTGCCGTCGGCGAGCAGCGCGCAGGCGTGATCGCCCCCGGCCGCGACGTCGACCACGTCGGCCAAGGAGTCGATCTGGACCAGACCCTCCGGACCGCCCTCGGTCCCCTGGCCGAGCTCGCCGAACCCGTTCTCTCCCCAGGCCCAGAGTGTGCCGTCGCCGCGGACCGCGTAGAACGTGTTGCCGTGAGTCGAGACCCGCGTGACGTCAGTCAGACCGACGTCGGTCGGCGTGGCGGACGCGCCGATGCCCTCCACGAACCCCCAGCACCACACGGTGCGGTCCGCGAGGAGCGCGCAATTGCCGCGGTAGTTGGCGCGGATCTCCTGGACGTTCGCGAGGTCGACCGGGACCATGGTGCTGCTCATCTCTGCGTCGGTGCCGTCGCCGAGCTGGCCGCGGTCGTTGGCTCCCCAGCATCCGACAGTGCCGTCGTCGAACACGGCGCAGGTGTGGTCCGCCCCCAGGTCGATGTCCACCACGCCCGCGAGATCGAGCACGTGGATCGGCTCCGCAAAGAACTCGCCCCGCTCGTCGCAGGTGAGCGTGTCCTCCCCCGCGCTCCCGAACCGATCGGTCGAGTTCGCCCCCCAGCACCAGGCGGTGGCGTCCTCGCGCACGCCACACGCGCCCCACGGCCCTCCGACCACCTTGCGCATTCCGGACAGGCCGAGCACCGGCTCGACGCGCCTGCGCGGCGGTGTGGACTCGCCGTCGCCGAGCTCGCCGCACCGGCCCCACCCGAAGCAGGACAGCCCGCCGTCGTCGTACAGGACGCAGGAGGACAGGGTCGACAAGCCGAGCGCCTGGACACAGCCGGGCGCGCCGATGTCCTCGGCCGGCACGTCGTCGGAGCAAGCGCAGACCAGAAGGCTCGCCGCCGCAGTCGCCAACGTCCTCGATGGCCGCGGCCGGCTGACCATCACCCGGCCTCCTCCGCGGCCGCGCTCGCTGGTTCCTCGGCCGGCTCCGAGCCCGGTTTCTTGGGTGGCTGGAGCACGGCGCGAGGCAGGACGAGGACGAGGAGGATGCCGGGGATTGCCATCGCGGCGGTCGAGCTGAAGAAGGCGGCCCAGCCGGCGTCGGCGATGATGTCGCCGCCGACCCAGCCGAAGACGCGCTTGCCGACCGACGACAGGCTGGTCAGGAGCGCGTACTGCATCGCCGTGAACTGCTTGTTGCACATGGCGATGAAGACCGCCATGAAGACGGCGGTGCCCATCGTGTTGGCCACGTAGTCGACGAAGATGGCGCCGACGATGAGCGGGTACGACTTGCCGGTGATGGCCAGCGCCACGTAGAGGAAGTTGGTCGAGGCCTGGAGGACGCCGAACAGGATGAGGGCCCGCCGGGAGCCGAGCCGGGGCGTGAAGATCCCGGCCAGGAAGCCGCCCACCGCCACGCCGGTGAACCCGGCGAACTTGGTGATCGTCCCGATCTCGGTCTTCGACAGCTCGAGCTCGCGCCGCCAGAACGGGCCGATGAGTCCATCCACCATCTGATCGCCGAACTTGTAGAGCGCCGCGAAGGCGAGCGCGACCAGCGCCGCCCAGCCGAGGCGCTGGAAGAACTCGAGGATCGGCTTGAACAGGGGCACCACCACGGCCTCGACGAGGTCGCGGGGCCGCGGGCCCACCCGCGTCGGCTCCTCGGCCAGGAAGGTCGCCACCATGCTCAGCGCCAGGAGCACCGCGGTCCCGAGGAAGACGACCCGGTAGCTGGTCAAGTCGGCCAGGATGAGCCCGGCGGTGCCGACCACCAGCATCGCGACGCGGTAGCCGAGCACGTAGACGGCCGAGCCGGCCGCCCGCTCCTCCGGGTCGAGGATCTCCGCCCGCCACGCGTCGATGGCGACGTCCTGGGTCGCGCTGAGCGCGGCGACCGCGATGGCCATGATCGCCACGAACGAGGTGTCGGACGCCGGATCCGCCGACGCCAGGGTGGCGATCGCCGCGATGAGCCCGACTTGCGTGATGAGCATCCAGCCGCGCCGGCGCCCCAGGAAGGGCGGCACGACGGCGTCGAGCACCCAGGCCCACGCGAACTTGAAGGTGTAGGGCAACCCGACCGAGGCGAAGAGCGCGATGGTCTTGATATCGATGTGCGCGTCGGTGAGCCAGAGGGCCAGCACCTGGCCGGTCAGGAGGAGCGGCAAGCCGCTCGCGAACCCGAGGGCGGCCGTGACCGCCATGCGCCGCGACGCGAAGATCTCGGCCCACGCGCCGCGCTTCCTGTCGCCCGCCATCCGCGGCCATCATAGCAGCGCACTGCCGAGGAGCTGTCCACCGCGGCGACACGCTGAAACGGAAGCGCGAACTGCCAGCCCGCCCTCATCGAGGGCCACCGGAGGCGGTGGGCCTGTATACTGGTGCCGCATGCGGTCCTCCCTCCTGTTCCTCGCGCTGGCCGCCGCTTGCGGCGGATCGGGCGAGGCCGCGCCGGCGCCGGCGGAGCCGGCTCCTCTCCCGTCGGAAGTGGCCACCTCGGACGCGCCGCCCGATTCACCGCGCGCAGCGCGACCGCAGCCGCCGGTCGCCAGCGAACCCGTGGCGGCGCCGGTCGCCAGGCCGAAGCCGGAGCCGGAGCCGGAGCCGCCGCCGCCGGTGGACGGCGTGTACTCGCCGGTCTACCTGCGCGCCCGCGGCACCGACGTCCTCGACCAGAAGATCAAGGTCAAGGGGACCGTGGTGTGGATCTACGACTGCGTCGCCGACGTCGCCGCGCAGCAGCCGGACAAGTCGCGCGACGAGATCGCGAAGCTGGTCGCCAAGAAGCCAGACCTGTGCAAGCGCCCCCACTTCTTCCTGGGCGACCGGAAGGCGACGCCGGTCGACCGCGCCGTCATGGTGGTCGAGGTGCCGCGGCCGCTCAGGGCCGACGAGCGCATCTCCTTGCCCAAGGATCAGGTCGCAGCCTGGCCGGCGGTGCCCAAGCTCGCGATCGGCCAGTCGATCACCGTCGAGGGAACCTGGGCGCTGAATTCGCCGAAGGGCTGGGCCAACCCGGACGGGCTTCTGGTCTGGGGCCGCCTGGTTTCTCCCTGAAGGGCGCGCCGAGCACGCCGAGCAGGAGGATGAGACAGTGAGCCGTCACGCGGAGGACCCGAACCTCGGGAAGGTGCTCGCGGGTCGCTACCGGCTGGTCCGCCACCTCGGGGCCGGGCAGATGGCTCGGGTCTACGTGGCCGAGCAGCTCGAGATGGGGCGCAACGTGGCCCTCAAGCTCCTGCTCGACGAGGTCCAGCTCGACGACGTGGCGGTCGGGCGGTTTCGCCAGGAGGTCTACGCGGTGGCGCGCCTGCGGTCGCCGCACACGATCCAGTTCTACGACGCCGGGGTGTCGCACAGCGGCGCGCAGTTCATCGCGATGGAGCTCTTGGCGGGCGAGACGCTCCGGCAGCGGCTGATTCGCGACGGCCGCCTGCCGCCCCACGAGGTGGTCGGCATCGCGGCGCAGGTCGGCGCCTCGCTGCAGGAGGCCCACGAGGCCGGGGTGCTGCACCGCGACCTCAAGCCGGAGAACATCTTCCTCTGCTCGCACCCGACTCCCTGGCACCTCTACGTCAAGGTCCTCGACTTCGGGCTTGCCAAGATCCTCGAGGCGGAGCCCGACGCGAGAGCCCTGACCCGCGACGGTTACCGGGTCGGCACGCCGGCGTACATGGCGCCCGAGATGATCGTGCGCGGCCGCACCGTCGATCACCGGGCCGACATCTACGCGCTCGGCCTCCTGTGCTTCGAGCTCTTGACCGGCCAGCGCGCCTACGAGGGCCGCAGCCCGCGTGAGATGGCGATGGCCCAGGTGATGGAGCCGATCCCGCGCGGCTCGCAGCTCGCCGATCTGCCGCCGGCCGTCGATCGCCTGTTCGACACGCTCATCGCCAAGGACGCGGCCGACCGACCGCAACAGGCGACCGACGTCGCCCCTCTCCTCGCCGACGCGCTTTCACGAATCGAAGCGCACCAGTGAGAAGGCTGACGGTCGACGAACAGGCAAAAGAAAGACTCTTCACGCGACTCCAATTCGCCGCACTAAATCGCGACAATCGTTTCCTCTCGCACCCACATCGGCGGCCAACTCGCAGCAATCACACATCGAGTAGAAACGGAAACATGTCCTAGTCTGCGCCCGTGAAAACTTCATGGAGCGGACTTCTCCTCGCGACGCTGCCGGCGATCGCGGGGATCGCATGCGACACCGGCATGATCACCGACAGCGGGAGCGACGACTCGAGCCTGGATGAGGACGTCGCCCGCACCGACCTGGCGTCGACATGGCAGCCCTCCGGGCCGACCGTGACGCGCCACTTCGACCCGACTGCGGAAGACTTCCGCAACCCGGAACGGGGCTACTACGTCGGCGTCGATCTCCTGTCCGGGGACGACGTCCAGTGGGTCAGGAGCAGCGGCCACACGCTGGCGATTGCCATCGTCCGGCTCGACGACTACATCGATCGCCCGCTCGACGCCGCCCTGCTTCAGACCCTGCGCGCCGGGTTCGCCGACGTCCGCCGGGCCGGGATCAAGGTCATCCTCCGCTTCGCCTACAACGACGACGGCGGCGGGGCCGACGCCGAGCGCGGCCTCATGCTCACGCACATCGATCAGCTGGCGCCGGTGCTGCACGACAACGCCGACGTCATCTCGGTGGTGCAGGCCGGGTTCATCGGGGCCTGGGGCGAGTGGCACACGTCGGCCAGCGGCCTCGACAACGACACCGACCGCGGCATCATCCTGCGCGCGCTGCTCGACGCGACGCCGCGCTCGCGCGTGGTCCAGGTGCGGACGCCCATGTACAAGGAGGCCATCTTCCCGGGCGGCCCGCTGGCTCCGTCGGAGGCCTGGAGCGCCGAGGATCGGGCGCGGGTCGGCCACCACAACGACTGCTTCCTGGCCAGCAGCGACGACTACGGCACCTTCGACAGCCCGATCGCCGAGTGGGAGGACTACGTCGAGCGCGACGGCCGGTACCTGCCGGTCGGCGGCGAGACCTGTCACCTCAACGCACCCAAGACCGATTGCGCCCGGGCGATTCAGTACATGAACGACCAGCACTGGTCCTACCTCAACGAGGAGTACAACCAGACGGTGCTGGACGGCTGGGTCGAGCAGGGCTGCGACGCCGGGATCAGCCGCAAGCTCGGCTACCGGCTCTCGCTGGTCAGCGCGACGCTGAGCGAGTCGGTGGCGCCGGGCGGAGTGCTCGAGGTGAAGCTCCTGGTCGACAACCAGGGCTTCAGCGCGCCGTTCAACCCGCGACCGATCTTCCTGGTGGTCCGCCGCGGCGCGCGGGTCTGGAAGGCCAGGCTCACCGGACCCGACGCCCGCCGGCTGCATCCCGGCACGAACGCCATCAGTGCCCGGCTCAGGTTCCCGGCCGACGCCAACCCGGCCAGCGACTACCAGCTCGCCCTCTGGCTGCCCGACCGCGACCCCGGGCTGCGCGGCGATCCGCGCTACTCGATCCGGCTGGCCAACCCTCGGGTGTGGGACGCCACGCGCGGCTGGAACGTGGTCACCGGCGCGCTGGTGGTCGATCCGTCGGCCTACGGTGACGACGTCGATCCGAGGGCGAGGGAGCTGACCGAGCTGCCGCGCTGAGCCGGTGCCTGCTCGTGCAGCGGGCTCACCCGAGGATCGCGTCGTCCCGACGTGACTCGATGAGACAGATCCGCCCGCACAGTCGAACCTCGTGTCGCGTGCCGCCTTCGTCGTGAAGACGCGACGCGCGTGGAATGACCTGTCGCACGGCCGCGGCGCTCCCGGGCATCGCGCTTGCTTTTGCTCTGCGCAGGAGAAGAACCATGCGCCATGTCAGCTTGCGTCTTGCCTCGATCGCGATCGCCCTGGCGGCCGCCGCGACACCCGCCGCCGCCTGGTGGCCATCGACCACAGCCAACGAAGGAGATATCGATCCGCAGGCGATGAAGGCGCTCGCCGATATGGGCGAGTACCTGCGCACGCTGAAGGCCTTCGAGGTGACCGCCGTGACCGCCGACGAGGACGTCCTTCACGACGGAGAGAAGGTTCAATACGCCGGGACGACGCACCTTCTCGCCCAGAG
>Ga0111538_10005282_pt1 | contig 17683 bp, 14 predicted proteins | sample SoiMethybrSBSTD1_FD_79669 | JGI IMG/M metagenome (GOLD analysis project Ga0111538, IMG submission 79669) | Bulk soil microbial communities from a Populus tree surrounding site in Tennessee, USA - Soil MetaG P. TD hybrid SBSTD1 (version 2)... | ecosystem: Environmental > Terrestrial > Soil >...
TCGAGCAGGGCGGGCGTGGTTGCACTGGCGGCGGCGACAATCTGTCGTGCGTACATCCGGCGCACGGACGCAATTTCCGACATCCCGTTACATTCTGACCTATACCTTTTCCCTGACCTTTGACCTTGGTTCTACAATACGAGCCGCCTGGCCATGAATCAGCGATCCCTTTCACGCAGACGGTTCATCGGCGGCACCGCCGCAGCCATCGGGCTGGCGCGGTGGTCGGCCACCGTCAGGTTGGAAGCTCAGGCGCCGACCAGCGATGCACGCGATCTCGGTTTCATCAACGGGCGGATCCATACGATGGACCGCACCAGCCAGATCGTGTCGCAGGTTCTCATCCGCAACGGCCGGATTGCCGCGGTCGGTAACAACGTCGTTCGCCGCGGCGGCGGCCTGACGGTCGTGGACCTCAAAGGCAGGACCGTCATTCCCGGCATCATCGACGCCCACAACCACATCGTCCTTGTCGGCAACCGGCCCGGATGGCACATGCCGCTCGAGCACGTCTTCACGATTCCCGATGCAGTCGCTGCCCTGAAGACACGTGCGGCGAGCGTTCCCGCGGGTGAGTTCGTCACCACTGTCGGACCGATCTCGGCCATGCAGTTCGACGAGCGCCGTCTGCCCACGCTCACCGAGCTCGATGCGGTGGGCCGTCCCGTCTACCTCCAGCCCGCGCAAGGTGGCACACGCACCAACAGTGAAGGCAAAGCCTGGCTCGAAGCGAGAGGCGTGACGGTTGCGGCCGATGGCGCGATCGCCGGCCAGGCTGCAGGGCTCGCGCTGCAGACGCTGCGAAAGACGCTGCTGACCCTGGAGACGAGGAAGCGCACGGCGCTCGAGGCCCTGCAGTACTACGCGCAGCTCGGCATCACCACGCATCGCGACTCCGGGGCGTTTCATGCCGACGAACCAGCGCCCGGCATCGCCAGCGAGAACACCTACACGATGCACAATCCCTTTCACGCACTCGCGCGTGAGGGGCGATTGCCGGTCCGCCTGAGGATCGATTTTCTGCATCAGGACTCCCCCACCGCGAACCCGCCGCTACCTACGCTGTCCGAGCGGCTGCGCAACTCCTTTCCGCGTTTTGGCAACGAGTGGCTGAAGACCGGCGGGATCGGCGAGTTCACCGGCGGTGGCGTGGACGGCTTGCGCGCGATCGCGCGAGCGGGATGGCGCGCCGAAGACCACGCACTCAACCTCGCCGGCGCGACAACGCTGATCGCGAATCGCGAGACGGTGAACCGCGAGATTCCGATCACGAGCCTGCGCTGGATCATCTCGCACATACCCGAGTTCCCGATGGAGCTGGCCAATCGAGCACACGCGCTCGGCATGGGCGTCCTTGTCGGCTGGGGTCCGCTGCGCACTGGCACCAACCTCGGACCGCCGTACCGCACACTCGCGACCCACGGCATTCCGGTCGGGTACCACTCCGATGGCGGCGACATCACCGTGATCAACCCGTGGCTCAACTTCTCGACGATGATTACGGGCCGCAACCTGGCCGGCCAGGCGATCCTCGGCGATCAGGTGCTGACCCGGCAACAGACGCTGTGGCTCGCCACGGCTGCCAACAAATGGTTCATCTGGGAAGACGACATCGGCTCGATTGAAACCGGCAACCGCGCCGACCTCGCGGTGCTCGATCGCGACTACTTCACGGTTCCAGACGAAGACATCAAACGTATCCGCTCAGTGCTGACGATCGTTGGCGGGCGGGTGATATACAACGACAGCGTTCTGTAAGGGCGGCGCATGCGTCGCCCCTGCGAGGGCATGATGCGAAACCATTGGTCGAGACAGGCGCTCATGTGCGCGGCACTGGTGGTCGCGGTGACAGCGGTCATGGGCGGCCAGCAGCGCGCCCACGACGTCGCCGCACAGGTGCTCGCGTTCGAACGCGACATCGAGGCTGCCGTCGTCCGCGGTGACGTGGCATTTGTGGACGCCGCAACGGCACCGACCTTCGCGTTCACGCACGGCGACGGCTGGACGACGGGCGGCGCGCCCCTGCGCGTGGATACGCGCGCCGACTGGATGGCGACGGTGGCCAAGGCCCCCTATGCCTCGCGAGTGCTCGACTCGGTGAAAACCGAGGTGCACGGTGATGTCGTCATCACCTACGGACGTTACGTGGGTCGTTTCAAGGACGCCGCGCCCGGTCGCCGGACGTTCACCGTCTGGTACGAACGCGTGTACGCCAGGCGTGACGGCAAGTGGCAATACCTGTCCCATCGCACCGTGGACGGACCGGTGTACGAGAAGGACTAGACGCGCATCGGGTCAAATCCCAAGTGCATCGTGCACACAGATCGTGATACCTGTTGAGGTATGACTGCACGACTCTCTTCCTGCGCACTCGCGCTGCTCCTGTGGCTTGCACCCTCGGCGCGTCTTGGCGCCCAGTCCGACGAAGCGGACCGCATCAAGGAATCGGCCGTTGTTCTCAACGAAATCATGAAAGCCTCGGACAGCGCGATTCCGACGTCGGTCCTGTCCAAGGCCGAGGGCATCGCCATCTTCCCTGGCACCGTTCGCGGCGGCTTCATCGTCGGCGCCGAGCGCGGCCGCGGCATCATCAGCGCCAGGGATGAAAAGACCAAGATGTGGTCAACGCCCGCGTTTCTGACGATCACCGGCGGCAGCCTCGGTCTGCAGATCGGGGTGCGCGCCACCGACCTGGTGCTCGTGATTCAGAATCGACGCGGGCTCGAGAACCTGGTGCGCAACGAGTGGAAAGTCGGCGCCGGCGCTGCGGCGACGGCCGGCCCCGTCGGTCGCGACGCGCAAGCCGCGACCGACATCCAGTTGCGCGCCGAAATCCTGAGCTACTCGCGCAGCCGCGGTCTGTTCGCGGGTGCCACGCTCGACGGATCGACAATCCGGCAGGATGAGGACGCCAACGGCCGCTTCTACGGTGAGAAGTTCACCACGCGCCAGGTGGTCTTCGACAACAAGGCCAAGGCCCCCGAAGCCACGGTGCCGTGGTTCCAGGCGTTGATGAAGTTTGTTCCGTAAGACAGTGCGGGTGCTTGGCGTCGTGGGTTCTTCGTGTGGGCAACGGAGCGCACGGAGATAACGGGTCCACACGGAGCAACGGAGCAACGGAGACGCTGCGGCGGCTGCGCGCTTGCGCGCGACATCGTGCTGCCCACGGATCCGTTGACCTCCGTTTCTCCGCTGCTCCGTGTTAACCCGTTGCCTCCCTCAACTCCGTTCGCTACACAGAAACGAAATCCGCTCTAGGTACTCACGATCAGCACGACCGCGACGAGCGCGCACACCACACCGAGCGCCTGCGAACCGGACAGGCGCTCGCCAAGCGTCAATCGCGCCAGCAGAACCGTGCTCGCGGGATAGAGAGACGCCAGGGTCGCCACGAGACTCAGCGGACCGTGTCGCGTGGCGATCAGATAGAGCGCGTTCGCGAGCATATCGACCATTCCACAACCGGCCGCCGTGGTCGCGACTCTCAGCTCCAACCGAACGCGCTGCGGTGTCCTCGCTGCCATCAGACCGAACAGCGGAACAGAGACCGAGCGGCCGACGATCAACGGCCACATGCCCGCGTCATCGCTCGTCTGCGCGAGACACAGAAAAAACAGTCCGACCGCCACGCCTGAAATCAGCGCCATTCCAAGGCTCGTCGTCGCCCATCGCTGGCCGCGAGCCGGCGTTGCGCTCGACTGACCTTGACTGAGCAACGTGATCGCGACAGCAGTCAGGACGATGCCCATGCCGGCGAGGATGCCAGGCTGTTCGCCAAGCGCCAGAGCGACCAGCACCGGGACCGCGGCCGCGCACACGGCCGTGATCGGCGCGACGATCGACATCGTGCCAATCGCCAGCGCGCGATAGAGGAGCGCCACGCCCACGCTTCCGGCAACGCCTGCCGCGACGCCCCATACATAGTCGCTCGGCACAGGCGAACTCGATGGCAGCACCGGCAGGAGCAGCGCCAACAGCACCAGCCCGGCCGCTTGTGCGACGAAGGTCACAACCACCGAATCCGCGCGTTTTGAGGCGAGGCCACCGAGAAAATCGGCGGCGCCGTAAAACGCGGCAGATGCCAGAGCCAGAGTGACGAACACATGGGTAGGATACTCAGGGCTTTGGGCTTTGGGCTTTAGGCTTTGGGCTTTGGGCTTTGGGCTGGAGGAATCAGTGATGAAGTTCACGCGTCGCGGTTTCCTGATGTCGGCTGCCGTCGGTGTGGCGGCAAGCCTGCGCAGCGCGCCGGCAGCAGCGCAAACGGGTCGCATGCTGCTCAAGGGCGGATGCGTCCTCTCGCTCGATCCGAAGGTCGGCGACTTCGACACCGCCGACGTGCTGATCGAGAAAGGCCTGATCGCCGCGGTTCGACCGAATATCACTGCCGAGGCGCAGGTGATCGACGCCGCGAACATGGTCGTGATGCCGGGGTTCGTCGACACGCACCGGCACATGTGGCAGGGTGCGGTCCGCAACAGCCTGCCCAACGGTCTGCTCAACGACTACGTGCGCGACATCCTGGGCTCCGTGCGCGGCGTGATACGTCCCGAGGACGTCCACATCGGCGATCTGGTGAGTGCGCTCGGCGCGATCAACGCGGGTGTGACGACGGTGCTCGACTGGTCGCACATCGGCAACACACCGGCGCACACAGACGCCGCCATTCAGGGACTCCGCGAGTCTGGCATACGCGGCGTGTACGCGTTCGGCGGCGGCACCGGCGGTCCACAGAACAAGTATCCCGACGACATCCGCCGGCTGCGCAAACAGTACTTCTCATCGAACGAACAACTGCTGACGCTGGCCATGGCGTCGGGCATGACGGCGGCAGAATGGGCGGTCGCGCGCGACGTGGGCGCGTCGATCTCAGTACACGCGGGCGGCACGCTTGCGGGTCTGGAGAAGGTGCTCGGTCCCGATGTCACCTACATCCACTGCAACACGTTTACGGAGCAGGCGTGGAAGATGGTGGCCGATTCGGGAGGCCACGTCTCGATCTCATGTCCGATCGAGATGGAGATGGGCCACGGCATCCCACCGATCCAGCCGGCGCTCGATCACAAGCTCGCGCCAAGCCTGAGCGTGGATGTGGAAACGCAGATGCCCGGCGATCTGTTCACACAGATGCGCGCGGTGTTCACGCTGCAGCGCATGCAGGCACTCGCCCGCCAACGCGCCAACGACAAGGCGGCGCCGGCGCTGCTCACGGTGCGTGATGTGCTCGGGTTTGCGACGATCAACGGCGCGAGCGCCAATCATCTCGATCGGAAGATCGGCACGCTGACGCCAGGCAAAGAGGCCGACATCATCCTGTTGCGCAGCGACGCGATCAACGTCGCGCCGATGAACAACGCCTACTCGGCGGTGGTGCAGGCGATGGACACCAGCAACGTCGATACGGTGATCATCGCCGGCCAGATCCGCAAGCGTCAGGGTCAACTGGTCGGCGTCGATCTCACTCGACTCCGTCAACAGGCGCAGGCGTCGCGCGACTACATCGTGCAACGCGCGGGTTGGTCTTCTTCGAGGCTCGGGCGCTAACGCGCCCTCGCCGCGTTGAATTCCCAACGCCCAACACCCAACTGCCAACCACTCCCAACCTCCAATTTCCCAACCGGATCTGCTTTGGGAGTTGGGAATTGGGAGTGGTTGGTAGTTGGGCGTTGGCAGTTGGGAGTTTATTTAGGCTCAAAATTCAAGGCCACTCCGTTGATGCAGTAGCGCTGGCCGGTGGGCGGCGGACCATCGGGAAACACGTGGCCGAGATGCCCGCCGCAGTTGTTGCAGTGCACTTCGGTGCGCATCATGCCGTAGCTGCGATCGACGGTCGTGCCGATGCTGCCCTCCAGGGGCGCGAAAAAGCTGGGCCAGCCGGTGCCGCTCTCGAACTTGCGATCGGCGACGAACAGCTTCTGGCCGCAGCCCGCGCACGAGAACGTGCCCGCCCTGTGCTCGCGCAGCAAGGCGCAGGAGCCGGGGGCTTCGGTCGCGTGATTCCGCAGCACCGCATACTGCTGCGGCGTCAGCTGTTTGCGCCATTCCTCATCCGTCTTGGTGACGGGAAATGTCGTTTCGTTCATGCTACCAGTATGCCTCGACACGCAGAGGAAGAACTCTCCCAATCGGACGATTTCTGAGGCTGCGCCGCCGACCGGACGATACGTTTTCGCCGAGAACTGCCCACCTGCCCGGTCGAGACGCGGATGGCCCTCGAGTTGCTCAGATCGCTTCGCAGGAGTTCTCGGAAATGGCCATCACGCAATTCCAGTCACGGGACTTGAAGGTCGTATGCCTCGGCGATTCGATCGTCGAGCGCTACGAAGATTCGGAACGCCGCGGTCACATGCGCCTCGGCGTGAACGACGTCCGTTGGCTGCGCAGCGCGCGTCTGAAATACGGTCCTGACGTACGCGTGCTTGACATCTCGGCGGGCGGGATTCTCGTCGAGACCGACGGCCAGCTCCGCCCCGACGCGAACATCGTGTTCGAGCTGTCGGGCCCGACGAATTCGATTCTCGTGCCGTCGAAGGTGGTGCGCTGCCGCGTCGCGACCTTCGCCGACGTCATGCGCTATCACGGCGCGTGCTCGTTCAAGCGTGCGCTCGAGATTCCCGAACTCCTCAAGCACGCGATGACCACGGGCGCGGCAACAACGGCACCTGCCGCCACACCGCAGCCCGGCGCGTCCACGTCGTGGCAGAAGGTCATCGCGCGTTTCCACGACGGGCACCTCGTCCGCGGCTACACCGCAGATTTCCACCCATCCAAGCCACAGCTGCATCTCTCAGCGGAGCCGAATTCGAGCGACACGCTCTTCCTGCAACTCTCCCAGCTGAAGGCACTGTTCTTCGTGCGCGACTTCACCGGTGATCAGACGCGTGTCGATCGCCAGGAGTTCGGCTCAGCGCCGCAGGGCCGCAAAGTGGCCGTCACGTTCAACGACGGCGAAATGCTGATCGGAACAACGCTCGCCTACCGCGGTGAGGGCAACGGCTTCTTCGTGCATCCTGCCGATCCGCGCTCCAACAATCTGCGTGTCTTCGTGGCACCGGGGGCGACGCAGCAAGTGCGATTTCTGTAGGAATTCTGGCTGGTCGCGAGATTCTCGGCACGGCCCGTCCCTAAGTCGTTCGTACAGTGCCGGCAGCGGCCGACAAGTCTGGCGTGCGAGTTGCTACTCCTGACGGCAGGGGGAATGTTCTCGCCTCATGGCCATCGCATTTCTGCACGAATCGACACCCGACGAAGCCGGATCCACTGAGTCGCCCTGCGACCTGCCGCCGCAGGTCGCCGCCGACGCGAGTGCGAAGGACCGGCGCGCGCAAGTGCGTCTCAGCGCCGAGGACGCCTCGTGGCTGCGCGGTGCCAGGCTCAAGTACGGCTCCGAGGTCCGCGTCATCGATATCTCGACGGGCGGCATTCTCATCGAATCCGACGGCCCCCCGCTCGCCCCGCAGTCCAACGTCGTCTTCGAGCTGTCGGCGCAGACCGGCACGATCCTGATGCCTGCGCGTGTGCTGCGCAGTCAGCCGGTCGAGGGCAGCACCCGCTCTCAAACGGCGTGCGCGTTCAAGCGCTCACTCTCTGTAGACGCCGTCGCGGCCGTCACTCGCGATGAATCACCGGCGCCAGTACCGGCGGCTGCGCGCGCATCGTGGCAGCGCGTGGTCGCGCGATTCCGCGGCGGTGAGGTGGTGCGCGGCTACACCAACGACTTCCATCCCTCAAAGACGCATCTCCATCTGACGCCCGAGGGCAAGACCGGCGAAACGATGTTTCTGGCCTTGACCCAATTGAAGGCGGTGTTCTTCGTGCGTGAGTTTGAGGGCGATCCCTCACGAGTCGATCGCCACGAGTTCGACAACGCGCCGTACGGCCGCAAGGTCGAGGTCACGTTCGACGACGGCGAGGTGCTGCGTGGGACGACGCTGGGTTACCGCGACGGCAGCGGGTTCTTCGTGCAGCCCGCCGATTCCGGCTCGAACAACATGCGCGTCTTCGTATCACCCGGCGCGGCGTCGCAGGTCCGCTTCCTGTAAGGGCGAGGCATGCCTCGCCCCTACGGTACCCGTCGATAGCGGGCTATGCCTGGCGGCAGGACCAGTTCACGATAGAACGTGCCGCGCGCGATCGTCTTCGACGCCGGATACAACCCATCTCGCGCGGCGGCAATCACGACGTCGCTCCCCGGCTCGTACCGGCACTTCGTCATTCCGCGCTTCATCAGGTAGCGCAGCACGCTGTCGTACTGCGGGTTGAGCTGCGCGGCAAACGCCGGTCCTTCGTCGGTGTCAACGGCGATCCCGGCGCACAGCGCATCGAGCGCCGCCCGAATGCGTGAATACGACCACGGCGTGCGCTCGGCAGAGCGATCGGCAAGCCACGGGCCGGCCGTGATCAGCAGCGCCAGCACAACACCGCCAACCGCGCACGCCACGCGGAGCGGCACGGCCTCGCCAAACAGACTGCGTCTGAGCAGTACCGCAGGCACGACCACGTAGAACGGCGCCAGCAGCGTGACGTGGTGATAGCCGGCGAACGGCCGAGACATCCACAAGAAGAACAGCGCCTGACCGGCGATGCCGACAGCAGCGCCGGCGGTGAGCCAGAACAGCGGTCCCGTTCGCAGCCAGCGCAGCGCCACGATCGCGAGCGCTGCACCGACAATCGTCGCGGGCAGCACCCCCAAGCCCAGGGCGTCGAGCAGCCGCACCGGATCGGTCGCGATCGCCAGCGACATCGTGGCGGAGCCGGTGTCGCCGGCCGAGCCGGTCGTCGATGAGCCGAGATGACCGAGGATTGCGCCCGTGTTCGCCCCACCGGTCATGACTTCAGCGATCGCATATGGCGCGATGGCCAGGACGGCAGCCGCCACGATCACCCACGCGTGAACGCCTCGGACCGGACGCGCCTCGCGAAACGTCACCGCGCCCACAATCATCACCATCGGCACGGCGACGACGGCGACCAGGTGCAACTGCAGGGCGTAGAGCACAGCGACGACAAGCCATCCGAGCGTGGCTCGACTTGGATCGCGCAGACAGGACGAGGCCAGCGTGGCAATCGTCAGGCCAAGGGGCAGCAGCAGGGTGTTGGACCACAGCATCGCGGCGTTCCACCACACGACACTCGACGCCGAGAAGACGGCCAGCCATAGCCAGGCACAGACCACATCGATGCGCGACAGCATGAGGAAGCACACTGCCGTGGCAATCGCGATAAGCAGGCTGGTCTCGAGATGTACGGCATTGACGCCGAGGCCGAGGGACACCGGAACGCCGAACGCGATCGCGCCGAGCGGCCCGAGCGCCCGCGCCGGCGGCACGGTGCCGGACATGATCGCGCCCCACAGGCCTTCGGGGCGCAGCGTGAGCAGCGACTCGAAATTCTGCAACTGATCGACTTGATCTTCGAGGAACGCCGCCTCGCCGACATGCCGCGTGGCGAGCCACGCGAACATCACGAGCGCGGCGCACGTCACAACAGCGTGAAGGCGCCTGACCCGGACATCATCGCTGACCGTCAACGGCAGATTGGTGAGTGGGATAACAGGTGACAAAGTAGCACGAGACTAACGATAATCCGCGCATGTTGTGGTGGCACTGGCTCCTGCTCGGTGTAGTGCTGATCGCCATGGAGATGGCCGCGTCGGGCGGGTTCTACATCATCTTCTTCGGCGTCGCGGCGGTGATCGTGGCGCTGCTCTCGCTGGCGGAGCTCGCCGGTCCGCTGTGGTTTCAACTGCTCCTCTTCTCTGCGCTGTCGGTCGCGTCGCTCCTGTTCTTCCGTAATCCGATCATGCGGCGGCTCAATCTGGAGGGAGGGGCGGCGGACATCGACACGCTGGCCGGTGAGTCGTGCTCGGTACTCGAGCCGATGGCGCCAGGCGGCAACGGGCGCGTCGAGCTGCGCGGTACGACATGGAGCGCGCGCAATCTGGGCACGACGCCGCTCTCAAACGGCGCACGGTGCACCGTGATACGGTCCGAGCGACTGACGCTACTCGTGAAGGCAGAGGAGGCCCTTTCATGATCGGGATGGGCAGTTTGTTGGTCTTCGTCGCACTGGCGATTCTGGTGCTCATCATCATCGCCAAGACGGCGGTGGTCGTTCCGCAGCAGAACGCCTACGTCGTCGAGCGGCTGGGGCGCTACTCGGGCACACTGGGCGCCGGATTCCACATACTGATGCCGTTCCTGGACGTGATCCGCTATCGCCATTCGCTCAAAGAGGCGGCGTACGACATCCCGGCGCAGGTGTGCATCACCCGCGACAACGTGCAAGTCGGCGTCGACGGCATCCTCTACTTGAAGGTGCTGAATGCGGAGCGGGCGTCGTACGGGATCTCGGACTACCTGTTCGCGATCACCCAGCTGGCACAGACGACGCTGCGCAGCGAGATTGGCAAGATCGATCTCGACAAGACGTTCGAGGAGCGCACCAACATCAATATGTCCGTCGTCACCGAGCTGGACAAGGCCTCCGAGTCGTGGGGCGTGAAGGTGCTGCGCTACGAGATCAAGAACATCACCCCGCCGCATGACATTCTCGCCGCGATGGAAAAGCAGATGCGCGCCGAGCGCGAGAAGCGCGCGGTGATCCTCACATCCGAAGGGGCCCGCGACGCGCTGATCAACAACGCAGAAGGCGCCAAGCAGGAGACGATCAAGAACTCCGAAGCGCGCCGGCAGCAGCAGATCAACGAGGCCGAGGGTCAGGCGCAGGCCATTCTGGCCGTCGCGACCGCGACGGCCGAAGGCATCCGCCGCGTTGCGAACGCGATGCAGGATCCCGGCGGCGCGCAAGCCGTGCAGCTCCGCGTGGCCGAGCAGTACATCACGCAGTTCGGCCAGCTCGCCAAGGAGAGCAACACCCTGGTGATTCCAGCCAATGCGGCCGATGTGGCCTCGATGATTGGCGTCGCGATGCGCGTGATGAACACGACGAAGTCTCCAGTTCCGCCGCCCCTGGCCTGAACGACAACTCCCAACGCCCACTCCCAACTTCCAACCGGAGTTGGGAGCGACTTGCCATAACAACTACACATGTAGTAGATATAACCACTCCATTAGGAGATGCCGTGCGACTGCCGAAATTGAGCAAGCTCGAACACCAGATCATGGAAGCGCTGTGGAGCCGCGGCGCCTCCTCGGTCCGCGAGGTTCTCGAGGCCTTCCCCGAGAAAGGACGGCCGGCCTACACCACCGTGCAGACGATGGTGTACCGGCTCGAGGAGAAGGGCGCGATCCGCCGCACGAAAAAGATCGGCAACGCCCACATCTTCGAGGCGGTTATCTCCCGCGCCTCGGCCCAGCGCCGCCTCGTCGACGAGCTCCTCGCCTTCTTCGGCGGCAGCAGCCAGCCGGTCGTGGCCCATCTGATCGAGTCCGGCAATCTGACGCTCGACGATGTGAAGGAAGCCGAGCAACTGCTGCTCAAGCTGAAAAGTGGCAAGAGTGGACGAAGTGGAAAGTGAGTTCCAAGTAGGGCCGGTCCTTTCGGACCGGCCGTAGGACGACATCATGCTGGACATGCTCTGGAATCATCTGTGGCAATCAACCGTCTTCGCGGCCGCCGTCGCGGTCGTGGCTGTCGCGTTCCGCCGCAACCGGGCGCAGGTGCGCTACTGGCTGTGGCTGGCCGCGTCGGTGAAGTTCCTCATCCCGTTCGGCGCGCTGCTGTGGATCGGCACGCAGATCGAGCTGATGCCGATCGAGCGATCGGGCCAGGCGATCGTCGGCGTTCTCGACACTGTCGCGCAGCCGTTCACGCAGCCGGAACTCGAGCGCGTGAATCTTCGCGGCCGTCCGGTGCCTCCGCCTCCACACAATCCCATGCTCACGCGTGCCGTTCGCGGCTTCACGATCGCGTGGCCTGCAGGCTCCGTGGCGTTGCTGCTGGTCTGGGCCGTGCGCTGGCATCGCGTGACTCGCGCCGCTCGCGCCGCGACGATGATCACGAGCGGTCCGCTGCTCGACACACTGCGTCGTCTCGAAGGTCACACGCCTCGCCTGCGCCTGATATCGTCGAATCACGCGATCGAGCCCGGCGTGTTCGGCGTCCGGAGGCCGGCGCTGATGTGGCCGGCAGGCATCGAGGATCGCCTCAGCGACGAGCAGATCGAAGCCATCCTCGCACACGAAGTGGCGCACGTGCGGCGCCGCGACAATCTCGCCGCGCTGATGCACATGCTGGTCGAAGCGGTGTTCTGGTTCCACCCGCTGGTGTGGTGGATTGGCGCGCGGCTCGTGGACGAGCGCGAACGCGCCTGCGATGAGGACGTCGTCGGTCGCGGCACCGAACCCGGCGTCTACGCCGAGAGCATTCTCAAGACCTGTCAGTTCTACATCGAGTCGCCGCTGGTGTGCGTCGCCGGCGTCACCGGCTCCGATCTCAAGAAACGAGTCGAGCAGATCATGAGAAGCGATGCCCAGGTTGCGCTCAGCGTGCTGAAGCGATTCTCCCTTGGTGCGGCGCTGGTCGCGGCGATTGCCATTCCGGTCGCGATCGGCATCATCACATCACCTCGCCTGGCCGCGCAGATCGTCGCCCCGGCCGCTGATTCACCCACGTTCGAGGTCGCGTCGATCAAGCCGAACGCCACCCCCGGCCGCCGGGGAGGCGGGGGCGGCCCGGGACGAGTCAACATGGTGGGCATGCCAGTGCGCTTGTTGATCGCGCAGGCCTACGAGATTCACGATTCCCAGATCATCGGCGGCCCCGACTGGCTGGGCGCGCAGGGCTACGACATTAACGCGACGCTGACTGGCACGCCGTCACCCGAACAGCGGCGGATGATGATGAAGACGCTGCTGCGCGATCGATTCAAGCTGACGTTCCATGCCGAGAAGCGCGACCTTCCGCTCTACGCGCTGGTCGTGCTACGCAGCGACGGACGCCTCGGCCCGGGACTCAAGCGTATTCCCGACGATGAGTGCCCGCCACCGGGAAGCCGCAGGGGCGCGGCAGCAGGTGGACCGCCGCCGACGTCGCCGTCGCCATTCGATCCCAATGCCGTCGCCGCCTGTGGCTCGATTGTCTTCGGTCCCGGCCGCCTGCTCGCGCACGGCGTGCCCATCGACATGCTGTCGGGATCGCTCGGCCGTCTACCGGCTATCACCTCGTTCAATCGGCCGGTGATGAATCTGACGAAGCTGGAGGGCTTCTACGACTTCGATTTCCGATTCGCGAACGACTTCGGCCGCGGCGGGCCGCCGCCCCCCGGCTCGCCGGCCGCCGCGCCCAACGCGATCACGCCCGGGGACGAACCGGCGCTCTTCACGGCTCTGCAGGAGCAATTGGGGTTGAAGCTGAACCCCCAGCGCGCGACACTTGATGTCCTCATAATCGATTCGATCCAGCGGCCGTCCGAAAACTGAGCCACGGCTTTTCTTGCGAACCAACGGTCCGTGCCGGACGTCAAAACGACACGTTATCCATGAAGAGATCAGTGCTCCGACACCGAGCCCATCGCGGCCTCATCGCCTTCCTGATCGCCATCCTCGCGTTCTCGCCGGTGCTCTCGGCGACGGAACACTACGGTCAGGTCGGTTTCACGGGTCTGGCAGTACCTGGTGCGACGGTCACCGCGACGCAAGGCGACAAGCAGATCGTCACCACCACGGATCAAAGCGGGCTCTATCGATTCCCTGATCTCGCCGAGGGCATGTGGACGATCAAGATCGAGATGCGCGGATTCGCGCCGCTCTCTCGTGAGGTGAACGTCATCGCCGGCGCGCAGGCGGCAGTGTGGGAGCTGTCGCTGCTGTCGTTCGAGGAGATCACCAAGGGGTTGCCGCCACCGGTCAGCCAGGCCGCACCGGCTGCAGCAGCCGCAGCTGCGCCAGGCAGCAACGCCGGCACGATTCGCGCGCAGGGCGGGCGTGGTACCGTGACGACCGCTCCAGCCGGTCAGGGCTTTCAACGCGCCGGCGTGACCGGACCGGCGCGTCCGGCAGCAGCGGCGCCCGCTTCCGGCGGAACACCTGCGCCTGCGCCTGCGGAAGCACCCGCCGACGCGAACGCCGCGAACGACGGCTTCCTCGTCAACGGCAGCGTGAACAACGGCGCCGCGTCACCGTTCGCGCAGTTCGCCGCGTTCGGGAACAACCGGCGCAGGCCGGGCGCGCTCTACAACGCGCAGTTCGGCGTAACGGCTAGCAGTTCGGCATGGGACGCGAAGAACTACTCGCTCACCGGACAGCAGACCGCCGTGCCGAACTACAACAACCTGCACTTCGTCGGCATGTTCCAGGGACCGCTGCGCATTCCGCGCCTGTTGCCCAACCGCGGGCCGAACCTGTTCCTCGGCTATCAGCGAACGACGGACGACAAGGCCACGACGGCGTCGCAGCGCATGCCGACGCTGCTCGAGCGCAACGGTGACTTCTCACAAACGGTGGACGGACTCGGACGGCCGATCACCGTCACCGATCCGTCGACCGGCCAGCCGTTCGCGAACAACACCATTCCGCGCGACCGCATCAGCCCGGAAGCGGCGGCGCTCCTCGGCTACTACCCGCGGCCGACACTGTCCTCGAACGATCGCTACAACTACCAGGCGCCGATTCTCTCGGGCATCCGTCAGGACAGCGTCCAGTCGCGGGTCACCCAGGTCGTCAATCAGCGGAATCAGATCTTCGGGACCGGATCGTACGCGCGGAGCACGGTCAATTCGACCTCGCTGTTCCGGTTCGTCGATCAGACTCAGACCGCCAACACCGATGTCGCCGTGAACTGGAATCGGCGCGTCTCGCAGTTCATGCAGATGCGTACGCGCTACCAATTCACGAAGCAGTCCACGACCGTCACGCCGTTCTTTTCCAACCGCATCAACGTGTCTGGCGAGGCGGGCATCACGGGCAACAACCAGGAGCCCATCAACTGGGGGCCGCCGTCGTTGTCCTTCTCGAGCGTCGCCGGACTCTCCGACGGACTACCGCAACAATCCGACGTGATGACGCACGCGGGAGGCGCGGAGATCTTTCTTTTCCGCGGACGGCACAACTTCACCATCGGCGGCGACGTCCGCCGTCATCTGATCGACATCGACTCGCAGCAGAATCCGCGCGGCTCATTCGCGTTCACCGGCGTCGCGACCGGCCATGATCTCGCCGACTTCCTGCTCGGCACGCCGACGACGGCGTCGATCGCGTACGGCAACGCTGACAAATACTTCCGCGGCTTCTCGTACGACGCCTACATCACCGACGATTGGCGCATCGGACCGTCGTTCACCGTCACGGCCGGCGTGCGCTGGGAGTACGAGGCACCGTTGACCGAGTTGCAGTCACGCCTGGTGAATCTGGATGTCGCATCCGATTTCAGCGCCGCCCAACCGGTGCTGGCGTCACATCCAACCGGCCCGGTCACGGGCGAGACGTATGCGAGCTCGTTGATGCAGCCGGACAAGGGCGGCATCCAGCCGCGGCTCGCGCTCGCGTGGCGTCCGATTCCCGGCTCGTCACTGGTGGTGCGCGCCGCATATGGCGTCTATCGCAACACCAGCGTGTATCAATCGATCACGACGTTGTTGGCACAGCAGCCGCCGCTCTCGACATCGTTCAGCATCGCCAACAGCCCGGCGAATCCGCTGACGCTGGCCAGAGGATTCGTGGCACCCGCAACTGGCCTCGGTAACACGTTCGCTGTCGATCCGAACTTCACCATCGGCGCGTCGCACAACTGGCAGGCGTCGGTGCAGCGCGATCTGCCGGCGTCACTGACCGTCAACGCGACCTATCTCGGCACGCACGGCACGAACCTCATTCAGGAGTTCCTGCCGAATACGTATCCAACGGGCGCGCTGAATCCGTGTCCAACGTGCCCGGCGGGATTCGTGTATCTGACGTCGAGCGGCAGCTCGTCGCGTCACGCGGGCCAGTTACAGCTTCGCCGCCGTCTGCGTAACGGGTTGACGGCATCCGTCCAATACACGCTGGCGAAGGCCGAGGACGATGCGGCGTCGTTTCAAGGAGCCAATCTGGGCGGCATGGCGTTCGCGCAGAATTGGCTCGACCTCGATGCCGAATGGGGACCCTCGTCATTCGACCAGCGGCATCAGATCACCGCCAGCTTCCAGTACACGACCGGTGTCGGCGTCGCGGGCGGTGCGCTGGTGGACGGCTGGCGCGGCGCGCTCTTCAAGAACTGGACGTTGACCGGTCAGGTGACGACTGGCAGCGGTTTGCCGCTGACGCCGTACTATCTGTCAGCCGTTCCAGGGACTGGCTACACCGGGGCGATTCGTGCGTCGTTGACCGGCGCGTCGACTGATGCCCCAGATGGGTACTATTTGAATTCCGCGGCCTACACCGCACCCGCGCCGGGCGCATGGGGCAACGCCGGACGCAACTCGGCACGCGGACCGGCGCAGTTCGGATTCAACGCCGGTATCACCCGGACGTTCCCGTGGGGAAGCCGGCTCAATCTCGACTACCGCATCGACGCGACCAACGTGCTCAACAGCGTGACGTATTCGGGCGTCAACACCTTGATCGGCAACCCGCAGTTCGGTCTGCCGAACGCGGTGAACGAGATGCGGAGAATCCAGACCAGCCTGAGAATGAGGTGGTAATGCGCGCGCGTGTCCTCCGTGTCGTCATGGTGTTCGTGTTGTGTGCCTCGGTCGGTCTGGCGCAGCAGCAACAGCCGCAGACGCAAACGCCGCAGGCGACCTTCCGCGCCACGACGCGGTTGATCGTGCAGTCGGTGTTCGTGAAGGACAAGGACGGCAAGCCGATCGAAGGCCTCACCGCCAAGGACTTCGTGATCACCGAGGACGGTCAGCCTCAGGACATCGCCTTTGTCGAGTATCAGCGGCTCGCGACCGAGGTGCCGGCGCAAGCCGCCGACCCGCAGGCGCCGATTCCGCTCACCGCGAAGCCAGCCACCACCGCGACGACGGTTGCGCCAGCGGTACAAACGCAGATCTCGTCACCGCCGTCCGGCGACATCCGCTATCAGGACAAGCGCCTGGTCGTCCTCTACTTCGACGGTTCGAGCATGCCGCCCGCCGATTCGATCCGCGCCTACACCAATGCACTGAAATTCATCAACACGCAGATGACGCGATCGGACCTGGTCGCCATCATGGCCTTCCAGAACGGCGCGGTGTCCGTGAAGAATGACTTCACTGACGATAAGGAGAAGCTGCGCGAGGTCATCGGCATCCTGATCTACGGCGACGATCAGAACAACAACGGCATCCCCGATCATCCCGAGGGCACGGCGTTCGGCCAGAACGACGCCGAATTCAACATCTTCAACACCGACCGCCAGCTGGCAGCACTGCAGACCGCGGTCAACATGCTGAAGGCCCTGCCGGAGCAGAAGACGTTGCTCTACTTCGCCAGCGGCATGCGTCTCAACGGCGCCGACAACCAGGCCCAGATGCGCGCGACCGTCAACGCCGCGATTCGCGCCAACGTGACACTGAACCCGATCGACGCGCGCGGCCTCGTCGCGATGCCGCCGCTCGGCGACGCCACGCAACGGTCACCGGGCGGCCTCGCGATGTTCACCGGCGGCATGGCCAACCAGGTGATGAACAACTTCCAGCGCTCGCAGGACACGCTCTACGCGCTGGCCAAGGACACCGGCGGCAAGGCGATGTTCGATTACAACGACCTGCCGCTCGGCATCGTGCAGGCCACGCAGGCGGTGACGAGCTACTACATCA
>Ga0111538_10005283_pt1 | contig 17680 bp, 12 predicted proteins | sample SoiMethybrSBSTD1_FD_79669 | JGI IMG/M metagenome (GOLD analysis project Ga0111538, IMG submission 79669) | Bulk soil microbial communities from a Populus tree surrounding site in Tennessee, USA - Soil MetaG P. TD hybrid SBSTD1 (version 2)... | ecosystem: Environmental > Terrestrial > Soil >...
AACCCGGCGGTGCCGAACCGGCGGCGGGCGCCTTCGAGTGACGGAAGGGCAGCGACTCGCTCTCGCCGAGAAGGGGGGGAGGCACTTCGGAAAGGCCCCGCGGGCGCACGATTTCGACCTTGATGATGCGCTTTTCGTCGGCTTCGCGGACGATGAAAAAGAAGTCGAACGCTTCGATCTGGGTGCCGATTTCCGGAACCTTGCCGGCGCGGTGGATGAGCAGCCCGCCGAGCGATTCGTAGTCGCCGTCTTCGGGGATCTTTGCGCCGAGGTAAGCGGACAGGTCGTCGACGGAGACGGCGGCATCGACGAGCAAGCGGCCGTCGCCGAGATCCTGGATGGGCGCTTCCTCCGTGTCGTACTCGTCGCGAATCTCTCCCACGATCACCTCGAGGATGTCCTCGAGGGTGACGATGCCGCTGACGCCGCCGAATTCGTCGATGACGACGGCCATGTGCAAGCGGCGCGACCGCATCTCGCGCAGCACGCTGGAGACCCCTTGCGTCTCGGGGACGAAGTTGACCGGCGCGCGGACGAGGTCGATGAGGGGTCGCGTCTGGAGCTTGACGTCCTTGAGGATGCGAAAGAGGTCCTTCGCGTAAAGGAGGCCGACGATGTTGTCGACCTTGTCGCGGTAGACCGGAAAGCGCGAGTGCCCCTCGCTCGCCACGATCTTGAGGACCTCGGGGAGGGGGCGCGTCACTTCGATGGCCGAGACGCGCGTGCGCGGGACCATGACGTCACGCACGACGAGGTCCTTCAGCTCGAGCACGTTGCGGATCATCTCGGCCGGTTCGCGGCCGAGCGAGCCGTGCTTCTGCCCTTCGGCGACGACCCATTCGACTTCCGTTTCGGTCATCCGGGCGTCCGGCGCCGGTTCGGTTGCCACGAGCCGCGCCGCCCAGCGCCCCATCACCGCGATGGGCGCGGCTAGCGGCAGCACGATGACCTCGAGCAGCCCGATGAACGGGAGAAAACGCAGGGTGAAGTCGTCAGCGCGCCTCCGCGCGAGGTTGATCCCGATCTCCGCGAGCGTGCCATACGTCGCGACCGCGCCGAGCGCGCCGAGCAGCGCGACCGACCAGCTCGGTACGAACGGCGTCACGGCTTGCGCGATGAGCACCGACGCGAGCCCCATGAAGACGACACGCCCCACCAACCAGCGTGCATGGTGCCGCGTCGAATTGCGCTGGTAGCGGTCGAGGGCCACCTTAGACATGCCCGTCGACTGCTCATGGAGCGCGGAAAGCCGCCCGGGCGAGAGCGAGCTCAGGGCGGCATCCATGGTCGCGAAGACCGAGCCGACGGCGGCACAAGCCAACGCGGCCGCAAGGCCTTCCCAGACGTCCGCCGGTGGCAGGTTCAACGAATCTCCTCGGCCGCGCTGCGTTCAGGACCGGCACCCCCTGCGCCGGCCCTTCTTAGGTGCGCGCGAGCCACCTCTGAAACGTAGCGGACCCTGCAACAGGGGTGCAAGGCCGCCTCGGCCGTGCCCGGGGTCAAAAATTCGACACGTTGAGCGGATTTGTCGCAACTTCCGCACCCTTGCGGCCGACGGGCCGCCATGACGAGCACCGACCGTTTCTGCGGCCTATCCGCGCGTTTTGCGCCTGAAATGCCAATCTCGGGGGTCTCGGGAATGGGGCCGGGGGAAAGAGGGCGCTCGCCGTGCGGCGCGCCGGGGCGCGGTCGCCCCGCGTTGAGCTTCGGCGCACAGATCGACCTCCTCCTCAAAGAGGAGCATTCGGCCAGCAAGGTACCAAGCGCGCTCGCGTCGCGGCGAGCGGATCTCCTCGGAGCCGCGGCCGACGCCGAGGCGGGCACGGGTGGGGTCGACACGAACGGCAGCGTGCGCGCCGACGAGACGAAGCTCCCGCTCGACGATGGGGATGAGGGCGGGCCTTCGGCGTCGGACGACAACGCTGTCGGTCGCGACGCCACCCTCGATCCAATGATGCAGGTGCTCGGCGCTCTGGCTCCGCGCGCGGCTCCACCGAACGCGACGGCCAGGGCCGAGCCCACGGTGCATCCTGACGCGCGCACGCCGATCGATCAGCTCATGGCCAGGCTCGTTCGACGCGTTGCGTGGTCGGGTAACGGCCGCAATGGCGTGGCGCGGCTCGAGCTCGGCGCCGGTGAGCTCGAGGGGGCAACGCTCGTCATCCAAGCCGACGACGGCGTGGTGCGCGTCGCGCTCGATCTCCCGCCTGGCGTCGATCGCGCGGCGTGGAAGGCTCGGATCAGCGAGCGTCTCGCGGTGCGGGGGCTTCAGGTTGAAGCGGTGGAGGTCGGGTAGCGGAAGCCCCGTGCGACCGCATAGCCACCGTTCGCTGCCGGCCCCCCGATGGCGACGAGCTGTCCGCCCTGCCCGAACCACGCCGAGATTTCGGGCGCAGGTGGTTCGACGAAGTGCGCTTCGAAGAGGAGTTTGCCGTGGCGGGCGCGCTCTTCCCCCTCGTCCGAAAGGCGGCTCGCCGGTAAGACGCGCGCTGCCGCGCGTTCCACGCTCTCGAGCCCCCGCTCGAGCTCTGCGCGTGTGGCGGACAGGGGGAGCGCTTCTACCAAGGTGAAGGTGCCGCTCGCCACACGCCGCAGCGACGCGAGATGGGACGGGACGCCGAGCGTCTGCCCCACGTCGCGGGCGAGCGAGCGCACATAAAATCCTTTGGACACGACGAGCGAGAGGCCGAGGCATTCGGGCGTCGCGTCGGTGATCGTGATCCGGCTAACCGCCACCTGGCGCGGCGCGAGAGGGACCTCTTTGCCCTGCCTCGCCAGCTCGTGCGCCGCGCGCCCGTTCGTTTTGATGGCGGAGAACGCGGGGGGGAGCTGCTCGCTTCGCGCGCGCTCGACGCCGAGCGCCCGCGCAATCCCGGGTGCCGTCTCCTCGCGCAGCGCAGCCGGATCTGTGCTGGCGAGCGCCCGTAGCTCGGCGGTGAGCTCGTCGGGAACGGGGCCCGTCGCAACGACGTCTCCGTCGGCATCGAGCGTCGCCGTCGAGGTGCCAAACCGGATCACCGCGCGGTACTCCTTGGTTTGTGAGGTGAGGTAGGGGCTTAGCTTCGTCGCTTCGCCGACCGCGACGACGAGCACGCCCGTGGCCGCGGGGTCGAGCGTGCCCGCGTGTCCGATGGCGCGCGTGTCGAGCACTTTGCGCAGGCGCGCGACGACGTCGTGACTCGTCGGCCCGATCGGCTTGTCGATCACGAGCACACCGTGGAGGTTTGGCGCTGCCATGGAGTCGCGCAACGTACCTTTGGCTCGGCCCGTGCGCCACCAGCGCGCCGGTTTTGTCTCCGGGCGAATCGCGAAGGTGCTACGACGCGGCTGCCACCTCGCAAAAAGGCGCGCATGCAAGGCACATCCAGGGAGAGAAGCCGTACGGCGATCGCGGTCAGTTGCCTGTACTTCCTTTCCGGGCTCACGGGCCTCGTCTACGAGGTGACGTTCTCCAAGTACCTTTCGTACGTCTTCGGAGCGACGGCGTATGCATCGAGCGCGGTGCTGGTCGCGTTCATGGGGGGGCTATCCGCCGGCGGAGTGCTCGTCGCGCGTTGGAACCACCGCCTTCGGCGCCGTTACTTCTTCTACGGCGCCGCCGAGATCTTGGTGGGGTGCTTCTGCGCCGTGTCCCCCGTGCTGTTTGCCGCGATTGGGGACGTGTACGTGACGCTCGCGCGCGCGCTCCCCGCGTCGCTGCCTTTCTTGGTCGCGGTCCGATGGTTCCTCGCGACGTTGGTGGTCGTGGTGCCCGCGGCCGGGATGGGTGCGACGTTGCCGCTCCTCGCACCGGCGATCGGCGATCGAGGGGGAGAGCGCTGGCTCTCGCGGCTTTATGCGCTCAACGTGCTCGGCGGCGCCGCGGGCTCACTCCTGGCGGCGTATTTCATCGTTCCTGCCCTCGGCCTCGCCGGGACGATGCGCGCTGCAGCTATCGTCAACGTCGCGATCGGCGTGACGGCCATCGCGCTCGGACGCGGGGCGGAGGCGAGCGATTCCTCCACGGAACGGAAGATGGCGCCGTCCGCGTCGCACGTGGAAGGCGAAGACGCGTCGCTCGCGCGGCCCGCTGTCGCGCCGAGCACGGTCTCGCCGGACATGCCGAGCGCCGCGCGCAGGATGCTCTTCGCGCTCGCCGTTGGATCGGGGCTGCTCGTGTTCGCGGCAGAGGTCGTTTACGTGCACCTCTTGGCGCTCGTCATTGGAACGAGCGTGTACGCGTTCGGCCTCATGCTGGCGATCTTTCTGGTTTGCCTCGGGTTCGGTGCCGCGCTCGCGCCGGGGCTTTACGCGCGGACGCCGTGGAGCACGCCACTCGCTGCCGCGGCGGCCGCGCTGGCCCTCGCGGTGAGCATCCCCATTTGGGATCGGCTGCCGCAGCTGTTCGACGTGATGGCACCGCACGCGACGACCTGGGCGCTGCGCGAGACCGGGCGCGGCGTGGTCGCGTTCATTGCGCTGGCCGCTCCGGCAACGGCGATGGGGGTGCTGTTTCCGATCGTGCTGCGCAGGGTTGCCGATCGCTCGGACGTGGGTGCCGAAGTGGGGCGCCTGACCGCGCTGAACACGCTGGGATCGATCGGCGGTTCACTGCTCGGAGGTTTTCTTCTGCTCCCGCGCTGGGGCTCTCAAACGAGCTTGCTCGCGATCGCGATCGGCTATGCGGCGCTCGCGCTCGCAGCGGCGTGGCCGGCATCGCCCGCTGCGCCGCGCGGAAAAGGGCACACGGTCGCGCTGGGAATGGCGCTCGCGGCGGTGATTGTGGCCATCGCGATGCCGCGTTGGGATCTCGCGAAGCTGACGAGCGGTGCCAATGTTTACTTCGAATCGGGCCCGGAGCCCGAAGGCATCGAGATGGTGCGCGAGGACGTGCACGGCGGCGTCACCACGGTCGTGCGCACGGGGGACATGCTCACCCTGTACACGAACGGCAAATTCCAGGGGAACAACGGCTACGAGCTCGAGGCGCAGCGCGCCTTTGCGCACATCCCCTGTCTGCTCGCCGAGCGCCACGAGCGCGCCTTCACGATCGGGCTCGGTACCGGTACGACCATCGGGACCCTCGCCGCGTACCCGTTTCGCGCCATCGAAGCCGCCGAAATTTCGCCCGCCATTGCCTACGCCGCAAAGAAATACTTTTCCAATATCAACGGCGACGTGTTCGAAGATCCTCGGTTCTTGCTGCGGCACGAAGACGGGCGCAATGCGCTCCTCGTCTCTACCGAGCGCTATGACATCATCGGCATCGAGATCTCGAGCATCTGGTTCGCCGGCGCGGCGAATCTCTACAGCCGCGAGTTCTACGCCATCACGCGGGCCCGCTTGGCACCGGGGGGCGTGCTGCAACAATGGGTGCAGTTCCACCACATGCGCCGCCGCGAGCTTGCTTCGGTGCTCGCCACCGTGCGCTCCGTCTACCCTCACGTGGCGCTCTTCGCGCACGGCAACCAAGGGATCATCGTGGCCGGCGAGGGCGCCCTCGCGATTTCACGCAGCCGCGCAGCGATGCTGGCCGCGCGGCCCAGCATCGCCGCGCTGCTCGACGGTGCCGATCTCGGCGATCTGGCCGGCGATCTGTTGGTCGTCGACGACGCGCTCGATCGCTTCGTCGCCGACTCCGCGAGAGAGGCGAACTTGCCGGTCGACGCGCTGTGGTCGACGGACGACAACCTCTACCTCGAATACGCCACCCCCAAGAACAACGTCGCCGGAATGCCGTCCATCGAGCAGACGATCGACATGGTGGCGCGTTACCGCCCCGCTGATGTGGCGGCGGAGCGCTCTGCGCCTTAGCGTCGCTGCGCCGCTCACTCAGCGCGGCGGCGGAGCCGCGAAGCGGTTGCGCGGAAACGGGTCGGCACTTTCGCGCAGAGCGACGTCGTCGGGGTAGACCGCGCGGTCGACGGGGATGCCGAGCGCGAGCAGCCCCTGGCGATCGTTGTAACGAAGCTCGATCACGCTCGAGGGGTGGCGCGTGTTCTCGCGTTGGAAGCTCGTGTAGCCGACGCTCGAGTACCGCTGCTCGCCGAACTCGGTGCCGAGCCCGCGCCGCGCTTCGCGTCGAGGTGCACCGCCGTAGGCCCCGGCTCCATCGGCGGCTTTCGACTCCGGCGCGGCAGAAGGGGCGGGGGGAGGCGAGCCAGGCCCGCGACCCATCTCTTCGTCGTAACCACGCTTGTATGGGTTCGACGGAGCGCGCGGGCGATCATCGTAGTAAGGACGCGGCGCGACGGCGATGGGGCGTTCGCGCTCGGGGAAAAACGCGACGCCGATGACGCCAACGTTGCGATCCTGACCTTTTCGACCCGCGTACGAGTCGCGCACGGACGAGAAACGGAACGTCGCGACCTGATCGAGCGACGTGCGAAAGCCATCGACGGTGATTTCGCCGTAGGCGGGGATCACGTACCCGCGCTTGTCGTCAAAGCTCGCCGGGCGACCGTCGATGGCGTCGAGCCCGTCGACGGAAACGACGGCTTCCACGCGGCGCGACGTGGGATTGGCGATGCGGATGCGGTAACGCTCGCCGATGGTGCCGAGCACGTACGCGCGACCCCCCGAGTAGAAGGTGGGGAGGCGATTCCAATCGCCGTAAAGGAGCTCCACGCGATACGGCGAATCGACGACCGGCCCCGGGTCCGACCACGGCACACTCGGTCGGTACGATTCGGAGTAACCCGCGCGCTCCGGGTCGCCGTACGAGCCCGATCCGACGGGGCCGCGGGGTGTTTCCGCGTACGAAGAGCCGCAAGCGCTCGCGGCGAGAACGGCGACGAGGCCAAGAACCGTGGGAGCCAGTTTCATGGACTCTGGATACGAGCGAGCCCGACGTTCGATCTCGCCTGCTCGTCGAGCGAGTTCGCGCTCAGCTGGCTACGTGGCGCTGACGATACGGCGGACGCGCGAACGAAAACGGAAGATCCCTCACGTCCAGGCCTAAAAATTGTGGTTTCAAACGGAAACCAGTATCTATAAGCAGCTGTAGGTTTTCGCTCGGGAACCAACGAGCGATTGAACCCTTAGTGCACAATTACGCTCAAATTTGCATTCCTTGGACGCACCTCCTAAGGACAGACCCACATAGGAGGAACTATGGCAACAAAACAACTAGGGTGGCTTATTGCCTTACTTGTCGCGACCCCCGGCCTTTACGTGGCCTGCGGTGGCGACGACTCGAACCCGACGACGGCGACGAGCACAGGCACGGCGGGTAGCGGCGGCACGACGGGGTCCGGTGGCACGACAGGCTCCGGTGGCAGCGCTGGGACCGCTACTGGCGGAACCGGCGGCAGCGGCGGCACCGCCGGAGGTGACGGCTCGGCGGGCAAGGGTGGCGGCATGATGGATGCCGGCGTCATGTGCGGCATGATGACGTGCTCGACGAACCCCACCGGCACCAACATCTGCGACACGGCCAACATGCGCTGCGTCGACTGCTTGACCGACGCGGACTGCGAGGTCGAGACGAACAACAAGCATTGCGACACCCGCCCCACGGGGATGTCGATGCTCCCGGCCTACAACTGTGTGCAGTGCTTCGACAACGCGCACTGTCCGATGGGCGCCACGTGCAGCACGACCGGCCAGACGATCAACACGTGTGTAACCGCGTGCGGGACGGCAATGTGCACGACGAACCCCACCGGTAACAACATCTGCGACGCCCCGAACAACCGCTGCGTCGGATGTTTGGCCGATACCGACTGTGCGGACGAGACGACCGACAAGATCTGCGATCTTCGCCCGGCTGGGATGTCGATGCTGCCCGCGGGCAATTGCGTCCAATGCATGTCCGACGCGAATTGTCCGTCCGGTCAGGTCTGCGGCACGACGGGCCAGAATGCCAACACCTGCGTCACGCAGTGTGGCACGACGACGTGCTCGACGAACCCCACCAGCACCAACATCTGTGACGCCCCCAACAATCGTTGCGTCGATTGCCTGACCGACGCCGATTGCGCAGTGGAGACGACCAATAAGTACTGCGACACGTCCGTCAATCCGACGAACATGCTGCCGCGTTACAATTGCGAAGAGTGCACGACCAACGCTCATTGCCCGGCTGGCCAGGTTTGCTTCGAGAACAACTGCGAGGTCTCGTGTACGACGGACGCGCAGTGCTCGGCCGACGGTGGTGGTAACGCGCCGCACTGCAATCCGACGACGCACGTTTGCGCGGAATGCGGCGCCGACGCGCATTGCAGCGGCACCACGCCGTACTGCACTCCCGCCGGCTCGTGCGAGCAATGCACCACCGATGCGCATTGCGCCACGGTGATGAACCGCCCCCTCTGCAACCCGACCAACAACACCTGCGTGCAGTGCATCGACAGCACGCAGTGCATGGCTCCCCAGACTTGCGGTCGCAACGGGACCTGCACCGGCGGCGGTCCGACGGACGGGGGTGGCGGCGGCGGCTGACGGCGCTTCCCAGGCGAGCCGCTCGCTGTAGGAGCGGTTCGACTAGGTGCCCCGAGTGGTGCCGTTACGAATGGGTGATGTGACGAAGGGCAGCGCACATGGGTGCGCTGCCCTTTGTTTTGTACGACGCCCGTGACGTCGCCCTAGAATGGGCGCGATGTCGAACATCTCGGTGATTTGGGAGTCGAACGAAGGCGCGAACGGGCTGCATGTCCGCGCGGAGCTCGGCAACACGGGGCTCGTGCTCACGCTGCGGCGGCGCGCGATGATGGTCGAGAAGGACGGACCGCCGACCGCGGGATGGTTCATCCACTCGCAGCTCATGGTTTGGTGGCCGAGCCCCATCGACGAAGCGATGCGCCTCATCGGCCACTGGCTCGATTTTTACGACGCGTCCTTGCGCGCGACGCTCCGCCCGCTCGCGGAGAGGCTCGCCGCGATTCCGGATCCTCCGGCGCCCCCCGGGTTGCCCCCGAGGGGAGGCTTGCCGAGCTAAGAGTTCCCGCAGGGCACGGGAGCGTCGACCCTATCGGACGGCTTCGATGCGCGCTGGCACGTGCTTGTGCCAAGGGGTGCCGACGAAGGGATCGCGATCGTCCTGCGACGTGAGCTCGTTGGGGGCGACACCTCCGATGCTCCCATCGCCACGCGCATCGAGTCCCATGCCGTTCGGCAGGGCAACGTGGCCACACTGCATCGAGGTCGAAAGCTCGACCGGCACGATCACCGATCCGCGCCGCGTCGTGAGGCGAACGGTGCCCCCCTCGGGTACGCCGAGCCGCGATGCGTCGTCGGGGTGGATGCGCAGGGCGCCGCGCGCGTCCTTCTTCCGCCAGTCGGAATCTCGAATGATGGTATTGGCCGTGAACGATCTGCGCTCACCCGCCGTCAAGACGAAGGGGAACTCGGCGCTCAGCGCGGCCGAGGGATGGCGCGCGAGACAATGTTCTAGCTCGTCGAGCAGATCGGGCAGCGCGACGTGAATCTTGCCGTCGGGCGTACCAATGCGCTTCGTGACGTCAGCCCACTCGTCGACAGCAAAGACGAGACCGGAGGGTGACGCGACGATCGCGTCGAAGAGCGCGACCGCGGCTTCGAACGGCGTCCCGCCGAACCCCGCGCGCGCGAGTGACTCGGGGCTCTCGAGGGCGAGCTTCAGGACCAAGCCGAAGACGACCGCACCTTCGCGATGCGGCGCGGGAAGATCGAGCGTGCGATAGAGAAGCACGGGCGCTTGACCGGCTTGGTGAGGGTCGCCGAGAACGCGGGCTGCGATCTCTTGCGCGTAGTTGGTGCGTCCCGAAGCGGCGGCGGCGCGCAGGGGCGCGAGCAGGTCCTCGGTGACGGCGCCGAGCGCCTCGACGAGACGCGCGTGGATCTCGGCCTCGGGCAACGGTCCCTCGGGCGGCGGAAAGAGGCGAGGTCTCAGGTGGAAGGCGTTCGAGGGGAAATCGAAATTGAAGAACGTCGCTTCCGCTTTCTCGAACTGGGTCGCCGCCGGCAAAATGTAGTGGGCGTGCTTTGCCGTCTCGGTCATCGCCACGTCGATGACGACGAGGGTGTCGAGCGCGGCGAGAGCTTCGCGAAACCGCTTGGAATCGGCGAGCGAATGGGCTGGATTCGCCGCTTCGACGATCATCGCGCGGTAGCGCTTGGGATGATCGGTCAGGATCTCGTCGGCGATGACGTTGCACGGCACGAGACCGGCGATGATGAGCGCGTTCGCGACCGGCGACCGCCGTGACGACGCGCCGCCCGCGATGTTGACGAGCGGCGTCGGCACGTAGTGCGTGCCCGGCTTGCCGAAGCTTCCCGTCAGCACGATCAAGAGGCGATGCAGATAGCTGACGAGCGTCGACTCTCGGTTCATCTGCACACCGAGATCTTCGAACGAGGCGAACGCCCGCGCCCGACCGATCGCGCGTGCCGCGCGGCGCACGAGCTCGGCATCGACGCCGGCCCGCTCGCAACACGATGCGAAGGGCACGGCTCGCAGCGCAGCGAGCGCTGGCTCGACATCGGTGGCGTGCGCGCGGAGAAAGGCGTGATCGAGCAAATCCTCCGTCACGATGACGTTCAAGATGGCTGCGAGAAGCCAAGCATCGCCGCCCGGACGCACTTGCAAATGAATGTCCGCGAGCTCCGCAGTTTCGGTGCGGCGCGGATCGACGACGATGAGCGTGCGCGCGGGGTCCTTGGCGATTTCTTTGAGCGTCACGCGCGCGCGGGGGATGGAATGCGAGTGCCAGGGATTTTTCCCGAGAAACAACGCGACGTCACAATGATCGAAGTCGGCGCGCGTCATCGCGCCGAGCATGCGATAGCTGACCCAGAACTCGCCGGTCTTCTCTTGCGCGAGTGCGCTCGATCGATACCGCGAGCCGAGGGCGCGGCGCGTGGCAGTCGAATAGGCGCCGGGCAGATGGTTCCCCTGTCCCCCGCCGCCGTAATAGAAGATCGCGTCCCCATCGTGCTCGTCGCGCACCGCGGACAGGCGCGCCGCCACCTCGCGAATCGCGGTGTCCCAGTCGATGGGCTCGAACGTGCCGTCCGCGCGGCGGCGCAGCGGGGAAGTCACGCGGTCGGGGCCGTGTTGGTAATAGTCGAGGCGATGCGCTTTTTCGCACGCGTAGCCCTGTGAGACCGGGTGCCGCTTGTCGCCGCGAAGGCGCACCAGATGCCGGCCGTCGTCTCCACCGAGCTCGACCTCGAGCCCGCAATTGCACTCACAGAGGATGCACGCCGTCGGCTTCCAATCGTCCGCGCTCATGCAGGCAGCGTGGACAATTTAGTCTCCTCATGCAACCATTTTCCCATGCGTCGTCGGTTCGACAAGGAAAACTGCTCGGTTGCGCAGGCGCTCGAGGTGCTTGGCGACTGGTGGACGCTGCTCGTCATCCGCGAGGCCTTCTTCGGGTTTCGCCGCTTCGGCGAATTTCAAGAGAACCTCGGGATCTCGAAGAACGTGCTCACGCGGCGGTTAGGTCACCTCGTCGAACGGGGCGTGCTCGCCCAGGTCGACGTGGGGGAGCACGGGACGCATTACGAATATGTGCTCACGCCGATGGGCAAGGATCTCATCGCCGTGATCACGGCGCTTAGGCAGTGGGCGGATCGTTGGGTCGCGGGGGTCGGCAAGGAACCGATCTTGGTGTGCGATCGTCGCACGGGGCGTCCGATTCCGCGGCTTCAACTGCGCGGCGAAGACGGCGAAGTGTTGCGCGGCGCGGACTTGGAGGTGCGACCAGGGCCCGGCGCGAACAGGGCGACGCTCGCGCGGTTCCGGATCAACGATCGGCGCGGCAAATCCGCCACAAGTGATGTAAGAACGGGCGGCTGAAGATGCGACCCGCGGCCGCCGAGCTTGCGTTGACCGATGCGACCTCGCAGATGGAGGCGATCCGGGGAATGTTGCATCGCGCATCTGGGTTGAACGAAATGGACCATGAGGGACTGCCGCACTCGTTCTGTAGACGCGCCTACCTTCGGGCGGATGGCTTGCTTGCTCGGTCCAATGTTTCTTGGGTCTCTTTTCGGCTGCCGGTCAGCGCCCGCGCCTGCGGGCACACTGCCAGAGAGTGACAGCCGCGCCGTCGTATCGATTGCGGAGGACGACGCGAAATGGGGGGAATCCACCGCGCCGGTCACCATCGTATGGTTTGGCGACTTCATCTGTCCATTCACTGCAAAATCCGCTGAGACGATCAGGCGGCTAGAGTCTGAGTACGGACCCGAAGAACTCCGCGTCGTATGGAAGAGTGAACCGCATCCTTTCGAGGCGAGGGGGATCGAATTGGCGGAAGCTGCCGAGGTGGTTCGGGGGCTCGGTGGGAGCGACGCTTTCTGGCGCTTTCAGCGGCTCGCGTTCGCAAATCAGGAAGATACAGGCGCGCCTGCGTTCGCCGAATGGGCGCGCGACTCGGGCGTCGATCCGGACGCGTTTTCGAAGAAGTTCGCGGCGCGCGCGGGAGCGGAAAAGGTGGCGCGCGATCACGCGCTCGCCAAGCAACTCGGCGTCCGGGGCACCCCGCAGTTCTTCGTGAACGGCAAAGGGATCAAGGGCGCGCAGCCTATCGAGACGTTTGAGACGGCGGTCCGTTTCGAACTGCGGCAGCCGCGCGAGAAGTGAAGATTGCAGGTTGCGGTCCTCGCGACTTGTCAGCGATCCTGCCCGGCGCCGGTCGCGTGCGTGGCGGTCGTCTTGGCCACGAAGATGAGGGCATCAAAGCGCTCGGCTGGCGGCGAGACGTCGAAGAACGCGTCGGGACGCGCGACGTCATAAACGGCGCCAACGGCACGCGCCCTGGTCGACGTATGAAGCCACCTGCTCACGCCGCCTTTTGCCGAGCGGAGGTCGATCGCCAGAAGTGGCATCTCTGCACGCGCGAGCGCGCCGTCGAGGCTGCCGACCGGCGCGGGGCCCAGAGTGACCATCCGCGGACCGCGGCCGGATTCCACCGCCCTGAACGAGCCTTGATCGAAGGCAAAGCCGAAGGCGATGTAGTCTTTGGCAAGCCTCTCCGCCAAGATTTTCCCCTGCAACCCTTGCGGTGTCGCAACTTTCTGCACGTGCGCATTATGCGCAAAGAGCACCATTTTGGCGGTAGGACCGGCCATCTCCAAGAGCCGCAGCGTGTTTTCGGCCATGGCGCGATCGCGTACGTCGAAGTCCATCTTCTTCACCAGCTCGATGAAGTCGGCCAGCGCGTGAGCATGGATGCGCGCCATGGCCCAGCGCTCGGGTCCCAGCTTCTTCACGTCTGCGTCACGCTTTTCGTCCATCCGCGCAACGATTTTCTGCGCCGCGGCTTCCGCCTCTTGCAGCCACGCCGGCGGCGGCTTGCCGAGGAGAGACTCGATCTTACCGCTATTGTCATCGCCGAGCGGCGCGAGCTGCGCTGCAGCGTCGGTCCATAGCTTCTTGTCAATCGACCCGACCGCGGTCGCAAGGGCGGCGACGCTCCCAGCGGAGCGCATGATATCGACGCCGAAGTAGCGCAATTTTTCCTTGTGCGCCTTGTCCTCATTGTAGCGGCGCATCCAGCGCAACATTTGATGGCGTTCCTCGATGTCGCTCACCCAGCCACGTGCGGCGGGCAGCTCACCTTTGCCCGTACGTAGGTAGTCGTCGACCGCCTGCGCGTCAGAGACGGCTCCCTCGACGACGAGCGTACGAAATCCCATTTTCTCGACCAAAAACTCGAACAAGCGGTGCTTCATCTGGAAGAACTCGTGGGTGCCGTGGGTGGCTTCGCCGGTTCCGACCACGCGAGCCGCGCCGACCATCGCGCGCAGGGCCCCCATGTCGTCGAATCCGCGGCCGGGCTCGGTGGATGCGAGAGGCACCGCGTTCTGTTTCACCCAGGCGACGACTTCGTCGGGCGGCGGGCGGCCCGGTGGATTCACCGGCTTGAGCTCGATGTCCACGCTCGCGTCGCGATCGAGCTTGATGCCGCCGATCCATCCCGCCGCGGACTCCGTCTCCACGCGGGCATGGTATTCACCGGGGGCGAGCTTCACGGCGAAGCTGCCATCCTCGGCGCTCTCCACGACGAAGGTGTCGGCTTCGAAGTCACTGAGGCGGCCGATCCGTACTTTGGACCTGGCCACCCGGTAGCTCCTCGCGCCGATGAGACGGCCGCGTAGCATGAAACCTTCGCCACCGAGCCCCACATCACGTGCATGGCCACCGGTGCCGCCAGTTCGGAAGACGTCGACGTAGGCAGACGTCGCGTCGGGTGAGGTGATCGTCAGCCCGTAGTCACCCGGCGCGATCCCTTCCACGCAAAACGCGCCGCCTTCCGTTGTGTGAACGATCGCCGCTTCGGTAGGTGCGTTTGGCACGACGACAGCGACGAGCGCGCCGACGGCGGGTGCGCCATTAGGACCTCTCACCGTGCCGTCGATGACGCACTTTGCGGCGACAGCCGGTGGCGACGCCGCGGCCGCGGGCGGACTTGCCGGGGCAGGCGATGCCCGATCGGCGCCGCATGCGCCTGCGATCACGACGAGACAGGCAAACCCTGCGAGGGCACGAAGCGTTCGGAGGTCGACCACGCAGGCATCCTATACCGGCGCGTCGTACGCCAAGCGGAAGCCTATTTCGCGCAGACCGCCGCCGAAGCGCCTGCCGAGGCGGAGGGCACGCCAATCGCAGCGAGAGGCCGGCGCGAAGCGAAACGCTCGCTTTTCGCCACGATCCCTCTGGAGCGGGACACGGGGTTCGAACCCGCGACCCCGAGCTTGGGAAGCTCGTGCTCTACCAACTGAGCTAGTCCCGCGGTAACAACCCTTCTACTTCTGCCGGCGCGGTCGTGCAACCGCTTCCCGTCACGATGTAACTTCAAGAAGCGTCGGGACGCCTTAAGACGCCGCCGGGGGGCGCGAGGAGGTGGGGGCGCGTTCGCCGGACGGGGGGGGAGCCATGGGAAAGGCGCCGTCGACGCGGGCGGTGCCGTCGCGACCTCCGGCGATGCGGAGCGTGGCGCCGAGTCGCGTGAAGAGCGCGTCGGCGAGTCGCGCGCCGAGACCGACCGGAGGCGGGCGGTGGGCACCATTGACGGGGGCGACTTCGAGACGGGGGAGCGCGCCCGAGAGCGAGCGCTCGCTGAAGATGCGCAGCGACGCATGCCCGTCGCGGCGTTCGAGGTGCACCTGGATCGGCGCTTCGCCCTGCGAGAGACGCGCGACGTGGTCGAGGAGGCTCGCGAAGGCGTGAACAGTGCGGTCTTTGTCCACGACGACCCACAGCGGCTCGCTGCCGAGCATGAGCTCGACCTTGCGACGACGATCGCGCTCGCTGAAGGCTTGTGCGGCGCGTGAGAAAGCGTCGCGCAGGTCGAGCACGGCCGGTTCGAGAAGAAGGCGCCCTTCGCGCAGCCGCGCGAGATCGATCAAATCGGCGACCATGTCGGTCAGGCGCTGCACTTGGCGTCGCGCGCGGCCGATGCTCTCGACGTCGACCGAGCCGGAAGCGGCTTTGCGTTCGAGCGTCTGCAAGAGCATCGAGATGGGGGTGAGGGGCGTGCGCAAATCGTGGGCGGCCTGGGAGACGAGCTCGTCCGTCGACGACGGGCCCGACCCTTCGCCGCGGGGGCTCTGCGCGCTCACTTGGCGCAGCACGAGCCCGAGGTAGTCGCCGAGCAGATCGAACATGGCGAGCTCCTCGCTCCCGGACGGCGCCTTCTTCGCATAGCCGAGCCAAAGGGCGCTGTGCGGGCCCGCATCGACCGGGACGACGACGACGCGTTCGACGCCGGCGGCGGCGCGATCGCTCGGTGCGTCGACGACATGCGTGGTGACGACCGCGGGCTCGGTCGCGCGATGGGCACCGAGCCAATCCAGCCAGCAACGCGGGTCGGTGCCCCGCGGCGAAACGGCCTGCAGTGTCGAACCCTCACCCATATGAAGAATGGCAATGTCGGCCTGGAAAATCTGACGCAACGTGGTGACGAGCGTTTGCAGCATCGCCGATGGCGCGCGCTCGGCCAAGATGGCTCGGCACGCCTCGTGAGCCGCGGCGAGACGCCGGAGCGGGTGGGTAGGGAAACCGGTGGTAGGGGTACGCCGCGGGGGGTGCGATCGAGCTGAACGATCACGCTTCTTGCGCGCCAGTGAGCTCGCGCCGCTCATTTTCGCCGCTCGGGCGTGCATGAGCGGTGCCGACGGGCCCGATTTGCACAGGTAGTTCGAACCATTCGCTCTCTTGGCCCTAAAGCAATCGTCGAGCCGTAACCGTAGGCCCCGGCCGAGAGGAGGATCAGCGCGGTGGGGCAGGAGCGACCCGGGGCGCGTCGAGGCGGAACTCTGGGTAGCTTCCGAGCACTTTGACGCTGCCGCACCGAGCGCGGAGTTTTTGGATGACGCTGGCCACTGCTGGGTCCTGCCGATGGCCGTCGAGGTCGACGAGAAAAACGTACTCCCAGGGAGCCGTGCCCTTCGGGCGGGACTCGATCCGCGAGAGGTTGATGCCGTCTTCGTCGAACACCTCCAGCGCGCGCTTGAGGGCGCCGCGCGCTTCGGCGTCGGGGAGCGAGAATGCGAGCGTCGTCTTGTCGGCGCCGGTTCGGGGAGCGTCTTCGCGCGCGATGATGAAAAAGCGGGTCGCGCTTTCGGCGCGGTCTTGGATGCGCTCGGCGACGACGGAGAGACCGAACAGCTCGCCGGCGAGCTCGGTGCCGATCGCCGCCGCCCTCTCGTCGGCGAGCGCCTCGCGCGCGGCCGAGGAGGTCGAGCTCGTGTGCACGAACTGGGCGCCGGACAGGTTGCGCGCGAGCCACAGCTGGCACTCGGAGAGCACCTGCGGGTGGGCGTAGACGCGCTCGATCGACGAGAGTTGATCAGCGCGGCTGATGAGGCATTGCGACGCCTCGAGGACGAGCTCTTGACGAATGACGAGATCGCCGTCGACGAGCGCGTCGAGTGTGTGCGTGATCGTCCCCTCGGCCGAGTTTTCGACGGGTACGACGCCGGACATCGCGTCGCCGCGCCGCACCGCATCGAACACACCGTGAATGGTGGCCGCTTCGCGGTAGCGGGCGGCAAGGCCGAACAAGTGGCGAGCGGCCATGTGACTGAAGGCGCCTACCGGGCCGAGGAACACCACGCTGATGGGCGTCTGCAACGACAAGCAGCCGCTCATGATCTCGCGAAAGACGGGGCGAATGGCCTGGCTCGGGAATTTGCCGGCCCCTTTGCCCGCCAGCCGATCGAGGACCGCGCGCTCGCGTTCGGGATCATAGAACGACTGCGCGCCGGCCTCTCGCTTGGCGTCGGCGGTTTGCTCCGCCAGCCGCGCGCGCTGATCGAGCAAACCGAGGATGGCCTCGTCGAGCGCGTCGATGCGGGCTCTCAGGTCGTCGAGCTTGCCCATGATCAGCGCCCCGTTCCGATTTTGACCGCCGTGCGCCAGCGTAAAAAGGTCGTCGCGTACCTGTCGATGGTGCTCGCGCGATCGGGCTCGTTCAAAACCTCGTGGTAGTGATCGGGCAGCGCGGCGAACTCTTTGTCGGCGCTGCCGACGCGCGCCATGAAGTGCTCGGATGCCGCGGCCTGGGCGATCTTATCCGCCGCGCCCTGGATGCACAGGACGGGGATCTTGATTTCGGGCGCCCGCTCTTGCGCCTCGTTCTGCGCCCGCGAGCTCTCGGTGAACCAGCGGACGTTGGCGTTCTTGAAGTTCATGGGGTCGTCTTCGTACGCCTCGGCGATTTCTTGCGAGCGCGTGCAATCGGCGCCGCGAACGCCAGGATGACCGCGC
>Ga0111538_10005284_pt1 | contig 17677 bp, 14 predicted proteins | sample SoiMethybrSBSTD1_FD_79669 | JGI IMG/M metagenome (GOLD analysis project Ga0111538, IMG submission 79669) | Bulk soil microbial communities from a Populus tree surrounding site in Tennessee, USA - Soil MetaG P. TD hybrid SBSTD1 (version 2)... | ecosystem: Environmental > Terrestrial > Soil >...
CCCGGCTGCTGCCCTGGCTGGACCAGCGGCGGCCCGACGTCGTCTGCCTGCAGGAGACCAAGCTCGCCGACAGCGCGTTCACCGAGCTGCTCGGCGAGGACCTAGCCGGTCGCGGCTACGCGGTCGCCCTGCACGGCGAGGGGCAGTGGAACGGCGTGGCCATCCTCTCCAAGGTGGGGCTGGACGACGTCGTGCCCGGCGTCGCCGGCGCGCCCGGGTTCCCGCGCCCGGAGGCGCGGGCGGTCGCCGCGACCTGCGGCGGGGTCCGGGTGCACTCGGTGTACGTGCCCAACGGGCGGGTGCCGGACTCCGACCACTACCGCTACAAGCTGGCCTGGCTGGCCGCGCTGCGGGACCAGCTCGCGGCCGGCCCGGAGGCCGCGATCGTCTGCGGGGACATGAACATCGCGCCCACCGACGCCGACGTGTTCGACCCCGACGCCTATGTCGGTCAGACCCACGTCACCCCGCCGGAGCGGGCGGCCCTGGCCGAGCTCCAGGCGCTCGGCCTGCGTGACGTCGTCCGGGACCGCTGGCCGGCCGAGCGGGTGTTCACCTACTGGGACTACCGGGCCGGCATGTTCCACCGGGACATGGGCATGCGGATCGATCTGGTGCTGGCCTCCCCCACCGTGGCCGGCCGGGTGCGGGCGGCCTGGGTGGACCGCCAGGCCCGCAAGGGCAGCGGCCCCAGCGACCACGCCCCGGTGATCGTCGACCTGGACCAGGCCCCCGACGGCGACATCGGCCCGGTCGTGCCCCCACCCTCCACCCCGTTCAGCAAGGGCGACCCGGCCGAGCTGCCCCAGTCCCGTTCCCGGCGCTAGAAGTCACCGTCGTCGGCTGAGCTTCCTCCCTCGTCGCCCGGGCTCAGGCGCCGTGCTCCGCCCCGCTCCACGACTGCGGGCCCGGCAGGCCCTCAACCTGGCCGTCGACCGGACCGGCTCGTCGGGGTGGCCGGGCTCGGGTCAGCTGGGCCCCGGCGGCCAGAACAGCGGCTGGTCCTTCTCGTAGATGGTGATCCGGTACCCGTCCGGGTCGGCCATCGCGAAGGTCCTGCCGAACGGCCCGTCGAACGGCTCGAGCAGGATGGGGACGCCGGCCGCGGCCGCCTTCTCGTAGAGCGCCTGGGCATCGCCAGCCCGCCACCAGAGCTGGATGCTGGTGGTCTCGGGGGATGGGCCGGGCTGGCCCGGCCGCCGCGCGGACGAGAGGGCGAACGTCGGCCAGCCAACGAACGCCACCGCGTCGGGGCCGAAGTCGAAGGTGTCGCGGACGGCCCCGAGGTACTCCTCGTAGAACGCGGCCGACCGCTGGACGTCGCCGACGGCGATCGAGATGAAGCCAGGACTCGGGGTGACGGCAGCTTTCGGCATGGCGGCTGGCTCCTCTGCTGGCGGGCCACGGACGTCGGGGAATGTTGGAGATGCAAGAGCCTCGTACCTCGGACGACCAGCGTTGGTTGTACCAGAAGGAGTTCGGCGCGTCGTGGCCGGTGGTGAGCAGGATGGCAGTGATGATCTGCGGCCGGCGATCATCACGAACGCCGGCGGCAGGACCGAACCAGGCCGACCAGACTGCGTCGAGGTGGCCGCGGATGCGGATGCGGTAGCGGGCTGGGGGTTGCGCTGGTGGGCTCATGGCGTGGTCACCTCGGCCGGCTTGCGGGATGGTGCGGCGGCCGCTGGGGTCGCACGGCCCGGCCAGCGGGTCCTGTTGGCCGGGCCGCGGAGAAGGCGAATGTCGGGTGTGCGGGGTGGGCTGGTGCGAAGCGCTTCAGAAGCGGCATGCTGATGGTCGAGGGTTCATCCCGACCCCCTCGGCCACGCCCGGAGCAGCTCCAAGGAGCCGGTCGCTGGTGGCGCTCCCCGTCAGGATCCGGCCATGCCCATCATCTGGCTGGTGCCGTGGAGTCCTGGTGCCAGCGCCGGCACCCAGATCACGGCCACCGCCAAGGCCAGGGCAGCGACGCCGACGGCCCGGGCGAGGAGCTCGCCATGGACCCACAGCTTCTCGGCCAGCACCACCGCGGCCAGTACGACCATGGCGGCCAGGTTCATCACGCCCACGACCACGAACAGCGCCATCAGCGACCAGCAGCAGCCACCGTGATGGACGCCGGCGCGCACATCCGGCAGCGGACCGCGATACGCGCCGTAGTGCAGCAGCAGCGACAGCGGCGAGCGGCAGTGCTTCAGGCAGCGCGCCTTCAGCGGGGTGAGCTGGTACACCCCGCAGCTGGCGAACACCACCACCGCCACCGCGGTCGCCCAGGCCGTATGGTCGTCCACCAGCTGCGCCACGAACGCGGTGAGCAGGGCCGGGATGCCGGCCCCGGCCCACGCCAGCAGGTATCCGGAGGTGAACCCGGCCAGCCGCAGCGCACGGTAGGAGCGGACCGACCGCTGGTACATCGAGGCCACCGGGGCAACCGACGGCAGCATCATCGCCGCCATCATCAGCGCCCACATGCCGACGAAGGCAAGCAGGCCAAGACCCATGGTGCCGCTCATGCCGGCCATCGCCCCGGCACGCCCCACCGTCACCAGCCAGGCCACCGCCGCAACCAGCAGCAGGACCGCCGCCTGCGGGGTGAGGCGCCGCAGCGACGGCGCGGTGGTGGTCATGCCGCCCAGGAGAAGGGCGCCGAGCCGAGCATCTCGCTGAACAGCGGCGCCAGCATGGCCGTGGGGCCGCCGAGCCGGCCGGCGAAGACCGCCCCGAGCTTCTCGGCCTGCTCCTGGGACGCGGCCGCGTCCATGAAGACCCCGACCCGCCAGTTGCCGTCGGCCATCACTGGTGGGTGTCGGCAAGGACGGCGACGGTCAGGTTGCTGACGTCGACGTCCTCGACCGCGCCGGAGTCGACCTGGAAGACGAGCATCACCCGGCACCGCTCGTAGTCGGCCGGCATGGTCAGCCCCAGGTGGTGCACGGGCACACCATGTCGCAGGAGCCAAGCACAACGGCCTTTCGCGGCAGCTCGCATCTCGACATGAAATCGAATGCATGCGATCGTATGCACCCACCATCATCCGATCTCGGTGTCCACAGGCCAGCAGTCGTCCGGTCGAACCGGAGGGACCGACATGGAGGTGCATGGGATGAGGAGCCGTCTCAGGTGGTCCGTCCTGGTGGCAGCGGCGACACTGCTGCTCGCGGCCTGCAGCCAGGGGAGCGATACGCCGTCGACCACCGCACAGGCACCGGCCGCCACCACCAGCTGCGCCAGCACCGGCGAGCTCACCATGTGGGAGCGCTCGGGCGGCAACAAGCAGATGGTCGACATGCTGGTCGCGGCCTGGAACCAGAAGAACCCGAACTGCAAGATCAAGCTGACCTACATCCCGCACACCGAGATGGTGGGCAAGATCGCCCAGGGGATCGCCTCCGGTGAGGTGCCCGACCTGATGGGCATGGACCTCATCTACGCGCCCCAGTTCGAGGACGCGCAGCAGCTGGTCGACCTCACCGACAGGATCGGCTCCTGGCCGGAGATCAAGACCGCCAGCAAGGGGCACATGACGGTCGCCACCTTCGAGAACCGGCTCTACGGTGTCCCGCTGTACGCCGACGTGTCGGCCCTGTTCTACAACAAGGACCTGTTCAAGCGGGCCGGCCTCGACCCCGACAAGCCGCCCACGAGCCTGCCCGAGCTGCGCGAGTACGCGGACAAGATCACCGCCCTGGGCGGCGGCGTCAAGGGCTACTACCTGCCGGGCAACTGCGCCGGGTGCAACATCTTCACCGTCGGGCCGCTGATGTGGGCCTCGGGGGCCAAGATCGAGGCGGCCGGCCCGGGCGACGAGCCGCTGGTCGGCGACGGCGTCAAGCAGGTGCTCCAGTTCACCCGCGACATGGTGAAGGCCGGCAACGTCCCCGAAGGTGCCCGGAGCGAGAACGGTGAGACGTTCCATCTGCAGTTCGGTTCGGGCAAGGTCGGCATGATGGGGACGGGCAACTTCAACATCACCCTGGCCCGCCAGCAGAACCCGAAGATGGACTTCGGCATCGCCCTGCTGCCGGGGATGGCCCCCAACTCCGCGGCCTCGTTCATCGGCGGCGACCTGGTCGTGGTGCCGAAGGGCAGCAAGCGGGTCGACGACGCCGTCAACTTCATGAAGTTCCTGCTCTCGGACCAGGTGCAGGTCGAGGTGTACGCCAAGGCCCTCAACCTGACCACCCGCACCGACATGGTCGACAACAAGTACTTCCAGGCCGAGCCGCTGGTCCAGGACGTGGCCAAGGCCCTCGAGGTCGGCCGCACCCCCTACACCCTGACCTTCTTCGAGCAGAGCAACTCGCCCCAGGGCCCATGGCTGAAGATGCTCCAGCGCGCCTATTACGGTGACGACAACCTCGACACCGTGATCGCCGACGCCAAGGCGGCCATGAAGACCATCGCCAACCAGTAGCCAGCGAGGATCGCCGTGTTCCGGGGCCGGAGGAGCCGACTGGTCGGGATGGCCTACCTGGCCCCGGCGGTGATCTTCGTGCTGGTGTTCACCGTCTACCCGCTCGGCCATATGGTGTGGATGTCGTTCCACAACTGGTCGCTGATCACCCCGCCGCGCTGGGTCGGCCTGGGCAACTACCAGCGGGCCCTGGCCGACCGCCAGTACTGGGTGTCGTTCCTGTTCACCCTCAAGTACACCGCGATGATCACCCCGATCCTGATCGTCGGCGGCTACCTGCTGGCCCTGCTGACCGTGGAGCGCTCGCCCCTGCGCCGGCTCACCCGGACCACCGTGTTCATCCCCGTGGTGATCGGTCTGGGCGTCTCCAGCCTGCTCTGGTACTGGCTGTTCAGCGCCGACTTCGGCCCCATCAACAAGGCCCTGATGGACCTCGGGATCATCTCCAAGCCGGTCCTGTGGCTGGGCGTGGACGCCGACCTGTCCAACCTGGCCATCATCGCCTCGGTGGCGTGGAAGGTCATGGGCTTCGGGATGATCCTGTTCGTCGGGGCCATCCAGGCCATCCCGACCGACATCACCGAGGCCAGCCTGGTCGACGGGGCCAGCTTCTGGCAGCGGGTGACCCGGGTCATCCTGCCCCTGACCCTGCGCTCGGTGCTGCTGGTGACCCTGGTCAGCGTCATCGGCTCGCTGCTGGCCTTCGACCAGTTCTACATCATGACCGCCGGGCAGCCGCAGAACGAGACCGCCACCTCGGTCTTCTACATCTACCTGAACTCCTTCCCGTACCTGCGGCTGGGCTACGGCGCCGCCCTGTCGATGATCCTGGCCCTGACCATCCTGGCCTTCACGGTGGTGCAACTGCTCCTGACCCGCCGGAGCCACGCGTGACCGCCACCGTCGCCCGGCGCCAGCGAGCCCGGGTGGTGGCCACCCGGGCCCGCGCCCGCGGCCGGTCCGCCTACCTGCTTGGCGCCGTCTGCGTCGCCGTCTGCGCGGTCATGCTCGCTCCGCTGGTCATGTCGGTGCTGGCCTCGGTGAAGCCGACGGCCGAGGCGGCCGCCTCGCCGCCGACCTACCTGCCCCACGGCCTCAGCCTGGACAGCTACGAGCGGCTCTGGACCTACCAGCTGGGCCTGCCCACCTACCTGTTGAACAGCCTGGGCACGGCCCTGCTGACGATCGCGTTCACCCTGGCCCTCACCGTGCCGGCCGGCTACGCCCTGGCCCGGTTCGAGATCCCGGGCAAAGAGGTGATCTTCGTCGTCCTGCTGCTGGCCCTGATCGTCCCCTACCAGGCCCTGCTGACCCCGATGTTCCTGCTCTTCGCCCGCGTCGGGCTGACCAACACCCTGGTCGGCCTGGCCATCCTCCACACCGCCATCCAGCTGCCGTTCAGCCTCTATGTCCTGCGCAACAGCCTCAGCGCCGTCCCCCGCGAGCTGGAGGAGGCGGCCATCGTGGACGGCGCCTCCTCCTGGCAGGTGCTGCTGCGGATCCTCGTCCCCGCGACCGTGCCGGCGATCGTCACCGTCGCCCTGTTCGCCTTCATCATGTCCTGGAACGAGTTCCTCGGCGCCCTGGTGCTGATGAGCCGGGGCTCCAGCTTCACCCTGCCGCTGATCCTGGCCGCGGCCCGGACCGAGACCAGCCTGGGCGGGACCGACTGGGGGATGCTGCAGGCCGGCGTCACCATCTCGATCATCCCCTGCGTGCTCGTCTACCTGCTGCTGCAGCGGTACTACGTGTCCGGCCTGATGAGCGGGGCGGTGAAATGACCACCGAGGCCCGCCGGACCGACGAGTCGGCCACGACACGGCTGCGGCCCCTCGGCCCCGGGCAGGCCAGGATCCTCGACGGCTTCCTGGCCGAACGCCAGCGGGTCAACCGCCAGCACACGATCCCCCACGGCTTCGTGCAGCTGCAGCGCTCCGGGGCCCTCGACAACCTCCGGGTGGCGGCCGGCGCCGACGGGCGCTACCGGGCCGACGCCGACTCCGCCGGCGCCACCTTCCCCTTCCTGGACTCCGACGTCTACAAGTGGCTGGAGGCGGTGGGCTGGGAGCTCGGGCGGGCCGCGGACCCTGCCCTGGCGGCGGCCGCCGACGAGGCGATCGGACTGGTGGCGGCGGCGCAGCGTCCCGACGGCTACCTCAACAGCTACGTCCAGGTCGTGCGCGGGGGGACACCGCATACCGATCTCGCCTGGGGCCATGAGTTCTACTGTGTCGGCCACCTGATCCAGGCGGCCGTGGCCTGGCAGCGCGCCCTCGGCGACGACCGGCTCCTGGCGATCGCGGTCGCGGCCGCCGACCGGATCGACAAGGAGTTCGGGCCCACCGGACGGGACGGGGTCGACGGCCACCCCGGCATCGAGATGGCGCTGGTCGAGCTGACCCGGGTCACGGGCGACGGCCGCTACCTGGCCCTGGCGGCCAGGATGCTCGACCTGCGGGGCCGGGGGCTGCTGGGCGATGGGCGCTTCGGCGCGGCCTACTGGCAGGACCACCAGCCGGTCCGCGAGGCCGCCACCGTCGCCGGTCACGCCGTCCGGCAGCTCTACCTGGACTGCGGCGCCGTCGAGGTGGCCGTCGAGCTCGACGACCGGGACCTGCTGGCCGCCGTGGAGCGACGCTGGCACGACCTGGTGCAGACCCGGACCTACCTGACGGGCGGGATGGGCAGCCGGCACCGCGACGAGTCCTTCGGCGACCCGTACGAGCTCCCGCCCGATCGGGCGTACGCCGAGACCTGCGCGTCGATCGCCGGCGTCATGCTCGGCTGGCGACTCCTGCTGGCCACCGGCAAGGCCTGCTACGCGGACGCCATCGAGCGGGCCATCTACAACGGTGTCCTGTCCGGGGTCTCCCTGACCGGCACCCGGTTCTTCTATGTCAACCCGCTGCAACGCCGGACCCATCGGGCCTATGAGCCGCCCGGGCACGGCGAGCGCGCCCCCTGGTATCCCTGCGCCTGCTGCCCCCCCAACCTGATGCGGACGCTGAGCTCCCTGGAGCGGTACCTGGCGAGCAGCGACGACACCGGGGTCCAGCTCCACCAGTACGCCACCGGGGACCTCCACGCGCAGGTCCCCGGTGGGGCCGTCCGGCTGGCGGTCCGCACGGGCTATCCATGGCACGGACGGGTCACGGTCGAGGTCGTCGAGGCGCCCGACCGCCCCTGGAAGCTGTCCCTGCGGGTGCCCCGGTGGTGCCGATCGGCGGTGCTCACCGGGCCTGGCGGGACCCAACCTCGGACGGCCGGTACGGGCTACGCCGAGCTGACACGACCCTGGAAGGCCGGGGACACGACCGTCCTGGAGCTCGACCTGCCGGTCCGCGTCACCGAACCCGATCCGCGCGTCGATGCCCTCCGCGGCTGTGTCGCCATCGAGCGGGGCCCGCTGGTCTACTGTCTGGAATCGGCCGATCTGCCGCCGGACACCCAGCTCGAGGCCCTGCGTTGGGACCGGCGGCGGGAGCCTGCCGCGGTCCTACGGCCGGACATCGGCGACGCCGTCATCGGGATCACGGTGCCCGTGGTGCACAGGCCCGCGGGTGGCGCGGCCGAGGCCGGCACGGCCGACCTGTCGGCCGGTGCCATCCCGTACTTCGCCTGGGCCAACCGGGGGGCCGAGGCGATGCGCGTGTGGATCCCCGGCTGACAGAGCGCGCTCGCGGGGTCAGTCGACGCGACCGGGCACCGGGGGCGCGGTGGAGTCCCGGACGATCAAGGTGGGCTTGAAGACCTCGAGGCTCGGCTGGCGCGACGCATCCGGATCACGGGTCAACGCGACGGCAAGCGAGACGGCATGGCTGACGATCTCCGCGATCGGCATCCGCAAGGTGGTGAGGGCGGGGACGGTGTGGCTGGCGATCAGGATGTCGTCGTACCCCACCAGCGAGAGCCGGTCGGGCACGGTCGCACCGAGGCTGTGGGCGGCGTGGAGGGCACCGACGGCCACCAGGTCCGTCGACGTCGCCACCGCCGTGGGTGGCTCCGGCAGCTCGAGCAGGCGCCGCAGCGCGGCGTCGCCCCCGGCCAGGGTGTTCGGGCACCGCTCCAGGTAGCCGGACGGGACGACCCCGAACCGATCGCGCAGGTAGTCGACGTAGGCGTCCTCCCGGACCCGGTATTCGACCGGCAGCTCGGCGCTCAGGAAGGCGATCCGCCGGTGCCCAAGGGACTCGAGATGCTCCAGCCCGGCCCGGATGCCGGCCCTGTCGTCGGTGTCCGCGGTCGGGAACTCGAGCGGGCTCGTCCCCTGCCAGAGGCCCACCACCGGCACGCTGGAGCTCCTCAGGTCCGCCAGCAGGCGTGGCTGGGCCTGCATGTCGCCCAGCAGGACGATGGCGTCGGTGTGCCGGGTCTCGAGCACGGAGGTCAGGGAGCTCCCCTCGTCCAGGCCGCCGTGGGCGTGGCCCAGCACCACGTTGTACCCGTGCGCCATCGACTCCAGCACCAGGACCTCGATCGCCCCGGCGAAGAAGGGGTCGCTGAAATCTCTGACGACGGCACCGATCAGGTTCGTCGACGCCCCCCGCAGACCGCGAGCCAGCGGGTTCGGCCGATAGCCGAGCCGACGCGCGGCCTCGACGACCCGCGCCCGGGTCACGGGCGCGATCGGCACGCTGGTCGGGGCCCCGCTGAGCACCCGTGAGACGGTGCTCTGGGACACCTCGGCGACCGCCGCGATGTCGCGCATGGTCACGGCGGGACCGCGGCCCGGCGGCCGCGCCGGCGGCTCCATCGGCCCGGGAGCATCGTCCAGCCTCGGTCCGGGACCGCGCTTGCTGGTTGGCATCCCGGCCAGGCTAGCATGAATACGATTGCACCACCGCCGCTGAAGGTCCCGGTGGCCCGATCCAGGGCGACCCCCGGTGGTGTGGAGGGGCGGGATCTGGCGCAGAGTTCGTGATCGACGAGGGCAGCGACGCTCCGTGAGGCCAGGTGCTGGCGGGTGACCCGACCAAGGACCATCAGGTCGCTGTCGCGGATCCAGTCCAGGCCCAGTTGCAGCGTCTGCGGAGCTTCCTTTCGTCGCGGGCGCGACCTCGAGAGGACCGCTGTTCCGTGTGCACCTGGAGCGAGCCGACGATGACCCGGAGCCCAGGCCATGTCCATCACGAAATGCCAGCCAGATCCAGAGTCGGTCTTGCTGCGCCGTCGACCGCCTGGCCTCCCACGGCGGGATCACCGACCGGTCCCCAGCCGGCCCGACGGCTGAATCGTCGAGGCCACGGCTCATCCCCTTCTGCCTGGATGGCTTTTCCCCCTGCTGTCGACCATCTGCCGCGAAGCCGTCGATCCAGGCTGCTCGACTGCGGGCATGGGCCGAACAACCCCATCCCTCAGATCGACCGCTCGACGGCTGGGGCGCCGCAAGCTCGGTCGCGGCCTGCTGCTGGCCGGCATCCTGGCCGCCGCGCTCCCCCCTGGTCACGATGTCCCGCTGGACCGGGCTGGCCCCAGCTGACGATGCCCGTCGCAGTCCGGTGGTCACCGCGCATCCAGCCCTGCCTGCGGCCGCGCCACCCTCAGCCGCGGTGCGGCCCGCTGCCAGACGGCCGGTCGCCCCCCCGCTGATCGCGGCCGCGGGCGACATCGCCTGCGACCCGGCCAGCCGCAGCTTCCATCGCGGCAGGGGAAGCGCCAATGCCTGCCACATGGGCGCCACCGCCAGGCCGCTCGGCACGCTGCACCCGGTGGTGGTGCTGACCCTGGGCGACAACCAGTACGAGAACGGCACCCTGGCCAAGTTCCGCCGCTCCTGTGACCGGAGCTGGGGACGGCTCAAGGGCCGCACCCGCCCCGCCCCCGGCAACCACGACTACCGGACCCCCAGGGCCGCCGGCTACTTCGACTACTTCGGCCCGGCGGCCGGCCGCCGCTCCCGCGGCTACTACAGCTTCGACGTCGGAGGCTGGCACCTGATCGCCCTCAACAGCGAATGCGCCCATATCGGCGGCTGCGCCACGGGCTCGCGCCAGGAGCGCTGGCTACGCGCCGACCTGGCCGCCCACCCGGCCCGCTGCACCCTGGCCTACTGGCACAAGCCCCGGTTCAGCTCGGGCATGCACGGCAACAACGCCACCTACGCCGCCTTCTGGCAAGCGCTGTATCGGGCTGGGGCCGACGTGGTGCTGGTCGGCCACGACCACGACTACGAACGCTTCGCCCCCCAAACCCCCCACGGCAAGGCCGACCCGGCCGGCGGCATCCGCCAGTTCGTGGTCGGCACCGGCGGCAAGACCACTACGGCTTCCGGACCATCCGAGCCAACAGCCAGGTCCGCAACAGCGGCACCTTCGGGGTCCTGCGCCTCACGCTGCACCCGTCCAGCTACGACTGGCGCTTTGTGCCAGAACCGGGCAAGCCCTTCACCGACCGCGGCCACGGCAGCTGCCATTGAACGCTGCAGCGCCTCGACGAGTGCCCAAGCGGGAACCGGTGCAGGTCGTCCGCGAGCTGGCCGGCCCCGGCTCGCCCGCCGCCCACGCCGCGCTTGTCAGGCGCTTGCGCCGGCAGATAGGTGTAGCTACACTCTTTCTATGGACACACCGACGCCTGGACGCGCCGAGCTGGCCGAGGTCGCGACCGGCTGCGCCTGCCGGAACCTGCGCCGCACCGCTCGCGCCGTCACCCAGCTCTACGACGACACCCTGCGGCCCAGTGGCCTGCGCATCACCCAGTTCACCCTGCTGGTCGCGGTGGGCCTGAGCGAGCCGGTGCCGATCACCCGGCTGGCTGACGCCCTCGCGCTTGACCGCACCACCCTCGCCCGCGACCTCAAGCCCCTGAGCGAACGAGGCCTGCTCGAGATCACCGCCGGTCAAGACAAACGCACGCGATTGGTTGGGCTGACCGGCCAGGGCCGGGAGGCGATCGGCCGCGCCTATCCACTGTGGCAGCGTGCCCAGGCCCACATCGTGGAGGGGTCAGGACCGGACCGCTGGCCGTTGGTGGCCAGTGGGCTTGAGGAGGTCGCCGCGCTCGCCCTCACGAGCTGACGCATGGCAAATAGGTGTAGCTACACCCAAGGAGGAGCGATGGAACCGAACGGGCCGCCAAGCCCCGTCCGAGCTGCCACCCCCAGCGGACCCAGCTACCAGGACCATCATGTCTCCCGCGGCCCGTACCAGCTGTACGCCCGCGACTACCCGGGCGCGGAACCAGCGATCGTGCTCATGCACGGGTTCCCCGACGACCTGCACCTCTACGACCGGCTCGTGCCCGAACTCGCCGGACGCCGGGTGGTGAGCTTCGACTTCCTCGGCTGGGGCGCCTCCGACAAGCCAGGAGGCTACCCCTACACCGCCACCAACCAGACCGGCGACCTGGATGCCGTCATCCAGCACCTGCAGCTCGACCCTGTGGTGCTGGTCGCCCACGACGCCTCCGGCCCACCGGCCATCAACTGGGCCCTGGACCACCCCCGGCGGGTCGCCGGGCTGGTGCTGCTCAACACCTACTACGCGCGCATGCCGGGGCTGCGCCCACCAGAGGCGATCCGGCTGTTCTCCACCCCAATCCTCCGATCGGTCGCCCGCCCGGTGTCGCGGCTGTTCGGCGACCTGCTGTTCCGGGCCATGTACCGCTGGCAGGTCGGGCGCTTCTTCCGCGACCCCCAGGTCCGCCAGCAGTTCCTGCCCCTGCTCTACCGGCAGTTCACCGCCACCCCCAGCGCCCACGAGGCCTTCTTCGGCCTCAACCGCGACCTGCGGTCCGCCGTGGCCGCGGGGACGGCGGCGCTGCCGCGGCTGCGCCAGTTTGACCGCCCGGTCCGGATCATCTTCGGCGCCGCCGACCCCTACCTCAACGCCGGGGTGGCCCGGCGCTTCCACCAGCTGTTCCCCACCTCGGAGCTCTTCCTGCCACCCGACGCCCGCCACTATGTCCAGCTCGACGAGCCGCGACAGGTCGCCCGGCTGATCCTCACGATCCCGGAGGGCTGATCACCGTGACCACCACCGTGGCCGCGGCAGCCGCGCCCGCCGGGGCGATCACCCACGCGCCTGGCAGGTCTTGGCGGGGCCGTCGCATCAGCGGCGTCCGGCCGCGCCGGTGAGCACCGGTTCGGGCCGCGGTGGGGCGTCAGCGTCCTTGATGTTCAGGTGGGGCAGCCGACGGTCGAGCCAACCGGGCATCCACCAGTTCGCGCGGCCCAGCAGTGCCATGGTCGCGGGCACCAGCACCATCCGCACGATCGTGGCGTCGAGGACGATTGCCGTCGACAGCCCCACGCCGATCATCTTGACCAGCGCCGACGGGTTGGTCACGAAGCTCGCGAACACCACGGTCATGATCAGCGCGGCCGACGTGATGACGCGGCCGGTGCCTGCCATGCCGCGCGCCACCGACTCGGTGTTGTCGCCCGTGGCGTCGTAGGCCTCGCGGATGCGGGAGAGCAGGAACACCTCGTAGTCCATGGACAGCCCGTAGAGCACCGCGAAGAAGATGGTCGGCAGCGGCGAGACGATCGTGAGCGTGCCCTCGAGGTTGAACAGGTCCTTGAGCCACCCCCACTGGAACACGGCCACCACGACGCCGTAGGCCGCGCCGATCGACAGCAGGTTCATCAGGGCGGCCTTCAGCGGCACCGCGATGGAGCGGAACACCATCATCAGCAGCAGGAACGACGCGGCCAGGATGGCGGCGATGAAGATGGGCAGGGTGTCGGTGAGCTGCCTGGTGAGGTCGTCGGTCATGGCGGTCAGGCCGGACACGGCCACGTTGGCCGGGACCAGGTCGCGGACGCGGTCAAGGGTTGCCGAGGTCTCGGCGTCCGCGGGTGCGGTGGTGGGGATCATGGGCAGCACGACGGTGTCCCCGGCCGGGGAGGTCTGCGGCCGGCCGACCATGGCGATGCCGGGGTCGGCGGCGATGCGCTGGGCCAGCGGGCCGATGGCCTGGGCGTCCACGCCGGGGCGGCGCAGGTCGGCGACCACCAGCAGGGGGGCGTTGAAGCCCGGGCCGAAGCCGTCGGCCAGCAGGTCGTAGGCGCGTCGGTGGGTGGTGCTGGTCGGGTCGTCGCCGGCGTCCGGGAAGCCCGTCTCCATCCGCAGCGCCGGGGCGGCCAGGGCCAGCAGCACCGCCGAGGCGACGGCCAGGTACGGCCACGGCCGGCCGGCCACGCGGTGGGCGAACCGCCACCATGCCGTGTCCTCGGCCTGCTTGACGGGGCGCCGGCGGCCCAGGAGTCGCCCGGCGTCGATGCGGTTGCCGAGCAGCGACAGCAGGGCCGGCAGCAGGGTGAGGGCGGTGGCCACGGCGACGAGCACGACCAGTGAGGTGCTGAGTCCGATCGAGGCCAGGAAGCCCAGGCCGGTCAGGACCAGGGCGGCCATGGCCACGACGACGGTGCCGCCGGCGAAGAGGACGGCGGGGCCCGCCGATCCCATGGCGTTCGACAGCGCGGTGGGGTTGTCCTGGCCGTTGGCGCGGTGCTCGCGGTAGCGGGCCATGATGAACAGGGCGTAGTCGATGCCGACCCCCAGCCCGATCATCGCCCCGATGGTCGGGGCGGCGCTGGAGACGTCCATGGCGTTGGCCAGCAGCGTGATGGCGCCCAGGCCGGTGGCGACCGCCACCAGGGTGAGGGCGATCGGGACCAGTGCGGCCACGATCGTCCCGAACGCGACGACCAGCACGACCAGTGCGGCCAGCAGGCCGGCCGCCTCGGTGCCCGACGTCTCTCCCGGGGCGTTGATGAACGCCGCGTCGCCGCCGACCTCGGCCGCGATGCCGCTCTCCCGTGCGGGCGCCAGCGCGTCGGCGACCGCGGCGGGCGGCTCCGGGCCGAGCTCGGTCGACGGCCGGTCGAAGGTGATCTCGGCGAAGCCGATGCGCCCGTCGGCCGACACCGTGCCGGCGGTGAACGGATCGGCCACCGTGGTCACGTGCTCCACGGCGGTGATGCGGGCGATCGCGGCCTCGATGGCGGGCCGGTGGCGCTCGAGCCGCTGGCCCTCCGGGGCGGCGAACACCGCCATCGCGCTGCCGCCGGCCGCCTGGGGGAAGCGCTCCTGGAGGAGCTGCATCGCCTCCTCGCTCTGGCTGCCGGGAGCGACGAGGTCGTCGACCAAGGCACCACCGGCGGTACCCGCCAGCCCCAGGATGATGGCGGCGGCGACCGCCCACGCCCCGATCGTGACCCAGGGTCGGCGGGCGCTGGCGTCGCCGAGGCGACGGATGACGCGATGCATGATGGTCCTCCTTGGGTGGTCCGGTCGGACGCCGGGGCGCCGGTGGTGGTGCCGTGGTCCACGGTGCGTGCCGGGACCGGCGCCGTCGCCCGGCCGCGGACGGGTTGGCCCTCCCCCGCCAGGCGGGTCCTGGGCGGCGGTCGGCCCGTGGTCTTCCCCCCGCGCGGCGGAGATCCCATCCGCCTGCGGGTGGATGACCGCGCCTCCGACCTGGCCTATCGTGAGTCGATGCCCGCCGACCAGCCGCGACGGGCCACCGCAGGTCTCACCGTGGAGTGATCGTGGACGGCACGGCGCTGTTCTCCCCGACGCCGGTCGGGAGCGCCCCGAGAAGGTTCCGGGGCCCCTTCGCCCGCTGGCCCCGGGCCGCGGACGGCGTCCTCGCGACCGTGGTCTTCCTTGGGACGGTGTTCGTGACCGACGGACCCGGCGACTCTCTGGTCATCCGCCCCATCGGTGACGTCCCGATCCCGGCCCTGCTGGTCTTCGCCGTGGCCAGCGCAGCCCTGTACTGGCGTCGGCGCGCGCCCCTGGTCGTGCTGGCCGTGGTGCTGGTCGCCTGGGCCTCGACGATCGGAAGCGGCTACGCGGACCTCGGCGGGGTGGCGATCATCGCCCTGTACAGCGCGGGTCGGTACGCCACCGACGACCGCTGGGCCTACCTCGGCGTCGGCGCCGCCATCTTCGTGGTCACCCTCGACAACCTCGCTGATCCGGCCCCGTGGGGGGAGGCCGTCTTCGGCGCCGTCGTCATGTTCGTGGCCTGGTACGTCGGACGCCGTCTTAGGATGCGCCAGGAGCGCGCCGCGCAGCTGCTGCGGGAACAGGCCGCCGAGTCCCGCCGGATCGTGATCGAGGAGCGGGCCCGCATCGCCCGCGAGCTGCATGACGTGGTCGCCCACCGGGTGAGCCTGATGACGGTGCAGGCGGGAGCGGCCAAGGCCGTCGCCGCCCAGGACCCCGAGGGCGCCCTGCGGGCGATGGGAGCGGTGGAGGAGGCGGGACGCCAGGCGCTGGAGGAGCTGCGCCACCTGCTGGGGGTCCTCCGACCAGAGACCGACCCCGACGGCCTCGGCCCCCAGCCCGGCCTGGCGGATCTCCCCCGGCTCGTCGAGCAGATCCGCAGGGCCGGCCTGGACGTCTCGCTGGCGACCGACAGGGTGGCGGCCGAGCTTCCGGCCCGCGTCGACCTGTTCGCGTACCGCATCGTCCAGGAGGCGCTCACCAACGTGCTCAAGCACGCCGGTCCCGGTACCCACAGCAAGGTCCGGCTCGGCAGCGACAGCAGCGGGATCGTCATCGAGGTGCTCGACGACGGGCGCGGCGCCACCGTCCTGCCCGGACTGGACCCCGACGACGCCGGAGCGCGAGGTCACGGCATCGTCGGGATGCGCGAGCGGGCCCGGCTGCTGGGCGGGACCCTGGACGCCCGGCCGCGCCCCGGGGGCGGGTTCAGCGTCGTCGCCCACCTGCCCACCGGAGGGGAGCCGGCGTGAGCATCCGTGTCGCGGTGGTCGACGACCAGGCCCTGGTCCGCGGGGGCTTCGCCATGGTCCTGGGGATCCACGACGACATCGAGGTCGTGGCCGAGGCCGGGACCGGGCGCCAGGCGATCGAGGTGGCACGCCGGCACCGTCCCGACGTGATCCTCATGGACATCCGGATGCCCGACATGGACGGCCTGGAAGCCACCTCCCGCATCCTGGCCGAGGCCGACTGGAACGTCCGGGTGCTGATCCTGACCACCTTCGACCCCGACGAGTACGTCTACAGGGCACTACGCGCCGGTGCCAGCGGCTTCGTGCTCAAGGACATCCCCCCCGAGGAACTCCCCACCGCCGTGCGCACGGTGGCCGACGGCGGGGCGCTGCTGGCGCCGTCCATCACCAGGCGCCTGATCGGCCAGTTCGCCAAGCGCCTGGCCGTCGACACCGCGGTGTCGGGCCGCCTGGACCGTCTCACCGACCGCGAGCGGGAGGTGCTGGCCGCGATCGCGCGGGGGTCCAGCAACACCGAGATCGCCGAGGAGCTGTTCATCGGACCGGCGACCGTGAAGTCGCATGTGTCGAGCATCCTCACCAAGCTCGGTCTGCGCGACCGTGCCCAGATGGTGGTGTTTGCGTACGAGAGCGGGCTCGTCGAGGCCGGGGACCGCGACATCGGTCACTGAGGACCTGGATGGGCAGGCCGGCCGCCACCCCGATTGGGGACGCTCAGTTGGAGCTGACTCCGACGGCCGTGTCGGTGGCGGGGAAAGGGGGACTGTTCAGGCCGCACCTCGTCCGGCAGCGCCGCCAGCGGGAACCGGAGCAGCAGGCTCGCCGGAGCCGCCCCGTCGGTGGCGATCGTCAGGTCGCCGCCGAGCTGCTCGGCAAGCTGCCCCGCCTGACCAACCGGGCCGGCACCGGCCGGGCGTGGCAACAGAGGGCGACCCGCTGCCGTCGTCGAGTGCAGCCCGCTCAGCGGCAGGCTGGCGGGAGTGGTCATGATCACTCCGGCGTCGGTCAACCCGGCCATCATGCGAGCCGGCGGCGCCGGCTGGGCGCCTGGCAGCAGGCCACCAAGCACGCGGCGCTGGGTCTCGACCAGCCGCGCGTGCGTATCCCCCCATGCCCTGCCACCACCTCGGTGCTTCGTACGGGGCGCGGGCGGCGGCAGGTAGCGGGCGTCGGACCGGCCGTCCGCGGCCCCATCCAGGACCCAGGTTGAGCCCTTGTCACCGGCGGCCAGCAGGTCGACCAGGCGGTCCACGTCGCCGTCGGTGCCGAGGTCATCGACCGATGACAGGTCCAGGTCCAGCGCGGCCGCAAGCGGCAGCAGCGTCTGGCGGCAGCGCAGCGACGGGCTGGTCAACGGCCGCTCGACCCGGAGGTCGGCCAGGGTATCGAGGAGCCCTTCGGCCTGCGCCACCCGCGGATGCCGAGCGGCGGCCCGGCATCCGGTCCGCTCCGGTGGCGCTTGTGGCCGGCGTGGGCGTGGCGTACCAGTAGCCGCATCGGTCGCAACCCTCCTGCGCGACGGCTCCGGTGGACATCAACCGTTTTCCGTACCACCG
>Ga0111538_10005285_pt1 | contig 17677 bp, 18 predicted proteins | sample SoiMethybrSBSTD1_FD_79669 | JGI IMG/M metagenome (GOLD analysis project Ga0111538, IMG submission 79669) | Bulk soil microbial communities from a Populus tree surrounding site in Tennessee, USA - Soil MetaG P. TD hybrid SBSTD1 (version 2)... | ecosystem: Environmental > Terrestrial > Soil >...
GCGTTGTCATCCGCATCGATCGCCGGCGCCTGCAGATCACGGTCAGGTATGACAACGGTACGACGGAGACGTTTGCATTGACCGAACGCGCCGCCACTGAAGCCGCCGTGAAAAATGCGGTGGCCGGCGACGTCAGGGTCGTCATTTATTACTCGAACGAAGAGGGTAACAAGGTCGCGCATTTCTTCAGACAGACGGCCAAGCCGTGACGCGACGACACCGGAGATGAGACATCGGGCTACGGTTGGACACTGGCGTGCCCGCCGCCGGCAGGCGGCCGACCAACTGAGCAGCGACTGTTCGATGGAAACACAACAGGCGCAGCGGGCGATGTCTCCGGACACCCACGGGTCAGAGAAGCGCGCGACTTCTCCAGCCGTGGTCTTCGACAAGGTGGCGTTCGCGTTCGATGATCACGTGGTGCTCCGCGACATCAGCTTTGTCGTGCCGAGAGGCAGCATGAAGATTCTGCTCGGCCCGAGCGGCGCCGGCAAATCGGTCGTGCTCAAGTTGATGCTGGGACTGTTCCGTCCGGACGCGGGCACGATTCTCGTGAACGGGCAGCGAATCGACACCATGACCGAGCGGCAGCTCACGGCCATCCGTTCCGATATCGGGATGCTCTTTCAGGAGACGGCGCTCTTCGACTCCCTCACGGTTGCCGAGAACGTGGGTTATCGGCTCTACGAGGAGACCGACATGCCCCAAGACCAGGTTCTGCGGCGCGTCGAGGAGATTTTGGGCTTTGTCGGCCTCCAGGAGTACATCGACCGCATGCCGTCCGAGCTGTCAGGCGGTCAACGGCGTCGAGTGGCGATCGCCCGGGCGATGGCGGCTAAACCGAATCTGTTGCTGTTCGATGATCCGACTTCGGGACTCGACCCGATCACCGCGACGACCGTGGACGACGAAATCGTCAAGCTGCGCGACCTGGAACACGTGACCTCGGTCGTCGTGACGCACCAGATTCGCGACGCCTTCTATGTCGCGACGCACAAGGCCGTCCACACCGATGGGCGCCTGCAGATTCTGGCCGCTGACGAGAACGAGATCGAGAACGCGACGTTCATGGTGCTCCACGAAGGTCGAATCCAATTCGACGGGAGTGCGGCGGAGCTGCGCGCGTCACACGATCGGTACATACAGGAGTTTCTTTTTATGACGCTTCCGCCGTGGTGATCGTCGGGGCGAGGCAGGCGGGCGGCGCTGGGTTAGGCGTGTTCGGCCGCTGATTTTTCGAGCTTGAATTTCTCGATGCGGTAGCAGATCTGGTCGCGATTCAACCCCAGCAGCGCCGCCGCTCGTGTCTGGTTCCATCCGCTCCGTTCGAGCGCCTGGATCACGAGGGAGCGTTCGAGTTGTTCGAGGTCAATGCCAGCAGCTGGAAGCGCGACCCCTTCACCGAGCTTCACCGCGGCCAGCCCGCCTCCGAGCGGGAAGTGCTCGAGCGTCAACTCATTTCCGTCCGCCATCAGCATCGCCCGCTCGACGGCGTTTCGCAGCTCGCGGATGTTCCCGGGCCATGGATGGTTCGTGAGCCGGGCCATCGCATCGACGGCAACTCGCGAGACGCGCTTCTTGAATTCGGCGTTGAAGTTTTCAATGTAGTAGTTCACGAGGAGGGGGATGTCTTCGGCGCGCTGCCGAAGAGCCGGCAGGACGATCGGCACAACGTTCAAGCGATAGTAGAGGTCCTCACGGAACTGCCCCTTGCGCACCTCGTCTTCGAGCGTACGGTTCGTTGCGGCGATCACCCGCACATCGACCCGGAGATCCTGCGAGCCGCCGACGCGTTTGAACGTCTTCTCTTCGAGAAAGCGCAGGAGCTTTGCCTGAAGCGCCGGCACCATTTCCCCGATCTCATCGAGGAAAATGGTTCCGCCGTCGGCGGTTTCGATCAAGCCCCGCTTCTGGCGATCGGCGCCGGTGAACGCGCCTCGCTCGTGGCCGAACAGCTCGCTCTCGAGCAGCGTCTCGGGCAGAGCCGAGCAGGTGATGTTCATGAACGGCTGACTCGCGCGGGAGCTCGCGTAGTGAATCACCCTCGCGGCGAGATCTTTACCGGTGCCGCTCTCGCCGGTAAGCAGGATGGTCGATGCCGGGCTGGCGGCGATCCTCTGCAGAAGGGCCCGCATGCTCTGCACGGCCGGACTCTCGCCGACGATGCGATTCAGGCTGAATGGCCTGGCTTGGGTCGCGCGGAGCGTCCGCACTTCGCGTCGCAACCGCGTCGTCTCGAGCGCCCGCTCGATCAGCAGCACGATTTCTTCCACATCGAACGGCTTGTTGGCGTAATGGAAGGCGCCCTGCTTCATGGCTTCCACCGCCAGCTCCACGCTGGAGTGCGCCGTTAGCATGATCACGAGGGTATCGGGGCTCGTTTCCTTGATCTTCTTCAGGACCGCGAGTCCATCGGCGTCCGGCAGGCGATAGTCCAACAGCACCAGATCGACGCCATCGCGCCGGCGTTCGTGGGCCTGCGCCGCGGTTTCCGCCTCGAGAACCCGGTATCCCTCCTGCGCCAGGCGGCTGGTCAGCGACCAGCGAACCAGTGAGTCGTCGTCAACAACTAGGATTGTGGGCTGCAACGCGTCAGTATACGGGCTACCCCAGCAGGCGGGGCAAGTGACGGGCGAGGGCTAAAAACAATGCGGGTTACGAGCCTCGCCAGGTCGCTCAGTTCGAACGGCTTGCCGATGACTTCACGGCGCCCAGGTCGAGAGCCTGCTGCTGCAATACCAGCGTGCTGTAGGCGGTCATCAGAACGATCGCCGACCGGGCTGGAGTTGTCGGAGTCGCGCCACGCTGCGGTGTCGCTGGAAATATTCCCCTACCAACTCGCAAGAACTCGCAGCTCGCCCGGCACCGGCGCGCCCGAGGCAGATGGAAAGCGGGCATGCCTATTGCTCCGGCTGGCGCGCGGAGCAGGAGATGACCGAACGCGACGCAGACTTGAAGATGTGGATGTCGGTGATCAAAGGCGAGTACCAGGAAATGCCCGGCCTCCAGCTCACCAAGCCGCAGGTGCGCCGCCTGTGGGGCCTGGGAGAATCTGAGTGTGAGCTTGTGCTCGATGCGCTCCAGGCGTCCGAGTTTCTTCGCGTCACGGTTCGTGGCCGTTACGTCTTGGCCGACAGCAACGGCACACGCGCGTCCGTGTCCGCTCAGAGCCGGTAGGTCACGAGCGAGTCAATCGTCATGCGATCGATTGCCTGTGGTGTTTTGTGCGCGCTTCTGTCGCTCGGCGTCGAGGTCTTGGCTCAGACGCGGACGCCGCAAACGCCGCCTGTCTTGACCATCGACTCGTTGGCCGGGAAGGATACGTTCAATGCCTATTGCGCCCCCTGCCATGGCGGCAGTGGGGCGGGCGACGGACCGCTCGCTCCAGTCCTTAGAGCCGTCCCGGCGGATCTCCGAAGCCTGTCGTCGAGACGCGGCTATTACCCGCGTGAGGATGTCGTGGCCTTCGTCACGGGCGACGGCCGGCCCATCGCCGCGCACGGCACGAGTGACATGCCGATCTGGGGAGCAGTCTTTCGCAGCCTCGATCCGTCCGACGCCCGCGTGAAGGCCCGCCTCAGGAATGTCGTCGACTACGTCGAATCGCTGCAGCGGCTAGACGACCGCGTTCGGTAACCTCCCGCCGATCGGACCGGAGCAGCGCGAATTTCTCCACGGATCCGTGCACTTCTTCTCGCCTCCGTGCTCGCGCCGGGGACCTCCGCGGAGACATCAGGAGGCATTTTCAAGACTCGTGACGGAACGGGTCTTGCGCCCGGATGGTGGTGGAGGAACCCATGCGGAGACTTCCTGTGGCGCTCTTGGCGGTTGTGATGGTGGTGACGGCTCCTGTGGCTCCACGGGCTCAGTCACCACCCTTGAAGGCGGTCATGCAGGAAAAAGCCCAGAACGCTCAGGGCCTGCTCAGGCCTCTCGTGCTCGGTGATTTCACCGGCATGGAACGGTACGTCACCCAATTGAGCCGCCTCACGTACACGGAGGTGTCGTCCTGGCAGGCACAGCCCAACTCCGACTACCTGCAGCAAGTCTCCGCATTTCTTGCCGCCATCGAGGAGCTGGGTGGGGCTGCACAGGCTCGCGAAGCAAGACGCGCGTCGACGGCCTACGCCAATCTCGTGGCGAGCTGCGTGAATTGTCACCAGCTCGTGAAGGCAAGACAATCCGTCTCACTGGCGCCGCCGCCGCCGGTCCTCGATTCAAATAGGCTCGCAGGAAGCTGAGGATCGCGCCGAGGGACAGCTGAGGCTGTCGGCCGGCGCGCGATCGAACGGCTTCCACTTCAAGCGCCAAGAGCCGGTCCGAACAGCACGCCCAGGACAATCACGAAGACCAGGGTCAACGCCCAACCGAGGACGCACACGGCGACGGCGCGGGTCGTCGTCGAGTAGTCGAGCGCCTGGCGGATGGCGACAATCATGGTCGCCAACATCCACGCGGCGGTGACGGTGAAGACGGCGGTCGTTCCGCCGAACGCTCCGAAAACCAGGAAGAGTGCCGGAGCCGCCGAGAAGCCGATCGTCCGCAGCAGTTCCGCGACGCTGACGCGGGTTTGAGGTTCGGCGAGAAGGCGGCTGCCGATCTCGAAGGTCAGGAGGGCCCAGCTCGCCCAGGCCAGCAATCCGAGGCATCCAGCCACGGCGGAATAGGTCAACATGGTCTCTGGACGTGCGTTCCACCCGCTTGCGCCAAATCCGGTCGCAAGGCTTGCCAGAGCGATCACGCCCACCGCTTGTGCCGTGGCCTTCGGATCGCTCTCGACGTCCTCATAAACACTTGGACTGAGCGTGGCTGCGCCCCAGACCCGAAACAGAAATTGGTTCATTGGCTCCCTCCGTCGATGTCCCCGACCTCTTGTCGAGCACGCAGCATGCCAGAACGCGGAGCTGTCAAACGCGGACGAGACAATAGAAACGGTGTTTCATGAATTCGGTCGCGGCCACGGAAAGAGTGAATCCAGGCGCCGGCGACATCGCTAGCGCGGCTTCGTCATGCGCTCAGCCTCTCCGGTATCGATGCCGGGATCCTCTCGGAAGGCCGTGAAGACGCGACTCTTCGCGCGTTCCCAACAGCTGCTGGCGTTGCATCACGAAATGTACGAATCGAGCGGTCGGCTTCGACAGCCACATTGGCAAACCCTCGGAATCAATAGCTCTGATTTCCGCGGCCCGCACGATCAGTCTTGTCGCGCCGTCGGCTCTCTGTTCGAGCACGAACGCCCACGTCACGATCGGGTCTCCGTTCGGGCCTGGCCATCCCAGGATCAGCGATCGGCACGAATCGAACGCGAGAACGGCAAATCCTCGCGTCTCGCCGGGCAGGGCCGGGAACACCGTGTCGGTGGTGATGTTCTGGAGCTCCGGCATAAGACGCGTCGCGCTGGGCCGGCGCCCGTTGTCCAAACGTCACAGCTGTACCACCCGGCGCGGTTGCCAGCCCCCATCTGAATCAGCCACGGCCACACGGCCTGCGCGCCTCGGCTGATGGTAATGGCATGGGTCAACGTTGCGTCCGGCTCGACGATCACGCTGTCGCCGGGCAGGGTGCGCGTTCGCTCGCCGCGATCGGCGCGGACCGAGCGCCACCAGAGATGGCTACGGACCTCCACCGCCGTGATCATCGCCGACGCGAGCCGGATCGACGCCGGCAAGCTCGCCTTGAATCTCCACGACGTGTCGCCTGCGGTGCCCGTTCACAACGCGGTGCCGGCGTATCTGCAGCAGGCCGACGGCGGGTCGATCCGAGTCGAATCGGAAGTCGCACTGGACCTCGGGTTGGTACAGGCGGATGAGGATCGGATTCAGCAGGTACTCGGTAATCTGCTCAGCAACGCCATCAAGTTCACGCCGCCCGGCCCCGCGTCCGCATCGCCGCGCGCCGCGATGTCGATGAAGTCAGATTCGCCATCACAGACACCGGGTCTGGCATCGCTGTCGACATCCTGCCCCGGGTGTTCGATCGCTACTGACAGGCGCGCCGCACCGACCGCGCTGGCCTCGGGCTCGCATCGCGAAGGGCATCGTCGAGGCGCACAAAGGCCGCATCGGCGCGGAAAGCGTAGCGGGTGCTCGAATCCAACGTGCTCGTCGGTCCGTCAAAATCGCCATGCGATCCCGCCGCGGAGCGGGACCACGGCAAGCAGTTCTCCCGCCTCCGCGCCGATGGTCATCCGCACATCGGCGATTACCGTGATTGATTCGCTCAGGGGCACGTTGAGTCCGCCACCGAAGAACAATGCCCCGACGGCGTGGGTGACCGAGTCTGGGAACGTGTCGTTCACGGTCGGCCGCGACACGCCAGCAGCGAACCCGATCAGCCCGTACGGTCCCACATCGGCGGAGGCGCGCAGTGCGAGACGCAATTGGGGAGACACCAGCGTGAGCGTGCCGCCGCGGAAGGCCGACAATCCGCCATGGCCATCAGAACTCGAACGGCTGAAAAGCTGGGTACGCTCGATATCGACGAGCAGCGACAGACGTGGGTTCGGTGAGAATCCAGCGCCCGCAGCCACACTGAGGCCGCGATCGTTCAGCGTCGGGCCAGCGGATCCCTGCAGCAGGAACGACTGACCGCGCGCGACCGCCGGTGATGCGAGCAACAGCAGGCAGGCGCAGCACCGGATAATTCGCACAAGCTCTCCTCGTCGGTCAAAGCAAGACGAGTGCCGACCAGCTCACGGGTGTCATCCATAGCCAGCCCGTTCCGAAGTCGGAATTTTTCGCACCGGAGTCCGTTTTCCCGCAGCGGCCGAGACCGAAGACGCTCGTTGTTAACGAATTGAGGCACTGTCGCCTGTGGCACAGCCGTTGCCGTTTGAACGAGAGGCGAGGCTACATGAGGGTGACGACGGACGCTATCGGGACCGCGGAATCACAGGTGATCTATTGGCATCGTGAGCTGCCGCCATTGGACGCGCAGCCGATGGGTGAGCATGTCGTGGAGGCCGCAAGCCTTCGTGTGCCTGACACAATCGCACATCGCGAGGAGCTCTGGAAGCGGTGCCAAGGCGATCTCATGTCAGTGGCTCGTCAGCGCCTGCGCGAAGAGATCGCGCGCCTCGGCGGCCACTATGCGCATGTGCTCGGCGAAGCGATTGAGACACGGCACAACCCGTCCACCGGCGAAGCGTGGCTCCACGGTCGCTTCACCTACGTGTTGTACCGGTGATGAGCGCGCGCCCACATTGCTGGGGCCGTTTATCGCTTCAGTACAGCTGTGACGGCAGACCGACGAAGCTCGCGAAATCGGAGCAGGACCATGAAAACGATGAAAGCCGTAGTGTTCAAGGGCAAGGATCACCTGGCTGTCGAAGAAGTGCCGAAGCCTGCGCCTCAGCCGGTGAAGCGGTGATCCGGATCACGACGACGACAATCTGCGGAACGGATGTGCACATCGTCCGCGGCGAATATCCGGTCAAGCCGGGTCTCATCCTGGGCCACGAGCCAGTCGGCGTCATCGACGCGTTGGGCGCCGGCCTTGAAGGCCTCTACAGGATTGGCCAACGCGTTATCGTCGGGGCAATCACGCCGTGCGGCCAGTGTTTCTATTGTTTGAACGGCGTCCACTCCCAGTGCGGTGGCGGCATCGGCGGCTGGCGCTTCAGCAACACAATCAACGGCGCCTGGGCCGAGTACCTGCTCGTTCCTGATGCCCGCGCGAATCTGGCGCCGATTCCCGACACCCTGTCAGACGAAGCGGTCGTGCTCTGCCCGGACATCTTTTCGACCGGTTTGTCGGGCGCGGAAAGCGGCAACATCCGCGTTGGCGACGCCGTGGCGGTGTTTGCGCAAGGGCCGATCGGGTTGTGTGCCACAGTTGGCGCGAAGCTCAAAGGTGCGTCGCTCATCATCGGGATCGATTCGAACGCCGAGCGGCTGGCAGTCGCTCGACGCTTGGGCGCGAATGTCACCCTCAATACCAGAGACGGCGATCCGGTTCCCGAGATCAAGCGGCTGACGGAAGGACGCGGCGTGGACGTCGCCATCGAAGCACTCGGCCGTCAGGAGACGTTTGAGAACGCGCTCCGCGCGATCCGTCCGGGCGGGACGCTGTCGAGTCTCGGTGTCTACTCGGGCAAGCTCGTGGCCCCGTACGACGCCTTTTATGCCGGTCTCGGCGATCAGAAGATCGTGACGACGCTCTGCCCGGTGGAAAGGAACGCATGCGACGGTTGATGACGATGGTCGAGCATCGCCGGGTGGACCTGATGTCGCTGGTGACACATAAGTTTACGCTGGACGACATCCAGGCGGCCTACGATCTCTTCAGTCATCAGCGAGATGGGGTGCTGAAAGTCGCGCTGTATCCCCATGCGGCCCGCCTCAAGGCCATGCCGCAGGTGGTCGGCGTCGGCGCGATGGACGATCAGTGCTGAGTCCGGTCGGCACGCTGGCTCGGTTCTCCGCTGCTCGTCGACGGTCAGCCGGAGCAGATCATGGCAGTAGATGCTGAGGTGTACGCCGCGCGCTTGCAGGTTGATGTCTGAGCCTGATTACCGCGTCCGGGGACACACGCGTCGTCACGCAGACCGGTGAGACGATCCGGCACTCGAGTGGCGGAATCGTTGGTGGTCTCGTCGTGGCGACCGCACTGATGATCGTCGTCCGCCGGCGGTACCCGCGCTGGTGGTTCGATTTTTCACGCGAGCTGGTGCGCTTCGCAGGCCGATTCGGCGCGTATGCTGCCCTGCTGACCGACCAATATCCTTCGACCGTCGAGAGCAATCAGTGCATCTCGAGATTGACTATCCGAATGTCGAACAAGATTTGAACCGTTGGTTGCCGCTCGTGAAGTGGTTTCTGGCGATTCCGCACTACATCGTGTTGGCGCTGCTGACCATCGCCGTCGTTTGGTGGTCGTGATCGCGTGGTTCGCCATACTCTTACCGGCCGTTACCCGAGAGGCCTATTCGATTCGGCGCGGCGAGCTATTCGCGTTGCGCTGGAGGGACATCGACGAACCGCAGCGTGTGCTCACGGTCCGGGAGGCCGTCTACGATGGCACCTTTGGGACTCCGAAGACCGAAGCCGGAACGCGTCAGCTTCCCCTGTCGGACACGGCGCTACGGCTGATCGGGGAATGGAAAGCGCACGCCAAGAACACCGAGCCCGATGCCCTGGTATTCGCGACACGCCTGGGTACACCCCTCTCGCCAAATGATGTTTTGCCGAGAGCGATCTTTCCAACCTGCGATCGGCTGCAGCTGCCTCATGCGACGTGGCTCACGTTTCGGCGCACCTACTCGTCGTGGTCGCATGAAAGGGGGGCCGGGCAAAGTGGTCGCGCAGCTGATGGGTCATGCGAACGTGGACACGACGTTGAACGTGTACACGCAGGTACTCGATGGGTCCGTTCGCGACGCCGTCGAGAAAATCGGCGGCGAATTGTTCACGATTGTTCACAGGCCCGAACAGGCCGGTGCGGTAACTGCTTGAAACCATTGGCGCGCCCCGCAGGACTCGAACCTGCGACCTCCTGGTTCGTAGCCGTCAATCCTTTTGTTGCGCGACGCGGTGCTTTACCTCACTGAATCGCCACCGCAGACGTGCGCAGACGGCGAACCGCGCGCCAGTCGGTGGTAGTACATTCCGTCCACTCGCCGAATCTGAGCGGCAGGGCGATGGTGTCGTTCGAAGGCGACCGGTTGAGCGCATATCGCTGACGAAGACGCACAGTGTGCACACGCACCGAGGTCCTCCCGAGTCAGTCTCGGCAGCCACGACTTTGACAGGTGTCGACGGACTGTGGCAGCGATTCTACGCGCGGGGTACCCGGGGGCGAAAACTCGACCGAGGTAGCGCAAAGACGGCCGCCGGGCGTTACCGTGCAGCTACGGTTACCTGGTGGTTTAGAGCGTCCACACCTGATACCGTCGGGCCCGCCGAAGGAACATGTTCAACACGCCACTGGCCGCCGCTATCTGTGTGGTCGCCTGCCTCCTGGCGGGACCATTCGCCAGCTTGCTGCAAACCTCTCCGCAGACCGCCACCGGTGCAGCCGCGCAGGGACGCGGACAAGCCGGACGCGGCCGGGGCGGTGCGACGCGACCCCGAACTCGGAAAGTGGTGCTGGCGTGGGCGGATACGCGGAACGGCATCGCGCAGCACGAGTCCGTCTCTCACGCGCTGGCCGTCATCGAGCGCCTCGGCTATGAGTCCGGGGTGTACGACACCTTCATCCGCACTGATTCGAACATCGTCGCGAACCAGCCCCGGATGACGACCGGTGAGCCGGCAAGCGGTGGACCGAGCCTGACCAGCGTCGACGCCATCTTCTTTCTGGGGCATCGTGAGGTCCCGCTCGACGCTCAGCAGCGAACGGATCTTGCGGCGTTCGTTCACGACGCGGGCAAGGGGTTCGTTGCCGCCCACACCGCGCTGACCGCGTTTGATTCCTGGTCGGAGTTCGGCGAGCTGATCGGCGCACGCTATGACGATCACCCTTGGAATGTCGCGCCCGGAACGATCGTCAACGAAGATCCCTCCTTCCCCGCGACGAAGCATTTCCCTGCAACATTTCAGTTAACCGACGAGTTCTATCAGCCTAAAGCGTTCTCACGTGAGAAGCTGCGCGTGCTGTTGCGGCTCGATACCTCGAAGATGCCGCCGAATCCGAACAACAGGCGTTCCGACGGCGACTTTCCGCTGGTGTGGGCCAAGTCTTATGGGAAGGGCCGCGTCTTCTACTCGTCGCTCGGACACGCGGCCGAGACCTGGGACAACCGAGATGTTGCGCAGATGTACTTCGAGGCGATCAAGTGGGCGTTGGGCCTGACGAATGGAGACGCCACGCCACGGCCTTTGGAGAGCCGATGAAGAGCTAAGAGGCTGTAACAAAACCCGGCAACCGCTGGTGGGTGCCTTCTGGCGGATCAGTAAACACGGCGCGACTTTTCATTACGTAAAACTGCGCTGGGGTAGCAAACGCGAAAAACTCACCGAGAAGCCACTGCAATTCGCAGTCAGAGTTCCGCTTCCGGGCGAGCATCGGGTTTCAAACCGGATGCACGGTCCCACCGTTTCGGATATTCCGCGCTCGTTGGGATTAAGTTGACACGTCACAAGACCGAATCCGTGTTACCGACGCCACGCGATCGTTGACGAGCCGCGATCTCCGTCGCTGTCGAGAAACTGTAGCCTAGCGACTCAGCTCGCAGGCGAGCCACGCGGGCGCGAGCTTCCAGTCGCGCAGGACGGTCTGCGGCGACACCGAGAGGGCCTCTGCGGTCTCCTCGACGCTCAATCCGCCGAAGAAGCGCAATTCGATAACCTGCGCGCGTCGGGCATCCATCTGCGCCAACGCGCCCAGGACATCGTCCAGCGCGCAGATCTCCGACGCGCGATCGGAGCCCGCGGCCGGCTGTCGAAGGGGAAAGGGGAAGGCGTTGAGCAGAGTCCGAAGAAAGAGCGCTATGCTAACCGCGAGACGGCCCTAGTGCGTCCTATCGTCTGCTGCACCGGGAGCGAGCGCAATCCCGCAACCATCGCTACAGGAATACTCAATGGCTACGCAGAGACTTGCAATCATTGGCAACGGAAACGTCGGCACGGCCTTGCTTAACGCCGCTGGGAGAGCGGGCTATGAGGTCCGCAGTACGGGCTCGGCACCGAAGGATGTCCATGCGGCTGGCGCATGGGGCGAGATCATCATCCTTGCGATCCCCGCAGCAGCTCGGCAGGACGCCATCAAGAGCCTCGGCGACATAGACGGCAAGATAGTCGTCGACCCGAGCAATCTGATGAATGCCGACTTGAGCTTTGCGGGAGATCTCAAGAAGAGCGGCGCCGAGCAGCTCCAGGAGTGGGCGCCCGGCGCGCGGGTCGTCAAAGCGTTCAATACCGTTTTTGCGCAGAACATGACGACCGGCAAGGTCAAGAGCGAGTCCCTGAGCCTGCTCGTGGCCGGCGACGACATGAATGCAAAAAGACAGGTTCTCGATCTTGGCAGGGCAATCGGCTTCGAGCCCGTCGACGTGGGCCCACTGTCAAACGCGCGCTATCTGGAAACGCTCGGATTTCTCACCATTCAACTTGGGTACGGTGCTACGAAGTACGGGACGGACATCGGCTTCAAGATCGTGGGGCTTGGAAGATAGGTGCGCAGCGGTGAAAGATGATGCCCGCCGTTTACGGGGTTTTTCGCTTTCGCCGCTCGCTGGCCCGCCGTCGCTGGGGCCCGTGATACCAAAGAGACGTCAGTACTTGTGAGGCGTCGGTCCGAGTCCCGGCGGTCCCCGTATTTCTTGTAAGCGCACTGACATCTGCGCGATGCCGAGCAGTCAGCGAGGGGCAAGGGCGGCGCTTCGCGGGCAAGGAATCGGACTCCGGCTTGACTGTTCGACAGTTCGGTTCAGACGTGCCACGAATCGCTCGCCCAGCGCGAGAATCGGGCGCGGTGATGGTCATCGGCGACGAAGAGCAGCTGCGCCGATGCAGTCACCTCAAACACCGATCGCCCTGAACGCCTTGGTCCGCCGCGACCACCCTTGTGCGAGACAACGATCGCAAGTCGTTCTGTCCGTAGGAGTTTTCCGCCGCGACGGCGGATAAGTAGTGAGCAACGGCGTAGTGTAGACCGATGTCCAGGGCTTCCTCCCCGGGAGGCTCCCAAGCAGCCGCATGGACGCGATTCTCCAAAGAAGAACGGCGTATTTGGCGAACAAGCGCGGGGGAAGGTGGCATCGGCTTCAGGCGGCGCTCCACGTTTGGCGCAGCGATTGCCAGCAAATCAACGCGCACCCGAGCGAGAGGAACGCCTCGTGGATGTCCGCCCGCTTGTCATATCGGCCGCGGAGGCGACGGAATTGATTCAGCCAAGCAAAGGTCCGCTCGACGACCCAGCGCCATCGGCGCAGCCCGCTCCCGTGCTTGGTGCGGCGCATAGCGACCAACGGCTCGATATGCCGCGCCCGCAGCCTACGCCGAATGGCGGCTGCGTCGTGCCGCGATCCCCAAGCACACAGTCTGGCCGCCGTCGCGGTCGCCCCCGTTCGCCGTGCAGCGGGGGAATCGCATCGACCAGCGCCAGGGCTTCTTGCGAGTCGTTCCGATTCGCGCCGGTCAGACGCACGGCGAGCGGCACGCCTCGCCCGTCGCAAATCAGATGGCGCTTGCTCCCGCGCTTGGCTCGATCGGTAGGGTTCGGACCAGTCTGGTCACCGCCATGCACCGCGCGGATGGAACAACTGTCCACGACCGCTCGCGACCAATCAATCTGCCAATCGCGCAGGCGGCGCCAGCACGTCATCCCCGACCCGCAGCCGAGTTCCTGTGGAAGCATCTGCCAGGGAATGCCGCTGCGAAGGACGAAGACAATGCCGGTCAGGCACGCGCGATCCGAAACGCGCGGCCGCCCGCCCTGTGGCCGACGTGGGTAAGTCGGTAGGAACGGTTCGACAAGATCCCACAACGGATCTGGAAGCAGCGCGGCGGCCATACCGGTTCACGCTACTTCGCCGATGGGTTAGGTTTCGGAGGTATTGTTACACGCTCTTAGTATCTTCAGCAGGATTTCAAGTCTTCGATTCTCTGCTTTGAGATAGTCAGGATGCTCCAGACCATTCAAGAATATCTTGCTGTAGAAATCACACTTATGATTCTCATTCCTTTTTCGGAGCTAACCTCTGTACTCTCGTGTACGTTTCCTCTGAAATTTCAATAGTGATTTTGACGGTGCTCATCAGCCTACCTCCCTGTACCCACAGAGAGCGCGGACTGCACCGGCAATCACAATATTAAGAATTAGTTTTAAGAGGCTGTATCAAAACCCCAACCGCGCTCGGTGGACTGCATCGGAGAACGCCGCTAGACGGTTCTGTCACTCACCATGCGGCTTTTGCGCAGTTACGTGCGGCACATCGACATATTCGTCAGTCGCGGCAGTGGCTCCGCTCTCGCGATTGGAATAATTCCCTAACAAATCAGTGTTTGAGGCGCGCGTCCTGAAATTGCATACGAAACTGCTCGATGCAGACTTTGCCCACAAGAAGCGTCTATCCGAACGCCGAGAATTCCCAATGAGGCGAGCAGTCGTCACTGTCGTTCTAGCCGGCGTACTGGTCGCCGCCGGAGCGGTTCCCAGCATGGCGCAAATGGCCCGTACGTTCGACGATCTCCGCGCCGATGCGCATCGGGGCGAGATCGTATCCGTCATGGACCAAGGGGGCACGAAAGTGAAGGGCCGCGTCGTGAGGATCTCGGCGACGTCGATCGACCTGCTCGTGAACGACGGCTCGCGTACGTGGGCCGCCTCGGACGTGGCGTTCATCACGCAGCGTCGTGGCCACGCGGGCCGGGGTGCTTTGATCGGACTCGCCGTCGGAGCCTCCTCTGCGGTACTTCTCGTCCTCACGGACGGCGAATGCCAGAATTACCACTATGAGGGCTGTTGGCGTGAAGACGCGGCGGCCGCGTGGTATATCGGGGCCTTCTTGGGCGGCATTGGCGCCGGCGTCGGTGCGGCAATCGGCGCTGCGATCAGACCGGAGCGTGCCCTGTACGCGGCGCCGAGTCCGTCGGCGCATGCGTTCTCACTCCGCGTGGCGCCAAGCGCAATTGGGATGAGCGCCCAACTGCGGTTCTGAGTACCACGGCGCCCTACGCCACTCCGCCATGTGTATGAATCATTCGAGGTGTTGGTGACGCGCACAGGTTTTGTTACAGGCTCTAAGGGCTGAGACATGCTCGTCCCAGCTCTTAGCCCTGAGCCCTGCACTCAGCCAGCGCCCTAAGCCTTCGGCTCTACAACTTTGATTTTTGCCAACCTCAGGCTTCCGGGTGCAGCTGCTTCGCGAGTGCGGCGAACCGGGGATCGTCGGCGAGCGGATCGAATCGCGGGTCGACCTTGATTGAAATCAGATCGAAGCTGCGATCGTCGCAGGCCTTCGTGAGCCACTTGAACCCGAGGTCCACCTCTCCGAGAGCGAACTGAATCCACGCGAACTCCAGCGGAGAGACGTACCGCTCGCTCGCGTACGCTTCCAGCTTCTTCAACACCTCGAGCGCCTGCTTACGCTTCCCCGACAGCGCAAACGTGCGGCCCAGCGCGCCGTGCATGCGCGGGGTCTGCGGCGACAAGTGGACGGCGCGCTGAAAGGCGGCCAGCGACTCGTCGAAATCCTGCCGCTGCTCCTGGATCACGCCGAGAATCCAGTAGCCGGGCGCGAAGTGAGGGTTGAGCTCGATCGTATGGTCGCACTGCTCGAGCGCCGTCTCGAAGTCGCGTCGATAGAAATGAATCACCGCGAGATCGCGCGCGACGATCGATGACACCGGATCGAGCGACTGCGCCAGCAGCATCTCGTCGCGCGCTTCATCGAGGCGGCCGAGCGGGGCCAGGCACGACATCGCGTACCAATGGTGGGCGGTCGCGTACCGTGGATTGCAGGCGATGGCTCGCTGAAACTCGCGCTCGGATCCAACCCAATCCCAGTCTTGCGTGGACTTGACGTGGGCCAGAGATGTGTGGGCCTCGGCCGACCGCTCATCGAGCATCACCGCTGCCGCGGCGCTGGCCGCCGCCTTCGTCCAGACGTCGGCTGGCCCGAGGACTCCGTAGTGAGCGAGCAGCCCGTACGCATCAGCGAGACCGCTGTGCGCCAGCGCCGATTCGGCATCCTCGACAAGCGCTTTCTCGAAGAAGTCCAGCGCCTTGCGCAGGCCCTCTTCCGTCCGCTGATTCAGGTGATATCGGCCCTGCAGATACAGATTGTGCGCGGCTAGGTTTTCCGTCGGCCGGCGCGAAGAGGAGACGCCCCGCCCGTCGATCTCGGCCTCCAGCTTCGACACGATGGCCTGCGCCACTCGTTCCTGAGTCCCGAGCGCATCGTCAAGGCCTGCGTCCACTGATTCGGACCACAGATAGCTGCCGCTGGCGCCGTCGATCATATGAGCCGTGGCGCGGACGCGCGACTCGGATCCACGCACGCTGCCGCTGATCATCAACGCGCTCGTGGTGTCGGTGCTGTCGGACGCCAGGATGCGAAGGCTGGTGAAGCGGGCGAGATGATGCACGATTTCGTCTCGCAAGCCTTTGCAGAAGTAATCCAAATCGTGCGCGGCGCTGTGGTCGGCGAACGGAAAGACCGCGATCGTATTCCGGCTGACGAGAGCGGCGCTGATCGTCCGCTTCACCAGGATGGGCGTGTCACGTCGCTTGAACGTCGGCGCGTAGCCGCCCTTCGGCAGCTCGATGATCCATTCGTCGCTGCGTCCCTCCTCGCGGTAGTAGCGGACCAGCTTCGAGCGGAGCCGGCGTGCCTGCACGCGGACGATCGGATCGGTGCGGGGATCGAAGACCTCTTCCTTCCCGAACACCTGCACGCCGATCACATACTCCTTCAGCTCGTTGCGGCGGCCCTCGATCGCTTCGCCGACGATGAAGGTGAGGAAGCGTTTGAGGCGATCCACCTGCTGGAAGGTCATGCTCGCCAGGATGCGCTGCAGTTGCTCACGGACAGCGCGATCCGCGTCGCGTTCGGAGGCTGCGTTGGGCTTGACCGACGCCATCGCCCGTATGTTACTGCGGGCAATCCGTGAGCGGCGCGGGGAAGAGGTCAGCCGGCCGGCTTGCAGTGCGTTTCGCGGGTTGACGCGATGAACAGGCATGAGAGCACCGCCCAGATGACGATCATCGTGAATGCGTCGTGATACGCCTCGACCGAGAACACGTGGACGCCGCCCTCTATCGCGCCCGACCACCGGGCATCCAGCACCGAACCTATGGCTGGCTGAAGAATGGTTGGCCCGAGCATGTTGCCGACGTTAATCGCGCCCGAGATTGTTCCGAGGAAACGCACCGGCACGGATTCCTTCGCGAACGCGAAGCCTATGATGACCGCGCCGCAGCCGACGCTCGTCAGCGCGGCGACCACGACGAATCCAGACAGCGACAGCGGCACATAGAACATCGTCGCCCAGCCGATCGCCCCCACGATGGCGCCTCCGAGATACAACGGTCTGCGCCGTCCGATTCGATCCGAGAAGTAGCCGAAGAGCGGGCTGGCCGTGGCCCAGCACACGATCATCACCGAGCACACGGCGGATGCCTGCGTGGCCGACAGGTCGAATCGCTGTCGAAGATAAGGAGGGCCCCACAGGCCCGTGAAGGAAAGAACCGCGCCGACGAAGCCGCCCTGTGCCAGAAAGATCAGCCAGGGGTTTCGGCTGGCCACCACTCCTCGGAATCCCGCGAACGATTCGCGGAACGTGAGATGTTTGCGATAACGCAGTTCGAGCGGCGCGTAGCTCGCGTAGCCCCTGTCAGATGGATCGTTGGACACCACGGCCCACGCGGCTGTGCCCACGGCAAGCACGACGCCCGCAGACCCGACGGCGACGCCTCTCCACCCGAACTGCTCAACAAGGATTCGCAGTGGAACCTGCGCGAACAGCGCACCGATATTGCCCATGAAAAGCCCGAGGCCCGAGAGCGTCGCAAACTTTGCCGAAGGAAACCAGTGCGTCGCGATCTTCAGGGTCACCACCCATCCAATGGCTGTGGAGCCGCCGACGATCAATCGGCCGACCGAGGCCAGCGCGTAGCTGCTCGTCAATCCGAACAGCAGCGTCCCTCCGGTTGCGACGAGCGCTCCACCAATCAGGAGCGTCCGCGCTCCCCATCTGTCGACGAGCACACCGGTGGGGATCTGCATGGCGATGTA
>Ga0111538_10005286_pt1 | contig 17673 bp, 15 predicted proteins | sample SoiMethybrSBSTD1_FD_79669 | JGI IMG/M metagenome (GOLD analysis project Ga0111538, IMG submission 79669) | Bulk soil microbial communities from a Populus tree surrounding site in Tennessee, USA - Soil MetaG P. TD hybrid SBSTD1 (version 2)... | ecosystem: Environmental > Terrestrial > Soil >...
GACGATCCGAATCGTGCGATCAGAATCGGCCGGATGCCGTCGTCCCATGTGGCATCAATGAGCGCCTCGTGCGTGAGCACGGAGTAGGCACTCGCCGATCTGCCGGCAGCCAGCAGGATCGCAATCGCCAGAACGGCCACGGCAAGTCGAGAACGGTACATGTCCAGTTCGGCGGGAGCACCTCTACCCTGTGCAAACCTCGGGCCGAGTCAGTTCCGCTTGCGGAACGTCGCGCTCCGCGGAACAACTACCGTGCCCGGCCGACGACGGCCGTGACTTTGGCCAGCCAGGGATCGTCTTTTGGAAAGAGATAGCTGCTCGCCTTCACCGTACTGTCCAGTTGGCGAATTGCATCTGGCTGCGTGCGCCGCGCGAGCAGTGCCATGCACTTGTACTTCACGGTTTCGCGCAGGTACGGGTTGAGGCGTTCGGCCGCTTCGGCAAACTCCAGACTGCGGTCGGGTTCGCCGATCTGATCGTGCAGTTTTCTTGACGCCGCGGACATCAGGAGATAACTCGACACGCGGATACCGACGGGCTGGTCGCGCGCGTCAACCACGCGTTGCAGGAGATCGATCGCGCCACCCCAATCGCGGCGGTAGATTCGAATCATCCCGCCGGCGAAGTCGCTCACTTCGTTGCGAGTGGTTGAGAGACCGGGAATACTGATCCAGCCCTCGACGTCCGGCGTTTTCACGCGCGCGACGTCCGGCCCCTGTTCGGTCGCCTGAAACGCATTGCCCAGCACGCCCACCTGATCTCTGAACGTGCGATCGCGATACACCGGGACGTTTGCCGGCGAGGTGCCAACGCGTGAGTTGAACAGCGGAATCAGATCCAGGCGCAACACGATCGGCGCGAACTCGAAGAAGGTCGCCGGCAAGCTGACGCCGATGCTGGTCTTCGACGGGCCCAGTTCCGGGAGGTCGAGGCGCCACATGTCCCCTGCCTGCGGACCCGAATTGGGCGCCACACTCAGATAGGCTTGAATGACCACGCCATTCCCGAGCTTCTGCACGCGGCCCCACAGCACCATCTGCGACGCCGTGTTGGAGAGTTGCGCAAGCGCCTCAGAGTGCACGGCCGGAGGCGCCCATTCAGCCCACTGCACGATCCCGCGGCCGAATGACAGATGATGGGTGTTGTTCGGAGGCGCGAGTCGGAGCGTTTGCCAGGTCTGCAGTTGCAGAACCGTCGCGGTCTGCGACGCCAGCGGCTGCTCGCCTGCAAATGGTGCGACGAGAAGACCGACCAGAGCCGGCTGTCGAGCGTTGACGAGTACCGCAGATGCGAGAAGGAGTCCGAGCAGCGAGACACGCCACTGAGTGGACGCGCTTCGCATTACAGCACCGGCGGAATTGGAGCGCCGAGATCTTGAATTGCCTTGCGCAGCTGCGCCTTCAGCGCGGCCACGCCGGGCAGGCTGGAGTCGATGCTTTGCGCGACTGACACCGCCTCGCCCAGGAAGGTCAGCACAACGTCGTTGGGCCGGCCGAGGCGCCGAGCATCCATGGCGAGCGCGTACAGCACCGCGAGCGAGTGAGAATCCGTGGTCTGCTGAAGTTCTGAGACGTCGATCCGCAGCTCCAGTTGCAGGCTGTTCAGGTCGGCATCCTTGGATGCGAGCTCGCCAAAAAAAGGCGTGCTGCGCACGTAATCGGTCGTTCCGTCGCGGCGAAACATCCCGGAGAGAAACAGGAGTGCGTTTGTCGATCGCCAGTCCAACAAGGTCCTGTTGGCGCTGCGGTCGTCAACACGTCCGGTCTTCTCGACGCGAAGGTCTCTCATGTAGTCGCAAGCGGGATGATCTCGGGCAATGCGATCGCCGAGCACGCGAATCTTGCTACTCACGATCCCGTAGAACTGGTCGAACAGGGGGCCTTCGGGAGGATAGTTGTTCACCTGCACGAGGAGCCTCGGCGCTTTGGGCGCCGAACGCATGACGACCTCCCAGTCCGGGTTGCCAAGCGTGTAGGCCGTATTGGGCTCGTCCAGCACAAATCCACCGGCGTTCTCGACCGTGACGTGAGCGGTCTGTCCGACGCGCCAATCAACAGGCCAATCAAGCTTTGCCTCGCAGCCATTGATCGTGGCGAAATGCGGCGCGGCATTCGCCGCGTTGACGCCGATGCGCGCGCCCTCGGGCAAAGGCAGACAGTTGGCGCCGTCATTCCCTGCGCCGCGCACCCGAATCTTCAGCGGACTGCCGATCGAGCCCGCCGCCGGCGTGCGGGCCGTCGTCATGGCAACCACGACAATGACCGTCACGGTGATGAGAACGGCGACCACGCCGATGAGCAGGTAGGCCCGCGTCTTCTCGCTGGATTTGATCTTCAGCCAGTCGAGGATTTGATCGTTTTTAAGGTGAGCGGGCGGACTGTCGCCGAGGAGTTGCGCCAGCGACTTATTTCGCTCGCGATCGTCCTTGAAGGTCTTGACGATCTCGAGGCTCTTTCGGTACGGCTGGTTGCGCAACCAGACGGTCACCACCCACGCGGCGACGAGCACGACGTAAGCGGCGAATGCGTACGGCGACGTCGCGGCAGTCGGAAGCGCATGGAGAAATGCGTTCATGGTGTTGCTCTACGGAATGGTGAGCATTATGCACCTGAACGACCGCCACCGGCGAGTCTCAATCGTGTCGTAGGGTCTTCACATAATGTATGACCGTCCAGACGTCATTGGCGGTGATGTCCGTTTTCATCGCGGGCATCTTCGGCTTCGCGCGGCCATTCCAAATCTTGTAGAACATCACCCCGTCGGGATTGCGGGACGCGCGACGGACATCCGTCAAATCGCCCGGGGCGTGACTCCGGTCGGCGTCCGGACCGTGACCGCTGCCGTCTGCGCCATGGCAGCGCTCGCACTTCGACTTGTAGAGACGCTGGCCCCTGGCCAGGACGCCGGCATCCATGACCACGGGGTTGCGCTCACTCGGTGCGCCGTCGGGAATCGTCCAGCCGTCGGATCCCTCCGGTGCCTGGCTGCTGACACGGACCACGCCGACGCCGGCGGTCAGACAGGTCCACGTCAACGCGGCTCCTATGAACCGCTGCGTCTGGCGGGTCATGACCCGTCCCCAACGAGACGCTTCGCCTCACGCTGCGTCCAGGCGCACAACGCCGTGACCTCAGTCTCGTTCAGTCGCGCCTCGCCGTGCGCGAGACGGTATTGCCACAACGGCATCTCGCGCTTCGTCGCGAGCTCACAGGCCTTGTCCAGCAGATCGGCTCGATCGAAGTTGTTGTATTGCGTCCAGCGTGAGAAGTTGAGCTGCCCGCGTCCCTCCGTGACGTCGCGCTCGATGAGCCAGGACGCGACCGGGACCGACGAGTACCACGGCCAACGTGTTTCCTCCGAATGACAGTCGAAGCACGCGTGACGCAGGGTGGACATCACCGGGGCGGGCACGTGCCCGCTCGCCTCGACGCCGAACGCCGGATCGGCACGCAACCCGGCAGGGTGGGAATGCGACCGGGCCAGCGATGCGATTACCAGCATCAGCAGCCCGGCCACCAGAACGATTCGCGCTCGTCGCACATCCAGCTCCGCTTACTGCGCCGGCGTGAGCTGACCGCGTGCCACACCATTGGGATTCGCGGCGGTGTGAATGTTGACGTAGAAGCCGGCGGGATTGGCCAGAATGGCGTTCGCCTGATCGACGGTCAACGAGATACCCGTCTTCGTGAACGTGCCCCCACCGGCCGGATAGCTGACTTCGCCGGCAGCCAGACCGAAGCTCACGAACACACCGCCGTTGACGTCCGGCCCGCCCGAATGAATGTGGGCCATCGTCAAGGTGGTGTTATTCGGGAACCCGGCGGCTGTCACGGTGACGTCCAGCGACGCCGCGGTGACGTTCCCGTTGGAATCCTTCGAGAGGTTGAAGGTGATCGCGGCAGTGGCGGAGCCGGCCGCCTCTGCGCCAGTGATCGCCGGAATTTCGCTGGCCGGCGACAGGTTGGCCGTGAACTTCGCGGTCGCGTTCGTCGACGGCCCCGTGGGCGAATCGCTGCCGCATGCGGCACCGAGAGCAAGAACGAGGATGGCGAGACAGAAAGACACGTACTTCATTGGTCAGCTCCAGTTTCAGATATCAGTAGAATTTCCGAGCGAGGTTGAATCCGAGATACAGAGTGTTGGCGGCTCCGCCGCGCGCGACCTGGGCGAAGGTCGTGCCGAAGGTGTTGGTGAAGGTCAGCGAGAACATGTGGCCGCCCGCGCGCTTTTCGACGCTGATGCCGTAGGCCGGTCGGTCAGGCGAGTAGCCGGCCACGCGCGGCACGATTTCCACTGCGAGATACGTACTACCGCCCACCCGCACACGACCGCCCACGCCGATGAAGGTCGTGCTGTGGCGCGGATGCGGGGCGTCGTTATCCGACGCCGAGTGTTCGCCGTGATCGTGGACGATCGCATCCAGCGAGGCCGCGGTGTTGTCAGCCCAGATCGGCGTGAGATAGGCCGCGACCCGCGTGCCGACACGGCGCGACACGACGGCACCCACCGCCGGCGCGTACTTCTGATGGAAGTTGTCCGTCCCTTCGATCGAGGCGAGCGCCGAGATCGACACCGGCATCGATCCCCGTTGTCGAATCGCGTCGTACTTGCCGTGAAACTGGATCGTCTTGTCGAAGCTCGATCGGTAGAACGCCGCCTGCACGTGTCTGGCGACCGCGATTCGGTACTCAAAGCCGATGATGGCGCCCTGGTCGAGCCCGAAGAGGTTGCTGAGCTGCTGGCCGAACGTGCCTCGTCGCAGATTGCCCGCGAACCGATGCGTCAGGCGGAAGTTGCCCTTGAGCACGGGCAGAGGCAGCGCCGTGGGCAGATTGACGACGACAAAATCAGGTTCCGCCGGATCCAACACGGCGTCGTCGTCTTGGACCGCTGGCGCGGGGTGCGTCGATGCGGCGCCGCCAGATGGAGACTGGGCCGACGCCGCACGAGCGGCGCCCATGTTCACAATCAGACAAGCAACAATCGCGGCACGCTTCACAGGTCTCTCCTTCGTTCGAGAGAGAGAACCTGCCTGCGTGTCGGAATATTCCAGCCCGCAAATGGCGGGGGGTAACGGACACCCGAACGCGCTTCAGGGAGTACGACGGCGGACGCGATCGATGTCCTGAATCAATGCTTCGATCGAACACGTGCGCCCGGCGGCGTACGCGCGGGCCCATTGCTCGGCGCCGAGGCGCGCGCGCGCATCCCGTTCCGTGCGGAGTCGAAGATCGCTCACGGCGTCATCGACGGGCGTGGCGCCCGTGCTCTCGGTGACCGCGTCGCGGGCCCCGACGACTCGCGCCGCCCAGGCATCATCGCCCTTGAGCGCCGCCGCGATCGCAAGCGGGACCAGTGCATACACCAGCGCGAACTGGTCCTTGACCGCGCGTATCCGTTCCAGGCTGCGGCGTATCACCGCGATCGCGTCGTCGGGGTCGCCGCGTCGCACCGCCAACACGGCGCGCAGGTACTCGACCAGCGAGAAAAACCAGGGACCGGCTTTTTCGAGCGACGGTATGGCCTGATCGATGAGACGCTCCGCCTCGATGGGCTCATTGGCCGCGACGGCGACCCAGGCACGTCCGGTCAACGCCAGCCCCAATCCCCAGGGAATCCCCAACGCGTCGAACCCCTTGACACTCCGAGCCAGGCAGTCGCGAGCGGCGTCCCAGTCGCGCAAGGCGTACTCGACGTACCCCCGCGTAAAATCGACTTGCACCGCGACCTCGGCGTCGCTCGACTCGAGGACGAGCGCATGGGCGCGCGCAAGATTGCTGCGTGCAGGGTGGAGATCTCCCTGGATGTACTGCATCACCGCCGCGCCGCAGCGCGCCCGTGCTTCAACGCCTGGTGCAAGCGGAGGCCGCTCGAGAATCTGTTCGTACCATCGAAGCCCCTCGATGGAATGGCCCCTGACGGACCAGAACCACAGCAGGTCCCACGCGATGTGCGACGCTTCGCTCAACCGGCCGCGGTCGATGAGCCAGCGCAGGACGGCACGCCAGCTCTGGAGATCCTCACGCACGCGATCGAGCCAGACGATCTGATCCGGTCCGACGAGTCCTGCCGCCGCGCGTGTCGTGTCACTCGCGCAGTAGCGCGCCAAGCCCTCCATCGCGTCGTCGCGTTCGCCCGCCGCGTCGAGCGCCGTCGCGCCGTACGCCCTCATCGTGTCGAGCATGAGATAGAGCGGACGGGTCGTCGCAACGGACCTCTCCGATCGCTGAACGAGACTCTTGTCAATCAATCCGCTCAGGAGCCCAATCGCCCCGGCGCCGCCCGTCGAAACGTCCGCTCGGCCCACCAGGACGGCTTCCACCGCCTCGATCGGAAACACGCCAGGCACCACGGAGAGACGACGGAAAGCGCGCTGCTCCTCGGTCTCGAGGAGTTGATAGCTCCATGCCACCGTCGCGTTCATCGTTTGCTGGCGCTCCGGAAGATCCCGCACGCCGACCGTTCCGAGCGGAGCATCCTGCTCGAGCCGCTCGAGCAGCCCGTCGAGTGCGAGCACCTTCACCCACGGCGCCGCGAGCTCGAGCGCGAGCGGGAGGGCGTCGAGCCGCCGGCAAATCGCGCTCACGGCCGGACCATTCGCCGCCGTGAGACGAAAAGCCGGCTGCACGTCGCGCACGCGATCCACGAAGAGTCGAACAGCCGGCACACGCGCAAGATTCGCCGGTGACATCGCCATGGACGCCGTCAACTGAAGAGGTCCGACGACGTACTCGCGTTCACCGCGCACACGGAGCGGCGCCCGGCTCGTGGCCAGCAGGCGGAGTGAGGGCACGGCGGCCAACAGATCCGCGACCAGTGGCGCCGCGTCCAGCAAGTGTTCGAAGTTATCGAGCACCAGCAGCGTCGGAAGATCGGTGCACGCGACACGGGCGCGCGCCGGCAAGTCACGCGCCGAGCCGTCGGGCAAGCCAAGCGCCTCGGCGATTGCGGGCGCGACGAACGCCGCCTCGCGAAGCGCGGCGAGCGGGACGAACCTCACACGAACCAATCCTTGTTCCGCAATCGCGCGGGCGAGTTCCAACCCGAGGCGGGTCTTGCCGACACCGCCAGGACCAATGAGGGTGATGAGGCGCGAGACAGGATCGGCGAGCCACGTTCTCAGCGTCTCCATGTCCGCATCACGCCCAATGAGGGTCGTCAGGGGCTGAGGCACGGACGCCTGGGACCTTTCGTCAGTGGCCGAAAGGCCTGCCGCGCGCGCGCTCCCGAGAAATGCATCGCGCGCCTGCCCCGTGAGATCGAGCGCCGCGGATAAGGCGCGCGCGGTCTCGACGTGAGGCCGCCGTCGTTCGCCACGCTCGAGCGCGCTGACGGCATGAACCGACACGCCCGCAACCGCCGCAAGTTCCTCTTGCGTGAAGCCGGCCGCCTCTCGGAGCGCCTTCAGGTGCGTGCCGAATGGCTTTGCAGCGGGGGCGGCTTTCATTGGACCTGAGATCTTACCGCCGTAGGTGTACGGGCGATGTACGGGTCGTGTGCGGGCGCTGTGGGTGTTGTCCGGCGAGCGCGCCCGCCAGACTGGCGGCATGGCAAGCGGGCCAACCGCATTCGTCACGGGCGCCGACGGGTTCCTCGGCACGGAACTCGTGAGGCTGCTCGTTGCCGGCGGCCACCAGGTCGTCGGCCTCGTCGAGTCGATCGAGGCCGTCGCACGGTTGCGACGCGCCGGCGCGGTTGCCGTCATCGGTGACCTCCGGCGCGACGGTCCGTGGCAGGACGAGGCGGCGGCGGATTGGGTGTTTCACCTTCCGCCGTCGCCCGCCTGCCGGCGGGGCTTCGACAGGCTCCGGGCCGCGTTCACCGCACGCCGCGCCGCGACGATCGACACACACCTGCTCGACGCGGTGGCATCGGGACAGACACGGCGGCTCGTGTACGTCGCCACCATGAATGTCTTTGGGCCGGTCGGTCCGCGCTTCATTACGGAGGACGAACCACCGAGAGCGTCCACGTGGGCACGCTGCCTCGCACCGGCACTCGATGGAGTCGAGGCGTACCTCGCGGCCGGCCTGCCCATCGTCACGGCGCTTCCCGGCTGCGTCTACGGCAACGGATCGTGGTTCCGCGAACGCGTGATCGACCCGGTGCTCGCCGGTCGTCATGTGCTGCAGGTGGGCAAGACCGGTCCATGGGTCTCTCCGATTCACGTGCACGACTGCGCTCGGGCGCTGATGCATCTCGCCGAGCACGGAGCCGTGGGCGGCCGGTATTTCCTTGTGAATCGGGATCCGGTGCAGATGTACGAGTTCGCAGAAGCGGTTGCCCGGATCGCGAATCGTCGCTTACGTGTGTGGCGGCTGCCCGCGGCGCTGGCCCGACTCGTGACTTATCCAATCCTCCGCGACTGTGTCCGATCCGATGTCGTGTTCTCGAACATCCGCCTGCGCGGAATCGGCTTCCAGTTTCGCTATTCCACGATCGACGCAGGCATCGAGCAAATCCTTGGAGCAATTGATGGGCACGCCCGCACCACCGACCCCGGACAGTTTTGACGTCGTCGTCCTGCCGCATCTTCACGCGGCCCGACGGTTAGCGCGTTCGTTGATGTGGAATGACCACGATGCAGAGGACGCGGTGCAAGAGGCCTCGCTGCGAGCGCTCCGCTATTTTCATACCTTCGCCGGCGGCAACGGACGGGCCTGGTTCCTCAGGATCGTTCGGAATACCTGCCACGGCTGGCGAGGCCGCGCGGTCGATGCCTGCACGGATCCGTTTGACGAAGTCCAGCACAGCGTGGACCACCGTGAGCTCGATCCAGAAATGCTGGCGCTTCGATCGGAAGACGCGACGTTCGTCGCGCGGGCGATGAGCGACTTGCCGGACCGGCACCGGGACCTGCTGGTGTTCCGTGAGCTGGAGGGCTTGTCGTATCAGGAAATGGCCGACCTCATGGGCATCCCCATGGGGACGGTCATGTCCCGCCTGTCGCGGGCGCGTCAGGCGTTCCGCGGCGCGCTGAACAACCAGCGCAAACAGTTCGGCCTGTCACAGAGGACATCTCTCGAACAGGAGAGAGACGCGGTACTGGTGTGAAGGTCACGATTCTCGACGACTACTTCGATACGCTCCGGACGCTTCCCTCCTTTGCCAAGCTGAAGGGACACGACGTCGAAGTCTGGAACCATCATGTCCAGGGGATCGACCGGCTCGCCGAGCGCCTGAGGGACACCGAGGTGCTCGTCCTCATCCGCGAGCGCACACAGATCCTCGCACCGCTGCTGGAGCGCCTGGACCGGCTCAGACTCATCAGCCATCGCAGTGCGTACCCGCTCATCGACATCGACGCCTGCACTCGGCGCGGTGTGATTGTGTCGTCCGTCCACCATCCCGGAAACCCGTCCTACGCAGCGGCGGAACTGACGTGGGCACTGATCCTGGCGGCCATGCGCGAGATTCCGCAGCAGGTGCGATCGCTTCGGGCGGGCCACTGGCAGATCGGTGTCGGCTACACGCTGCGCGGCAAGACGCTGGGCATCCACGGGTACGGGAGGATCGGCCGCGTGGTCGCACGCTTCGGAAGAGCGTTCGGGATGAAGGTTCTGGTGTGGGGGCGGCCAAGCTCGCGGCAACGCGCGCAGGCCGACGGCTATGAGGTCGCGTCGAGCCAGGCGGCGCTCTATGAAGAAAGCGACGTCCTCTCGTTGCACCTGCGGCTGGTCTCGGACACCCGTGGGATCGTGACCGCGGCAGACCTGTCGCGCATGAAGCCGACGGCCCTGCTGGTCAACACCAGCCGCGCTCAGTTGATCGAGCCAGACGCGCTCGTTCGCGCGCTGCGGGCCGGTCGGCCCGGCATGGCCGCGGTGGACGTCTACGAGGAGGAACCCCTGCACGACCCGAACCATCCGCTGCTCACGATGGACAACGTGGTCTGCACGCCCCACATCGGCGATGTGACGCGGGAGGAGTACGAGGTCCAGTTCTCTGACGTGTTCGATCAGATTCTGGCGTACGCCAGCGGACACCCGATCAACGTGGTGAACCCGTTGGTGCTGGAGCACATGACGAGATAGCTCTGCGCGCCCTCGTCGCGGCGCGTTGCGTGCGGTCGTCGTACGAGTCCTGTACGGGTGTTGTCTGTGGTCGCCGACTTGGTGGCACTCCACACTGGCCACATGAGCATTGTGACCACGGCGGCGACTGCAGGACTCATCGCTGGACTTGTCTGGGCCGCGCCCGCGGCCGCGAAGCCAGTGGTGGTCGGCCAGTTGACCATTCGGACGTACAACATCGTTGGAGCTGGACCGCGCGAGATCGAAAAGGCCCATCGCACGGCCGCCTCGATTCTCGGCGCGGCCGGGATCGCGATCGAATGGCGCGACTGTGACAGCCCGGCGCGATTGCCGATTTCGGCCACGCCTCCGTGCCTCGATGACCTGGAGCCTCTCGAAGTCATCGTTCGCTTGATCGAGGCGACTCCGCAGGTGGAGTCCGGCATCCACGGCTACGCGATCGTTGGCCGGAACATCACTGGGAGCGTCGCCACGATCTACGTGGATCGCGTCCACTCCACGGCAACGCTCACGGAAACCGACGCCGGAACGCTTCTCGGTCGAGCCCTGGCTCACGAGCTTGGGCACATCTTGCGCGGGAGGCCGGGTCATTCAGAGCGTGGCCTCATGCGCGCTCCCTGGTTCACTGACGAGCTGAGACACGAAGTCAGCCGCGATTGGCTGCTGTCTCGAGGCGATTCCGATCTGATACGCAAGCGGCTGACCAGTCATGGAGAGGACCCATGTCGGTAGCGGTTGTGGTGGGCGAAAACGAGGCTCGAAACGATGACCGGCGACAACCGCCGATCATGTTTCGAGCCTGCACGTCACAGCGCCTTACTGCCCTCCCGACCGGGGTTCGCCGTAGATGAAATCGTCCATGACCACCAGATCGCGCGCCGGGCCATGGTCGCGATCCGACACGTCGGCGGCGTCGGCGCCGAGCGGTCCTTGCCCGGACTTGATCTCGACGGCCGCCACGAGCGGCGTCGCGAACTTGACGCCGACGAACGAGAACCCACTGCCGCACGCCGGCGCCTGGTAGACGCCCAGGCTCTCGCCATTCGCGCCGATCAGCTTGATCGACGCCGACCCGAGCTGGTCCACGTCGGAGAACACGACCCCAAACCCGGTCGAGCGCGCCGGCGTTGTGCTGCCCGCGACGAAGAAATCCACCCGCGATGTGTTGCTCTCGATCGCGCTGAACGTCCGCACCGGGCTGAACGCGTTGAACTCATCGCCGTACGCGAGATTGATGAACGAAAAATCGTCATTGCTCACGCTGAGGCCGGAGCCGTCGGTCGAGAAGACGACGCCGCGGGCGCGCCCGACGACGTTCTGATTGAAGAAGTCGCCAGGGAAGGTGAAGTTGTTGGTGTTGCCCGACGGTACGCCGTCCCAGTTGACCTCACGGCGTCCGCCGTTCAGCTCTCCGGGCGTGTTGGGGTTGAGGTTTCCGAGGGCCGTCCGGAAATCGCCCACGGCAGCCGTGATATCGCACGCGGCGGTAAAGACTGACGCCTGCGCGCGCTCGCTGGCGTTGGACGACTCTGAACGAGCGCCGGCGGTCGCGCCTGCGACGGCGGCATCGGGGCTCACTGGCGAAGTTCGGCCGCATGCGGCGGTTGCGCAGAGGCCAAGAACGCTTACGACTGCGATCATCTGATTCTTCACTGGATTCTCCTTGAAACCTGGGGTTGCCATTTCAGCTAACCCTGGGGCCCCCGCGGATATTCCAGAAACGCACGCGTTTGGCGGGCTGTACGGGCGTCGTACGAGTCTCGTGCGGGCATTGTGGGTGGCTGACGGGCGGGCCGCACTTCAGACTGGCTGCCGTTCATCGCGCGGATGGTCCATCCGTGGTGAGAGGCACACTCGAGGAGATCCCATGAAGCTTGTCAGAAGTCCGCACGTTCCCCGCTATGGCATCGTCGGCAAGAGCCGCGCGCTCGCCGAGGTGATCCGTCGCATCGAGCTGGTCTCGGCGACCCGCAGCACGGTCCTGATCACCGGCGAAACCGGTACGGGAAAGGAGTTGGTGGCCCGCGCCATCCACCATCGCAGCGCAGAGCACAACCTGCCGTTCGTCAAAGTCAACTGTGCCGCCATTCCCGAGACGCTGCTGGAATCGGAGCTCTTCGGCCACGTCAAAGGGGCGTTCACGGGCGCGATGGGCACGAAGAAGGGCAAGTTTGGTCTGGCCAACCGCGGTTCCATCTTTCTCGACGAAATCGGAACGATGAGCGTCGGTCTGCAGGCGAAGCTGTTACGCGTCCTGCAGGAACGCGAAATCGAGCCGCTCGGATCGGAGCGGCCAGAGAGCGTGGACGTTCGTGTGATCGCGGCGACGAATCGCCACCTTCGTCAGCTCATCGATGACGGCCGGTTCCTGGACGATTTGTTCTATCGCCTTCACGTGATCCCGATTGTGGTGCCTGCCCTTCGCGAACGCGCCGATGACATCCCGATGCTCGTTGAGCACTTCGTCGAGAAGCATGCGACCCTTTGCGGAAAACCCATCGATGCGCTGGAGGACGGCGTGGTGGCATTGCTCCAGGCCTATCACTGGCCGGGCAACGTCCGCGAGCTGGAACACACGATCGAGCGCGCGGTCGTCTTGACGACCGGCTCGACCATCACCCGTGACATTGTCACGATGGAGGCGGACGCTCCCGCGCGAACTCCTCGCGTGCCCTCGTTGAAGCTGCGGCGGGCCAAGTACCCGCTCATCGATCCGATGCAGAGCCCCCCGGCGGTGCGAAACGCCGAGATGCGGGAGCCGAATTGAGTATCGAGATTGTGCAGTGATCGCTCGCCGTCCTGTGATAAGAACTCCAGAGGTTAGTCCAAACTGGCCAGTGTTCCTGGGCTCGCCATAGGTTCGGAGTTCCCCTCAACACCAGTCGTTGCGGAGTACGGCCCGCGCACACGCGGGCGGTCAGGTGGGAGCGATGAAAGTCGGCTCTCCGCGGTCATTTGGCGGACAACTCAAGGCACGCCGCGACGCGGCGGGATTCACGCAGGAGGAACTGGCGGCGATCGCCGGTCTGTCCGTCCATGCCGTGAGCGCGCTGGAGCGTGGCGAACGCCGGCGGCCGCATATGGAGACCGTACGTGCCCTGTCCGCGGCGCTCGACCTGACGGGCGCGACCCGCGACGCGTTCCTCGAGAGCGCGCGGTCGCCTCAGGCGACGGCGGTCGATGAGCTGACAAGCGCCTGGCTGCCCGTTCCTCCGACAGACCTGCTCGGCCGCGATTCGGACGTCCACACGCTGCGGCAGTGGCTCGCCGATCCCGCCGCACGGCTCATCACGCTGATCGGGCCAGGAGGAGTCGGGAAGACACGCCTGGCGCTGGAACTTGCACGCGCCATCGCGGACGAGGGCGCAACCCGCGTGGTCTTCGTACCGTTGGCCGCCATTCGGGATCCTAAGTTCGTCGAGCCGGCGATCGCCGAGGCCTTCGGCCTGGTGGACGTCGCCGCCCGCGACTTGCTAAGTCGCCTCCAGATCGCGTGCGAGCATCACGCCACGTTGTTGGTGCTCGATAATTTTGAGCACGTCCTGGACGCGGCGCCGCCGGTCGCGGACTTTTTGACGTTGGTTCCGTTGCTCCGACTGCTGGTCACGAGCCGCGCCGCGCTCCGTGTGCGCGGCGAGCGCGAGTACGTCGTCGGACCTCTCGGGTTGGAGGCCGATGCCGTGCAACTCTTCGTGGAGCGGGTCCGCGACGTGCAACCGGCCTTTCGCCTCACAGCCGCGAACGGCCCGACGGTGACAGCGATTTGCAAGCGGCTCGATGCACTGCCGCTCGCGCTCGAGCTGGCCGCTCCGTGGGTCAAAGTACTGACCGCTGAGGATCTGCTTCAACGCCTCGGGCATGATGTCCTGCTCTCGACCGTCGGCTCCCGCGATCTCCCCCAACGACAACAGACGATGAACGCGACCGTCGCCTGGAGTTATCAACTCCTGAGCGCGGACGAGCAGCGCGCCTTCCGGCGCTTCGCCGCGCTGCCTGGCCGGTTTTCGATTGACGCCGCCGCGGCCGTGCTCGGCGGACGTGCCGCGTCATCGGCTCGGCGGGATCATGCGCTCACCGCCGTGGCCAACCTGATCGACAAGAGCCTGCTGTTTCGCTCCGAGACATCGACGGCCACTCGTCAGGTGTACGAGATGCTCGAAACCGTGCGGGCGTACGCGGCACTCGAACTCACCGCGTCGGGCGAGCGCGACGACGCGCTGGACGCGCTGGCGCGCTATTGCACCCGTGAAGCCTCCCTGGCCGCGGAAGGGCTCGTGGGACCTGCGCAGGCGGCATGGCTCGATCGCGTGCGTGATGATCTCGAGAATTATCGCGGTGCAATGAGATGGTTGATCGCGTGCGGACGTTCCGCCGAAGCGTCCGAGATCGCCTGGGGGCTGAAGTACTTCTGGCTCATCCGGGGACATGCCGCCGAAGGTCTCCGGTGGTTTCAGGAGATTCTGAATTTGCCGTCTCTCTCGCTCGCCGCCGAGTTGAGAGCCGTCGAGGGAGCGGCGGTGCTGTGGTTCACGCAGGGAGAACTCGAGCAAGCACGTACCGGGCTCAACCGCGTCCTCGGCCTCTCCCACGACGATGTCGCATTCGTGGTGAGAGCACAGGATCTGTCCGCGCGCGTCGAACACGCGCGTGGAAATCTGAGTGCAGCCCACGACTGGTTCACGCTCGCGGTTGAAGGGTTCCGGTCGCAGGCGATCCCGTGGGGCATCGGAAACGCGCTGAGCGGAATGGCGTCGGTGGCGCTTGCGACCGGCGACATCGGCCAGGCGGAACGCCTGCTCGATGAGGCGATGCCTGTCCTTCGAAAGGCCGGTCCGTGGTTCCGAACCTGGGGGTTATATCTTCGCGCCATCGTCGCGGTGCAGCGCGGGCACGCCAACGAGGCGATCGGCTGGGTGGGAGAGAGCCTCGCGTGTATCAGGGATCTGCAGGATAAATACGCGTTCGCCTACACGCTTGTCCCGCTTGTCGCTGCGGCGGCCCTCAAGGGCGACGACGCGTGGGCGGCGCGGATACTGGGTGCGTTGGACGCACTCAGTGAGCGCACCGGTGCGAGGGTTGTCCTCAGGTTGGTGCACGACCTCCAAACGGAGTCGGAGCGTGAGGTTCGTGCACGGCTGGGCCCGGATCGCTGGGCCGCTGCGTACGCCGCCGGGCGTCAGACCTCGTTCGATGCGCTGCTGGAGGACATCGACAGAGTTTCGCGGTGAGACCCTACGAGCGGCTTTGCATCGCCTGGTCGATCTCCTTCAGCAGTGTGTCAACGGACGCATGGCGGCCCGCGGCGTAGGCGATGGCCCAACGGTCCGGGCCGAGGTGAGCGCGCGCCGCGCGTTCTGCCGCCTGCTGCTGGTCGATCATCGACGGGTCCACCACGCTGACGCCTGTGCTCTTGCTGATGGCGTCGCGAGCGCCGAAAATGCGGGCCGCCCAGGCGTGCTCGCCCTTGAGCACGGCCGCCAGGCCGAGCGGCACCAGGCTGTAGATGAACGTCGTGTCCTGCAGGTTGCCCAGGCGCGTGAGGAGTTCCCGGACCGACGCGATCACCAGATCGGGGTCGCTGCGCCGTACCGCTAACAAGGCTCGGAGATAGATGCCGAGGCCAGGAAACCACGGACCGGCCTCTCGCAGCTCGGTCGCCGCCTCGTCGAGCAGACGTTCGGCCTCGACGACGTCGCCGGTTGTCAGAGCGGTTTGCGCCAGCCCGGTCAGCGCCATCCCAATCCCCCACGGAATCGCGAGCGCCCGGAAGTACTCGACACTGTGTTGGAACCGGTCGCGCGCGGCGCCGACGTCACCGAGCGCGTATTCGACGTGCGCGAGCAGGTGCTCGGCCTCGGCGACCATTGCGAAGTCGGCGGTCTCGCGGGCGAGCGCGAACCCCCGGAGAGCGCCGTTGCGGGCGCGCGACTGATCGCCCTGGAAGTACAACATCGTGGAGGCGCCGATGAGCGACCTCGCTTCGGCCGCCGGCGGCAGATCCGGCAGGCTCAGAATCCTCTCGTACCATCGCAGGCCTTCAGGCGTCTGCCCTCGGATCAGCCAGAAGAACATCAGCGCCGACGCAACGCCCGACGCATCGGCACCACGGCCGTGATCGATGAGCCACGCCAGAGCCTGGCGGTAGTTCTCATGATCGTCATCTACGCGCGTCAACCATTCGGCCTGCGCCAATCCGATCAGGCCCGACGCCGCCCGTGCCGCTTCCTCAGCACAGTAGCGCACGAGCCCCTCCTGCGCGTCGTTGTGCTCACCCGTCGAGTCGAGTTCGCGGGCCGCGTAGGCCCGGACGGTTTCGAGCATCACGAACAGCGAACGCGTCGACGCGTCAGTGTCGGCGCGTCGCAGCAGGTTTCGATCGATTAAGCCCGCGATCGTGCCGAGTGCACTGTCGGCAGGTGCGGGATCGTCAGGCGAGGCCAGGACCGCGGCGGCGGCTTCGATCGGGAACCGACCGGGCAGCACGCCGAGACGGCGGAACATCTGTTGCTCGTGCGGATCCAGGAGCTGATAGCTCCACGCGACCGTCGCGCTCATGGTCTGCTGGCGTCCGGGCAGGTCGCGCGGCCCGACGGTCGAGAGCAGGACGTCCCGCTCGAGTCGGCCGAGCAGTTCGTCGGCGGTCAGCGACTTCATCCACGGAGCCGCGAGCTCGAGAGCAAGCGGCAGCGCGTCGAGCCGCTGACAAATGGCTCGCACGGTGGGCGCGTTTGCCGGGGTGAGACGGAAGTCGGATCGGACGTCCCGCACTCGCTCGACGAACAGCCGGACGGCGGGCACGCGTACGAGATCAGCGGGCGACATCCCATCCGAGTCCGCCACGAAACCGAGCGGACCAACGGCATACTCCTGCTCGCCTCGCACGCGCAGCAGGGCACGACTCGTGACCAGCAGTTGCAGCATGGCGACCGATGCCAGCAGCTCCGCGAGCAGCGGCGCGGCGTCCACGACCTGTTCGAAATTGTCGAGCACCAGCAGGATGCGGTGATCAGAGCACGCCACACGCGCCCGCTGCGGCAGATCGAGCGCGGTGACATTCGACAATCCCAGGGCCTCGCCAATTGCCGAGGCGACGAATGCAGGCGCGCGGATCGCCGCCAGCGCGACGAACCGGACGCGGATTGTGCCCTCGGCCCTGATCGTATGCGCGAGTTCGAGCGCCAGGCGTGTCTTCCCGACGCCGCCGGGTCCGGTCAGGGTAATCAAACGCAACGAAGGATCGGCGAGCAATTGGCGCAGGGCGTGCAGATCGGCATCGCGACCGACGAGGGCCGTCAGGGGCAGCGGCAGCGCGGGTCCGTTCGGGCCGTCGCCGCCGATGATGTCGGCCGGAGCGCGAGCGCTCCGGATGAAAGCGTCGCGCGTCTCACCGATCAAGTCGAGCGCCGCGGAGAGCGCCCGCACCGTATCGGCATGTGGCCGCTGCCGTTCCCCGCGCTCCAAGGCGCTGATGGCGTGGACCGACAGGTCCGCGATCTTCGCGAGCTCCTCTTGCGTGTAGCCGGCCGTCTCGCGGAGCGCCTTCAGCCGCGCGCCGAACGTCCCCGCGGCTGGCGACTTCATAGGGTCACCTCGCTGGCTTGCACGTTCAGACTCAAACTTGTCTACTTCGAGCCGAGAC